>Ga0207684_10004547_pt1 | contig 13035 bp, 13 predicted proteins | sample KBSK5501metaG_FD_184342 | JGI IMG/M metagenome (GOLD analysis project Ga0207684, IMG submission 184342) | Corn, switchgrass and miscanthus rhizosphere microbial communities from Kellogg Biological Station, Michigan, USA - KBS K5-50-1 metaG... | ecosystem: Host-associated > Plants > Roots >...
GACGCGCGCGACGTGGCATCGCGTCTTTCCGCGAAGGTCGGCTCGACGTTGATGAGCAACGCGACCGACGTGACCGGCGCCGACGGCGCGAAGACGGCCATCTTCGGCGGCGCACAGATCGTCGATGTGAAGTTCGAAGGCCCGGACCCGAAGCTCGTGCTCATCCGGCCGAAGTCCTTCGACGCGGAGCCCTCCGGCGGAACCGCGGAGGTCGTCCCCGTGTCCGCGCCGGCGGCCGACGGTGCGAAGGTCATCGAACGCCACGAGCAGGAAGCGACGGGCCCGAAGCTCGAGGACGCGAGCGTCATCGTGTCCGGCGGGCGTGGTTTGCAGGACCCGGCGAACTTCAAGCTGCTCGAAGAACTTGCTGCATTGATCCCCGGCGCCGCCGTGGGCGCGACGCGCGCGGTCGTCGACGCCGGCTGGGTTCCCTATGCGATGCAGATCGGCCAAACCGGCAAGACGGTGAAGCCCAAGGTGTACATCGCAGTCGGGATCTCGGGTGCGACCCAGCACATCGTCGGCATGAAGTCGTCCGACCGCATCATCGCGATCAACAAAGACGCCGAGGCGCCGATCTTCCAGCTCGCCGACCTCGGCATCGTGGGCGACGCGTTGAAGGTCGTGCCGAAGCTGACCGAAGAGGTCAAGGCGCGCAAAGGCTAGCGCGCGTGCCGCTGTTCGAGTTCGAAGGGAAGAGCCCCCAGATCCACGAGACCGCTTTCGTCGCGGACACCGCGTCGATCATCGGCGACGTCACGATCGAAGAGAACGCGTCGGTCTGGTACGGAGTCGTGTTGCGCGCGGACTACGGACCGCTCGTCGTGCGCGCGGGGGCCAACGTGCAAGACGGTTCGGTTCTCCATGGACCGCCGGGGCAGCTGCTCGAGGTCGGTCCGGGTGCAACGGTCGCGCACCTCTGTGTCGTCCACGGCGCCGTCATCGGAGAAGAAGCGCTGATCGCGAACGGCGCGACGGTGCTCGACGGCGCGAAGATCGGCGCGCGCGCGATGGTCGGGGCGGGAGCCGTCGTCCCGCCCGGCATGGAGATCCCCGACGACATGCTGGCGGTCGGCGTGCCGGCAAAGGTGAAGGGACCGATCCCGGGAACGCCGTCGGAGATCTGGGTGAAGTACAACCCGCAGGCCTACCGAGACCTGGCGCAGCGCTACCGGTCCGGGGTGCGCCGCATCTCCTAGTCCCTGGAAAGCACGTCCGAACGGACATAGCCGGAGCCCTGCCCGAGCGCCGAAACTCGCAGCATGCGACGGTCGTGGAAGGCGAATCTTCTGGCCGTGTTCACCATCGGCGTCACGCTTTTCGTGGGTGCCCTCGGCGCGCACGGCGGGCCAAAGCAGGCTTCTCACTCCCCTCCGTCGGGCTCCCCGAGGGTTGCACTCGATAACCCGGCGCCAAAAGACTCGAGAGCGGTCCCTCGGTGCAGCGGCCGGTTGGCGTCGGCCGGCGTCAGCTTCACGTGTCCGAGGGGCTGGTTCGTGTGGGAGAACGATCACTTCACCGACGATCCCTACCAGCGCGCGCTGATCATCGTGGCCAACCACCGGCCGCTCGTCCAGGGTGACGACGACCTCCCAGACGGTTGGTTCAAAGCAGACATCTACGTGGCAGCGAGGGATCCGCACCTGACGTTCGCGAAGGTCGCGCGCGACACGTGCAGCAGCCCGAGCGGAACGGAGATCGTGGACTCCTGTGGCCGGACGAAGATCGGTGGTCGCGAATGGGTGCTCGCCGTCGCGCGCGACTCCGGCTACGAGTACCGAACGCTCGCGACGGAGGTCAACGGGGTCGAGTACCGGGTCGCGACGTACATCCGCCTTGGCCGCAACGCCGCCGAGGGGCGCCGCGAGATCGCAGCGCTCTTCGTAAGCTTCGCGGTTCGCTAGCCTGTCTTCCCCCGGCTGCGTTTCCGGCACCGCGCGCACAACCCAACGATCTCAGCGCGATGCGCGCGCACCTCGAAGCCGTGCGCACGCCCAACCTTGTCGGCCCACTCGTCGACATCGCACTCGGGGATCTCGACGACCGTTCCACATGACTCGCACACGAGATGGTGATGGTGCACCGGGGAGCAGAGCCGGTACCGCGCTTCGGTCGGGTCCTCACGAAGCACGTCGATCGAGCCTTCGCGCTCGAGAAGATGCAGCGTCCTGTACACGGTCGCAAGACCAACCTTGCTGCCGCGCGCGCGCAGCCGGCCATGCAGGTCCTGCGCCGGCAGCGCCTCTCCCCCTTCCAGTGCCGCAAGGACCTCCATGCGTTGGCGTGTCTCTCGCATCAGGCCGCCTCCTCGCCTTGCCGTCGGAGCATCGAGGCGCGCACACGTCGCCAGCCGTCCGAAAGCACGAACACCGCGGAGACGACCAGCACGATGGTTCCGCTGGGTGCACTGTTGATCGCATTCGACACGAACAAGCCGACGAGGGCTGCCGCCGCACCGATCCCTGAAGCGGCCAGCATCGTTCCCCGGAAGCTCCGAACGACGTTCCGCGCGATCCCGACGGGAAGCACAAGTAGCGCAGCAACGAGCAAGACGCCGACGACCTGCATCCCGACCCCGACCGTCACCGCGCCGAGGACCATAAGCAGAACGTTCAAGACTGACACGGGCACTCCCGAAACGGTTGCCGCCTCTTCATCGATCGCAGAGGCGAGCAGCCCTCGGTACAACAACGAAACGACGACGATCACCGCGGCGCCGAGCGCCCCGATCGTGATCAGCTCCGAATGCGACACGGTCAGAACCTGACCAAAGAGGAAGCCGAAGAGGTTTACTCCGAAGTTCCCTGTCTTGCTCGCAACGACAACGGCAATGGCGATCGAGCCGTAGAAGAACAGCGCGAGCGCCATGTCACTCTCATCGGGCGCGCGCCTGCGCAAGCGATCGATCCCAATGGCTCCCAAGATCGAGAATCCGAGTGCAGCAGTGAGGGGCGAGAGGTTCAGCCAGAGCCCAATCGCGACTCCGGCTAGCGCGATGTGGCCAACACCGTCGCCGATAAGCGAGAGGCGTCTTTGAACGAGAAATGTTCCGATGGTCGGCGCCGCCGCACCGACCACCGCAGCGGCTATGAGCGCCGGCCAGAACAATCGGATGAACGTCATCCGGCCGCTCCGTGACCGGGATGGTCGTCGACGAACATGCCGACGCGCTGCCTCGCCTCTTCGAGCGAGATCTCGTCGATGTGGCCTTGGTGTAGCGCAAGGACCCGTCGCACATCGGGCGCGACGGCGCCCAAGTCGTGCGCGACGATGACGATCGCTACTCCGTCCTTGTTGAGCGCGCGCAGGACTTGCGCGAAGCGGATCTGAGAGTCTCGATCGACGCCCGCTGTCGGCTCGTCGAGGATCAGAAGCTCCGGCTCGGATGAGAGTGCGCGCGCGATCAGGACGCGCTGCTGCTGCCCGCCGGACAGCTCCCCGATGCGACGCCGTGCGAAGCCGGCCATATCGACGCGTTCGAGCGCGCGCATGGCGTGCTGACGTTCGGTGCGCGTGAACCCGCCGTAGCGGCGCTGTGCAGCTCGGCCGGCAAGCACGACTTCGAGGACGGTCGCCGGCAGGCGAGAGGAGATGACCGCGCGCTGCGGAACGTAACCGAGGCGTTCGCGCGCGCGCGCATCGGTTGCGGGACGTCCGAAAAGAAGTGCGTCACCACTCGATGGGTGAAGCAGCCCGACGGCGATCTTCAGTAGCGTCGTCTTGCCCGAGCCGTTGGGGCCGAGCAGCACGACGTAATCCCGTGCAAGGATCTTCAAGCTGACGTCGATAAGAACCCGTCCCGACTCGTACGAGAAGGAAACGGAACGGAGATCGATCAGGGGCTGCTCTGGCACGCCAGACCTTCCTCGAGCGTGCGCAAGTTGCGGCGCATCAGCGTGAGATAGTCATCACCGGCTGCTCGCTCGGCGGGGAGCAAGCCTTCGATCGGATCGAGGACCGCCACCTTCGCTCCAACCGCGCGCGCAACAGCATCGACGCTCCGCGAGCTGACGAGGGTTTCCGCGTAGATCACCGTTGGGTGGAGCTCCCGCGCCAATTGGATGATCTTGGTGAGCTGCCTCGGCGAAGGTTCCGCTTCCGGGTTCAAACCTGTGATCGCGATCTGCCGCAGCCCGTAGCGCGCACCCAGATAGCCGAAGGCCGCGTGGCCCGTAAAGATCTCGTGCCGCGCGCAGTGCGCGAGCCCGGTTCCGAAGTTTCGATCGAGCTCGGCGAGCTGCGCGTCGAGCCGCGTGAGGTTCCGCTGGAACAGCCCGGCCTCGGCCGGGGCGGCGCCTTCCAGACGCTGCTCGACCACAGCGGCAACCCTCGCGAGGATCGCGGGGTCGAGCCAGAAATGCGGGTCGATCGAGCCGTCGCTCGAGTGACGGACAGTGATGACGGAAAGCGCGTCGAACGCGCGCGCTCGATCTTGGAGAGCCTTCACGGCGTCGTCGACCGCCGGCTGCAGGCCGCGGAGGTAAAGGACGATGCGAGCGTTGCGGATGGCGACGACGTCACTCGGGCGGAGCTCGAGGTCGTGCGGCTCAGCGCCTGGGGGCGTGAGGTTGGTGACGTTCACTGCTGAACCGCCGAGTTGTTCGGCGACGAACGCGAGGGGATAGAAGGCTGCGGTGATCGAGACCTTGTTGGTTCCGGCCGCCGTACTTCCCGAACAGGCAACCGCGGCGAGCCCGATGGAAGCAAGGGCGACCGTTGCGATGGCTTTGCGGACGGCCCTCATGGCCGCAGGGTACGTCTAGATGAGAATGATTGTCAATCTCGTCACGCCCCGGGCACGATGAAGAGAGCTCCCTCTCTTCTTCGCAGAACTGTGTCTAGCGGGGAGAAGCGGAACCGCGGTCTTCGCGGCCCTTCTGAGCAGCTTCCTTGAGGTCTGCGAACAGATCCTCACGGACGGTCGCTGCTTCTGCTGTGGTCTGACCCCGGTCTTTCGCGTCGTTCGCTTTCTGTGCCATGTCCCGATACTACCTGCTCCGGCCGGAAAGTGCGTGAAATGCGTACGCTAAAGTACGTTCAGATATGCTAACGTACGGACCATGGCAGACCTCACGTTCTACACGTCGGCGGAAGTAGCGCAGCTGCTCCGGCTCCACCCGCAGGTCGTCCAGCGGAAGCTGCAGGCCGGCGCCATCCCCGGCTACCGCATCGGACGGGAGTGGCGCGTCGAACGCGAGCAGTTGATCGCGTGGCTCGAGCAGCACTCAAATCAGCGCGCGCGCACCCCAGAGATGCGCGTCGTTGAGAACTTCTTCACGGCCGATGGCCGCTTGCGCGCGATCCCCGCACAGCGGTCGAAGCGAAACGTTGTGCTCGAGCGCCTTGCGACGGAGTTCGAGCCGGCGCGCGCCCATAGCGAGCGCGAGGTCAACGCGATCCTGCGTCGGTTCCACGACGACGTCGCGACGATCCGCCGGGAGCTCATCGCGACGAAGAAGCTGGTTCGGACGAAGAACGGCGTGTACAAGCGGGCGGCGGCAACCGAGCCCGCGTTGCGGCGCGGCTAAGAAGATGCGGCCGCGCGCGCAACGCGCTCGGCCCACGGTGTAGCACCGAGCTTCTCGAAGATCGTAGCCGCTTCTTCCAGGAGCGGCTGCGCCTCTTCTCGGCGTCCCTTCCCTATCAGCCACTCCGCCCATTCGGTTGAGGTGCATGCGAGCTGGAAAGGGGTTCCGAGGTCACGGAAGGTCGCGACGGCCTGCCCGAATTTCGCTGCGGCGTTGTCCCCATCGCGAGCAGCCGCCAGCCGGCCTTCGAAGCGGGAGATCTCACCACGGACATACGTGGGAACCTCGATCTCTCGCATCGCCTTCACGCGGTCGATCCAGCCTTGTGCGGTCTCGAACTCTCGAAGACTCATCGCGGCGTCGAGCACCTCGACAAACGCTTGGCGAACGAAATCTTGGCCCATCCCGAAGATCGGTTCGCCCTCCATCGCCTTTACGGCATGACGGAGCGCCCCCGCGTGATCTCCTTCGTAGCGCGCGATGACCGCATGCATCCCTTCGATCGCGCCTTGATCTTGAAGGTCTGTCGACTGCCCGAGGTGAGCGAACGTGCGCAGCAGCTCTTTCGCCTTGCCACCGATGCCCCGTTCGACATGGAGAGCAACGATCGTAAAGGGGTTCATCGTTCCGGAGCTCACGATGAACTCTCCACTCTCCATCGGGATCGATTCTATCCGCGCGAAGGCCTCGTCCCATTCCCCCGTCACATAGAGCGGATAGATCATGTTTCCCGTCAGCGACCAACGGATGCGCTCGGCCCCGATGCGGGCCGCGAGCTCGACTCCTTGCATCGCATACGAGATCGCGTCGTCGAAACGGTCGAATGTGACCATGCGATCGGACAGGTTTACGTACGCGCGCGTCGCGGCAAGGGGGTAGTCGTTTTCCAACGCGATCTTCAGAGCGCGCTCGAGGAGCGCCAGCGACTCTTCGCGGCGGCTCCCCGCAGCGAGGATGTTCGCCTTCGTCTGAAGCGCATCCGATATGAGCCCGGGCAGCCACATAGTCTCCGCGATCTCAAGGGCAAGCTCGACCCGTTCCAGCGACGTCTTCAGATCGCCCGTGAAGAACTGGAAGCGCGCGATCTGTGCGGCCAGAGTGGCAAGGTCGGGGTCGTGCTCCTCCTTCATGAGCAATGCGAACGACCTCTCCATGCGCTCGATCGCCGGCCCAACGTTGCCCAGGAACCAGTCGATCTCACCTCTGCGCGCCGAAACGCGCGCGGCGGGATGCGTAAGGCCCTCAACCTCGAAAAGTTGGATAGCTTCGTCGAAGAGAGCTGTTGCGTCCTCCCTACGGTTCCCATTCCATGCCATGTGCCCGGCCTGCTCGAGAAGTGACGCCCGACTCGGGCCGTCGTCTGCGATCTCTGCAGCCTGCTGGAAGTAGTGCTGGGCCTCCAAGGTCGCGGCGAGTGAGCTCGCACGCACACCGGCTCGTTCCAGTCGCTGGCGCGCGTTCGCCTTGATCTGGGCGGAATCCTCGGCTTCGGGGAAGAGCCGGAATGCGTTCAGATAGTGCGACGACAGAACCTCGGCGATCTCATCTTCGTCTGCCGCCCACGTCTCCTCGAGATGCTTGGCAGCCGCAAGATGCAGAGTCTTCCGTTCCTTCTTCGAAAGAGTGTCGTACGCGACTTGTTTCACCAAGGCTTGCAGGAACGAATATTGCCCGCGTTCCGGTGATCGTGGATCAGACTGCAGAGACAAGATCTCCTTGCGAACCAGTCCGGCGAGGATCGGATCAAGGCTCTCGTCCCCCATCCCGGTAAGGGCCGCTAGACCCACCTTAGAGAACGATTTCCCGAGAACGGAGCCGTCTTGCAACGCGCGTCGCTCCTGCTCGGTCAGTCCGTCGAGGCGGGCGGCGATCAGCGCATGAAGCGTCTCGGGCACTTCGAGCGCAGGGATCGTTCCCGTCGGCCGGTACGTGTTGCCGTCTAGCTCGAGCAGCCCTCGGTCCAGCAACATGCGGACGGTCTCAACCGCGTACAGCGGGATGCCCTCCGCGCGCTCGCGTATGCGGGTCCGAAGGTCGTCGGGCAGACCGGGAACCAGCCCGCGAAGCATCTCGTCAACCGCCGAGTCACTCAGGGGTTCGAGATACAGCGATGTGAAGTTCCTCTTGCCGGCACCCCAGTTCGGTCGTCGTTCCGCGAAGTCGGGACGCGCCTGCGTGACGATGAATATCGGGAGCGAGCGCGCCCAATCCATCAGATATTCGATGAAGTCGAGCAGCGCCTCATCTGCCCACTGAAGGTCTTCGAAGACCATGATCACGGGTGACGTCTCCGCCATGCGTTGGAAGAAGGTGCGCCATGCTGAGAACAGCTCGTCGCGATCTTGCTTCGCGCGCTCCCGTAATCCGAGCAGATGCGCGAGATGTGGCTCGATCCAAACCCGCTCGTCGGCTTCGGGAACGTGCAGAGAAAGAGCGTCTCGCAACTTTCCCAAGGCGGTGTCTGGGTCATCTTCCTCTGCGATGCGCGCGCGCATACGCACCATCTCGGCCAGTGCCCAATACGTCACGCCCTCGCCGTAGGACAGACACCGCCCGCGATGCCACCAGAGGTTGTCGAGCAACCCGTCCATGTACTTCTCGAGCTCCCACGAGAGCCTCGACTTGCCGATGCCTGCAACACCGACGATCGAGAGCAGATGACCTTTGCCTTCGTCCGAGCTCGCGTGGAAGAGCTCTTTCGCGAGGCGCATCTCCCGCTCGCGGCCGACGAAAGGCGCCTCGAGGCCGGTCGAGCGCATGAATCCCTTCCGGGCCGACACCACCCTCAACGCGCGCCAGAGTGGGATCGCATCTGCCTTACCTTTGAACGTCTGTGCGCCGAGCTCCTCGTAGGCGATCGAAGCCTCGGTCGCCCGTCTCGTTGCCTCGCCGACCACAACCTGTCCCGGCTCTGCCGCCGATTGCATCCTGGAGGTTGTGTTGACCATGTCGCCTGCAACCATGCCTTGGCCTTCGGCGCCGATCGTCACCGCGGCTTCTCCGGTCGAGACTGCCGCGCGCGCGCGCAACCCGGGTGCGTCCACCTCTCCGCCGAGCGCAGTCACCGCGTTGACCAGATCAAGCGCCGCGCGCACGGCTCGCTCGGCGTCGTCTTCGCGCGCGATGGGCGCGCCCCATACCGCCATCACGGCGTCGCCGATGAATTTCTCGATGGTGCCGCCGTATCGAGCGATGAGGTCGCGGCTCACGTCGAAGTAGCGTGTGAGAAGCTCGCGAACTTCTTCGGCGTCTCGGTTCTCCGAGAGGGCGGTGAAGCCGACAAGATCGGCGAAGAGGATGGAGACGAGGCGCCGCTCCGAGGCTGGAGCCGCGATCATCTGCGGAGGTGCAGGTGCCGTCGCTGCCGCCGCGGAGGTCAACGGGGTTCCGCACTCTCCGCAGAACTTCGTCCCCGGAGCATTCGGACTCCCACACGATGGGCAAAGGGCAGCAAGAGCGCTGCCGCACTCACCGCAGAATTTCCGGCCTGGCTCGTTGTCCGCGCCGCATTTCGGACAGACCATCGTCACCCCCGCAACACATTATCTGAGCGTATCGGATGGCCCGCGCAGTTCAATAGGCCTCAGTGGCCTATCCCGTCAGACTCAGAGCTCCTTGTAGTGCAGCACTTCGGGAGGCGCGCCCCGGAACATCTTCCACTCGATGCGGCCGCCGTCCTTGAACCCGATCGCCCGGTGCCACGCGATCGCATCTCTATCGTTGCTGGACGAAGAGCTAACAAGCCACCAGCCGCCGGCTGCTCGAAGACGATCTTCGAGCGCGCTAACCATGGACCGGCCGACGCCCTCGCGCCGGCGGTCGTTCTTCACGCGCGCGAACTCGATCCATGGGAGTCGCCAGAGACTCGACCAGGTCAGGTAACCGATGATCTCGTCGTCGTCTGCGACAAGGATCTCGTCGCGGAAGATCTTGCGCTCGAACCAGTCGTCGTGGAACAGGAAGTACTCCGGCGTCCCTGCCTGGCGGAACTCATCTTCGATCGCGAGCAGGCCGCTCATGTCGGCCGCCGCAGCGGGACGAACCGTTGTCACTTCGGTGGCATCCGCAGCGCTCCGTCGAGGCGGATCGTCTCTCCATTCAGGAACGCGTTCTCGATGATGTGACGGGCGAGCGCTGCGTACTCGGACGGCTCGCCGAGGCGCTTGGGGTGCGGGATCTGATCTGCAAGTGCTTGCCGTGTCTCTTCGGGAAGCAGCGCCAGCATCGGCGTGTTCATCGTGCCGGGCGCGATCGTGCAGATGCGGATCAGCCGCGCCGCAAGGTCGCGCGCGATCGGGAGGGTCATCGCGACGACGCCACCCTTCGACGACGCGTACGCGACTTGGCCGATCTGGCCGTCGAACGCAGCGATGCTCGCCGTGTTCACGATGACGCCACGCTCTCCGTCGATCGGCTCTTGCTGAACCATCTGCGCGGCCGCGAGGCGCGTGACGTTGAAGGTTCCGACGAGGTTGACTTCGATCACCTTTTTGTACACGTCGAGCGAGTGCGGCCCGTTCTTGTCGACCGTGCGCTGTGCCCAGCCGATCCCCGCACAGCTGACGGCGATGTGAAGTCCGCCGAACTCGTCCACCGCTGTTTGCACGGCGGCTTGCACGCCGGCCTCGTCGCTCACGTCGGTCGCCGCGAAACGCACCGAGTCACCGAGCTCCTTCGCGACCGTTTCTCCCGGAGAGGTGGGAAGGTCTGCGATCACGACGCGTGCGCCACCGTCGAGCAGCGTCTCCACGGTCGCGCGCCCCAAGCCCGACGCACCGCCGGTCACGAGCGCGACCTTGTCCTGTAGCTTCATCCCCAGCCTCCTGTCGATGACCTGCAGCCGCGGGAGCATAGCGCGCGGCAAATCAGTCGACTATCACCGCTTGGGAAGCATCGAGATCGAGAGCAACGTTGACAGTCATAGACTTGGCCTTGATGAGGTGATGAGTCCCATGAAGACAGACCCCGTAATCGACGTGACCGAGCAGACGTTCGAACAGGACGTGCTGCGACGTTCCGAGCAGGCGCCGGTCGTCGTGGACTTCTGGGCGGCGTGGTGCGGCCCGTGCCGGCAGCTCTCCCCGATCCTCGAGCGCCTCGCGCGCGAAGCGAACGGCGAATGGACGCTCGCGAAGATCGACGTCGACAGCAACCAGAACATCGCAGCAGCGTTCGGCGTCCAGGGGATCCCCGCCGTTCACGCGTTCCGCAACGGCCGCGAGGTCGCGCGCTTCGTCGGCGCGCTCCCGGAACAACAGGTGCGTACCTGGCTCGAGCAGCTTGGGCCGACGCCGGCCGACCTCGCAGTGGAAGAAGCGCGTGCGGCCGAAGATCGCGGCGATCTCAAGCGGGCTGCGGACGAGTACCGCATCGCGCTTTCACAAGAGCCGGCCCGAGCCGATGCGCACGCCGGCCTTGCACGCGTCGAGCTCGCGACGCGAACCGCCTCGGTTGACGAGGATGCGTTGCGCGCGCGAGCGGATGAGAACCCGTTGGACGTCGAAGCCGTGACCGCGCTCGCCGACCTGGAGTTCGCGCGTGGGGATGTCGACCCGGCGGTCGACCGGTTGCTCGGATTGATCCGGACGACGAGTGGCGAGGACCGCGAGCACGTGCGCGTGCGTCTCGTTGAGCTGCTCGAAACCCTTCCGATTGACGATGCGCGCGCGCTGCGCGCCCGGCGGGAGCTTTCGAACGCGCTCTACTGAGGGCTGCTCGATAGACTGCTGCGCATGCCAGCGTCGATCGACGACCTCATCGACCGGTATCTCGCAGAGCGATGGCGCGAGTACCCGGTCGCAGCCACGAGCGTCGGGATAGACGGGTACGACGACAAGATCACCGACTACTCGCTGGATGCGATCCATCGTCGTTACGACCTCGAGGACGAGTGGCACGCGCGTTTCAGCGCGATCGGAGACGACGGCCTCAGCCTCGACCAGCAGATCGACCGCGACCTCATCGTTTCGACGCTGCGCGGGATGCAGATCATGCGCGACTGGCAGGTGTGGAAGCGCGATCCTGCGACGTACCTCGGGCCGGGCCTCACCGGTGTTTTCGTACTCTTCCTCCACCGCGTCAAACCCGAACACGAGCTTGCGCAAGCAGCAGCCGCGCGCCTGAAGGCTGTTCCCGCCTTGCTGGAACACGGCAAGAAGCACCTCGACGCTGCGCTCGCGAGCCCGATCCTCGTCGAGCGGGCCATCGGTCAGTGCCGTGCGGCGATCACGTACGCGCGCACGATGGTTCCGTCAGAGGTTTCTGATGCCGGCGATCGGGAGCTGCTGTCGGAAGCCGGTGAGCTCGCTGCGCGCGCATACGAAGACTTCCTCGATTTCCTGACGGCGTTTCTCGCCGACGCATCGGGGCCGTTCGCCATCGGCGAAGAGCACTACAGCGCGCTCTTGCTCGAGAAAGAGATGCTGAGCTACGGCGCGCGCGAGATGCGTGAGCGCGGACGCTCCACGTTCAGCGAGATCGACGCAGACATGGCCCGCCGCGCGAACGCGCTGCAGGGCACCAAAGACTGGCGAGCGGTGCTGGAGAAGCTGCACTCGGATCATCCGACGACACCCGAAGCGATGCGGCAGGGATACGAAGATTGGACCGAGCGCGCGCGCCAATATCTGATCGACCGCGACCTGGTCACGATGATCGACGGCGAACGGTGCTTGGTCGAGCCGTCGCCGCCGTTCCAGCGCCCGATGCTTGCCGTTGCGTCGTACAGCTCGCCGCCCGCGTTCAAACCGTCCCTCACGGGGCACTTCTTCGTGCCCTTCCCGCCGGAAGGAACGTCGGACGACGACGTGCAGAAACGGCTGCAGACGAACAGCTACACGATCATCCCGACGATCGCGGTGCACGAGGCGTACCCCGGCCACCACTGGCACCTGATCACGATGCAGTCGAACCCACGTCCGCTGCGCAAGGTGCTCTCGACCTCGTACTTCACAGAGGGGTGGGGGCTGTACGCCGAGCTGATGATGATGCAAGAAGGCTTTTACGACGATCCGAAATACGAGCTCGGCGTAGCCGACGCGCGCATCTTCCGTGCCGCTCGGATCGTGGTCGATACGTCGTTGCACATCGGCGACATGACGTTCGATGAAGCGGTGAACTTCATGATGGAAAGCACCGGCTTCAGCGAGCCGACCGCGCGGGCCGAGGTCGGCCGATACTGCTCATGGCCGACCCAGGCTTCGAGCTACCTCACGGGGTCGCTAGAGATCGAACGGATGCGCGACCGTTACTTCGCGGAAGAGCGCGGCGACCTGCGGAGCTTCCACGACCGCCTTGCGCGCTCGGGAGCCCTTCCGATCGGCCTTGCGGAACGCGCGTTGATGGGTTGATCGACGCACCGTTGGCCCCAGGCCTCGGCTGATGTGTTCAGCAACATGTTGATGCACCTTCTTTCTTTGATGCGTTGAGCGCGTTGGAGTCGGAAAGAACCGTGTAGACCTCCCAGCGCGCGCCGTCTGGATCGCTGACCCAGACCTTGTCCTGGAGG
>Ga0207684_10004548_pt1 | contig 13033 bp, 12 predicted proteins | sample KBSK5501metaG_FD_184342 | JGI IMG/M metagenome (GOLD analysis project Ga0207684, IMG submission 184342) | Corn, switchgrass and miscanthus rhizosphere microbial communities from Kellogg Biological Station, Michigan, USA - KBS K5-50-1 metaG... | ecosystem: Host-associated > Plants > Roots >...
CGGGACTGAGCGCGATCCTTCTGGCGAGTCTCGCCGGGGTGCTCACGCCCGGCGGGCCCATGGTGAGCGTGCCGCTGCTCGTCGTGCTGGCGAATTCCGGGATGGCCTTCGGGCCGCTGGTGGCCTACATGACCTCGTGGTCGCTCTTCGGCATGCAGCGGATCATCGCCTGGGAAGCGCCACTCATGGGCTGGCGCTTCGTGATGATCCGCGCGATCCCCAGCCTGGCCTTCCCGGTCATCGCGGGCTGGCTGGTGAAGCTGTACTACCACGAGTAGCCGGGACGGCGCCGTGGCCTTCGCCGACCTCCGCGAGTACATTGCCCACCTGGAGAAGCACGGCCAGCTCCGGCGCATCGCCACCTCTGTGTCGCGGGATCTCGAGATCGCCGAGATCACCGACCGCGTCTCCAAGGGACCGGCGGAGCGCAATCAGGCCCTGCTCTTCGAGAGCGTCGAAGGCTCGAGCATCCCCGTGCTCATCAATGCCTTCGGCTCGGCGGAGCGCATGGCCGCCGCGCTCGGCGTCGAGCGGCTCGACGATCTCTCGGCGCGGGTCGCGAAGCTGCTCCAGCTCATCAAGATGCCGGACTCCTTCGTCGACAAGCTGAAGAAGCTGGGCGACGCCTTCGACGTGGTCAAGGCCGGTCCCAAGCGCGCCCGCTCGGCGCCATGCCAGGAAGTGGTCGAGACCGATCGCCCGACGCTGGCGGGGCTGCCCATCATCACGTGCTGGCCCGGCGATGCCGGCCGGTACATCACCCTGCCCATGGTCTTCACGCGGGATCCGCTCACGCGAGCGCGCAATGTGGGAATGTACCGGCTCCAGGTCTTCGACGACCAGACGCTCGGCATGCACTGGCAGACCCACAAGGGCTCGGCGGAGCACCACCGCGTGGCCGAAGAAGCGCGCCGGCCCATGGAGGTGGCCATCGCGCTCGGCGGCGATCCCTGCTCGATCTACTCGGCCTCCGCGCCGCTGCCTCCGGCGATCGATGAAATGGTGTTCTCCGGCTGGCTGCGCGGCTCGGGTGTCCCGATGATCCAATGCAAGACGGTAGACCTCGAGGTCCCCGCGGACGCCGAGATCGTGCTCGAGGGTTGGGTGGACCCCGCGGAGCGGCGGCGCGAGGGACCCTTCGGCGATCACACCGGCTACTACTCGCTCGCCCGCGACTATCCAGTCTTCCATCTCAAGGCCGTCACGCGCCGGAAGAACCCGATCTACCCGACGATCATCGTCGGCCGGCCGCCCCAGGAGGACTACTGGCTCGGCAAAGCCACCGAGCGGATCTTCCTGCCCATCATCCGGCTGCTGCTGCCCGAAGTGGTGGACATCAATATGCCGGCGGAGGGCATCTTCCACAATCTCGTGATCGTCTCCATGAAGAAGCGCTACCCGGGGCACGCGCGCAAGGTGATGTATGCCCTCTGGGGGCTCGGGCTCATGATGCTCGCCAAGACCATCGTGGTGGTGTCCGAGCATGTGAATGTTCACGACCTTTCCGAGGTCGCCTGGCGGGCCACCGGCAATATCGATCCCAAGCGCGACCTGGTCATCCTCGAAGGTCCCATGGACGATCTCGACCACGCCGCGCTCCGCCACCGCTACGGCGGGAAACTCGGCGTGGACGCCACCGAGAAGAGCGAGATGGACGGCATCACCCAGCCCTGGCCTGACGAGATCGTCATGAGCGAGGAGATCCACGCGCTCGTCAGTCGGCGCTGGCGCGAGTACGGCCTGTAGTGCCGGGACCGCTGCGTCACTTCCTCGACGCCATCAAGTTCGAGCACACCGTCTTCGCCCTGCCCTTCGCGTATGTGGCGATGGTGCTGGCCGCCGACGGCTGGCCCGGCTGGCGCACGCTCATCTGGGTCACCCTGGCCATGGTGGGCGCGCGCACGCTGGCGATGAGCGTCAACCGCCTGGCCGATCGGGCCCTCGACGCCGAGAATCCCCGCACGGCTCAGCGGCACCTGCCCACGGGACTGCTCAAGCCGGGGCAGGTTCTGACCGCCGCCGTCGGCTCGGGGGTGCTGCTGCTCTTCTCCGCCTGGATGCTCAACCCGCTCTGCCTGTTGCTCGCCCCGCTGGCCGCGCTCTTCCTGATCGGCTATTCCTACACCAAGCGCTTCACTTGGCTCACCCATTGGATCCTGGGCTTCACCGACGGGATCGCCGCGGCCGGCGGCTGGATCGCCGTGCGCGGGGCCTTCGATCCGCCGGTCTTCATCCTCTGGTTCGCGCTGACGGTGTGGATCGCGGGCTTCGATCTCATCTACGCCTGCCAGGATGTGGAGTTCGACCGCCGCGCGGGACTTCATTCCGTGCCAGCGCGCTTCGGAATCGCGGCCGCGCTCACGACGGCCAGGACATGCCACGCCCTGACCGTGGTCGCGTTCGTTGCGCTGGGCTGGGTGATGGGGCTCGGACTGATCTACTGGGCGGGGGTGCTGGTCGTGTCGGCGCTGCTCGCCTACGAGCATTCGCTGGTGGCGCCGGACGACCTCTCGCGGCTCGACCTGGCCTTCTTCAACGTCAATGGCTACATCGCCGTGATCCTGTTTTTCGCCGTCGTGGGAGGCCGCTGGTGGTGAACCGGCCGGAGCTCGGCGCGGGACCCGACAAGGCGCGCTTCGTCGGCGAGATGTTTTCGCGTATCGCCGGGCGCTACGATCTGATGAACGGGCTCATGACTCTCGGGATGCACCACGCCTGGCGGCGAGTGGCGGCCCGGCAGACGATCCCCGCCCCCGACGGCCCGGCGCTGGATCTGGCGACCGGCACGGCCGATCTCGCCTTCGAGCTGAGCGAGGTCCATCCGCATCGGCTGATCGTGGGCGCCGACTTTTCCCTGGGCATGCTCGACGTGGCGCGCGCCAAGCTCGCCTATGGCGATCTCCACGCGCGCGTCCGGCTCGTCGCGGCCGACGCGCTGGCGTTGCCGTTCGAGAGCCGCGCTTTCGCCTGCGTGACCTCGGCCTTTCTGCTGCGGAACCTCGTGGATCTCGAGGAGGGGCTGCAGGAAATGAAACGCGTCACGCGATTGGGCGGTCGCGTCGTCGCGCTCGAGATCACGCAACCCACCCTGCCCGGTTTCTCCCGACTCTTCCGCCTCTACTTCCACCATCTGGTCCCGCGCATCGGCCGGCTGGTCTCAGGCGATCCGGAGGCCTATTCCTATCTGCCCCAGTCGGTGGATCGCTTCGTGACCCCGAACCAGCTCAAGGCGCTGATGGAGCGGGCCGGGCTGCGGGCCGTGACCTGGCGTCGTCTCGGCCTGGGCACCGTCACGGTGCACACCGGCATCGCCTGACCCCAGAAAAGACGACGGCCCCGGAAGCTCAGCCTCCGGGGCCGTTGAAATAGCGCGGCGCGGCTAGACGCTTACCACTCCGGGCTCGAGTACTCCTCGAAGACGCGGCGGACCACGCGGATCTCCCTCGCGCGTCCGTCCTGCTGCACCATCGTGACGATGTCGCCGGCATTCAGCTGCGCGAGGTCATTCGACCGGCCCTCGTCGGTGACGATGACCGTCCCGTCGCAGTTGAGATCGGTGCACATCTCCGCTTCGTTCCGGACGCGGAGGCGACCCGCGGCCTTGTCCACCTCGACCACGAGAAAGCGGTTGTGCTTGAGGGATTCGGTCAGGCTGTGAGCCATGGCGTCCTCCTTTCCGATTGGCCCCACCTTATACCAAAAGGCCCGGAAGGGGGCAAGGAGAAATTACGTGGACTTCCCCTCGCCCGCGGGTGTGGGCGTCATGGCAGTGACCAGCGCCCGTCGTCCTTGCCACGTGCCACGGTGGCCGGCAATGCTCTCCAGGCGGATCTTGGCCTTGTCAGCTCCGTACGGTTCGATGTCGGCCGAACTCGGCCCGAGCTCTTCTGCCACCTCAGCGATGGGCTTGAGCCGCGCCGCGCGCGCAATGTCGATATCGCTCTTCATGATCGCTACCTTTCCTGTGGTTCGCTTACCGTGGGGTGGTCGAAGGCCGCATGAGACATCGGAGCCCTTGACACGTATCGCGCCCCCGCGATAATGGGGTGCACCCGACGCGGGGCGCACCCGCGTCTCACTTTCCCTCCTGGCGCGAGGCGGTGCAGCATGAGCTATCCAGCGTATCGAGTGGCGGCGGCGCACGTGGCGCCGGTCTTCCTCGATCTGGCGAAGACGGTCGAGAAAGCTGCGAGCGTGATCGAGGAGGCGAGTCGCCATGGCGCGCAGCTCGTCGCGTTCCCCGAAGCGTTCATCCCGGCCTTTCCCCTCTGGTCCGCGCTCCAAGCGCCCATTTACACGCACGACTGGTTCAAGCGCCTCGCGGCCAGCTCCCCGCGCTGTCCGGGTCCTGAGCTCGACCAGATCGCGGCCGCGGCGCGGCGGCTCGGGATATTCATCTCGCTGGGCTTCAACGAGCTGAGCCCGGTGAGCGTCGGCTGTCTCTGGAACGCGAATGTCCTGATCAGCGACCAGGGCGTCATCCTCAATCATCACCGGAAACTTGTGCCCACCTTCTTCGAGAAGCTCACCTGGGCCAATGGGGACGGCGCCGGGCTCCGGGTGACCGAGACCCGGCTGGGGAAGCTTGGCGTGCTGATCTGCGGGGAGAACACGAACCCGCTGGCGCGCTACACGCTGATGGCAGAGGGCGAGCAGGTGCACGTCTCGACCTATCCGCCCGCCTGGCCGACGCGGGATCCCCGCGGCGGCGGCAACTACGATCTGGCTGGCGCCATTCGGATCCGGGCGGGGGCCCATTCCTTCGAGGCCAAGGCGTTCAATATCGTGGTGTCGGGATTCCTCGACGCCGCCACCCGAGAGACGCTGGCGTCGCTCTCGCCGGACGTCGGCGCCATTCTGGACGCTACGCCGCGCGGCATCTCCGTCGTGATCGGCCCCACGGGCGAGCCGGTCAGCGAGGTGCTAGCCGGGCAAGAGGGAATCCTCTACGCGGACGTCGATCTGGCGGCCGGCGTCGAACCGAAGCAGTTCCACGACGTAGTGGGCTACTACAACCGCTTTGACATCTTCCACCTCACCGTGGACCGGTCCGAGAACCTGCCCATCCGGTTCGCGGGCCCCGGACGCGAAGCGTCGCGGCGTGGGCCGGGCACGTCACGTGCCGACGAGACGCCGCAGAGTGACGCGTTGCCGGATCCCGGCAACCCACCGGGCCCCGAGCCGTGAGCGAGCCGGCCGTCGAGCCCGGGCACCCCCGTCCCGTGATGGACCCGGCCGAGACCTACCGGCGCCAGGTCCCCGTGACGCAGCTCAGATCCTTCCTCACTCCCACCGAAAGCGTGTATGTCATCGCGCATATGGGGATCGCGCACGTGCCCGTTGATGGCTGGGAGCTGCGCATCGAGGGTGCCGTCGAGCGGCCCCTGCGGCTGACCTATGCCGAACTGCTGCGCCGGCCGGCGGAGACGATCCAGGGCGTGCTCGAGTGCTTCGGCAATCCGGTCGAGCCCGAAGTGCCCACGCGGCGCGTTGGGAACGTGAGCTGGCGAGGCACCCGCCTCTGGCCGCTCCTCGAAGAGGCGGGACCGCAATCGCGCGCCTCACTCGTCTGGCTCGAAGCGCCTGACCACGGCGCCTTCGCCGGCACGTCGAGCGACCGCTACGTCAAGGACATTCCGGTCGAGATCGTGCGCGCGCGGCCGGTCTTGCTCGCTTGGGAGCTAAATGGCGCGCCGCTCACCCCCGAGCACGGCTTTCCCGTGCGGGCGGTGGTGCCGGGCTTCTTCGGAACCAATTCGGTCAAGTGGGTGACTCGGATCTATCTTGCCGAGGCTCGCCCCGAGAGCCTCTTCACCACGCGCCTCTACAACCGCCGGGTGGCAGTCAACGGGCAGGAGCGGCTCGAGCCCGTGCGCGACCTCGACGTCCACTCCGTGATCGTCGCGCCCGCGGAGGCCGACGCCCTGGCTCCTGGCGCCCAGACCGTGGAGGGCTGGGCATGGAGCGCCGGCCCGGTCCGGCGCGTCGACGTGAGCACCGACGGGGGCGCTACCTGGAAGGAGGCGCGCCTGGAGCTCCGGCGTGACGGCTATACCTGGCAGCGCTTCACGATCGACTGGACGCCACGGATGCCCGGGGCCTACCTGCTCGAGTGCCGCGCGACCGACGAGCGGGGGCGCACCCAGCCGCCCGCAGGGCGGAATCGGATCCATGCAGTCAACGTGACGGTGCGGTGAGACGCCGCGCCAGCCGACGAGAACCCAGATGACCAAGACCGTCGATCGCCGGCAGTTCCTCACGTCCCTCGGCATCACCGTGGGCGCCCTCACGCTCGATCTTCCCCTCGGGGAGCGAGCCGGAGCGGTACTGCCGGCGGGTGCGCAGGAGCCGCCGCGCGGGCGCGTGTCGGACACGGCGGTCAAATTCGGGCACATCACGATCCTCTCCGGCCCAGGCGCGGTGCTCGGGGCGCCCTCGCTCAAGGGCCATACGCTCGCCGCCGAGGAGATCAACACGGCCGGCGGGTTGCTGGGCCGGCGCAAGATCGAGACGATCACCGCCGACGAGGCCGCAGGGCCCGACGCCACCGTCAAGGAAGTGAAGCGGATGAAGCTGTCGGAGAAGATCGACTACTTCTCCGGCATCATCGCGGCAAACAACCAGCTCGCGGTGGGGCCGGTGGTCGAGGAGTTCAAGCTCCTCACGATCATGACCGAGGGATGCATCGACCGGCTCTTCGAGGTCGAGGTGCCGAACCCTCGCTATCTCTTCGGCATGACGAACATCCTCTCGGCGGACGGTGTCACCACGGCCATGGCCGTGGCCCGCACCTGGCCGGACGCTCAGCGCATCGCGGTCATCCATCCGGACTACGCCTTCGGCCGGTGGTTCCAGCTCCACTTCGAGGCGGCGCGCCAAAAGCTCATGCCCAAGTCCCAGATCGTCTCGGAGGCCTGGCCGCCGCTCGGCACGACGGAGTTCACCTCCCACATCACCAAGACGGCCGGCGCCAAGCCGGACCTGATCGTCACCTCGATGTGGGGCGGCATGTACATCGCCTTCTACAAGCAGGCCCTCCAGTACGGACTGTTCTCGAAAGCGAAGCTCGCCGGGAACATCAACTTCGGCGTCGTGCCCCACGCGATCGGCAAGGACCACCCCGAGGGGGCGCTGGCCGGGGTCCACTCGAACTACCACTTCACCTATCCGGCGCCGAGCCGCTCCGCGCTCAACAAGCAGTTCGTGGACCGCTACGTCCAGCGCTGGAAGGAGTACCCCAACTACACGGCCGAGGCGGCGTACACCGGGCTCTACCTCTTCAAGGCCGCGGTCGAGAAAGCGAACAAGGACGCGGGCGGCTGGCCCAGTGACGACGCGATCAGCAAGTCGCTGGAGGGGATGAGCATTGCGGCGCCGTCAGGCACGGTGACGATACGCAAGGAGGACCACCGCGCGTTCAAGGAGGTGAAGGTCGGGTTCAGCAAGAACCTGCCCGACTATCCCTTCCCCGTCTGGGACCCCGAGCGCATCATCACTGTACCGGTGCAGGCGATGACGGCGCCCCCCACCTGGCCGAAGCCGGGCAAGGGCCACGACGATCCATCCGCCACCGTAAACTGGATCAAGACGACTTGGCCGACGGCGAGTTAGGGAGTTTCTCCGCGCAAGTCACACAACGAGAAGGCGGGATGAACCCGACTCCCTCCATGCAGCCTGTGACACGATCACCCTGCGCCTCAAGCCCGTTGACGCTCACGATGGTGTAGAACCGGCCGAGGCGCACCGAGCAGGTGCGCCTTGGCTACCATATGCATCCGGCACTCTCGGCTCTGTCCGTTGCCCCTTGTGCCTAGGCCGCGACGCAGAGGGCTCGTGCATGCCTGGGCCGACCGGTTGAATCGGCTTCCCCCCAGGGGGGCGGCCGAAATCTTATGCTAGTATTTTCTTCGAGCTATGGAACTGACGACCTCGTATACCTTTGACGCCGCACACCGCATCCCGGGCCATCCCGGCAAGTGCGCCTACCTGCACGGCCACACCTATCATCTCGAGGTGACGATCGGCGCCAAGCGGCTGGATCCCCTCGACATGGTCATGGACTTCGACGACTTGCGCGACATCGTCCGGAAGGCCGTGCTGGACTCCTGGGACCACGCCACGCTTCTCGCGCCGGACGATCCCTTGGGCCCGGCCATCAGCGCCGTGCAGGCCGAGGCCCCCGACCGTGTGGTGATCCTGCGCGGCATGCCCACCGCCGAAGTGATGACGCGTGAGGCCTGGAATGCCATCGAGCGGGCGCTGCCGCCGGGCATCGACCTCGAGCGCGTTGCGATCCGGGAGACCCCCAGCTGCGGGAGCGCCATCACGCGGAGCCGCCCGTGAACGGAGCCGCGATCTCGGGCCGCATCGCCGAGACGTTTTACTCGATCCAAGGGGAAGGCGCCACGGCCGGGCTGCCGGCGATCTTCGTTCGGCTGCAAGGCTGCTCGGTGGGCTGCGCCTGGTGCGATACCAAGTACTCGTGGGACCCCGCCGCCGGCCATGAGGTGAGCCTTGACGCCCTGCTCGAAGAGGTCGCGGCCTATCCCTGCCGCCGCGTCGTGATCACCGGCGGCGAGCCTTTGGAATCCGCCTCCTTCATCCCGCTGGCCACGGCGCTGGCCGACAAGGGCTTCCGCATCGAGGTCGAGACGTCAGGGACGCTACCGCCTCCCGCCGCGGCCGGCCGCGACATCCAGTGGAATGTCTCCGTCAAGCTGGGCGGCTCGGGAGTCAGCGAGGCCAAGCGCGTCAATCCAGAGGCGATCCGCGCCTTTCTCGCGCGGGAGGCATGGTGGAAGTTCGTCGTCACGGACGAGGACGACGCGGCCGAGGTGCTTCGGCTGGCCGAGCGCTTCGCCTTGCCCCGCGAGCGCATCCTGCTTCAGCCCGAGTGCCTGCGGGCCGAGGAGTTCGTGGCGCGCGCGCCCTGGGTCGCCGAGAAGTGCAGGACCCACGGCTTCCGCTTCTCGCCACGACTACACGTCCTGCTCTGGGGAGCCCGGCGCGGCGTCTGATGGCGGGCGCGGCCGTCATCCTCCTGTCCGGCGGCCTCGACTCGGCGACGACGCTGGCCGTCGCGCGGGCCGAGGGCTTCGAGTGCTACGCGCTGTCCTTCGATTACGGCCAGCGCCACGCGCGTGAGATCGAATCGGCGCGGCGAGTGGCCGCGGCGCTCGGCACCAAAGAACATCTCGTGCTGAAGCTCGACCTCCGCGCCATCGGGGGCTCGGCGCTCACCGCCGATATCGCGGTCCCCAAGGGACGGAGCGGCGAGGCGATGGCCACGGGCATCCCGGTGACTTACGTGCCTGCGCGCAACACAATCTTCCTCAGTCATGCGCTGGCGTGGGCCGAGGTGCTCGGCGCGCAGGACATCTTCATCGGCGTGAACGTGCTTGACGCCAGCGGGTATCCCGATTGCCGGGCCGAGTATATCGAGGCCTTCGAGCACATGGCCAATCTCGCCACCAAGGCGGGGGTCGAGGCCAAGAGCCGCTTCAAGGTGCACACCCCGCTGATCAAGCTCGCCAAGGCCGAGATCATCCGGCTGGGCGCCGGACTCGGGGTGGACTTCGCGCTCACCTGGTCGTGCTACGAGCCACAGCCGGATGGCCGCCCCTGCGGGCTCTGCGACTCCTGCCTGCTGAGGAAGAAGGGCTTCGCCGAAGCCGGCATGGCCGATCCCGCGGCCACCGGCCGCTAGCCATGGCCGAGACCCGCGAGATCCTCGAGCGCTTTCCCCGCGAGCGCGGCTGGCTGCTGCCTGCGCTGCAGGCCCTTCAGCACCACGAGCGCTGGCTCTCGCCTGAAGCCCTCAGGGCCGCCGCGGAGCGCCTGCGCGTGCCCGGGAGCGAAGTGTACGGCGTCGCCACGCATTATCCGGAATTCCGCCTAGCCCCGGCCGGCAAGCGCATCGTCCGCGTTTGCACCGGCGTGTCGTGCCGGATCGCGGGCTCGCTGGAGATGCTCCGTGCGTGCGAGCGGCGGCTCGGGATCAGCGCCGATGCGACCACGGCCGACGGCGCCGTCACGCTCGAGCGGCTCGACTGCGCCTTCAATTGCTCCGTGGCGCCGGTGGTCGAGGCCGATGGCAAGCAGTACGGCCGAGTGAGCGAGCGAGATCTCGAGACCATTCTCGAAGGCTCGAGACTCCCTCTCCCCTCAGGGGAAAGGGCTGGGGTGAGGGGACAACCTGTTGTCGACCTCAAACTCGTGGCCGAGTCCTGGCCGCCGGACGGCCTCACTCTGGCCGTCGGCGCGGGAACCTGTGGACTCTCGGTGGGCGCTGGAAACGTGCTGGCGGCGCTCGAGGCCGAGATCGCCCGCCGCGGCCTCGCGGCGCGCGTCGTCGCCGGCGGCTGCAATGGTCTCTGCTGGGCGGCGCCCGTGGTCACGGTGCTGCGACACGATGGAAGCCACCACATCGCCACGCGCGTCACCGCCGATCGGGTCACCGCGCTGCTCGACGCCGCCCTCTCGGGCCGGCTCGACGACGATCCCGACGTCCAGCGCTTTCTCTCGGGGCAGCGGCGAGAGCTCATCGGCCGCTGCGGCGTCACCGATCCCGCCGACATCGACGATGCCATCCGCCGTGGCTCCTATGCCGTCCTGGCCGAGGCATTGGCGGCAGGCAAACCTGAGAGCGTGATCGAGACGGTCAAGGCGGCGGGGCTGCGCGGCCGAGGCGGGGCCTACTTCCAGGCGGCGGTCAAATGGGAAGGGGCGCGCCGGGCCCAGGGCAGGCCCACGTACCTGATTGTCAATGGCGAGGAGGGCGAACCCGGGATCTTTAAGGACCGACATCTCATGGAGGGCGATCCCCACCGGCTCATCGAAGGGGCCCTGCTGGCCGCCTATGCTGCCGGGGCCTCGCGGATCATCCTTTATATGCACGGCGAGGCCCATCTCTCGGCCCTGCGGCTCGAGCGGGCGCTCGAGGATGCGCGCGAGCGTGGGCTTATCGGGGAAAATCTCCTGGCCAGCGATTTCTCTGTCGAGGCCGAGATCCGGCGCGGCGCGGGCGGTTTCGTTCTCGGCGAGGAGACAGCGCTCATGGAGTCGCTCGAGGGCCGGCGCGCCATGCCCCGACCCAAGCCTCCATTCCCCACCGAGGCCGGACTCTTCGGCAAGCCCACGGTGATCAACAATGTCGAGACACTCTTCGCCGTCCCGCTCATCGTGGGCCGCGGCGCGGCTTGGTGGACAGCGCTCGGGCAGGGTCACGGCACCAAGGTCTTTGGCCTCTCCGGACACGTGGCACGCCCTGGTCTCGTCGAAGCCGAGCTGGGGCTCACCCTCCGTGATTTGATCGAGGGTATCGCCGGCGGAGTGACCGGCGGTCGAGCGCTTCAGGGCGTGGTGGCGGGCGGGCCGTCGGGCATTCTCGTCCATCCGCGCAGGCTCGACGAGCCCCTGCTCCCCGGCGGCAGTCTGAACCCGGGCACGGGAGGCATCGTCGCTCTCGATACGACCACATCCGTACGCGACGTGGTGCGCACCTTGCTCGACTTCAACACGCGTGAGTCATGCGGCAAGTGCACGCCGTGTCGCGAGGGCACGGCTCGGCTGCGCGACATGCTGAACGGCGGCGCGCCGGCCAGCCGTCAGGCCGTCATCGAGCTCTCCGAAGTCATCAAGCTCGCCTCGCTCTGCGGCCTCGGCCAGGCGGCGCCCCTCAGCATTCTCTCGACCCTCGACGAATTCCCAGAAGCGTTGAGGCTATAATGACGACGTCACTCTGGACCAGCGGCATGAGCAGATGAGTCTGAAAGTCGTCGTCGATGGATCCGCGATCGACGTGCCGGCGGGCGCGACGGTGCTCGATGCCGTGAACCGTCTCGGCATCTCGCTGCCCCAGCTCTGCAAGGATTCTGATCGGCCGCCGCTCGGCGCCTGCCGCACCTGCCTCGTCCATGTCGAAGGCCAGCGCGGACTGCCCGCGGCGTGTCACCTGCCCGCCCGCGACGGCATGGTGGTCCGCACCGATCACCCCGACGCCCTTCGCGTGCGCACGGCGGTGCTCGATCTCACGCTCTCCATGCTGAGCCCAGGGCCCGATCGCGACGGCTTCGCCCAGCTGGGCGCCGCCGCCGCTCGGCACGACCTCACGCGGAGCGCCTGGGCACCTCATCACCGGTTTCCAGTGGACGAATCAAAATCGTTCTTCGTCCTGGACCGCGAGGCCTGTATTCTCTGCGGCCGCTGCACCGTGGCCTGCGACGATGTCCAGCAGATCGGCGCCATCTCGCTGCTGGGGCGGAATCACGAGGCACGCGTCGGAGTCTTCGGTGACGGGGCGATGGCCTCCTCGGTCTGCACCTCGTGCGGCCAGTGCGTGGCCACCTGCCCGACCGGGGCGCTGAGAACGAAGGAGGCGCCCGCGCCGATCGTGCGCGAGGTCGAAACCATCTGCCCCTATTGCGGCGTGGGCTGCGGCATCTCGCTCCGCGTGCGCGAGGACGGCCGTCTCGGCACGATGGTGGACGATGTGCCCGGCAATGCCTCGAGCCAGGGCACGCTTTGCGTCAAGGGCCGATTCGGCACCGGCTTCATCCACTCGCGCGATCGGGTGACCTCACCGCTGCTCCGCCGCGACGGCGCGTGGCGCGAGACCAGCTGGGAAGAGGCGCTCGACGCCGCGGCGGCGGGCTTCGCGCGCAATCGGGGGCGGTTCGGCGCGCTGGCCTCGGCCAAGGCGACCAATGAAGATGGCTACGTCATCCAGAAGTTCGCGCGCATGGTCATGGACACGAATAACGTGGACCACTGCACGCGCCTCTGCCACTCGCCCTCGGTGGAGGCGATGCTGGTCTCCATGGGCTCGGGCGCCACGTCCAATTCGTATGTGGACTACGAGGAGGCGGGCTGCCTCATGGTGGTGGGGGCCGACGCCTCCGCCAACCACCCGGTCCTCGCCATCCGGTTCCGCCGGGCGATGAGTCGGGGCGCGCGGCTCATCGTCGTGAACCCGAAGCGAGTCGAGCTCTGCGACCAGGCCGATCTCTGGATCCGCCAGCGGCCGGGCACCGAT
>Ga0207684_10004550_pt1 | contig 13029 bp, 15 predicted proteins | sample KBSK5501metaG_FD_184342 | JGI IMG/M metagenome (GOLD analysis project Ga0207684, IMG submission 184342) | Corn, switchgrass and miscanthus rhizosphere microbial communities from Kellogg Biological Station, Michigan, USA - KBS K5-50-1 metaG... | ecosystem: Host-associated > Plants > Roots >...
TAAGCAGCTACTTGCCGCGTCAGCAGTCAAGCCGAGAAGGTTCACGTCCAGCCTACCTGCTAGTCGCCGGATGCTACCGGCTTGCAGCTACGGTTCAGTCTGCCAACAACGGTTAGACAGCGCCGGGTAATCACTTTTTCACCGGACTAACATGCGCCGCCACGAGCTGCCATCGCCCCTGCTGTTTTGCCCACACATGCGTCGCCTGAAACTGACTGCTGTACGCTTGATTGTTTGCTTTGCCGCTCCACGTAGAGAGCACAGTCACAACGGCAGTGTTCCCGTACAGAAATACTTTTACCTCGTCGTTATTAGTCCTGGACTCAGATTGGGAGGGTTGAGCGGCAGGCTTTTGACCGGCGAGTCGCTGCGCCTTGTTAGATACTTTGCCGTTAGGGGACGTAAAGACAAGATCGTTACTCCACAGATGGTCAAGGATTGCGGCATCCTCTTTGACCAGCGCCTCAGACAACTGACGCTCCAGCTCAATCAACTGACCTTCGACGCTGCGTTTTGATCGCGCCGCTTTGCTTTCAGATTGGGCTGGAGCGGAGGCGGCCGCCACAATGGTTAGGACAACACTCAATAGTATTTGCTTCATAGTTCCCACTCCAATTTGAAGCCGCTTGGATTGTCAGTTTCAACGCCTTCTTTGCTGCGAGTCGTTTTCATTTCATGAGTCGCCGCATGCTACGCTTGTTAGCTACGTGCTCTTTCATTAACTGCGGCAACGATCGATCTGCTGTCGCCGCGCCGGTCATTGTCCCCCTCGGGATCATCTCGAACTCGCCCTTGCCGGCCGATTAAGAAAGTGACTGCGGACCAGGGCCACAATCTGCTTCTCAGTCATCTTGTCCGATGTCTTGATCCCTACGATGCGTCTGTTGAGGTTGTCTTTCTCCAGCCGTTTTTTCAGTTCGCCTTTCGCTTCTCCGGGACCAAGTATCAAAATAGATTCAGCGTCGCGAATGCATGAAGCCACCTCGTCGTAGAAACTGTTGAGATGTCCCGTCAACTCTCTCTGGCGAACGTCATCCGCCGGCATCGATACGCCGGATTGGCGATGATGCTTTTCGATATTTGAGCTAATCAGCTTTATTTCAGTGTCTTTGCCGACGATAAACACGATTACGGCCTTCTTGTGATCGATCCACAAACCGACTTCGGTCTTCATAGGCTTCTCCACATTTCTCCGCCGCTTTTCACGGCTTAGTTGAATACGTCGCGTTTGAAGAAGAGTTCATTTGAGTCCTTGATTTCATTAGAGAGGGTATGCGCGCACCAAGCCGGCATGGGATCCATGGAACCGACGACCTACCGGTCGGTTGGCCGCTTCTGGCGCAACGTGGGGCGCGCCCTGGACCGAAGATCTCAGTTATTTACGTCATGACTTCTGTGACCCAGCCCTCTTTACGCTCCAACATCACTTCTTCATTTTTTGTATGACTCGACTAGCCGCGGCGGCCAGCGACCAGGTTGTATATCAAGATGATCACCGCTATGACCACCAGGATATGAATCAGGTTGCCACCAATGTGACCGAGGAATCCCAATAACCACAAGATCAGGAGGATTACCAATATTGTCCAAAGCATCTTTCGCTCTCCTTTGTTAGTTCTGCGCCACGTGGAGCGCAGAAAATGAACAGGCTCGCTATGGCGAAAGTTGGAATCAAGATGTCCAACTGCGGCCTTTATTCCTGGTACCTCTGTTGACCTAGCCCGTAACGACAATCCGATTGTCGACTGATTTCATGCCTCGAACAGCCTTTACGATCTGCTCAGCCTTCGCCCTGTTGGCCGCGGTGGAAACGTTTCCAGTCAAAACGGCTCGTGCGTCGGTAACAGTCATCACCACTCCGGCCATACCCGGCTCCTCCGTCAGTCTCTTTGTGGCAATGTCCTGCATGTTGGCGTCGTCATTCGCGCTGGTGTTCTCTCTCTGGCTTGGCGCGGGAGGCTGCTGAATGATCACTGGCGCCTGTTGTGCGGGCTGCTGAATAATCAGAGGCGGCGGCTGCGCCGGCTGTTGACCTATCGTAGCCGGCGGCGCTTGCGCGGCTGCATCCAGGTTCGCGTTGCGGTTGGCCGCTTCATTCGCGTTTCTGTTAGTGACTATGTAAAGAACGACGGCTATAGCCGCGATCGCCAGGACCGCAACTATTGCGATCGTGCCCGTTGAAGAGCGCGGTTCCCGAGGGACGATCTGCGTCCTTTCGGTTAGAACTTCGCTTCTCCTGCCAGGGCTATTGATTACAACGTGCTTTTGGACTGTCTCTTCATTGGAATCCATAAACTTCTCCCTCTTGATGTCAAATTGATTTGGAACGTAGCACTGAATCACAGCGCTTTCATTTACTTTCACCTGCAATCAACGAGCGTAGTTACCTCATGCTAAGAAAATGTCTCCGGCGAAACAGCGCGTAATAGACGATCATGAATACTATGGCGCCGACCACGGCCACGAGTACGCTATAAAGGTCCAGACCAGTAACGCCGCGTTTGCCAAAAACATGCGATAGAAAACCGCCGACGATTGCCCCGACAATTCCTAACAGGCAATCGCGAACCCGGCCGTGACGTGTCTTGTTCAGAAATTTGCTGCCGATGAAACCAACGACCAGACCAAGCACAATCCAGGCGGCAAAAGACATGGCAGAACTTTCCTGCCAGTTGGATATGAGCATACCCAGCGAGCTTAGATCGATGACTAACATTTCATTTCTCCTTACTTTCTTAAAACCTTTTGGTCGCCTCCGGAAAACAACAAACGGCACAGGAAAGAGGTTGCGGGCCCGGTCTCGGGTGTCAGAGTGATTTGTCGAAAGAACGACAATGGATAAGGTAAAGCAATAAAGTATGACGGTCTGTGCGCAAGCACACATAGCAGAGATGCCGAGTAATGTGTCCTGAATGTGTGTTAAGGCACCGACGAACACAAGCAAAGGGTGCAGGATAACGACCGTTCCGGACAACTAATCTCCCCCAGATGCAGGAGGCCGTTATGCTATCCGACGCCCGACCACGAGTTCTCTGTGTAGACGACGATGAGGACTCTCGCGTGATGTTAACCACACTGTTAAGGCTCGCACTGATTGAAGCCAAAGCAGTTGGAACTGCCGTGCAGGCCTTGTCATTGATTCAAACAGAGCGCTTCGACCTTTACCTGCTTGATTCAAGGTTGCCAGATCTGGATGGCTTTGAATTGTGCCGGCGCATGCGCGCGTTCGATCTGCACACGCCGATCCTTTTCTTTTCCGGAGCTGCCTATGGAGCCGACAAGGAGCGAGGGATTGAGGCGGGAGCCAATGCTTATGTGGTCAAGCCCGATCTTGATGGTCTGATTGGAAATATCAAGCGTTTCGTTGCTCAGCCGAAGAGCCCCACGGCTAAGATCATCCCCTTTATCCGCAAGACGAGTTTCTCCGCGCCTTTCAACTTTGAACCTGCGGTAGCTTGATATGTGTGGCAGAGCACAGACAAGACTTTAGCCCAGGCATATAGTGTTGGTTACCCAGATAATCTGATGGGAAGCATATCGAGAAGTCTACAAGATTGAGGTACAGCATGAAAAAGTTTTTGGTCTTAATGTTAATGTTCATAGTTTTGGGATTCGCCATACCGAGTGCGTCGGCGCAAACGCGCCACCGACGCCATCGTCATTCGCGCACTTTCTGGCAGAAGCACAGAGATAAGTTGACCGTGGCCGGCACAACGGTAGCCGGCGCGGGCGTTGGCAGCATTATTGGCGGAAAGAAAGGCGCGCTGATAGGCGCCGGGGCTGGCGCAGGAAGTGGCGCACTCTACACCTACAAAATTCGCAAGCGTCATCGCCGGCGTTATTAGTCTTCAGGTTCCGCGAAGTCGATTTTTCTTTCAAGGCAGATCGCACAGCTCCAATCGAGTACATTGGCAAGTTAGTGTGCAGAGTTAGACGTGGCTACGTACCAAACAAGGGATATCCAATATGAAGATAGGACATTTATCCAGCAAGATCGCCGGAGTAATCCTGGGACTAGCCTTACTGTTAGTAATCGGCGCCGGCTCGGTCACAACCGGTCACGCGCAGTATCGCCACAACGACCACGATCGCCGTGGTCAAAACGATGGTTACGGCGACTACGGCGGCTCCTACGAATTGCGGCAAACGGCTCTGAACGCTGGCTACAACGAAGGCATCAGGGAAGGCAGCTATGATCGCCAGAACGCCCGGCGTTCTAACTACCGAGACCTTGATGTCTACCAGAGAGCAACGAAAGGCTACAATTCACGTCTCGGCGACCGCGAATTATACCGCCGATACTTCCGTGAAGCTTTCGAAAACGGTTACGACGGCAACAGCAATGGCAATGGCCGGACCGATCAGGGTCGCGACGATCGCTATTCAAACCGCGACCGCAACGACAGAGATAATCGAAGTCGTCGCGGCCGCAACTGGGATGGTTACGGCAACTACGGTGGCTCTCCCCAATTGCGTCAAACGGCGCTTAACGCGGGGTACAACGAGGGCATCAGGCAAGGCCACAAGGACCGTAATAAACGCAACAGCTATGGCTTCCAGAGCGAGAGTGCCTACCAGAAGGCGACGAAAGACTACAACTCGCGTCTGGGCGACCGCGCGGTATACCAGCATTATTTCCGTGCGGCGTACGAGAACGGGTTCAGCGACGGCGTCAACGGCTACTAAAGCTTCATATCCCTGAGTCCGAAAGCCGGCCTGATTAGGATGCTCCGGTGGCTATGCCCTGGTCCTGTTTCGCTCTTATCTCATCTTCAGCATCATCGCGACCATTGATCAGATGCCGGGCGCCCGGGACTAGATTTGAGGGGGCTGGCTTTAGGAAGTATTTTTTTCACTAACAGAAGTTGAAATACACAGATGATTATTACTTTGAGCAAAGCATGGATACACTACCGCGAAGGAAAGATATGCCAAAGACTGATTTGAGTGTGAACGCAGAGACCACTCGGAACCTCGGGCGGCCGGCGATTAAAGCTGATAACGGCAAGACCGGTGAAAGAATTAGCCCGCAGCCGATTTCGTCTTCTCGAACCCGGCATCTCGACGTGGATGCAGTTTTGGCGCGCTCGCTGCCAAAAGCGGTAAGCGAATAGTCTCAACCCGTCTTTGGGACGGCTCGGTCCCGCGGACGACATCATTCGCTTGCGGCAACACCGGCAACAAGTAGTCCAGCAGGTATTGCAGCTCTTCATAATCTGAAAGTCGCGTGACGTACTCGTTACGACTGACGCCCAACTCCATCAGCGGCGCTCGGTCCACTACGTCTTCATGAGTAACGATCACGACCGGCATTGGCCCCACGTGTGCTCGCTTAATGATCAGGCGCGCGGCCACCAACCCGTAAATCGGCGGCACGTCCATGTCCACCAATAGAAGATCCGGATGGGTTTGGCGAGCCTCTCGTGCCGCGTCTCGCCCGTTGTCGGTATCGATTACGCGATAGCCTTTTTGTTTCAGTGCATACTTCAGCTCGGGCCGCGCATCCCAATAGTCTTCAACTATCAGCACGACGTGATTGCCGCTGTTGGCAGATAGTGGACCGATTAGATCCTTGGCCATCTCAGACCAATGTGGTTTAAGTGACATAAAAATACCGCCCTCTCTTGATTAATCTCACGAATCAACGGGGCGATTGGTTAAACGGGAAAGCACAAGCTAAACGATCCTCTATCCGCCATCCGTGCGCTAACACACATAAGCGATATTAATTTCGAGAAAAGCTGAGGGCTCTGTGAGGTCTTATGCCCCAAAAGACTTTACGACGAGTAAGCTCATTGCGCGGCTGACGGCACAGGATCGAAGAGTGAGAACCTAATTCAAGACGTTCATTTGAGGCTGGGGCTCACGCGTTCCCAGCGAAAAGTTTTGCCGTAAACCTTCAATTGAATCGCAGCCGCGACGCAGTGGTGTCCTGATTGGCAACTGCGGTTTGCATCAGAAACCCCCGCGACCGGCAAAGAAACCAGCGCACCGCACGCAGGATGCGTGCGCTCCGATGCTCGCCTTGACCATGCTCGCAGCGTTTTGTTATAAAAACCGTTCGCGCTGAGCGCTGAATTGAGCGCTATAGCAGCCATCAATTATTCCGCAGTAGCTCAATGGCAGAGCATTCGGCTGTTAACCGAAGGGTTGTAGGTTCGAGTCCTACCTGCGGAGCCAATTTTTATAATGTACCTGATGTAAAGAAAGGCTTTAGCTCATCGAATCGAGGTAGCCTGTCACAACTAAGTCACAAAGTTTTGGCTCTGGATGCCGACCTGGCTTTTCCAGGGCCTTTCTTTTTGTGGCCGTTATTGGCACCATTATCGACGTTAGCGAGAGCGGCCAGTCGGGTGGATACGCTTGCAGCAAGGTCAATCGATTGAGGCATGAATTTCAGATATTTTTGTGTCTCCACTATCGAGGCGTGACCAGCGTATTCCTTAATCCCATTTATTGGTACACCAGCGATAGCGAGATTCGTTAAGCAGGTGTGGCGAAGATCGTGGGTGGTCCAGCCGCCTGGCACTCTCTGGCCATAACGAATTCCAACACTTTCGGAAGCTTGTCCCAGGATGTCGCGATACCAGTGATCCGGATGTGTGAGTACGCGAGTGGTACCACCCTGTCCCGCGGCTTTTCGGTTTGCTATGAGAGTCGCTGCAGATAGCGCTTTGATGGTTCGCCACTTCTTCGTCTTTGAAGAATAGAGCTTCACGGTTCCGAAGCGAACGTCAGATTCTTCCCAACGCATGCGTAGGAGTTCTGCCATGCGCCCGCCGGTTATTAAGTCAAGTTGGAAAAAGAACAAAGCCTCGGCCCATTCAGCTTTGGTAGAGAGGGCTTCGGATATTTGAGTAATTTCTTCATCGGAAAGAACGCGGTCGCGTTCTTCTTCTACTTTCTTGGTAAGCGGGCTGCGAGGTACTTGAAAGGACTTTAGGTCTGGATATGTTCCCACTGCATGGTTCAACGCTGCTTTGATAGTGTTAAGTCCCCTTCGGATTGATGATTTCTTCAGAGGTTTCCGATTTGCTTTGCCACGCTCCGTTTCAGCAGCGACCCAGAAGACAAAATCATCTCTTGTTACTGAACTGACATGGCGATGAGGTCCAATGAACTCGCCCCAGCGTTCCAGGGTACGCAGAGGGCTTGGCATTTCACGCCAGTAGGTAGTGTCGTCGTTCTTATTCGCGAGCAGGTTTGCCTTGGCTAGTCTTAAGTAGCTGTCAATCGCTTCTTTGATTGTAGTGTGGCTTGTCTTTTTTGGAGGGTTCACTCCGTAGCGAGTTTTCCAGCCGGTTGTTCTGAGGGCAGCGAGGGCTTGCGTGGCCTCGGCTTTTGTAGCGAAAGTAAAATCCCGGTAGCGCTTTCGAGATCCGTCTGGCTGGCGGATCCAAACGTCGTATCCCCAGCGCTCTCCGCCGTTGCGTTCCTCTTTCCTAATCTGGGCGGTGCCTTTTGCTCGCTTCGTGCGTTTTGGCTGTTTCATATTCGCGGAGCTACTTGCTGCTTTTTCTTGGAGGAAGTTGAGAAGATTCCGCGGTCCTAAAATGGCAAATATGGGTGAAGGCGTGATCGAGTATCGGTCTGAGTAGTAATGCAGTTAAGCCATTAGGCTGCTTGCGCCTCCCGATTTCTCTCCAAAACTTCAACCTCACTGCGAAGAAAACGAACTGATCTGCCAAATCGAATCGGGTGTAGTGCGTTCGATCCGCATTTGCTGGAGTAGATTGCGCTTTGCGAGACACTCCATCGAGCGGCAAGCTCAGCGACAGAGATGTATTTCTTGTCGAAATTCTTGGATTGTCTAGAGATGCTTTGCGGCATAAATACTTTCTCAAGTCATTTGGTTTTGTGAGCACTTTCGACGAACCGGCCGGCCTCCGGATGTGTTCGCGAGTTTACTAATTTCTCGACGCCACCCGTTTCGCCGTCCGGAATCCTGTTAGGGCATCTCGTATGCCATAGTTGGATCTCACTATGCCAACTGTTTTCTGGGCCGTTTTATTGTGATTTTGTGAGGACAACGAAAGGAGTGGTGGGCCTTGGCCGTTTTAGAGGTCGAGGGATGCTAAGGCCGATAGTGGTTGGATGGCAACACTGCTAGATGATTGTCGGGCAGATAACCGATCTCGTTCCAAACCTTGTTAACTTCGTCGAGGGGATCGCCTTTAAGAGTTGCAAACCACTCAGTGATTGAGAGTGTGGTAAAGGGCACCCTTTCCGCTTTAACGGCGTCATCTATTCCTTTATATCCTTCCCAAGAAACAATTCTGGTCGTGGTGGACATATTTTGATTTGCTGCATCTTGTTCTCGGGCGCCGATCAGCCTGGCGAGTTGTCGGCACACGGCCGGGTTGGTTTTGTGGTCAGAGTCAAAAGCAATCAGTGCGTTATAGGCGCGGGCCGCTCCGATGAGTTCTGCGTGTGAACAGCGAACGCCGCTGGTCGCGATCGCGCGGACTTGCGGTCTGAGGCTGACGAGTGTTTCTGCTTTTAGCGCGCCTTCAGTAATAAGCACGGTTTTGCCATGGGAGAGAATTGACGGTCTGAAAGTGAAATGGATTGGAGTGCCGGAGCTACAGCCGTGCCGCTCGAGCGGTGATGCCAGCCAGCGATATCGCTTTTCTCCTTGCGAAATGTCACCTCTATGAAGGCGAAGCTGGCAGGCCTGAATACGGCCGTGATTGTCTTTGTAAGGAATTACGAGCATTGGCATTTTGTACTCGCGAGGCTTCCAGAGTTGGACGATGCCGTTAGTGTCCTGCCAAAACCCAGGTATGCCGACGACACCGGCGTATAAATTGCGGCGGGCGTATTCGGGAAATTTGTCGATAACGAACTGCCGAAGTTGCTGGGCGAGTTGCGCGCGTTCTTTCTGGGTGGGAGGCAGAGCGCCGTAGTTGCGTGTTTCTCCTTCCAGCAGTCCTCTTGATAGCAGGCCGTCTGCGCCGTCTACCAAGTGACGGTGGTATTTCTGCGCTGGCGAGATGCGAATGAGTTCGCGGTAAACAGTGTCACGGATCTCGATTGGCGAGATCTCGATTGAAGGCGGAGCGACCGTTGTTTTGTTTCGTGGGCTGTACGTGAGTAGAGCGTCGTGATGAACGTGAATGTTCCCGCCATTACGAGCCGTACCTTTGGCGCCGTCGCTCACGCGCATGCAGATGGAAGTGCGCTCGTCAGTCGAGTAGCCACACCAGTCGACTTTATGACAAATGCGGCAGCGGCGCTTGGTGGTGACTTTGCGGAAGCCGTTTGATACGAGCGGTCGCCACGCTGGAGCGGTGCGAGGATTGGATTGCCTCGTCTGTATGTTACGGGCTGGCATGAAATAGAGATGTGAATTGAATGGATTAATCGAATTCTGTTTTGGTCATTCCGTTGCCCCCGCTTTTTCTCTAGAAACATTTCGAATAGCTACAGTGCTCACAGATGTCACAGCCGCTGCTTCTTAGAGCCCACTGTCATTTAGGAGGACCTTTATCGATTGCAGAAGTTGTTGGTCGGAATTTCCATTGGCAAGGTTCGCTTTCAACACACCAAGCATTCTTACAAGCTTAGCGTTGGACACGCTTCCATTGCCGTTCCCGACAGGTGGCTCATCCTTCAGTGTTCTTGACAGCCAGGCCTTAGCGCGTTTTTCGCAGTCCTCATCAAGCAACTTGGCATAGCTTTTCAATACAGTTTCGACCCTATCACCTAGCATGTAGGCCGCATCGATAAAGTTTCTTGTAGACTTAATGTATTCGGTCGCCCAGATTGTTCTCACCGTGTGCGGATTCATGGCCACACCAGTGAACCTATAGGTGGCGCTCTCGAAAGCCGACGTAACTTGAGGCGTCGTCAAAGGAATTCCAACAGAGTTAAGAAATACAAATTCCTGGCCCGACTCTACACGCTCTCTTCCGACACGATCACCTTTTTGATACGAAATCAACACAGGTCTCCACTGTGAAAGCCACTCTTCCAATAAGTCGACTAGGTCATCGGGGAACTCGTGCTCCACACGATGAACTTCTGCTTTAACATGCGATATCTTCAACTCTCCCGCGACAAATCTTATGTACCATTTGCCATCTCGCTTAAACAAATTCCGCCCCTGTTCCGGTGTCGCCGGATTCCATAGCATCTCTCTGAGGTTTCTCTGCCTAAGCGGGAGCCTGATGGTTAGTCTTATGAGGATAGACTGTAGGACCCTATAAGCATACCCCGGATATTGTTTGTAGCCATCCTCTTTACCGCGTCGAAGCTTGCGGCGAGCGTCGCGTTTAAGCTCTGATATTCGTCGCGCATTAAGTGGATAGATTGAGAGTCCCACGCTTTCGAGCTTTCGCAGACTGATCCACCGTTTGCTCTTATCAATCACATTCTCCGGCATGCCTAAAGTCGTTCTGTATTTACTCAACTCATCAACCCGCAGCTCCAAAGCTTTCCGCTGCTTGGTTGACCGCTCGACGATGCTTAAATATTTTCCGAGAACAATTAGCCGCGCAAGATTCAGGCGCGCAGAGGCTGTATACCTCCTTTGCTGCTCAATGCACCAATCTATGTAGTTGATCGCATTCTCCGGTTCTGTAAGCGTTGATAGATTGATCGATTCGCTGTGTAGCCCTCTGTACTTCACTAAATAGCCTGCAGCCCGAAGTATTGTTAATCGGTGATTAGCGAAGCTGACCGGGCGTTTTCTCAGATTAACAGGACGCTCCCGATTTACGATCCTAGTGCTCCACGTTTCATAATCAGCGATCTCTTGCTCCAGCGAGTGAGGTACCGGGTCAAGGATATACTTGCTCGCCTTTACCGATTCATGTCTAGTGTTAATGGTCTTCGTTATACGGTTAGTACCCTTTGAACTCGCGAGCGGTCCTGGCACCTGACCAATTATCTCTCGGTCGATGGCGCTTCTAATTACATAGCTAACATTATTCTTAAGATTCCGAATTGCGTGGGAGCCTAAACCGAAGTCCCCCCGTCTGGCTCCTACCGCTCGTTCCTCGATTAAGCGGTTTCTTGTTTCGTCTGGTAAATGATAGGCGGTCATGGGACACTCAGCGGGTTCGGTGTATCCGAGGATGATCGCGTATTGCTTAAGCGCGGTTTTGATGGGGCCTAAGCGAGACTGGGGGATGGCCTGTCGTTCAATCAAAGCGTCCAGAACTTCCTTTAGTGTTTTATCAGACGTATGCATATACTCTTTCCTGCGCGTTGTAATTTCTTCCGAAAATGCCAATTAGTACTGTTCGCCGCTCTTTTCCAACTGAAGACCCTGGCGAAAACTACTAAAACCAACAACCTTTAAGTGAACTAATGAGGAACCTTAGAGCGACAGTGGGACAACTCAAGACATTTGAGACTACTAATCAGTACTAAGACACCTATTATCAATTAGTTAGCCGCTTCGGTTCGCCTATGAGTTATGAGCGAGCTACGCACAAATTCCTGAACGTCTTGCCGTCTAAATCTGTAGCTACGACCCCAGCGCACGGCTCCTAACCTACCGCTGGAAATCAATCGGTAGATCGTTTTTCGACTACAACGAAGAATCTGTGCGACTTGGCTCAGTTCGTACAGATCTTCGATAACGCCTAGTGGTAGATTGTTCTCGGTTTTCTTCATACCTCGTCCTATTCCACGTACTCTCTTAAGATCCCTTTCATTGCTCTTGTTTCTATTGACAAGAAATTCCGTTAGCCAAACTAGCCCCCACTGCTTATCACCCTGAGGCTAAGTTCGACCCGGCGCGGGTCATTACGAGGCTGCGCTAACAAGGAATGTGCCATAGCGAGATCTGATCTTCGCGCGTTTGATTGTGTGCAAGACTAATTAAGCAAGGATCTGAACTGCATCGCTTATGCAGACCAGTTGGTTCGGGCTCCCCTTATGAAAGAGCAGACGAAGTCCATCGATAATTTAACGGGGTTTGGTACTCATCGCAGTGTTCGGTAGCGCGGTGGTTGGCGCACAAACAGGAAAGCAGGAAGAGGAGGCGCGATGTTAAAGCTCGCGCGCGAGGTCACCGAAAAACGGGACGTGGTGTGGTTAAACGGCAACACTCGCGCTTGGGGTCAGGCGGGCGAATGCGCCAGGAGCACTCGTCTATGAGCCGTTCATTGCTGCTGCGGCGTCGCGCACACGAATCCGGCACACAATGAAGACACCAGGCTCAGAACGAGACGACAAATCATCATCGTCAGAGTGAAGTTCATTGAAACTTCAACGGCGCTATAACCGGGATCGCCAGTCAGAGAAGTCCTCGCTCGAACATGGGCAGCCTAACGTTGACGAATCCTAATAGCGCGTAGTGGATTAGGCTGAGGTGGCACGCGCATCTTGCGCGTGGTTTAACGGGCGGGACGCCCGTGCCACTTCCTCAAGCTGAGCTACTACTTGGCGGCGCAGGCGGCTCTTACGCTGATTTCGGGCGCCTGCTAAAGCTAATTCACACCAACAGGTTCTCGATCTTCACCGGCAGTTCACGTACACGAACTCCGGTTGCGTGATGGACTGCCGCCGTAATCGCCGCCGCAACGCCGGCCAACCCAATCTCGCCGATTCCTCGCGCGCCGAGTTCGTTAATCTCCTTATCGGGATAGTCCAGAAACGTCACATCGATGGGCGGCGCGTCGGCGTTCACCGTCACCATGTAGTCGGCCAGGTTGCTGTTGATGGGCGCGCCGTTCTGCGGATCGTAAATGGTTTCTTCGAACAGCGCCATGCCAATGCCCATGACCACCGCGCCCTGGATCTGATTGCGACCGGTCAGCGTATTAAGAATCCGGCCGGAATCCATCACCGTTACCACTCGGCTCGCCCGCAACCGCGCAATCTCCGGTTGCCATGTCACTTCGACGAAGTGACAGCCGAACGAGTGCTTGGAGAACTTCGGGTTTGGAGCAAAGGCTGTCATTTCAGAACTGCCGCTGCCCGTGACCAGACGTGTATTCGCGCGGCGCAGCAAGTCACCGAAGGGAACGCCTCTCCCAGGCCCCTCGGCCTTCGCGAAGATGCGACCACTTTCCAGCG
>Ga0207684_10004551_pt1 | contig 13026 bp, 9 predicted proteins | sample KBSK5501metaG_FD_184342 | JGI IMG/M metagenome (GOLD analysis project Ga0207684, IMG submission 184342) | Corn, switchgrass and miscanthus rhizosphere microbial communities from Kellogg Biological Station, Michigan, USA - KBS K5-50-1 metaG... | ecosystem: Host-associated > Plants > Roots >...
GGGGCGCTCGAGAGCATCCGCCTCGTCTGGTACGGCCCGCGCGACGACCTCGACCTGCCGCTCTGGCGGGAGCGCCGAGATCTTGGTGGCGGAGCCCTCGTGGAGACCGCGGTCGATCACTTCGACATGTTGCGCTACCTGCTCGGAACCGAGATCGAAGAGATCTTCGCGATGAGTCGGCCGGGCCGCCGGGAGGATGAGATCGCAGTGGTCAGCGCCGTCCTCGCCAACCACGTCCTGGCTTCGGCGGTATTCTCGGAGCGGACGACGGGCGACATCGAGATCGAGGTCTGCGGCTCCGCCGGACGTCTCCGCGTCTCCTGTGAGCGCGTCGAGGGTTTGGCGCTCTATCCGAACGGCACCAGCCCGGGCAGCCTGCGGGCACGGCTTCACCGGATGCCGGAGGTCCTCCGGGCGCTGCCCCGCGGACTCGTCAACCTCTGGGGAGGCGGCGATTTCAAAGCCTCCTACCGGAACCAGTGGCGTCACTTCATCGACGCGATCCGGAACAACACCCAGGTCGAGTGCACCCTGGCGGATGGGCGGGCCGCGCTCCAGATCGCCCTCGCCGCCGCCGAGTCGGCTACGCTCCGGCGACCGGTGCGAGTGCTCCATGCGTCCCGAACCATGGTCCCCGCCGCCACTTCCCGCGCCGGGGGGGCCCGAGTCGGTCGGGATGGCGAGTGAGCGCGTGCTGCTGTTCGTGGGAGCGCATCCGGACGATGAGTCCTTCGGCCCTGGCGGGACCTTGGCCAAGTACGCCGCGGAGGGCGCAAGAGTCGTCTACGCCTGCGCCACCCGAGGGGAGGCCGGCTCCGTTCCGCCCGAGCATCTCGACGGCTTCGCGACCGTCGGCGACAAGCGCTGGGCAGAACTGCAGTGTGCCGCCCGAGCGTTGCGGCTTGCCGGGGTCGTCCATCTCGGCTATCGAGACTCCGGGATGCCGGGATCACCCGACAACCGACATCCACGCGCGTTGATGGCCGCCCCTCTCGAGGATGTCACGCGTGAGATCGTGACCGTGATCCGGAGCGTCCGACCTCAAGTCGTCATCACGTTCGATCCCATCGGGAGCTACCACCATCCCGATCACATCGCCATCCACCGAGCAACCCTCGAAGCCTTCCTCCGGGCCGGAGAGCCGGACCAGCGCCACGGCGCTGGAATCCCGTTCGCCTCGCAAAAGCTGTATTACTGGGTCCCCTCTCGTCGCGCCCTCCGGCTCATGGTGCGGGCCCTGCGGCTCCTGGGGCGTGACCCCAGTCGGGTGGGCCGCAATCGTGACGTCGACCTTGGCCGCATTGCCGATGTGAATTTCCCGATCCACGCCCGGATTCGCGTGCCCAGGCACGCGGTGGCGTGGAAGCGAGCCGCCGCCGAGTGCCATCAGAGCCAGGCCGGGACCGCGACCGGCCACCGACGCTGGGCGTGGCTGCTCACGTGGTGTGTCGGCCTGACCGAGCTGTACATGCGGGCGCATCCCCGCCCGGACGCCCCGGCGATCGAGGCCGACCTGTTCCAGGGCGTCGCATGAAGCGCTCACGCAACCGAAGTGCAAGGAACCGTTCATGACAGAAGCGAACCGCAAGGTTGTGATCATCGGGGGCGGCCCCGCCGGCCTGACGGCGGGACGGGAGCTCATCAAGTTCGGGCACCGGCCGACGGTCCTGGAGAAGACGGAGCGCGTCGGCGGCCTGTCCTGCACGGTGCGCTACAAGGGCTTCTACTTCGACATGGGAGGCCACCGCTTCTTCACCAAGGTCGACGAGGTGAACAAGATCTGGCAGGAGGTGCTCGGCGGCGAGTTCCTGCGCCGGCCCCGCATGTCCCGGATCTTTTACAACAACCGCTTCTTTCACTACCCGCTCAAGCCGCTCAACGCGCTCGCGGGCCTCGGGATCTGCCAGGCCATCCTCGTCGTGCTGAGCTATCTGCGCTGGCAAATCCGGCCGCACAAGCACGAGGATACGTTCGAGCAGTGGGTGACCAACCGCTTCGGCTACCGTCTCTTCTCAATCTTCTTCAAGACCTACACTGAGAAGGTCTGGGGCATTCCCTGCTCCGAGCTCCGCGCGGAGTGGGCGGCTCAGCGGATCAAGGGCCTGTCGCTCAAGACCGTGCTGCTGAGCATGTTCCTCAAGCCCCAGCGCACCATCAAGACGCTGATCGAGGAGTTCGACTACCCGCGCCTCGGCCCCGGCATGATGTGGCAGGCGGTGGCCGGCGAGATCGAGGAGAAGGGCGGGCGGGTACGGCTGGGGGAGGACGTGGTGCGGGTCTACCGGACCGGCAATCGCATCGATTCGGTTGTGGTCGCCCGCGACGGCCGGGAGGAGATGTTGCCAGCCACCCACTTCCTCTCGAGCATGCCGGTGTCCGAACTGATCCTGAAGCTCTCGCCCCCGCCCCCGGCCTCCGTGCTCGCGGCGGCCCGGCACCTGACCTACCGTGACTTCCTCACCGTCTGCCTGATCGTGCGCAAGCGCGACCTCTTTCCCGACAACTGGATCTATGTCCACTCGGCCCAGGTCCAGGTCGGTCGCATCCAGAATTTCGCCAACTGGAGCCCCGACATGGTGCCCGATCCATCGAAAAGCAGCCTCGGCCTTGAGTACTTCTGCACCGAGGGCGACGCCCTATGGAACACCCCGGACGCCCGGCTCATCGAGCTAGCGGCTCGGGAGCTCGAGACCGTCGGCCTCGCCACCCGCGCCGACATCGAGGACGGCTGCGTCTTCCGCGTGCCCAAGGCCTATCCCGTCTACGACGCCTCGTACGCCGAGTACATGGCAACGGTACGGGCGTTCGTCGACGGCCTGGAGAACCTCCAGACGATTGGACGGAACGGGCTGCATCGCTACAACAACCAGGACCACGCAATGCTGACCGGGCTGCTCGCCGTGCGCAATCTGGTCCTGGGTGAGCACAACGACCTCTGGAGCGTGAACACCGAGGCCGAGTACCACGAGGAGATCACCGAGAAGACCCTCACTCCTACCCTCCAGGAGTACTTCCCGCGCATCGACGGGGTCGCACTTGCAGGGGCCACCGGCGCGGCGGGGGGCCTGGCCCTTTTCCTGGCCACCATCCTTCTGGTCCTCAAGGGCGGCGCGGTGGTGGGGCCAACCCTCGGCTTGCTCGGCCAGTACTTCCCCGGCTACACTGTTAGCCCGTCGGGTGCCCTCCTCGGCCTGCTGTATGGCGTCGTGGCCGGCGGGGCGCTCGGCTGGACCTTCGCGCTTCTGCGCAACACGGTGCTGCTGCTTTACGTCGCCATCGTCCGCCGGCGCGTCGAGCTCGGCCTGCTCCGGCGATTTCTCGAGTTCGTATAGGAGGGCGCCTTGGAGATCGTGATGGACGACCCACGCACGCTGGAGCATCTGCTGGTCACCCGGATGGTGCGCTTCAACGCCACCGTTCAGGGTGTCGTCACCGGCCTTGTGCTGGGCTTGATCGTCTTCGTGGCCACCATTTGGCTCGTGATCAAGAGCGGCCCGGTGGTCGGTCCGCACCTGGCCCTGCTCGGCCAGTACTTCATCGGCTACCGTGTGACCGCTTTGGGGAGCGTGATCGGCTTCGTATGGGGGTTCGTCGTCGGCTTTGCGCTCGGCTTCTTCCTGACAACCACGTACAACTGGCTAACGGATCCGAGGCATCGCACCGCCCGCCGCCCCTGATTTGGCCCGGTGGTCACCCCCCCGGTTGACCGTCGCGGCCCCTCCGGCCCGGGGAGGCATCCGCGCCCTCATCGCCCTGGTCCTAGTGGCCGGCGTCGCCCTGCGCGTGGTGCACCTCGACGCCGACCCCGACTACTACGCGTGGGTCGGCTACGTCACGGACGAGGGCCGCTGGATCGCCCACGCCCGCGAGATGGCCCTCTTCGGCCATCTCGTGAACACGGAATGGCTCCTCCACCTCCTAGTGGCTCCCCTCTTCCAGGTCGCCAGCTTTGTGGTTTTCACCCTGCTCGGGGTGAGCATCTGGACCAGCCGTCTCCTCACCGCCCTCTCAGGCAGCGCCATCCTCATGCTCTTCTGGCTGGGCTTCCGCCGCCTGGTCACTCCCGCCGGGATGCTGGTCGCTCTCGCGCTGCTCGCCTTCGAAGTCGACCTCGTCATGCTGAGCCGGGTGGCGGTGCCCGAGGTGCCCGCCATGCTCCTGCAACTGGCGGTCTACCTGCTGCTCGTCACCGGGCCACCGGCGCCCACGCGCCTGCTCGGAGCGGGGGTTCTGCTCCTCGCGATGGTCGGGATGAAGGCCACCACCATCTTCGTGGTGCCGATCTTCTCGATGCTCGTTCTCGCCCAGCCGCTTCCCGAGGGCTCGCGCCGTGGCTGGCCGAACCTGCTCGTGTTCTGGGCGGGGTTCCTGGTGCCCGTGCTGCTGCTCCTCCTGGGTGCCCTGCCCTTCGTCGGACGAGCACGCCTGTCTGTCGCGGCGAATCTCGGGATATTCCGCTCGTTCCTGAGTCTGAACACGCCGTACACCGTCCTGGCCTTTCCCTTCGAGACCGACTTCGGGCCCGTCTTCAACATGTGGGCGCTTGCCCTCTGCCTGGTCGCGGTGGCCTGGCTCGCTCGTCCCGACCTCCGGGTTGAGCCGGCCCTCCGGCGCGTGTTCCTTACCGCCGGCATCTGGGCAGGGCTCTACACGCTTCTGATGGTGTCGCTGCAATACTTCCCGGACCGCTATCGCGTCCACATCCTGATCCCGATGGCGGCAGCTCTGGCGGCCGGCATCACGATAGCAGCGCAGGTGCCGCTCGAAGCGATCGCGGCGCTGCTGCGTGCGCGGGGCGCGCGCGCCGCCGCGGCTCTCGTCTTGGTCAGCCTGCCAACGGCCGCGCTGTGGGCGCCGCTCCCGGCCGGTATCGGGAGCTTGGTCGGGGTCGATCCCACCCGGCTCCGACTCAAGCTCGTCTGCGTGTCGATCGCGCTCGCCGCGACCGCATGCCTCGTGCGCCGCGCAGCGTCGTCGCGACCGGCGCTGCTGCGCGCGCTCGTCGTCTATCCCATCGTGGGGGTCCTGGTCTGGCTCCTCGGTCAGCGCGGCGGCCTGCTGCACGCAAATTTCTGGCCGGCGGCCGGCGCCGGGGTGCGCTCGTGGTGGGTCCTCGGCCCGTGGGTCGCCGCTCTCGCCACCGCACTGCTCGCAAGCGCCGGACGCGAGTGGCGGGCCGAACGGTGGGCCGCGCTGGTGCCCGCCGCCGCCCTCTGCTACGGCGCGCTCGTGGTGGCCCGCGTGGCCCCCGCATACCTGCGTCCACACTACACGATGAAGGAAACCTCGGCGGCGCTCGGCGCCACGTTGTCGGGTGGCGCGGACGTCCTCATCGCCTCGCGCGCGGAGGGTCTGTTCACCGGCAACGCGCTGCCTTACCGCTCCACGCTGGGCCGCACCTGGCCCGCCCAGAAGCCGAAGCGCATCGTCATTGTTTTCCGGTTCGACGACCCCGAAAACCTGCTGCGGCGCGAGTACATTCTGATCGCGACCTACCGCCTCTTCGTGTCACCGGAGTACGAGGACGAGCACTCCCCGACCCTCGACACGGTCAACCACCAGGAGCCTGTCAAGGTTTACGTGCACCGCGCCGGCTAAGGGCCATCGCGCTGCATCCGCTTGGCCTGCTGCTGGCTCCTTCCCTGGCGTTCGGCTACGATAGCCCCGCCATGCTCGCCCGTGCCCAAGAGGCTCGGTCCGAGAGGTTCTCGGGCATCACCCGCCGGGGATGCGCAGGCATATTGCCGGGAGCATCTGGCGGCCAGCACGCAGATCCCGCTCGCGCATCTCGCCGACTCGCAGCCTTCGTCCGGAGCCTCCGAGCGTACGGGGCCTGCCAGACCCGCTACAGCGGCATCTGTGACTCCGACGGGCACGAGACGAGCGGCGGCTGATCTGGGGGCCGTTGACTCCGATGACGGCGCGACCTTCTAGAGCCGGGGTGTCCCGTGAGCGCTACGCGAGCAGCCCGCGAGGAGACGACTGCTCCGCTGGCTTCGACGTTGGTTCGGGCGGGGCGGACGAGAAGTGGCCGGAGGGCTACCCTCCTGAACAGAGCAGCTCACCCTGGCGTAGCGACGCACTATCCTCCCACAAGCCCCTCTGCTACACTCCCGTCAGCCATTCAGGAGGGCCGCCGCATCGACCCGACCGCCCGAGGTCCCGTGTCCCCTCGCGCCCAACTCCGCCCGCTATTCCACGTGCTTCAAGACGCGCGTGCTGATCCGGGTGATCGGGGGAGGCCCGGTGACGACCGTCGCTAACGCTGAGGCGGTCCTCGCCCGGGGGCGCCGTCTGCGCGCCCGCATACGAACGATGCGCGGAGCGGGAGCGCGCTGGGAGTTTACGTCCCCGAGCGATCTACGACCCTGGGGATCATGCCCGTAGAGCAGCTCGAGGTCGACGTCGGGGACCTGTTCGTATTCGATCGCCGCCGCTCCTCGTGGTTGTGCGTCCGCCGGCGCGCGGTGTCGCGTTAGGCCTGACCTTGCAGCCCATCATGGATCCCCCGGACTGGGCGGAATCCACGCCATGACGAATCGAGGCACCCCCTCCCTTCGGATGCTCGCTGTGAAGGCCGCGGCCTGGTATGGCGCCACGCGGCTCTGGGGCCAGCTCGTGTCCTGGGCGGTGACCATTCTTCTCGCCCGTCTACTTGTGCCTCATGACTACGGCCTCTTCGCTATAACACTGAGCGTGCTCGCCCTCGTTGAGCTGCTCCAGGAGTTCGGCCTCGGCACGGCGCTCATCCAGCGCCAGGACGTAACTCGCCAGCAAATCAACGCCGTGTTCTGGATCGTCGCCTTGACGAGCCTGCTGTTGACCGCCGCGACGTTCGTGGCCTCCGGTACGATTAGCCAAATCTACGGAGAGCCCAGCCTCGTGTGGCCTCTGCGACTCCTGTGCATGACCTTTCTGCTAAACTCCCTCGGCGTCGTTCCCTACAGCCTCCTCACGAAGGCCATCAATCTCCGACAGCGCTCGCTGGCCGAAGCCTACGGGAACACCGCATCGGCTCTCGTTGCCCTGACGCTCGCCTACCTAGGGTACGGCGTCGGTGCCCTGGTGACAGGACACCTGGTGCGAGCCGTCGTTCTGAACGTGTCTCTCTCCTTCTTTGCTGGATGGCTGCCCGACGTCCACGTCGACTTTGCCGGGACCCGGGGACTCCTGACCTTCGGTGTGGGCATCGCGGGCAGCCATGTCGTAGGCACAGCGACCACCGCCACGACCACCTTCCTCATCGCCCGCTTGCTCACGGGGACGGCGGTCGGGCTCTACGCCATGGCGCAGGGTCTCACCGAGGCGCCGACCCGCCTCACGGCGGCCATCCTCAACCAGGTCTCGCTGCCCATTTTCTCGAAGCTCCAGAACGATCCGGTGCTTCTCTCGGCTTACTTCCTCAAGATCTCCAAGTATCTCGTCATGCTGAGCCTCCCCATGCAGATCGGCCTCGCACTGGTCGCTCCCGATCTAATCCCCCTCCTCCTCTCGTCGAAGTGGGAAGCCGTGACCTTCCCGTTTCAGGTCCTGTGTCTGGAGAGTAGCGTGCTCCTCTTCACGCTCACGTGCAGCCCTCTTCTGACGGCGCGCGGTCGGGCGGGCCTTCTCTTCAAGGTGGCCGTGTTCTGGTACGCTGGGCTCACCGCCGCCACCGTTGCCGGCGTTCCGTTCGGGCTCGCTGGCGTGATGATCGCTCGGTTGACCATCATCGCGCCGATCCGTCTCTTCATGCTGATTGCCGCCTTGCGGGAGCTCGAGCTCTCTCCAGCGGTCTACCTGAGACGCCTTGCCCCGCCGCTGTGCGCCGTCGCTCTCATGGTCCTCGCCGTCGGGCTGCTCCAGCGCAGCTGGCCGCTCCACGCCAACCGACTGGAACTCCTCGTCTCCAGCATCGCGGTCGGGGCGATCACCTACGTTTTGGCACTTCTTCTGCTGGACCGAACACTCGTCACCGAGCTCAGGATGCTGGCGCGAGACCTCTTCTCCGTCTCGCGAGCATAGGGACTCCTCTGATGGGCCGTCGCGGTAGCGGGTCATTTGGACCAACTGTCGACCCTTCGGGATGAGACGGATGTCGGACCATTGGAGGACCAGTTATGCCTCTGTATGGGTACTACTGCGACAACTGCAGACGTGCGGTGACAGTCACGTTGTATCGGCGAGCATGACAAAGGCGTGCCTGCCTGCCCGCAGCAGCGGCAAGGACCTTCGCCCGTTGGTGAGTACGTTCTTTTCTCAAAAGTCCCGGAAGTCCTGATCACAGGCACCACGGCCGCGCGCCACCCAAGCGTCGAATCCCTCTCCGCGGTCGTGGGCAGGCTGCGGCACGGGCTCACGTTCTCAAGTTCGACAACGGGCCAGTGCGGATCACCCCGCTGCGGAAATGTAACCCGCTCCCCGGCCGCGGCGGGCGTACACTCCGGTCCGAGCGGCGGTCCGGCAAGTCTTCTTGAGCCGAAGCGGATGAGGCTCGGTCTGTGAGGTAGCGCAGCAGTAGGCGAAAACCCTGGCTATTGACCGCATGCACCATCCGCCCACGATGTGGAGGTCCGTATGGTCGACCAGCTAGCGCCCCAGCTCTCCGATCGTGAGCAGTACTGGGATCACAAAGTCGCGCAGACGGGAGGCGATCCCGTGCGGGCTGTCTGCCGCGATACTGCCGAGGAGAACTCGTGCATCGATCGGGTTCAGCGCGCCTTGGCCCGAAGCGCGATGAATCGGATCCGCCGGACGCGAGGGCAGACGGGCGCGGGCGTGCTCGATTACGGGTGCGGCACCGGTCGCTGGGTGGACTTCCTTCGCGGGTACGGATGCGAGTACACCGGGGTGGATCTGTCGAGCGCCATGCTGGCCGTGGCCCGGCGTGGGCATCCGGACGCTGAATTTCGCAAAGGGGATGGTCTGGTGGTGCCCTACGGGGACGGACGCTTCGATGTGATCTGGTCGGTCGCGGTGGTACATCACAATCCCCCGGACGGGCAGGAGCACCTACTCGCAGAGTTCGCTCGGGTGCTGCGTCCTGGAGGCATCCTGGTGCTGCTCGAAGGGGTCGGGCGAAGCCCTCGCGCCGAGAGTGGGATCTACTTCCCGCGCACGCGGAGCGGCTGGGCTGCTCTTGCCCACCGGCATGGACTGTTCTGGCGCTGGAGCCGCGGGGCCTCTTATTTCCTCCTGAGATCGATGGGGGAAAGACTCCAACGGCGGCGCGGTCCTACGATTGGCGGGGGGAACTCGGTGTGGCTTCGTTGGGCCGCTCGTGTTGATAGCGTGCTGTGTCCGTGGTTGGTAGGGGTCCTCCCCCCGCCCTTCCAGAGACGGGCGATCATGGTCTTCGAGAAACATCTCTACCAGCTGGCTCGAGCCAGCAAAGAACCCGCCCACGCCGCACTGCGGGGCGCCCGCACGAGCGCGAGGAGTTACCAAGGCGTGGGCACATAGCCGAACCGCGGCTTGTCAGCATCGGCCCGGGCAGAACGCCTCCCACCGGCGGGGCTAGGTCGGCCGGGCTCTGCAGATGGCCGTGGCGCCAGAGCCAGGGCGTTCCGAAGACCCATGTACGTTCAGCAGACCGCTGTAGGCGACGCCTGATGGAGAGTGAGGTCGACAGCGCTCGCGCCGCCGCAGCATTCGAAACGCCTGCGCCATCACCCGAGAACCCGACAAGTGGGCGCTACGCTCGTAGGTGAAGCCAATGTGGCGTGGGCTTCGTCCACTGCAGGTCGGCGGCCCGACCCGCCCCTCGGCCGAACATCTTCGTCGGGGTGTTGACGCTGACGAAGATCATGTCGGCGTCTGCGATGGCACTCTCGACGTCCGCGGTGAAGTGGAGGTTCTCATCGTCAACAAGCGCGATCTCTTCCCCGATAACTGGATCTACGTACACTCCTCCGACGTCAAGGTCGGCCGCATCCAGAACTTCGCGAACTGGAGCCCGGACATGGTCCCGGACCCTAGCAAGAGCAGCCTCGGGCTGGAATACTTCTGCACGGAGGGTGACGCCCTCTGGAACACTCCAGATGCGAGGCTCATCGAGTTGGGGACCCGCGAGCTGGAAGTGATCGGCCTCGCCGGCCGGGCCGAGATCGAGGACGGATGCGTCTTCCGCGTGCCCAAGGCCTATCCCGTGTACGACGCCCTCCTACCGCGACTTCATGGGCCGCGTTCGGAAGTTCGTCGATGGCCTCGAGAACCTGCAGACCATAGGCCGCAACGGCCTCCACCGCTACAACAACCAGGATCACGCGATGCTCACTGGGATCCTGGCAGTGCGAAACATGCTCCTGGGAGAGGCCCACGACCTCTGGGAGGTGAACACCGAGGCCGAGTACCACGAAGAGGTCACCGCCGAGGCTCTGGCCCCGAAGCTCGCCGAGTTCTTCCCGAAGCTCGATCGTGTCGCTCTGGGGTGCTCGGTGGGAGCGACCGGCGCCCTCCTGCTCTTTCTCGCCACCGCCATTCTCGCCTTGAAGGGAGGGCCAGTCGTCGGCCCAATGCTCGGTTTGCTGGGGCACTACCTTCTCGGCTACACTGTGACACCGGCGGGCGCGCTGCTCGGCCTCGCTTACGGTTTCGTGGTCGGGTGGCTGCGGGGTTGGACGTTCGCGTTGCTTCGGAACGCGGTGCTCCTCTTCTATATCGCCATCGTCCGCCGCTGCGCCGAGTTCAGCCTGCTGCGGCGCTTCCTCGAGTTCGTGTAGGCGCGCGCGGCGCATGGAGATCGAGATGGAAGACCCCCGGACCCTCGAGAACCTCCTGGTCGCTCGGATGGTGCGCTTCAACGCCACTGTCCACGGGATCGTGACCGGGCTCGTCCTGGGGCTCGTTATCTTCGTGGCCACCATCTGGCTGATCGTCAAGGGCGGTCCCGTGGTCGGCCCCCACCTGGCCCTGCTCGGTCAGTTCTTTATCGGCTATCGGGTTACCTTGGTGGGGAGCGTCATCGGCCTGGCCTGGGGATTCGCGGTCGGCTTTGCCCTCGGGTTCTTCGTCACCAGCACCTACAACTGGATCGCCGACTTCCGGCATCGAAGGGCTCAGGATCGCCACTGACCTCGCGTAGGGTTACCCTCCGGTCGCTCGTCCTAGCCGTCCTGTTCGTCGGGATCCTGCTGCGCTTCCTACACCTGGACGCCGACGCGGACTACTACGCGTGGGTCGGCTACATCACCGACGAGGGCCGGTGGGTCGCCCATGCCCGGGAGCTCAGCTTGTTCGGCCGCATCATCAACGCCGATTGGCTGATCCACCTGCTCCTCGCCCCGCTGTTTCAGGCGGTTAGCTACGCGGTCTTCAAGGTGTTCGGCGTCAGCCTGTGGAGCGCGCGCCTGCTCACAGCTGCCTTGGGCTGCGCCATCCTAGTCCTGTTCTGGCTCCTCCTCCGCCGGGTGGTGAGCGCGGCGGTCATGCTGGTGGCCCTTGCGCTCCTCTCGCTCGACGTGGACTTCCTCATGCTGAGCCGTGTGGCCATTCCCGAGGTTCCGGCGATGCTCCTCGAGTTGGGCGTCTACGCGGTCTTGGTGACCGGGCGGCCGTCGCTCTGCCGGACGTTCACGGCTGGCCTCCTGTTCCTGGCGACCGTCGCCATGAAGGCCACCACCCTGCCCATGGTCGCGATCTTCTCCGCCATCGTCCTCCTGGAGCCCGTGGCCGCCGAAGATCGCGCGCGACGGTGGCGAAGCTTCCTCGTCTTCTGGGCCGGCTTCCTGACTCCCGTCCTGCTGACCGCCCCGCTCTATCTCGGGTTCGCATGGCGCCACGCATCGGCGGTCGTGTCGAACGTCAGGATAGTCGAGGGGTTCGTCGGCCTCTCACGGCCGTACACCCACGCAGCCTTCCCCTTCGAATCGGACTTCGCGGCCGCGTTCAACGTCTGGGCGCTCGGCGTATGCTTCGCGGTGATCGGCTGGCTCACATGGGCCCCGGAGCCCGTCGAGCCCGGCCTGCGGCGCTACTTCGTGACGTCGGACGTCTGGTACGGGTTGTACACGCCGCTCATGCTCAGCACGACCTACTTCCCCGACCGGTACAAGGTTCACATCCTGGTTCCCATGGCGATAGGGATCGCCACCGGCCTGACGGTTATCCAGAATAGCGGATTGAGCGCCATCCGTGAGGCGCTCGAGCGGATGACGCCGGGTCGCCGCGCGCTAACGCTCGGGCTCCTGGTTCTGCCGACCGCCGCGTTGTGGGCGCCGGCGTTCGCCGGTTTCCTCGGCTTCGCCGGCATCGATCAGACACGGCTCCGGATCAAGCTGGTCTGCGGCGCGGTCGCCTGGATCGCCGCGGTGTGGGCGGCGCCTCGCCAGGCGGGCGCGGAGGAGTCCGGCCTGCGCTTCTTCTTTGTCTTTCCAGTCGTGAGCCTCCTCGGCTGGTTGCTGGCGGCGAGAATCGGCCTGGCGGGAAGTCTCTGGCCGGCGGCCCCCGGCCCGGGAGCCGGCTGGAGGACGTTAAGGCCCGGTGGCCACGACGGTGCTGGCGGGACTGCTCGCCCGGGCAGGCGGATCGTGGGAGCCGTGGCGATGGCTTGCCCTCATCCCAGCCGCGGCCCTGTGCTGCGCCGGGCTCACCGTGGCGCGTGTCCTTCCGTCCAACGTGCATCCGCACTACACGATGAGGGCCACCTCCCGGCAGCTCGGCGTCTTGCTGGCCGGGACCACCGATGTGATCGCCGCTGCGAGGACGGAAGGGCTCTTCAACGAGAACCCGCTTCCCTATCGATCCGTACTCGGGAGGAGGTGGCCAGCTCGGAAGCCGGAGCTTATCGTGATTGCGTTCCGCTTCAACGACCCCGACCGGTTGCTTGAGCGCGAGTACACGCTGATCGGCACGTACCGGCTCTTCCTCTCGCCCGAGAACGAAGACGAGCAGTCGGTGACGCTGGACACCGCCCATCACGAAGAGGCCGTGAACGTCTATCGGCGTTCCGTTCCGTCGGCCGAGCGCGCCGCGGGGTGACCGGCCCGAGTCACCGTCGCCCAGGTGGCCCGGATGTCACCCAGCGTGATGATACGGGCGAGCATCAGC
>Ga0207684_10004552_pt1 | contig 13025 bp, 17 predicted proteins | sample KBSK5501metaG_FD_184342 | JGI IMG/M metagenome (GOLD analysis project Ga0207684, IMG submission 184342) | Corn, switchgrass and miscanthus rhizosphere microbial communities from Kellogg Biological Station, Michigan, USA - KBS K5-50-1 metaG... | ecosystem: Host-associated > Plants > Roots >...
CGGGGTACCGGCGACATCGCCTGTACCCACGACGATCAAGGTCGATGTCGTTGGACATTTATCTCACTCCTATTGAAGTCGTCGGGCTGGCCGACTGCAGAACGGCGTCCTGGTAGGCGGCGAGCAGCATGGCGGGATCGTCGATGGATCCGTGATGGTGACGTTGATCGCTCGTTTCTTCGCGTCCGGCGACCGGGATCTGGATCGGGCTGCTGGAACTCATCACGGTCCTCCAGTCGGTACAGCGGGGCGTGTCGGGCGCACCTACATCGTCAGCACGACGCGAAACTCCGCCGCCCCGCTCATCATCCGCGCGTACGCCTCTCCGGCTTTCACGAGCGGGTACTTCTCGATCATCGGCCGGACACCGGTCAGCTCGGCAAACCGCAGGGTATCCTCCGAGTCGGTCGGGATCCCCGACGCCCAGCCCTGAAGGCTCCGATTGCCCAGAATCAGCTGAATCGGTGCCACCTCGATCGGATCCGGCGACACCCCGATCACCATCATCCGGCCGTTTACCGCGAGTCCGTCGATCAGGGACGACATCGCTTTCGCGCTGGGCGCCGTCGCCAGGATCACGCGTGCCCCGCCGAGCTTCTTGAGCTCGGCCGCTGCGTTGGTCGCGACGCTGTCGATGTAGACGCTCGCTCCGAGCTTCCGCGCGAGCCCCGCATTGTCGGGCCCGCGTCCAATGGCGGCGACCCGGTAGCCGAACTTCTGCGCGAACTGGATCGCCAGGTGGCCGAGCCCGCCGACCCCCTGGATGGCTATGAGGTCGCTCGGCAGCGCGCCGCTGTGGCGAAGCGCATTGAAGGTCGTGATTCCCGCACAGAGCAGTGGCGCGGCTTCCGCCGGATCGAGCGACTCCGGCATCCGGGCGACCGCGTCGATGGGCGCAACCATGTACTCCCCATAGCCGCCGTCGTAACTGAAGCCGGTGACCTTCACGTTGGCGCAGTTCACGAAGTCGCCACGCCGGCACGCGAGGCAGGTCCCGTCCTGACCGCCGTGCCACCCGACGCCCACTCGTTGACCCTTCTCCCACAGCGTCACGCCGGGGCCCACTTCGTCGATAACACCGGCAACTTCGTGTCCCGGCACGCGCGGGTACACGAGACCTGGCCAGCCGCCTTCCTTGGCAAGCACATCGCTGTGGCAGACGCCGCAGGCCTGCACGCGAATCCTCACGTGCCCCGGTCCTGGCTGCGGGATGTCCCGCTCGACGATCAGGAAGCCCGCGCCTGCCTTGGGCACCTGCGCCACTTTCATCATTGCCATTGCTTCTCTCCTTACGCGCAGCGCGACCTGATGCTTACTCCCCGGGCTTGAGCAACTTTTGCAGCTGTCGGAGCGCTTCGGCGTCCTCGGGACTCGCGCCCGGATTGTTACACCGGGGATCGGTGCGCTGGAGCGCCCCGATCATGGGGCGCGTGACGGGGATCGGCGCGCAGCCGTGGTCGTTCTCGCACACGAGGTCCCACTCGGGCCGGGCCGCGATGAATCGATTGACGATGTCGGCAAAGCCTCGCTTGCGGATCTGCGTGCCGTCCTTGGAGACGTCGAGCTCGAAGAACTCCCAGTCGCGCGTGGCCGCGTTGAAGCCCCTCCCTCGCTTCACCATGGCCTCCCCCGGAATCAGCTGGACGACCGACCCCGGGGGGTAGACGCCGCCGGTCGGCGAATTCGCGGCCGCCAGCGTCCCCGCCAGGTCACCGCGGAGGTTGTCCAGGTAGAACTGCCGCACCGGCGTCATCGATGTAATGCAGCGAAACGACGTGGCGTCGATGACGTCAGGTCCGGCGGCCCGCCCGAGCCCGACCGAAAGCAGGACGGCGACACCGATGCCGAGTGCCGTTGCGATCGTGACCGTGGCAAGCGTCTTCATGCAAGCTCCCTTTAAGAGGCCATCTCGATGACAGACGTTGCGCCGGCCATGAACTCGCTGAGGAGGGGGCGGTTCCAGCCGACACAGCGCCCGGCGATGCAGCGATCGACGTCGTCATACGCGTATCGGCTGACTTTACGGGGCGCCCGGCGGTTCTTCATACGGCACTGTCAGTCGTCGGCGCCGATCGCTTCGGCAGGGCGACGAGTTCCACCGCACCGCACTGGCTACAGACAACGTAGCCGGTCTGCAGGAGATCGCGAGTAATCTGCAACGGGACGGGTTCGTTGTGGTCCAGGCCGGCACGAGCGCACACCAAGCAGACCGAATCCTGTTTGACGCCCATCGTCGCTCCCCCAAGGTGAGCCTCTGGCGCCCGGCAAGCGCCGGTCGTCACGAAGCTCAAACGCTGAAGTGGGAAGGGGATCGCTGCGCGAGGAATCAGACGACAGGTGGAGCGCGGCTTTCGACTGACGAGCGAACGAGGGAGCGAGCTTGTATCGGTTTCGGCGGAGCAACAGCGGCGACGACGTCGAGGCATGTCGCGGGGATGACCACGAGCGCAGGCGCGACCGCGGCCGTCGGCGACGTGAGGCTGAGGATCAGATCGTCGAAATCAGCGTTGTCGGAGAACCCGCTCGGGCCATCGGCGTCGATCGGCATCGCGTGGGCGACGGGCAGAATCCAGGCCAGGAGCGCGAGGCTGATGATGATGCACAGTCGTCCAGGCACGGGCCTGGAGCATACGCCGGGCGCGATGTCGAAGTCCACCGTCGCTTCGTTCGGCCTGCGGCGCGCGCTGTCGCAAAGCCGGCTATCGGTGTTCAAGCGCGGCGCCTGTCGGCGACTCCGCGCGGATCGTCGTTACGCCGGCGACTCGTCCGTCAGCGTCCAGTCACGCGGAGCAGGCTCGCCGGCCTCGAGCTTGTGCAGCGCATCGCCGGCCGCCCGCTGCACCGCCTCCCACGGGCTCCTCGCCCACGCACCACCGGCGTGAGAGGTCAACGAGTGCTCGAATCCGCTCGGGAAGAACATCGCACGCCAGCCCTTGCCATCGTAACGTCGGAGCTCGAGGTCGTACTCCTGCCGCGCCATGCCTGCCACGATGTCGGCGATCCCACGCCACGTATCGAAGCAGTTATGCAGCAACCGAAGCTCCGGTTGGCGCGGCTCAAGGGCAAGGAAGCCGAGGGCGGCGCGGAGGAGGCGGGCGCGGTCGTCGGTCATGCTCGACGCTTTAATCGACGCTTCCACGGGCTTATGCCAGGAATCCGCCCTCGACGCCGCACGAGGTGACCGTTGTAGTGCGCGATGCGTAGCGATTCGGCGTGGCAGAGACAAGGGCAGCGCACGCCGACGCACCGTCCAGCGATACGCGCTCAACGTCGGTGAACCGATAGCGCCTCACGTCTCAAGCTCGTCTGGCGGTGGCGGCAGGCGCGCACAGTCTGGACAGAGCTTGTCGCGCGCCCTCTCCGGCTCATCAGGCGGTAGCACGATAGCGTAGGCGCGACCGCAGAGCCCGCAGACGCGGCGCTGGGCGAGTGGCATTACTCGCTCACCGCGGCAGCTAACCTCGCCCCCCGCGGTTCTTGGCGATCCACACAGCAATGAGGCCGAGAAGCACACCAGCAACGACGACGGCGACTGCGAATCCGATGAGACCCAGCCCTAACCGCTGAAGGTCCGTCACGGACCCAACCCTGGCTTCGCAGCTACCGGCTTTGCCATGGGCCTACTACCCCCATCCATAAGACGCACAGTGTTGCGTAACGCGGCGACCGCTCCGCCGTGCGGCTCAACCGGGTATACTCATGCGACCTCCTCGCCCTCTTCGTCGCTCGGTCGATAACTTTCGCACGTGCAGCCCTCGATTTCACAGAATCCGAGCCCCAAATGATCGTCGGCAGCATGGCCGCAGACACATACTTTGTCACTCATCGTGATCCCCCGGGCGGTCAGGCAGCGCGCCTTGCGCTCTCAACCGTCCTTTCATCCCTCACGGCTAACGCGAGGCATTCCTCGTTCTCGAGGACTGGATTGATGCAGAGCTTCGGCGGTGTGTACCAATAGACCAGGAGGCAACGCGGCCGGCCGTCCACCACGTCCAACACGCTCCCGAGCCACGCCGGCGCGTCACGGAGTTCGACGAGATCCCCGACATTGATGCTCGTCATCAGGAGCGCCGGGATGATTCGAGCTCGCTCTGCCGCCGCCTCCGGACGACGACATCCTCCACCGGAGGAGGGGCCAGGCTTGGCGCAAGCTGCAGTTTGAACCCCACGAGATGGCGGAGGCTCACCTTCGTGCCGCCCGGCAGCTCAAACCGATCGCCGAGGAAGAACGAACGCTTGTACCGGATGACCTGTCCGGGCAAGAGAAAGTTGACCTTGCGGTGCGAGACGGGCGGTGTCGCCACGATCTCCAACCGACATCCGGTGTGGGGAATGCAGGCGATCTCCCGCCTATCGCCGAAGATGAGAGCCTCGTGGTAGCTGGACCAGAGGACCTTCATGATTTCGCCGACGCGGGCGGGGTGAGACCGTATCAGCCCTAGAAGACAATATGCTCCCATGGTGTCCCTCCCGTTGTGGAGTAAGGCCCTTGTCGTCGACGACGCGCGAAGGAGTGTGGGGGGGCCACGCGGGCACGAGCGGCCGCGCCGGCCATCCGTGTGGTCAACGAGGGCCGCGAAAGATTCTCCAGGGACCCGATCCAAGGGCATTGGCTACCTCGCCCTAAGGGGTCGACCCCGGGGGGATGTGGTGAACGAGACTGTGCTTCTCCTCGCCGAAGTTGTCAAGGCGGTCGAAGACGAGGGCCGGCGATGCACTGGAATCCTGGTGCCGGAAGGTTTTCGCTCCCCATCCTTGACCACATCAGAGCCCCGGCCAAGGTCGGGCCCAGTTCATCTCAAGCGCTTTGTTTCGCGCGATGGACATTCGGTGCGAGCCGGAGCAGGCTCAAGCGAAGACCCCCAGGTGAAGTTAGAGGATCGGGAGGCTCGGGATGTGCACCTGCGGCCACTCCGAAAAAGACCACGCGCCGTGTGGGAAGTGCCTTGTTGAGAGCTGCGCTTGCGAGATTTTCGAGAGGCAGAAGCCTTGACCGCGGTCGATCCTGACCGCCTCTGAAAGAGTGAGCGCACAAACGCTGTTCTTCACCGCGCTTACCGTCGTGAGCGCGCTTCGCGCTCGGGCGGCCGACTCTTCCGCAGACCGAATAGATTGTCGCGCCGACCGTCAAAACGTCAGCGGTCCACGCAGTTCGACACGGGGTGTGGCCATGAAAAAGACCGTCGTTGCGGCAATCGCTGTCGGGATAATCTCTCTCGGCCTGTGCCAACCGTCTTTTGCTGGATCCTCAACCGATGCGGCGTTGGGGCTCGGTGCCTTCGCGGTCTTCAACCAACTCTTCGGCGGCTTTGGTGCCGCTCCCGTGATCGTTGCGCAGCCGCCCGTGGTGTACGCGCCTCCACCGCCCGTCGTCTACGCTCCCCCTCCTGTGGTCTATGCTCCTCCGCCAGTCGCTTACTATCCGCCACCGCCGCCGCCAGTCGTCGTCTATCAAAACGGCTACGCCTACGGTGCGCCTCGCTATTACTACAGGCCTTATCGCAAGCATCATCATGACGAAGATGATGACTAGCAGCTCGAGCCCCTGCCCCCGGAGCGCGGGAATCTCTTCGATCGTCGTGGCCGAGGTCACGGCGATGGCCCGGCGCGCATTGTCCCGGAGCAATCAGACCCATACCGCCCGCGTGACGCGATGCAGTATCGGCCCTAACGCAGGCGCGCCAGCAACCCTTGCGCGTGTCGCTGGGCCGGAGTAACTGAGGGGCCAAGTCCCGAGCAGTTTCAGAAGTTCCGAGTGGTTTCAGGTGTCAGGTGCCTCAGAAGCCCCGAGCGGTTTGAGGTGTCCCGCCATGAAGTTTTCTGCAATCGCCCTCGCCTTTACCGTCTACCTCGCTGGCCCTGCCGTCGTTGCTCTCGGTGACCCGCGCCTCATTCAGGGAGCGTTGGAATGGCCGCCGGCTCTCTCCAGTGGTGAGACTTTCATCGTCATCCGCAGCGAAGATGGACGGGTGTACTACGCAGACGTGATGGCCGCGCAGCGACACATGCAGGGCGCACTGAGCGCCGGCGGCCGCATCACGCTCCTCGGTCTTGAGGGCATCAAGCCTCACGAAATCATCGCGGTCGCCCTGGGGAGTGGTGACGCCGCCGCCTTGTCCCTTGCGCTCGCGCAGGCCTCACCGACCACGCTCCCGACGCCCCCTCCTCCGCCCTCGACGGCCTCTGCCGCAGTCCTCATGGTCGACATCTCCAAGCTCGACCCGAGCATCGCGTCGCGGCTCCGGCCCGGTTCCTCCGTGACGGTTGTTGCCGTCCCCGTCGGGAACAAGTTCCAGGCCACGGGCGTCCTCGAGCCGGAGACGGGCACCAGCGGATCGGCACCCGCTACGCCACCGCGCTGAGCTGTGACGGCCCCGTCTTCTTGGGCCACAGAGGGCGATGCGGGAGTGCAGACGCGGGGGAGGCCTCTCGCGCTAGACACCAGGCACCCGACCCGTAGGGGGGATATAGGGCGGATGCGAATGCCCTGAGAGCGCCCAGTTCTTGCCGGGGAGTTCTCAGCGCAGAATCGAATTTGGGACCGACGGGGTCTCCTTCCTGAAAACTCGTGGGTCGCGAATGTTTTGCGGTTTGCGGCCTAATCCATTATTGGCCGGTCATGGTCAGCTGGCTTGGGATCGTCCTCGGGACACTGCGGTCCGCGGTTCGCACGCACCGGGAGTTAGCGCTGCCGCCGCCGCCGATGACGATCCCCGTGGCAGTGCCGTCACAGGCCACCCGCCATCAGCACCCCGAAATGAATTCGGAGCGAGTTCATCGCGGTTGGGCCGAGGGCGTTGCCCACCCAGTACGACCACCAGCGCCATGCCAGCCCATCTGGCGGATCGACTGACGCGACGCGGGTGGCTCTTCCGGGCGGCCGCCCGTCAGGTCGCTCGTGCGGACTCAAGTAGCTGCACCAGATTGCCCTCCGGATCCTTGAGCGTCGCGATCCGTACCGTGCCGTAGTCCGTAGGATCCTCGATGAACTCGACCCCGGCGTCCGTCAGGCGTTTCCAATCGCCCGCGAGGTCGTTGCTCGTGAGACCGATCATGTGCCGAGCCGGGTCGGCATTGGGACCGTGCACCTCGCTATGCGTGCCCAGCCAGAGCCCGCCGAGTACCACGAAGCCGGGCGTCTCGGAGGTCACCTCGAGTCCCAGAACGTCCCGATAAAACGGCAGCAGGTTGTTCAGGTCTTCGCTCCAGATGGATGTTCCGCGCAGCCCTGTGATCATCGTGGTGGCCCCTTCCTCGCGCCCATCAGCGCCCTTCGGTCGAATGGTACGGCTTTCGATGCGTGGAATGAGCCGATGGGTCCGTGGCGAAGATCACCCGATGAGCGTCGTTGGCAACTGGGAGACCGACATCATCACGCACGCGCCCGACGGCGCGCGCCACCAGGGCCACGGCGAGATCGACTTCGGGTCGGACCCCTTTCCACTGGGAGTGACCGCTGTCCTTGACAGGAAAGCCGAGAGGACAAAGCCTACATCGGCGAGCTCTTCCGACCATGGTCTGGACCGCTCTCCAGCGGTGCACGGTCAGGCGGCCGGAAATCGTCGCCGTCTGTCGATCTCACCCTTTGCCGTTCGACTACTATGCAAGAACAGACGCAGAGGAACTCAAATGCGATACCTGATGTTTGTGTGTGTCGATCCTTCGGCTGAGGCCTTCGATCCGGCCCAGGACAACATAGAGGAGTGGGTCTCAAGCAACGACAAGAAAGGAACCCGGATCATTGGCGATCGTCTAGCCCATATCAGCAAGGCCAAGACCGTCCGCGTGCGCAAGGGCCAGCTCCTGATCACCGACGGCCCCTTCGCCGAAACGAGGGAATGGATCGGGGGTTTTGATCTCCTCGACTGCGGAAATATCGATGAGGCCATTGTGAGATCGCGTCGAAGCATCCAATGGCCCGCTTCGGGAGAATCGAGGTCAGACCCTTATGGATCCGCGATTGAGCGCGGAGGCCAAGCACCGGAGAGTCGGCGACCTCCAGAACAGGCGGGACCTTCCGAGATGGGGCGCTCTACGTCTGCTACGCTCTCAGACCTCGAAATCCAACCCGATATCCAGCACCGGCGCGGAATGGGTGAGCGCACCCACCGAGATCACGTCGACACCCGTGGCGGCGATTTCCCCGACTGTCGCGAGGTTGACTCCTCCTGACGCCTCGGTGATCGCGCGGCCACCGATCAACGCGACCGCTTGGCGAAGCTCCTCGGTCGACATGTTGTCGAGCAAGATGATGTCCGCACCGGCCGCAAGCGCGTCGGGGATCTGATCCAGGCGATCCACCTCGATCTCGATCTTCATCGTGTGGGGCATCGAAGCCCGCGCGGTCTTGACAGCTTCCACGAGCGACAGGCGGCGCGCTGCGATCGCGGCCAGGTGGTTGTCCTTGATCAGCATCGCGTCGCTGAGGTCGCGCCGATGATTGAAGCCGCCTCCGGCGCGCACGGCATACTTCTCGAGCGCGCGCAGTCCCGGAGTCGTCTTCCGCGTGTCGACGATCCTAGCCCGGCTACTCCGGGTTGCCTCCACGTACTTCGCGGTGAGCGTCGCCACCCCGCTGAGCCGCTGCAGAAAATTCAGCGCGACGCGCTCGCCGTGCAGCATGCAGCGCGCCGCTCCCGACACGATGGCCAGGTCTTGACCTCGACCAACACTGCTGCCGTCCTCCGCCAGGGCAGTGACCTTCACGTGAGGGTCGGCGACTTCAAACACCAGCGCCATCACCTCGAGCCCCGCAATCACACCGTCGGCACGGCTGCGCACAACGGCCCGAGCAACCGCGTCCGCCGGCACGAGCAGATCGCTGGTGACGTCGCCGCGGCCGAGGTCCTCGTCCAGCGCGCGCTCGACGAGGCGGTGCAACGCGGCGTCGGTGATGAAGTCAGACAGATGGACGGTCAGATCGCCCTTGTTCACGTGGCCTCCTTCGCGCCCGCCGTGGCCGCGGCACGCGTCACGACGATATGCCGTTGACACTCGGGCCGGGTGTTCGGAAAGTCGCTTCGGGAGTGCGCGCCGCGACTCTCGCGTCGCTCCAGCGCTGCCCTTGCCATCAGGCGGCCGAGCAAGACCATGTTCCGGAGCTCGTAGTCGACGGCATCGCGGGATTCGGGCAACGCACCCAGCCAGGCCCCTAGCATCGCGTGCGCCGCCTTCAACCCGGCCTCGTCGCGCATGAGCCCGACACGGTCCCACATCAGCCCCTGCAGCGCCGGCCGTTCGAGCGGAGCCCCGCGCTGCCCGCGCGAGTGTTGTTCAGACTCGGTCTCGACGATGCGCAGCCCCTCCACATTCGTGACAGGCTCTTCGCGGATCGCGCCGGGCGTGGTGTGCGCGACGACGCGGGCGCCGAAGACAAGGCCTTCGAGGAGCGAATTGCTGGCGAGGCGATTGGCCCCGTGCGCCCCGGTGGCCGCCGCTTCGCCGCACGCGTACAGACCCGGTACACTCGTTTCTCCCCACAGCGAGGTGCGTACACCGCCCATCAGATAGTGCGCCGCAGGTGCCACCGGCAACGCGTCGGTCATCATGTCGAGTCCCGCTTTGCGGCAATACGCGTCGATCGTCGGGAAACGACTCCTGACCCGCTCCTCGGGCAGGTGACTCAGATCGAGGAAGACGTGCGGGGCGCCGGAGTGCCGCATCTCGGCCATGATGGCGCGCGCGACCACGTCGCGAGGAGCCAGCTCGCCTCGAGGGTCCACGTCGAGCATGAATCGCGCGCCCTCGGCGTTGCGCAAGTAGGCGCCTTCGCCGCGCACCGCTTCGGAGATCAGAAAGATCGGAAAGTCCGGTACCGCCAGCGCGGTGGGATGGAACTGATAGAACTCGAGGTCCGTGAGCTCCGCGCCGGCGCGGTAGGCGAGGGCCAGCCCGTCCCCGGTTGCCACCTCGGGGTTCGTCGTGTGAGCGAAGAGCTGTCCGGCCCCGCCGCTGGCGAGCACGATGAACCGACCGCGATGGATGCGTGAGTCGAGCGTGCGCACCCCGACCGCGCGCCCTTGTTCCACGACGATCTCTGTGACGAAACAGTTTTCGAGGATGGAGACCGTCGTGGCCCGAATCGCGCGACACAGCGACTGCTCGATGTGAGCGCCCGTCGCGTCGCCGCCTGCATGCAGCACGCGCCGTGCGCGGTGGGCGCCTTCGAGCCCGAGCGCCAGCTCGCCATCCTGGCGATCGAATGGAACGTCGAGGCCCAGCAGGTCGTGGATGCGTGCGGGGACCTCACGCGTAAGGACATCGACGGCGCCGGCATCACACAAGCCGGCACCTGCCGCCATCGTGTCTTCCCCGTGCAATCGCGGACTGTCGTCGGAGGCGATGGCGGCAGCGATGCCGCCCTGGGCATAGCGCGTGTTGCTCTCTTCGAGCGTCGACTTCGTCACGAGGAGCACGCGACCATGCTGCGAGGCCCGAAGCGCCGTGAACAAGCCGGCAATGCCGCTGCCGATGACGACGTAGTCGTACATGGCGGTTCCCCCCGCGGCTACGGCAGCGCCAGCATGCGTTGCAGGGCCACTTTCGCCCACCGTTTCGTCTCCGCGCCCACCTGCACGCGATTCACGACACGCCCTTCGACGAGATTGTCGAGGACCCAGGCGAGGTACGCCGGATGGATCCGGTACATCGTGGAGCAGGGGCAGACGATCGGGTCGAGACAGAAGATCACTTTGTCGCGGTGCTCGGTCGCCAAGCGGTGCACCATGCTGATCTCTGTCCCCACCGCCCACTGCGTGCCCGCGGCGCCCGCCGCGACGCGCGCCAGGATGAACTCCGTCGACCCGGAGAGATCGGCGGCCTGCACGACCGGAAGCTCACACTCGGGATGAACGATGACGGTGACGCCCGGATACTCGCGGCGCGCCTTGTCGATCTGCGCGACGGTGAACCGCTGGTGCACCGAGCAATGCCCCTTCCACAAGACGATCCGTGCCGCGCGCAGCCGTTCCGCGGTGTTGCCGCCGAGCGGCTCGCGCGGATCCCACACAACCATCTGATCGAGCGGGATGCCCATCGCGTAGGCCGTGTTGCGTCCCAGATGCTGGTCGGGAAAGAACAACACGCGCTCCCCACGCTTGTAGGCCCAGGCGAGCACGCGCGCGGCATTCGACGAGGTGCACACGATGCCGTCGTTTTCGCCGCAGAATGCTTTGAGCGCGGCTGCGGAGTTCATGTAGGTGACGGGCAGGATCGACGCGCGTTCGCCCGTGGGCGGTCCATAGACCTCTGCCAGCGCCTCCCAGGCATCGAGCACGTCGTCGGTGGCGGCCATATCCGCCATCGAGCAGCCGGCCGACATGTTCGGAAGAATGACGGTCTGGTGCGGCTGGGCCAGCACGTCGGCGCTCTCGGCCATGAAGTGCACGCCGCAGAACACGATGTAATCCGCTTCGGTGCGCGCGGCCGCCTGCTGCGACAGCTTGAACGAATCGCCGCGGAGGTCGGCGTGACAGATGATCTCGTCGCGCTGATAGTGGTGGCCGAGGATCACGAGCTTCTTGCCGAGGACGGTTTTCGCACGCTCGATACGCGCGGCCAGCTCCTCCTCGCCCCGCGTGCAGTAGAACGACGGCAGCGCCTGCTGGCGGGGGGCGTGGGCGGGGATCACGTCATCCTGGCTCGATCCGGGGCCGTAGTGGGGCGGCAGGGGCATGTCGAAGCGCCACGGCTCCTGCTTGAGCTTCGGACTGCACAGCGTCGCACTCGCCCTCGTTGCCACAGTGTTTGCCATCTCGTGCTCCTCTCTGTAAAGGTCCTTGAGACCTTAACTATGACCCAAAGGGGCCTCGGCCGGACGTTCGCCCCATTCGCCTAGCTCGTCGGGATCAGCTCGCGCTGCCCGCGTCGTGGCGCGCAGCGGTAGAGGCGGGGAGGACGATGTGCGCCGCCCTCCACGCGATTGTTGGTCGGCAGGATGCTGCCGCTGGCCTCGACCTTGCGGCGGAAGTTCGTCGAGTCGAGGCGCTGGTTCAGGATCACTTCGTAGACCTCACGGAGCTGCGACAGAGTGAAGTGCCTGGGCAAAAGCTGAAACGCGACGTCCGCGTAACTGACCTTATTGCGCAGCCGCCACAGCGCGTAGCGAAGGATCTCATGATTGTCGAAGGCGAGATGTTTCGGGAGCACGTCGATCCCGAACCATCGCGCCTCGCGCTCGCCCGTCGACGGATCGACGGGGTCGCCGGGCACGAGCGCGTAGTAGGCCACGGCGATCCGGTGCTCGCGAGGATCGCGATCGGGTCGGCCGAACGTATAGAGCTGTTCCAGGTACGCAGCATCGAGGCCCGTCTTGGTCAGCAGGTGCCGGCGCGCCGATTCTTCGAGTCCTTCGCCCGTGTGCACCCATCCCCCGGGCAGGGCCCACAGCCCCGTGAAAGGGGGCGTCGCGCGTCGCACCAGGAGGACGACCAGTTCGCGGGAATCCCCGCGTCGTCGAAGGCCAAAGATCACGATGCTGACGCCGATGGCCGGCCATCCGCCGCGCCGGTCGCCCGCCTCCGCCGTGACCGATGCCGCCCTCGCCATCGTCGCCGCCTTCACTAATGGTTATGGTCACCTTTACACGAACTCGACCGTACCACGCCGGCGCCTGCCTGTCGAGCGACGTGCTGGGAGGTGCGGCGTCTCACCCTCGCAAGCCTGAGACGTCACGACAGGCCGATAGATAATTTCGACTCCAACATGTCGCCGCTGCCGTTCGCCTGTCAGCTCGCTGGCGACAAGGCGTCTCAGCTCGGTAATGACACCGCGATTCTGAGCTGCCTCGGCACGATGCCGGCGAATCCAGGCGTCATCACGGAGGATCACTTGTTTATCGTTCCTTCGATGCACCAGGCCTCGTGAACCGCGAGCACAACGCCAGGCCGGGGAGATTACGCGGTCGGCGTGGGCCTGTCCTTCGCCAAAACTCCGTCCGTCGCCAAGTGATTGATCTGTCGGCGCTGGTAGGGAGAAGATCTCGGCTCAATGGTCACTCTCCTGCTCCACCTGCTTCGACTTCTCCC
>Ga0207684_10004553_pt1 | contig 13024 bp, 12 predicted proteins | sample KBSK5501metaG_FD_184342 | JGI IMG/M metagenome (GOLD analysis project Ga0207684, IMG submission 184342) | Corn, switchgrass and miscanthus rhizosphere microbial communities from Kellogg Biological Station, Michigan, USA - KBS K5-50-1 metaG... | ecosystem: Host-associated > Plants > Roots >...
ACATTTCTACTTTGCGTTGACAGTCCCTCCTTCGATTGCTGCGTTTTGGTGCACACTGTTACCAAAGTGTCGCCAAACGGCCGTTTCGAGCTTCGCGACTGCTGCATGCTTCGAGTCGAGATTTGTGTGCGTATAACGCATGGTTACGGTGACAGCCGAATGTCCAAGTAATTGTTGGACTGTCACTATGTCCACGCCTCGACTCACTAGGCGAGAAGCAAACGTGTGCCGCAGCGTATGCCACGTCACGCCATTGATTCCCGCCTTTCGACATGCCAGGCCGAAGGTCGACAAACGGTTTCGGGCGACACTGCCTCACCGTCGCTCTAGATTCATCCTCGCTCCGGTGTCCCTTTTCTTCCATCGACGCACCTCGGTGTCATTCTACGCTTTAGCCTGGCGACCGGTGGTGATCAATGGAGACGCCAACGGGATTTCATTGCATAGGTGCTTGGTTCCTAAATGGTTAAGGGCGAGCTCTCGACGAGGCGGCACGACGCAAATCAGGTAGAAAATGAACTGGAGCCGTTTTGTCGGCTCAGGTATTCGGCACAACCAGCACATGCTAGTCCGCCACCATTAGGATTTTCCGAGATTAAGAGACGAATTCAGTTCACTGTCGATTGCGCAGAGCAAAGACTCAATGCCGTCTTCTTTGCCGATTACACAGCGGATTCCAATTCGGTACGCTTCGAGTTCCAGCTCAGCGGTCTTATACAGCGTGAACATCACAACTGTCGGCATCACCCGTAATATACCGTCAGCGGCTCTAATCCCGTCGGAAGTTTGCAGTTTGTAATCCAGGACAATCAGGTCGGGGACGCAGTTCGGTCGCTTTCGAAATCGCTTCTTTCGGGTTCTCTGCTTCACCGCAAACAACCCAACCCGGTCGAAGTACGAGCAGACTCCGCAGCGCGCTGCGCATTGATTCACGGTCATCTGCAATCATAATTCGAGGCACAGAGAACCTCCAAGAAGGCAATGCTCTTAGTATCAAGATTCTTTTTAACTCAAATACGCTGAACGCCTTAACACTCAAGCTCAGGTTATGATGAAGGCAGATTGAAAGTGCGGCAAAATGTACCGTCAAGGAACGCTTAGCGCAGTCGAATTTTTTCGCAGAAATGAAAGAAATGAATTTAACTAGTACGATATGTCTTCAATGGCGGCTCTTCACGAATACTCTAAAGTCGTTGTTATTCAACACGTCTTCCACGACGCTCACGAGTTGCGTCCCGGCGTCGCTTTTATCGACGACCGCTCGGCCGCCAAAGTTTTGACTCTCCCGGCCGCGAAATCATAATGCCAAAGTCGCCTTGTTTGATGCCAATTTCACCCGTCAGGCTCGCGCGTTAGTTTCTCACACCCGACGTGTCGACTCCTCTTAGGACAGCAACCGGAAGATTCTTGAAGACATCCCGCAATGACAAGCGCTTTGCTTTTTGCTGCTGGCTTGCTTTCACTGTCCCGCCGGTAAGTATATTCATCCAGGACTGCGGAGCATTGGGCGGCAGCACGAGGTGCGAGCCGAGCCAAAACTCCTGCGAGCGAGGCAAAGTCAGCGGCGCCTGCGAGCGCGCCAGCCATCTAGGCACGACGGTCACAATCCAGATATCGCGTTTGCGGCGCGCATACGCAACCAGATTATTTCCCCTCTTACCGATCGTCTTTATCGGCGCGAATTGACCATCGAGGAAGACTCGAGGGTACGTGCGCCGAAGATTCAAGATCCTCCATATAAGGTAGAGCTTGATCCGACCGTCGTCCCAGTTTTGGACGAGTTCGCGAACAAGGCGCGGCAGATCCTGCTTGCCGCGTTTTTCGATTTCGTCCAGCAAAGCGGCGCGATGATCGAAATCGACGGGCCCCCGGTTATCGGGATCAACTAAACGAAGATCCCACAGATCACATCCCTGGTAAAAATCAGGCACCCCCGGACTGGTCATCTTCACGAGGACTTGAGCCAAACTATTCAACATGCCGTACTTGGCGATCCTTCGCTGGAATTTCAAGAAATCATTCAAAAACAGATTGTCGCCGCCTGGTTCCAGGATGGCCCTAAGAAAATCGGTCAAGGCACGCTCATGCGCAGCGTTGGGCAAACTCCAGCGCGTATGGACCATAGCTTCGCGGATTGCCTTGATCATATAGGCTTCCACGCGGTCACGAAATCTCGGGATTTCGCCTTTCTCCAGGGGCCAGGAGCCGATCAATGTTTGGTACAAGAAGATTTCCTCGTTGCGATCCGGCGCTTCCTGAGACTGGACTACTCCTTTCCTTTTCTTGTTCCAGCGTGCCCACCTGTTGAGGTGTGCTTGCCATTCACGGGGGATTTCGGAGAGGACGTTGATTCGAGCACGCACGTCTTCGCCGCGTTTTGTGTCGTGCGTCGAAGTGCTATTCAAACCGTATCGCTGCTGACGTTGCCGTTCACGCGCAAGATCGCTGAATTCGGGTGCGACGACCGCAGACGGGCTCGGATTTTCGCCGACTTCGTTGAGCGAAAGCAGAGGGCTGTAAACATACAGAACCGTGTCTTCCAAGCCTTTGGCGACAATCGGGCTGGTGAACTGCTGCCACCTCATGACGAAGGCAAGATGCGCTTCGCGCTGCTCCGCTAGTAGATGACCGGCATCCTTGAGCAGCAACACATCACGGACAAAATCGAAGCAGGACGAGTCGAGGCCTGGGTTTCGACTTCGCGCAGCGTCCACGGCGTGGTTAATATGGCGTTTCGCTTCGTTGGGCGTTTCCATGCTGCGAATATACGTTCGGTAAATCGGGAAGCATGCGGTGATTTCGATGAGCGCTTGTGCAAGGTCCGTTCGCGAGAAGTCCCGCGCGTAACGATCACTTTGTGCCAAGACGCCGAGCAGCCGGCCGAGGTATCTCATCTCGACCGAGAGGAGAGTGGACATGACCAGTTTTTTCCTCTGATACAGCACGTCTTCATAGATAAGCTGTCTGCGGAGAAATCGAAAATAAACCCGTTCGACCTGTCGCGCCCCTTGTGGATGAATAAATAGCCGGTTGACGGCGTTCAAATATTCATAACCGGTTGTTCCCTGGACGGGCCACTCCTTGGGAAGCTTTTCAGCTCCTGAGAGTATTTTTTCCACAATCACGTAGAAGCTGTTTGAGTTTCCCTTCCCATGGGAGCTGCTGGCGCGTTCTTGCAGGCGCCGAAGATAACCTAGCGGGTCGCGAAGACCGTCGATGTGATCGATGCGAAGCCCGCTGACAACTCTTCTCTCAATCAGTTGCAAGATCACGGCATGTATAGCTTCAAAGACCATGGGATCTTCGACGCGCAGACCCACCAGGTCTGTGATCGTGAAAAAGCGCCGATAGTTGATTCCTTCGTTGACGTTTTGCCAATAGGCCAGGACATAAGCCTGTTCGGACAGCAAACGATCTAAATTGCGAAAACTGCCTGGCTGATTTCGCTTTCCATTGAAAATTCTCAGATTGTCCCTTACAAATCGCTGAACCTCGCGGTTTTTCTCGTGAAGCTGGCGTAGCCGCTCTTTGATCCCTTCAACCTGAAGGCGACGCTCGCCAGCCGCGTCGATGGTCAAAGAGTCCCGCTCTGGCAGCGCTGCCAGGGCGGCGACGATTCCCAAATATTCCTGAAAGGAACCCGAATCCGCGCCGAGTCTCTTTTCCAGGACATGTTCCCGATGTTTCAGAATCCGCCGGTACGACTTGGGAGTGAGAGGGAAAGACATGTCGTAATACTGGATCAGGAAACGCCCTTGCCGAAAAACGAGCCGGAATTCCCGGTTGTTGAGGGTCTGGCCATAGAATCTACCGAGCACGGGCAGCAGGATTTTGTTAGCGAGCGTGTGAGACGGCGGATGCCAATCGATATCGAAGTAGGCCGCGTAAGCCGAGCCGGGTCCATTCTCGAGCACGTCCGTCCACCATGGATTTTCCGGGCTGGCAGCCATGTGATTCGGGACGATGTCGAGAAGCAAGCCCATGCCGTGTCTTTGCAAGGCCGATTGGAACGCCTCGAACTGATTTTCGTTGCCCAGTTCGCCGTCAATCCGCGAGGGGTCCGTAACGTCGTATCCGTGTTGACTACCGTGCCGGCTTTGCAAGAGGGGCGACGCGTAGATATCCGTGATTCCGAGCCGGGCGAGATAGTCCACAGCGTGTGATGCGCGGCGAAACGTAAAATCCCGGTTGAATTGCAGCCTGTAGCAAGCGAGGGGAATCCGAGGGGTCGCCATAAAGTCTCTAAGCGAGCTTCGTTCCAACCTTTTCACTCACGCCGGTGAGCACGCGGAGCCAGCCCTGCGCGACAACGTTCCCTTTTTCCGCTTCCAGTCGCCATTCCCGGTACGACTGAATGAGTGGCGTATATACGGTATTTTGCGTCTCCCACAGCACTACAGGGAACGGCAACGAGCCGGCCAGTTCCAGCAGGAAATTGAGCCTCTCGAGAGTTCCGAAATCAGCAGGATGCGAGGCAAACTTCGCGGCAGCTTCCTCGATACGTTTTCGAACGGAGAACTCGACCGTAGTTTTGTCGAGATCAACGTGAAGGCCAGAAGCCTCTTTTAGGAGCCTGCGGACACTATCGACGTCCACGTCACGGTTTCGAAAAGCTTCGCGCAACTGACTGTTCAATGCTATCTCCGCCGCGGACTGAAGAGCTTTCGGAATCGGAACTTGAATGTCGCTCAGAAAGCGGATCAACTGTGCGCGCCGCTCGTAGATGCCCCGATATGCGGTCTCGGCGTCTGTCAGGGTCTCATCCAAGATCAACCTGAGGATTTTTCTCTGCTCGTCGCGGAAAAGCGACCGCAAGGAATACACTTTCTTTCCAAAGCCTTCATCAAGGAGCCGAATGATCGCGGTGGAGTCGGCCTTTGCAAAGGCACTGTTGAGCAGTTCGTTCAGCGGCTGATCTTGGCCGTTCTCCGAGGCTTGCCGAACGCCGCAGACTAAATTGTGGTCGCCCATGTGGAGAACAGCAAACGACAGCTGCGATGACTCGCGCGTAATTCGTGAACTGAATTCCGCGTGGCCTACCTCCAAGTGCATCTTGCCTTCCGTTTCTATGTGAATGTCCGCCCGCTTGGCATCGTAGCAGTAAATTTGCGTACCTTCCCGATATGGTTCGAATAGCGAGTTAATGGCGTAGTGAGCTGCCACGTGAGCCATATCGACCATAGCAGGCTTGACCCACTTCTCGTAGATCTGTGCGCCGTCTTGATGCTCCGGCAGGTTGCTTTTGGCGAGCCGTAAGCGGTCTAGAAACTGAGCCTCCAAGGGATCGCCGAAAATTTCTTCTCCTAATTGCACGGCACGGGCCGCGTATTGAATTACCTGAACAGTTTCCAGACCGGAAAGCTCATCGAAAAACCAGCCGCAACTCGTATACATCAAGAGGGCATGACGCTGGATCTCGAGCAATTTCAGCACGACGAGAGTTTCGTCCAGATTGAGGGGATGAGCAGCGCGCTCGTCCAGGAACTGTTGCACGTTTTCCTGTGAACGGTCCAAAATCACGCGAATGTATTCGTCCCTGGCTTTCCATGGATCTTTGAGCAGGGCACTTGCCCGGTTTTCGTAGCGCAGCGCCAGAGTGTCCCGCAGCCAGTCAAGCGCACTTCGCAGCGGAGCCCGCCATTCCTGGCTCCAGGCGGGATGGCCGCCCGAATTGCATCCGCAATTAGCGCGCCAACGCTCGACTCCGTGGACGCAACTCCAGGAACTGTTTCGTAAAATATCTACGAAATGGTCGGGCGGATAGCGCTGCAGGAATTGCCCGTAGTTGGTGAGTTCAGCGAGTTTTTCAGATTCGATCTGCTGCAGCGCGTAGGCCAACGCCATTTCGCCGAAGGCATGATGGTGCCCGTAGCTCTCCCCGTCGGTGGCGATGTGACAAAGTTGAGGCCAAGTTCGTGTTTCGGAAAACCCAGTCAGCAGCCGTTCGACAAAACGGCGTCCGTCATCCAGCACCCCTTCGAAGGCCACAGCCTGTGAAATTGGACCGTCGTAGAAGAACAAAACGATCGATCGACGCGACGGCAAACGCGCCAGATAGGCGCGACTGGGATCGATCTTCGCGCCGCTCACGTCCTTCCAGCTCCGGCTTGCAAAGCGCCGGGTCCTGGAGGCCTGACGCGGGGCCAGGATTGTAAACTTCACGTCGTGCTCGGCCAAAATTTCCAGCGTTTCAGTATCCACGGCCGTTTCGGGCAACCACATGCCTTCCGGTGTGCGGCCGAACCTGCGTTGAAAGTCCGCCAGTCCCCATTTCACTTGTGTAACTTTGTCTCGGCGATTTGCCAGCGGCAAGATCATGTGATTGTAGACTTGCGCCAGGGCCGAGCCGTGACCTGAGAATTTTTCGCCGCTGAGTCTGTCCGCGTCCAAGATGGATTGGTAGACCGTCGGGGCGTTCGTCTCTAGCCAGGAAAGAAGAGTCGGTCCAAAATTAAAGCTTATCGACGAGTAATTGTTCACTAGTCGCGTGATGCGCTGACTGCTATCAAGTACGCGGGCAGCGGCATTGGGTGCATAACACTCCGCAGTAATGCGTTCGTTCCAGTCGTGATATGGGTAGGCGGTATCCTGAAGTTCAACAGCCTCTAGCCACGGGTTCTCCCGTGGCGGTTGATAAAAATGCCCGTGAACGCAGACATATCGCATAGTTCTCGGCTAACAATCTGGTTCACTGCTGAAACGGTGGTCCGAAGGAACTCCATGGGCTGGCAAGTTATTATAGGTGAGTCCGGTGAGAATTGTTTCGGTATCGATAGGCAAATATTCAGCCACTCTGGTCTAGCGAACGCTTCGAGCCAGATCAGCTTAGCGAGAGCCTCGACAGTCCTCCATCCGCGGAATGGCACGCTCCTCTCTGTATACTGAAACGGTCGCGAGTGATCGGGCCATATGAGAAATTCACGAATCGTCGCTTCCGCACACTGGGATCTTGGCGCCCGTCTCCTAGGCGAGAATGCCTGCAGTTTTCTGGTCTGGGCTCCGCGGGCCAGCCGGGTTGAAGTATGCATTAGCGAACCAGGGGAGCGGGAAATTGTCATGCAGGCCGTCGGCGACGGCTATTTTCACGCCGTTGTGGAAGACGTTGCTGCCGGAGCGTTGTACCGATACCGCCTGAACGATGTAAAGGAACGACCGGATCCAGCCTCCCGATACCAACCTCAAGGTGTCCACGGGCCGTCTCAGATCATAGACGGGCGGTTTAGCTGGAAAGATTCCGGATGGCGTGGGCTGCCTCTGGAAAGCTACGTCTTCTACGAACTCCACGTGGGAACATTCACTGAGCAAGGAACTTTTGACGCCATCACTCCGCGGCTTTCGACTTTGAAAGACCTGGGCGTTACGGCCATTGAATTGATGCCGTTGGCGCAATATCCCGGAGACCGCAACTGGGGCTACGACGGTGTCTACGCGTATGCAGTGCAAGCGTCTTACGGTGGCCCACTAGCGTTAAAAGCATTCGTCAACGCATGCCATCAACACGGAATCGCGGTGGTGCTCGACGTGGTTTACAACCATGTTGGTCCGGAGGGAAATTACTTGGCGGATTTCGGTCCTTATTTCACGGATCTCTACAGGACGCCGTGGGGACAGGCCATCAATTTCGACGACGCCGGGAGCGATGAAGTCCGCCGATACTTCATCGAGAATGCACTGCAATGGATCACCGAGTTCCGCGTAGATGCCCTCCGCCTCGATGCGATTCACGCGATCGTGGATCTCTCCGCACGAACATTCCTGGAAGAGCTCAGGGCAGCCGTTCACAGCAAGGCCAAAGAACTCGACAGGGACGTCTATCTGTTCCCGGAAAGCAATCGAAACGACGCTCGAGTGGTGTGCGCTCCTGAGGCGGGTGGCTGGGGTTTTGATGCCGTGTGGAATGATGATTTTCACCATTCCTTGCACGTGCTCCTGACCGGCGAGCGGGATGGCTACTACCAAGACTTTTCTGGCATCGATGATCTGGCTCGCTGCTATCGAAAAGGATTTTTATACGCTGGGCAATATTCGAAGTTTCGCCAAAGGCGTCATGGGAATTCGTCGAAGCAGATTCCAGCCAAACGCTTCATCGTCTGCGCGCAAAACCACGATCAGGTGGGAAACCGGCGAGTGGGTGACCGGCTGGCACAGCTCGTGTCCTTCGAACAATTAAAGCTTGCCGCCGGGACTCTTCTGCTTTCGCCCTACCTTCCTTTGTTGTTTATGGGCGAGGAGTACGGCGAATCAGCGCCATTCCAATACTTTGTCAGTCACGGAGACCCATCTCTGATTGAGGCTGTACGCCGAGGACGGCGGGAGGAATTTGTGAGTTTTGGCTGGTTAGGCGAAATTCCCGACCCCCAGAGCGAAGCAACCTTCCTCGGTTGCAAACTGAACTGGGATTTACAATCTGGAGGGAACCATCGCGCGCTCTGGCATTTCTATCAGGAGCTGCTTCGCTTGCGACGCGAGGTGTCCCCGCTGGCAACGTTGGACAAGGACGCTTTGGAGGTCACACCCTTCACCCGGCACAAGGCGCTGCTGGTCAGGAGATGGGACAGTTCCAGTCAAATCCTTTTTGTGTGTCACTTCGATCGAGTTCCCGCTGAGCTCCGGTTGCCGATTCCGCCGGGGCGTTGGCACCGAGCGCTGCATTCGGAGGACGAACGGTGGGGTGGTAGAGGCAGTCAAGCACATGAGGTTGTGGAATCTCAGGGTGAATTGCAACTTTGCCTGGGCCCATGGGCTTTTCTCGTTTTAGCTCAAGCAACAGAAATTGACAAAACAGCGTTGCACAGCGGTTGAGAAGTCGAGGAAAAAAAGGAGAAGAGGGACGTTCTCCGATCGGGAATTGGCACGCCTCCGTGTCAGGATATTTCCGAGGCCATACGGGTTACCTTTCCCTCGACGGTCGGGAGACCTCTTCGAGCTAGTGGGGTCGCAGCTTGGGCAGGGGTCACGATGGCTTGGTTCAGCAGAGTGTTCACTGAAGGAAGGTCGGCCTAGCTGCTAGGACGATCGCTTTGAGGAAAAAAATCAATTCCGCTTGGGCCTAGCGGGTTTGCTGAACTCTTGCTGAACTATAGATTGCGAATGAGAGTATGTGGCTGCAACTGGGAAGCGCCTAAAGCAAACAAAACACATGAAAATCGGGCAGTGCGAATCGGGCAGTGCGAATCGGGCAGTGCGAATCGGGCAGGTAGAATTAGCAAACCGCTGCAAATGAGCTGACCCAAGATTACCTGACAGCACCTCAGAGCATCTCAAAGCATCTGGCAACGCATTCCAACGGCGGTTTGGAAAACCGCTGCCCAGTGTCCAAAGGCAGACACCGACGATTCCACGTCGCACACAAATGCATTTCTCCTCGCATAAGTCCTAAGTATCCGGCGATCTTAGGGCACGGCGGCCGCAGTTCTCCTGGAACTACGCTTGCATTGTTGACTCACGCAGGCAAACAACTAAGGGAGCGTTCGGTGTCGGCGGCACGAACAATTACACTTCGGCAGGACAACGGACTCGCCATTGCATACGATGCTGCCAAATTCATTAGTGACGAGAGGCTTGTTGCGATTGCCAAAATGGGAGACGGGACTGTCTTCGAAGAACTTCGCAGACGCCATGCCGAAGAGATATTTCGAGTTGCTCATCGGATCGTTCGACATCGTGAGGATGCCGAGGATGCAGTTCAAGAGAGCTTTCTTAGAGCCTATGTTCATTTGAACACTTTTGACGGAAGGGCAAAGTTTTCAACATGGCTGACCCGCATCGCTATTAACGCTGCACTGATGAAAGTGCGGAAGAATCGTCTGTCTCGCGAAGTTCGGCTGGACAACACAACCGAAACGCTCGACTCGTGTCCCGAACATGAATTCAGGGATTTCTCTCCAAATCCTGAAGAGATTTACGAGAAAGAGGAGCAGGAAGCAGCATTACGAGATGCGATCGCACAGTTGCGGCCCAGCCTCCGAAAAGTCGTCGAACTTTATCAGTTGCAGGAATGCTCTATGAATGAGACCGCCAAGGTACTCGGCATCTCTGTCGCCGCAGCGAAAGCACGACTGTTCCATGCACGGACTGCGCTTCGCATGAATAACGTCTTACTTCTGAAACGTGAAGCGGCCGGACTCGTTTTGCACAAGAGATTTTTCCTGCGGACGGGTTGTGCTGTTCGATTCGCTTCGCAGGGTGCGGAGCGCCTATGCTTCTCGAAAACCAAGTCTCGCTAGAATCGCGTGCCCACACCGGAATTTCGAACTATTGCTCGAAAACCGGAGGAGGGCCGCTGACCCGCTTCCACTTTAAGCTGACATTTACTTCAACACGGTTGGCGATCCTAATAAACGGAATGCTTTTGTTCATACCGTAGTCTTTGCGATCGAAGGCCATTGTGCCGTCGATGCTTCCGGAAGTTGATCCTTTGCCGTTATCTGTAAGAGTGAGTTTTTCGGTTTTCGTGACGCCGCGAATTGTAAAGTCTCCTTCGAGGTCGAATGTGTTTGGACCGGTCTGAACGACTTTCGTGGATTTGAAGGTGATGACGGGAGAGTCTTTCACGTTGAAGAAATCTTTGCTTTTCAATTTGCTGTTCTTTAGACCGCTGCCGGTGTTCACGCTGTCTGCTTGAATCTCGATCTCCAAAACGCCGCTTCTCACGTCCGTGGACGAAAACTTCATGCTTGCGTTCCATTTGTCGAAGGTTCCTTTGATGGGAACCGAAGAGTCGACACCAAACTTGACGGTACTCTCTACGGGAGTGACTTCATAGACCGGAACTTGCCCACGGTTTGCCGAAGGAAAAACGCAAAACACAACCAGCCATAGAACGGCCATCGGTAACTTCCGAGGTTTTGCTCTCGCGAGATCCGTCGTACTGGCGATGCGGGACCAGTTCTCTCTCGGCTTAAGCGTATTTAGGTTCATAGATCTCCCGCTTTCCAATTCACTCTGTTCCGGCAACCGAGACGCTCTGTTGCCCCGTTGAGGGATGAATATCGTTGACCATCGTTCGGATGTCACGGTTCTCGAAAATCCTGTCGCCGCGTTCAGTTCCTTGGACGGAGACATCCACCATGACATGAGCCAAGTCGTCGGCTCGGATAACCAGGTTTGGAAACGGCAACTGAAACGCGGGGTAGATGGCGCGCAATAGGCGATAGCTGAAATTCGGTTCCTTCCGCGGCTCGACGGGATAGATATATGCAGGCCGGAAGATGTGAACTTGGGGGAATCCGGCCGTGAGGAGTGCGTTTTCGGCCTCTCCCTTGTATCGCGCGAAAGCGATGCGACTTCGTCCCGTTGGGTCCGCGCCGTTCCCGCTCAAGAATGAGAAAGCCGCGTTGGGGCTGGTGCCGTGCAGAACTCGCGCGAACTCGATCGTGTAGTCCACCGTTATTCTGCGAAGTTCGGTGTCCGAAACGGCCCCGGTATAGGCACCCAGACAAAAGACTGCTGCGTCCTGGCCTGAAAGCGCTTGCGAGAGTGAGGAGCAGTCGGCGAAGTCAGAATGCAGAACTTCTCGCAGCTTTGGATTTGAAATACCGAGCTTCCGGCGCACGATCGCAGTCACGCTTCCAACGGCGGCGCTTCCGAGTGCGTAGCGAAGCGCATATCCGCCGACCATTCCAGTCGCGCCCACGAGCACAAGCCGCTTCTGACTCGTCGCTGTCATGAGAGCGCTCGTTCTTCCAACCAATCGACGTAGAGCAGGCGCTCCGAAAAAAGCCATGCGCCGTCCCACTTGACGAACGCGTCGAGGTAGCGCAGCGAGGCGAGCATCAAGCGTCGCTTTCCTCCGTCCACCGTGATGTGATGCGCAAGGCAGTAAGCTTCGCCGGTGGCTCGGTCGGACGTGAGCGTGAAGATCGTGCTCTGTCCGACGAAGTGCGTGGTGGCGTCGTATTTGTTCAGATCTGCGAAAACGGGAGCGAGCGCCTCGCGCGAACACAGTTCCTGGGAGGGCGTTGGATCTTTGGCGTTCATGTACACCACGAAGTGCGTGTCGGGCGTAAAGAGAGACGTCTGACCTTTCGCATCGCGACGGTCGGCGCAGTGCGCATAGGCCTCGATGAGCTCTCGGATCGCGAGGCGGTCTGCGGCTTCACCGGGGGAGATTGTGACTTGTTTGCTCATGGGTTGGTCTCCTTGTTCGCATGTTCATGGCCGGCTGAGCAGTTACTCAAGGATGGCTCTTGGTTCGAGAAACGCTTCGATTCCGTAGCGGCCATATTCACGGCCGACGCCAGAGTATTTGAATCCCCCCCAAGGTGCCTGTGGATCATCGGTCATATTGTTGATCACGACGCGCCCTGACCGTATCTGCGAGGCGATGCGACGCGCTCGCTGGAGGTCGGTCCCAAGGACGGCCGCGTGGAGACCATATTCAGAGTCGTTGGCGATCTTGATGGCCTCGTCTTCTGAGTCATAGGCGATGACGGACAGCACGGGACCGAAAATTTCTTCCTGGGCGATTGTCATGTTGTTCTTCACATTGATAAACACCGTGGGCTTCACAAAGTAACCCGCTTCAAATCCCTTCGGGTGACCCTCACCGCCGACGAGCACCTGCGCGCCCTCTTCGATCCCTTTGCGAATATAGGCCTGCACCTGCTCGTACTGTTTCTGCGACACCATCGGCCCCACGGCGGTTTTCGGATCAGCCGGATCACCGACTGGGAAGGAGGGAATGGCGTCCATGATTGCCTGCTTGACTTGATCGAAGCGGCTCTTCGGGACAAGGAGCCGCGTCCCCGCAGCGCACGCTTGACCACTGTTCAAAAAAGCCATGACGAGGGCCGACGGGATGGCCTGGTCGAGAACGGCATCATCGAGCAGAATCGTGGGCGACTTACCGCCCAGTTCCAGTGTGATGCGCTTCATGGTTTCCGCCCCGTCGCGCATGATCGATTTGCCAACGCCAACTGAACCTGTGAAAGAGATCTTGGCGACATCGGGATTGCGTACGAGTTCGGCGCCGACGATATTCCCGCGGCCCGTGACGACGTTCAGGAGACCCTTAGGGAGGTTG
>Ga0207684_10004554_pt1 | contig 13024 bp, 12 predicted proteins | sample KBSK5501metaG_FD_184342 | JGI IMG/M metagenome (GOLD analysis project Ga0207684, IMG submission 184342) | Corn, switchgrass and miscanthus rhizosphere microbial communities from Kellogg Biological Station, Michigan, USA - KBS K5-50-1 metaG... | ecosystem: Host-associated > Plants > Roots >...
GATTCCACCGCCGTGCGAATCGGCAGCAAGTCAGTATCGAGTAGGTCTGATTCGTTTTGAATCAGGCCGCGTCCTCGTTTTTCAAGGGGGGCGTTTTTGGGTGCTCGAGCCGGATGAATGGGAAACCTTCAAGTCCGGTTCTTAGAGGGCTGGGCGCCAGCAATGGCGCCCGGCTACTCGACCCTAATCGCGTTACGTCAGCGTGGCTCGTCATCCGCCCGAAGCACTTCATGGCGCTGGAACATCCTCGGTCCGAAAGACGCGAGCCTCAATGCAGCGGAGTTGGAAATTATGCGCCGCGGATATCAAAGCGCTTAATCAAGCCGCTTTCGATTCGAAACACGTGACCGACCATCTTATCCGCTAGAAGATTCCCGTTGAGGTCGCACACGACCTGATGGACTTCCACGAGCACTTCCCCTTGAGGGCCGCGGGCGAACGCGACCGGCTCGACGTGCGGATCGACCATCGTCCACTGACGTGTCCAGTAGCTCCGCACTTCGTCGCGTCCGTGGACATGACCGCCTTCCATGCCATTTGCCCAAATGACCTCCTCGTGCATGGCTGCGAGCAGCGTCTCCATGTCACGAGCGTTGAAGCGGTCGTAAACGCGTTTAAGGAGGTCCACTTCGTCCGACATTCAAGTCTCCCTTCGTCATGGTCCACGCTGGCGCAAATCCCATTTTCCTACACCTTCCTCTTTTACGATCTTCGATCTGTGTTTCGCTCGTATTGGAGCCGCAAGGATTACTTGGGGCTACTGAGCGGATCGTCGGCAACTCTTACCTTGGGATTACTTCAGGTTTGCCCGTCATTCGCGCAGCACCGTCGGGTGCGGCACGGTCTCAAGCTTCATGTGTTCTATTCGAAAGTTATGACCACTTTTCCCTGAGCATGTCGCTGTTCTAAATACCGGATTGCCTCGGGGACCTCACTCAACCTGTAACGCCTGTCGATGACCGACGTTACCTTTCCGGTTGCCATGAGCTCACTTATTATGGTCAGGTCCTCTTTGCTCGATCTCGCAATGAACACCACGAACTTCTGGCTCACGAACGGTGACAACATGAGCGCCTTAACGACAGGAGCCAGAATGCCGATCGTCCACCGCTTGGCCGGCCCTCCTACCATCACGTACGTTCCCTTCGGATTTAGGACGCGCCTGCACGCTGACAACGAATGGTTCACATAGCAGTCGAAAATCACATCGTAACGTTCCCCACTTTCCGTGAAATCCTGCTGGGTGTGATCAATGACATGATCCGCGCCGATCGACCGGACCAAGTCCACATTCCTCGTGCTGCACACGCCAGTCACATCCGCGCCGAACGACTTGGCGATCTGCACAGCGAACGTACCCACGCCTCCCGCCGCGCTGTTAATCAAGACCTTTTGCCCCGGCTGAATGTGTCCCTTGTCCCGGAGACCTTGCAATGCGGTGAGTGCCGCGACCGGCGCGGAAGCCGCTTGCTCAAACGTCACATTAGCTGGCTTGATGACCAATTTTGACTCACGAGTGCACGCATACTCAGCAAACGCTCCACGGCAGGAGCCGAAAACCTCGTCGCCCGGCTTGAACCGCCTCACGTTTCGGCCAACCGCTTCCACCTGGCCGGCCATATCAACGCCAGGTCGCGTGAGCCTTGGTTTGCGGAGCCCAAACAGTAGGCGAAAGCTAAGCGGCTCGCCCTTCATCAACCCCGCGTCAAGTGGATTGACGGAAGCGGCGCGCACTTTTAGCAAGACTTCGTTTTCCTTGGGAGAAGGCTCTTGGACGTCCTCGATTTTAACGACGTCCGGTGGACCGTATCTGCGATACACGGCGGCTTTCATTGCGTTCCGGTGTGTCGACGCTCATTCCAGTGGAGATAAGGGGCACTTCTTCCTGTCGATTTATACGAGGACTTGGGCGCGAATTTCTTTGAGTGCAAACCGCCAGAGAGGGCTCCAGTTCCCAGAAAGCGTGCAGACAGACCATATCACCTAAAGGGCCCCGGGCCTACTTGTTAGGAAGACGACCACTCCCGATGATTCGCTTTCTCGTCCAGATCGTGGCCAATTCGCCGGCTAGCGAACAGGTGTTTTTCGTCCAGCTGGGTTACTTCCGGGTAGGCTATGAGACTCGACAACAATCGCTAAGGTTTCGGGCCGCCCTCGTGAATCCGCTGGTAGAATGGCAGCAATATTGCGGAGGTCGCCATGAGAAATATCTTTCGCGCCGTCGCCCTGTTGCTCCTCTCTCATCCGCTCTTGTTGTTGGCCCAGAATCCCTCAGGCTCACCGCCCGCCCCTGGTCAAAACTCGATTCTGAATCTCTACGACGCGTTCGGCTACCAGAAGCGAGGCACCATTCTCGACTGGGGTTTCTCCGCGCTTGTCCGGTACAACGGCAAAACCATTCTTTTTGATACCGGCAACAGCGCCGATGGCTTCGAGCACAATGTCAAGGCGCTGGGTGTGGATCTGAAGCAAGTGGATATCGCCGTGCTGTCCCATCGTCACAATGATCACATCTCGGGCTTCGACTACATGCTAAAGGTCAAGCCCACGGTGAAAGCGTATCTACCCGCCGATGAAGCGTTGGGCGCGCCATTGCGCCACACATTCTCCCATGACACCAAGGAGTCCCTGGCCGGCCTGCCATCCGAACAGTTGTATTTCGGCGGCGGCGTCAATTCGATCGACTACAAGCCCGGCGAGCGCTTTCACGGCGCCAACGCCGAGTTTGTGGGGGCGAGCCGAGAGATTGCTCCCGGCGTCTACCTCATCGTCACCCTTTCGGTCATGATGGGAGATTTCAGCGCCTACCCGCCGAACGAGCCCGGACATCCCGACCTCGCCGGTTTTCCGGAACTGTCGCTAGCGCTCAAGACGGAAAAGGGCGTGGTTCTGATCACCGGCTGCTCGCACAGCAAAGTCGAAGAGATTATCCGTGCGACCAAGCAGTATCTTGGCAGCAACATCGAGCTAGTCGAAGGCGGATTCCACCTGTTTCCATACGATAGCGACTATATTTCGAAGCTCGCGCGGCAGATAAAGGACGAGCTTGGCGTTCGGCGTGTGGCTCCTGCCCATTGCACCGGCAACCTGGCCTTCAAGATTTTCCGCGATCTCTATGGAGAGAACTACAACTACGCAGGCGTGGAATCCGAAGTGATGTTCCCGCACTGACGCTGCGTCTTTCGATGCCGCCGCTGCCGTCGAATCTGTTTATCGCATTGTTTCCGGATAGCCCGTGAGAACGAAGCCGCCCGGCGGAATTCTTGGAAACAATGCCAGGACGCCAAGTGCGACCGCCGAAAGAAGACGAAGACAGGCAGCAAGGGAGCATTGTAATCATCAATCCGGAGCAGGTTTTCAGACGCATGCGCTAGTCCACAAATAAGCCGCTTGCGAATGACCTAGACCAAGAGCAGAATGCCCGCGGCAGTTTGTTATGCATCAGCCAGCGGATGACTCTCGGAGTCTAGGCGCATTCGCGCCGGTGCTGGTCCTGCTTGCCATCTGCGTTCTCATCAACTATGTGGATCGCGGCAATCTCTCGGTTGCGGCTCCCCTGCTGAAAGCCGAGTTGCGCCTCTCTGCCTCGCAACTTGGCATTCTGTTCGCGGCATTCTTCACAACTTACACGGCAATGCAGTTCGTTGTTGGCTGGCTCGTCGATCAGTTTGACGTCAACCGGATTCTCGCTGCCGGATTTCTGCTCTGGTCTCTAGCCACGGCGACCACTGGCCTGGTACGGGGATTTGTCCTGCTGCTGACGATGCGACTAATTCTCGGCATTGGGGAATCCGTCGCCGTACCCGCAACCTCGAAGATCCTGGCGCGACACTTGCCAGAACACCATCGAGGGTTCGCGAGTGGCGTTGTGAATTCGGCATTGCGCTGCGGAAATGCAGTGGGCACTTTCGGCGCAGGATTTCTGATGGCAAAGTTTGGCTGGCGGCCCGTGTTCATCGCGATCGGATTGGTCAGCCTATTATGGCTGCCTGCTTGGAAGAAGTGGATGCCGCGCGACGGCCGCTTCGTTGCGCATTCCATCACGCCAGCCACTGGTTTCGCAGAAATCTTCAGGCAAAGGTCTTTTTGGGGCACATGCGCTGGCAACTTTTGCGGCAATTACTTGTTCTATTTCATGATCACTTGGCTCCCAACCTACCTTGTGCTCGAGCGACACTTGTCCATGGCAACGATGGTTCGGGTCGGCGGCATGTACTACTCGGTGGATGCTGCATCAGCGCTCGCAACTGGCTTGCTCCAAGACTTCTGGATTCGCAAGGGCTATACGCCTACTCTTGTGCGCAAGTCAGCCATGGCGATCGGATTCTCCATTGCGGCAGTCGCACTGGTCGGCTCTGCTGTTGCTGGTCCACATACATATGTGTCCTGGCTGTTGACTGCGGGCATCGGCTGCGGAATGACTTCGCCAGGCAACCTTACATTCTGTCAGACGCTGGCCGGGCCACACGCGGTCGGAAGATGGTACGGTGCGCAAAATGGCTTCGCCAACTTCGCGGGCGTAGTAGGGCCTGCTCTTACGGGATTCGTCGTTCAGCGGGCCGGAAATTTCCTAATGCCATTTGCGATTACCTCAGTGTTGTGTATCTTGGGTGGCCTTGCCTGGGTGTTTATGGTTGGACGCATCGAACAAATATGTTGGGCGCCCGAAAGCGAAGCTTCCATTGCGTCTGCACGCGCTCAAGCCTAGAGAAGCTATGAGCCATCTTATAAATGGCTTGGCACTCGTTCAGGTTTCGATTTGTTTATAACGGTAATTGCTCCGCCGGCAGAATTGAGATTGCGGTTTTAGATGAGTTTCCAGTGAACCGTCGTCCGCTTCCGAGAACCATCGCCAAGGTGACGAGGCCGACCACATCTTCGATTTTTTGGGAAAAGCCTAAGATTAGTAATCACAGAGGAAAATACGCTCACGCGGGCAATGGCTTCCCCTTGGTCTCCGGTCCTGCAAACGGCGTGACTATCAACCCAACGATATAGATAAGCGACATCGTAGCCGCAGCAGTTCCGATGCCGCCAAAAAAGGAAATCAACCAACCTGCCAAGAGCGGACCCAATCCCGCCACAATTCGCGAACTATTGCAAACCAGGCATATTGCCGAGCCTCGGACGCGCGTCGGAAACAGCTCCGGCAGGTAGATTGTCATCCACGCGAATTGGCCCCCGCTGAAAAACCCGTTCGCGGCGGCCATGATGAGTAGTGCGCGCCTGTCGTTGGTCAATAGAAAGAAGCATAACGAGAGTACCAGCGCGCCCAGGTAGTACAGCCAAGTTGTTGGCTTGCGACCTAGGATGTCGGCCAATAATCCCAGCACAACATAACCCGCGATCGAGCCAGCGCTGAACATAAGTCCTACCAATGAAGACGATAGTTGGGATGGGTGTCCCGCATTGGTTGCTATCTGCGCGGCATACTGTGGGATCCACATGGACGCAGACCACCAGCCTACGACAGTGGTCATGGACATCAACAGCAAAAGCCCGACTCGGCGTCGCAGTTCGGGTTCCGACAAAATGCGAGTCACAGTGAACTGCACAAGTTCCCGGTCCTGTGGGGAGACACCGCCCATTTCCAGGCGCTTCTGCGCCTCTCGCCGGTCCTGGTTGGCGGCGACCCATAGAGCGGGCTCGTCCACCCAGCGGCGAACGTATAGTAGTAGGAACGCCGGCAGGATGCCGATGACAAACATATAGCGCCACGATGAGGGCCCAAGCGGATTCAGCAAAAGCCAAATGCCCGATGCGAGGAGCAGGCCGAATCCGTAAGCGGAGTGGAGTGCACCAGCAGCCCGCCCCCGCGACGCGGGTGGCCAAAACTCGGCCACGATCGCAGCGCCCGGTCCCCATTCGGCGCCTAACCCGATTCCCGTAAAGAAGCGGAAGATGAGCAGGGACCAGTAGTCCCAGGAGAGCGCGGTCAGCCCTGCAAAAACGGCGTACCACAGGATCGAGAGCATGAGCGTGCGTCTGCGACCGACATAGTCGGCGAGCACACCCGCTCCGATTCCACCCGCGGCCCACCCCAGCAGTGTCACCGTGAGTAGGCCCCCCATATATATTGAGGCCCTTGGCAACCTGTCCAGCGCGAGCAGTTGATGTAAGGCGGGCGTCATCACCAGGACGAGTGCATAGGTTTCATATCCATCAAACATCCACCCCAGCCATGAGGCGGCCAGCGCCCTCCAGCCAGCTTTGCCAATCGAGGTGGTCCGCGATTCCGCTCTAGCGACCGTTGCTGCCATAAGTGCTGGCCCCTTATAGCATGTTAGACAATCCTCTGGTCGAATCTTACTTTCGGTCAGACACAGAAGGAACCGAATCAGCTCGAAATGCGCATAGCGTGCAAAGTCGGTTCCGGATGGCTGTCCGCAGAGGTGGCTTTGCTTGGTATTTCGATTCAAACCATGCTCGATAACTCCCGGCTGGTCAGCAACTCTTACCCAATGCGGTTACTTCAGAGTTACTCGTCCGGGAGCAATCACAACAGCCGTTATGTCTCTGGGTTGTCGTCGTATCGTGCGATTAGGATGCCGTGGAGCGTGCTAGGATCGTCGCATGTGGGAAGGCAACGTCGTCTCCATCCACGTCGCGACGGAAGCGTCGGCGCCAATGCAGTCGATCACCGAAGTGCGGGCGTTCCCGGGACGCGGGCTCGAGGGTGATCGGTATTTCGCCGGCACCGGGTATTATTCTAAGAAGTCGAGCCACGGCGGGCGCGAAATTACACTGATCGAGATTGAGGCCGTTGAGGCGCTTTTCGGCGGCGTGCTCAATGCCGAGGGGGAACGTTCCGGAATCAAGCTCGCCGCTGCGGACACCCGCCGCAACATCGCGACGTCCAGTGTCCCGCTCAATCATCTCGTCGACCGTGAATTCTGGGTCGGTGCCGTGCTCATGCGCGGCACGCGTCTCTGCGAGCCGTGCAAGCATTTGGACGACCTCACTGAACATGGCGTGATGAGCGGCCTGATCCATCGCGGGGGCCTGCGGGCCATAATATTGAGCGAAGGCGTCATCCGCATCAGCGACGCCGTGCGCCCGAAAGCCTCGTAGCTGTCCTCTGCCAAGTCATTGGGAGTACGTCGTAGACAACGTTATTGCGTATCGCGGTGCGTACCGTCGCGTTGCGCAGCGTTAAGTGGATCGCGGATTCTCAAACTAAGAATCAGGCTGCCTGCCACCACATACACTAGTGCGATGAACGCGAAACTGGCCGTAAGCGAATGGGTTCGATCGTTGAGATAACCAATCGTGTAGTTCCCGGCTAATCCGCCTAGTTGCCCGATCGAAGTGATTAATCCAAAGGTGGCTGCCGCCGCCGATTCACTCAGCATCATGGTCGGTATTGCCCAGAAAGCGGGATAGTAGGCATACAAGGACCCGCTGCCGAGGAGCAAGAACAGAATCGCTAACGCCGTGTCGTGGCGAGCGACGATCAGGAGCCCGAACATCAATCCCGCAACTAAGAGAGGAATAGCAGCGTGCCAACGTCGCTCGGCGGATTTATCGGAGTGCCAGCTGTTGATAAGTAGCCCGGCAATGCCAATCAGAGCCGGAACCAGCAGCAGCGAAGTCACTGTCCGGTCAGGAAATCCCGAAAGCCGTTTCACGAAGGTTGGAATCCAGTAGATAGTGCCGAGAGCTCCTGTGAGAGCCAGGAAGTAAACGACAATTAATCTCAGAATTCGCCGGTCGCAGAACGCTTGCAGGGTCGTGTAGTCTCGGACTTTCTTTTTCGTTTGCAGCTCAGCTCGCAATTCGTTGACGAGCCAGTCTCGTTCGTCTGGGGGAAGCCAGCGCGCCTGCGCAGGCCAGTCCGTTAAGTAAAAGACAGTGATGATTCCAAGAACGACCGCTGGTATGCCTTCTAGGATAAAGAGCCAACGCCACCCCGCGAGCAACCACCAATGCACTCCGAGCAGCCAACCTGCCAGGGGAGAGCCGATTAAAGAGGCGGCGGGAATAGCTGCGTATAAGCAAGCGAACGCACGGCTGCGCTCGCGCAAGCGAAACCAGTGTGTCAAATAAACGATCATGCCAGGGAAAAAGCTGGATTCAGCAACTCCGAGAAAGAAGCGGGCAGCATAGAACTGCCCTGTAGTGTGCACAAAGCCGGTCAAAATCGTAACTATTCCCCAGGAGATCATGATTCGAGCGATCCATTTCCGTGCGCTCCAGCGTTCGACGATGATGGCTCCGGGTATTTCGAACAAGACGTAGGTTACGTAGAACATACCTACTCCTAAACCGTAGACCCGGTCACTGAAGCCGAGATCAGCGCTCATCCTGAGGTTGGCGAAGGAAACGTTTACGCGGTCGATGTAATTAACGATGTAGATGAGAAAGACAAAAGGAAGCAGACGGCAAGCGATTCGCCGCTTTGCGCGCTCGCTGACATCACTCAACTCAGGTCTCGTCACAAGTGTGGCGCCATCCGTGTTCGCGGGCATCTCTACAGCTCCGTCGTCGTAGTCTTAATCTTCAGCTGGACTTCGTCGAAACGTAGAGGAAGCGGGAAAGACGGCCTTCTCTGGCCACACGAGCAGCAACAGCAAGAAACTCCTGCTGTCTCTCATATGCCTGATCGCCTTCCATCTTACGCAGGGCGGCACTTCGCAACGCCCGGGCAGCGCGTCTCGCCTCGGCAACGTTGGCCATATTCGCAGTGACATCTTCACACACCAGCAATCGCAACCCGCACTGGGCAATGGTGCCTTCGTTGTAGCCCTGCGGAACGAATAAGTAGAAACCTGCTGAACTGCGTAACTCGATTTCTACATTCGTCAGGGCTCCAGTCACGGTGATGGGGTCGGTGAACAGCAGTCGCCCGCCGGGCTTGAGCAGGCGGACCCACTCCGCAATGACGCGCGGCCGGTCGGAGAAATGGTTGACCGCGTCAATACAGGTGATGGCGTCGAAGCTGGCGTCAGAAAATGGCAACGGCCCGGTAGCATCTGTAGACCGAAATTCGGCGCGCTCCCCCAAGCCGCGCTGGGCCGCAAGTGACCTCGCCGTCGTAACTGCCTGTTCGTGAACGTCAATGCCGACGACAGAACAGCCGGTGGTGGCGGCGATTCGCAACGCCGGGCCTCCTGCTCCACAAGCAACATCGAGCAGGGTCTTCCCTGGGGAAAGTTCGAGCCACTCCAAATACCTGTCCTGCTCATCTGAGGTGAGCCAACTGTTTTGTCCAATATCCTCGCCAAATGCTTCCCGGCGGATCTGCGCGTACAGTTCCGTTTCGAAATTACCGTAGTTGGTGTTGTAGTGGCTGGCGGGAGGCAGTGCGTTGGATTTACCCATTGAACCTCCGTTCAAGCCGACTTACAGACTTGGGTTTTCGGGATTTCGAAAGCGCAGAGAATTGTACGCTTTCTGCGCGCCCCGTGAATCGTCGTACCCATCTACCAACAGCTTAATCAAGCCCCTTTTTTATCTCATAAGCCGCCATACATTGGGCCATATGGTTTTCGCTGTTCATCAGCGCTTAGCCGATCCGACAATTCTGGGCGGCTTGTCGGCAATCCCGAAGTGTGCGCTGAGCAGCGTGTTGTTCAGGAGGGTTAAAGTCCCTCTGGCGCTCAAATGAGGGGCGCCATATCCAAAAGCGGGGGGGTAATAGCCTCGCTGGCCGGAGGAAGCAGAAGGTATGGAGACGTCTAAACGGGCACGAAAGCGAAAGCTGGATATAGCCAAGACGGACCTGGAGCCGCTGCTTGTCGTACTCCGGAGGGCAGGGTGTCCATCGTAAGGTGGAATCCAAAGGGCATGAGGAGAAGTGCCGGGCTGCAATCGATGGGGACTATCCCCAAGATGAACCGGTCGGCCAAAGGTGGGGCAAGGTCGAGTCTGCACTTCTGGGACGAAGGCGTTCTCATTCACCCACCGCACCAAGGTGATTGCGGGCAGCACGGTACGGAAGAACAGCGTGTGACCTCAGGAGAACTGCCAGAGTCTCCGGGTGATACCGGAGTAAGCGAACCTATAAGCAAAAGCGAAGTGGTGAGTGATGCTCTGTCAGTGGTCGGACTGCCAAGTAGTACCTGAAGCGTGATGAAAGTCACGTGACCGAGCGATCGGCGGCCAGAGTGGGTCGGGGAAGGTGGCAGGCGAAGGCAGGAAGGAAGAGGCGGGCAGCCAGAAGAGTAAGGATGATGAAGGTGGATCAGTTCGCTTAGCGAAAAACCCGTACATCATCGTCCGAGGATACTGGAAGCCGGACTCAACCTGACGGATGTAAGAAAGGTCCACTTAGCGGTTGCCTTTTCCTTACCTCTCAGGTCCTGTGTCTTCGTGAAAGCTGCATGCGGGAAAACCGCACGTGCAGTTTGGGCGGCGGACGGAGGCCAGCGCGCAAGCGCGCCTCCTCCGACCCGACTGAGAAGCGGTCCTCGCTAAGGTCCGAGGACCCCATGATCCAGGCAGAATTTCGAGGCGTGTAGTAATCTCCTCGGCGAATCTCAGTCTTGGCCGCTTAGGAGGACATCACCATGAAGCGCTGCTTCCTACTCGCCCTCTTTTTCGCGCTCCCGGCCTCGTGCCTGGCGGCGGACGACTCTTTCGAAATCAAGCCCGTGGCAGACGGTGTCTACGCCGCGATTGCCAAGCCCACGTACAGAGTGAATTCCAACACTGTAATCATTTTGCTGGGCGACTGCGTGTTAGTCGTGGATGCCAACTCAACACCTTCAGCGGCACGCTCACTCATCGAACAGATCAAGAAATTGACGCCAAAGCCGGTGAAATACGTGGTGAACACCCATTTTCATTGGGACCATTCCCAGGGCAACGAGGCCTATCTGAGTGCGTGGCCCGCCGGTGTCGAAATCATCTCGTCGGAGGCGACCCGCTCGAACATTGAGCAGCTGGGCATCCCGCGCTGGAAGTACGAAGTCGTCTCTATGCCTCGAGAGATCGAACAGTTGAAAAGTGATTTGCAAAAGGCCTCAAGCGCCGAACACAAGAAAGCCATCCAAAAGAAACTCGTCGAAGCGGAAGCCTATTTTGCCGAACTTAAAGATATTCAAATTACATTTCCAACGATGACCGTTGACCGTCGCCTTATCCTTCATCGCGATTCGCGCACAGTAGAAATCCTCTGGCTGGGCCGCGCGCATACGGACGGTGACCTTTTCGTCTTTCTACCTGCAGAAAAGGTCCTGGCTACCGGCGATGCACTTCATGGTTGGACGCCCACAATGCGTGACAGCTATCCCTACGAGTGGATTCAGACCCTGGATGCCGCCGAGAAACTGGACTTCGAGTACGTCATCGGCGGCCACGGCGAGGTCATGCACGGCAAACAAAAATTCGAGCTTTGGAAACAATACTTTCGTGACCTACTCGAGAGCACGACCGCGGCCTACGTGGAAGGGGCAACCATGGAGGAAGCAAAGAAGCGCGTATCAGAGTTTCTCACAACAAAGTACGCGGACAAGTTTGACCACTTCCCTCAAAATGTTGCTGGTGACGTGGCGAAGGCTTATCAGGTGATCAATCCTTCGCGTTAAGGGTTTGGCGAAAATGCGTCTGGCGGCTCTTCCGATTTCGCCGTGGACCAGTGTGCAACGCATCCGACGATTCTGGGCGTATTGTCGGCAACCCTTACCTAATCGCGTTACGTCAGAGTTGCCCGTGATCCGGGCATGATCCCGCAAGGCCTGCAGTGCGGGAACGCGCTCAGGTGGCCGGTTGAGGTCTAGTCAGAGCGTCTTCAGAAAGGCGATCAGCGCTTTGCGGTCTTCCTCGGATAAGTTCAACCCAAATGGATGACCTTTTACCGCGTACGTTTTCGCTCCGTACGGCTTGAACCCGGTCGGAACGTAGTCGTCGCGGGTTCTGCGTGGGTCAAACCAGTCTTCGAGGGTCGCGCACCAGCCGCTATGCCCAAACATGCTGCGGTACCACACGCCTTTTAGTGAGGGCACCTTGTAGTAGCCCGTGCCGCGCCGGGTCTTGAGAGCAAGAGTCGGGTCGGTGCCGACCGACATCGGCAGGATGTCATATTTCTTCTCGGCGCCGCGTTGCGGCGTGAAGCCCACGACTGGCGTCAGCTTATTATTAGTGTAAATCGGCGGGGTGTGGCACGCGGGGCAGCCCTCGCGCTCGAACACCATCTGGCCGTGTCTGGCAACAGAGTCAAACTTGTTCGGGTTGGCGGGCGGCTTGAGGGAGTAAATATAAAGCGCCAAGGCATAGAGCTGCTCATCGCTGTACCGTGCCTGAGCGAATTTAGCGAAAGGGGCGGAATTCGTAGGGTCCCCGGCGAGTAATTGCCTCAGATCTCTCGTGCCAGCAGGGATGAAATCGCCGTAACGCCCCAGCATGTCCATTCCTTGGTTGAGCGCCGCGTAGCGCATCAGATCGCCGATGCTGCGATGCCGAATAAGCCCGGTAGCGTCCAAGTAGCGCCGCTCCTTAATGCCAATCAGATCGGGGATCTTTGCCGGTGAAAGCGGACTTGTGCCTTGACGTGCGAAAACACTGGCGGGAATTGCGAAATGAATCGCTTCGATTTCCGCTGCCGAGGACTGCCCAAGTTGATCGTTGGGATCAGGCCGCAGCCAGGGCGCGGCGAACGCGCCAAGTTGCCCTCGACGAATTTCGCCGAGAAACTTCTGTTTATCCTGTGCTTTTGCGGCATCCTCCGCCAGTCCCAGATAGGCCACTTGCTCTACTGGGCGATTGCCCTGGGCGCCCCGGATCACCGTGCCGTCCGGCATGACGCGACTATGGCATTCCGCGCAGGATACCTCGCCAATCTCCAGCTTGCCCCGCTCTCGAATGACGTAAGTTGCGAACGGGCTCACGCCACTTTTGTCATACAAGTCGCCCGTCTTCGCGATAAAGGCACGCATCTGCTCAGTGCTGTCGGTTTGTGGGCCGAAGAGGAGCGGCGCGTTGAAAACAACTTCACCGGCCTTGATCCAGTCCTCCTCAGTCACCAGCTTGGGACGATGGGCGCCATCGTCCCACAGAACAACTGGCTCTTGCTGTCTGAGCCAAT
>Ga0207684_10004555_pt1 | contig 13021 bp, 7 predicted proteins | sample KBSK5501metaG_FD_184342 | JGI IMG/M metagenome (GOLD analysis project Ga0207684, IMG submission 184342) | Corn, switchgrass and miscanthus rhizosphere microbial communities from Kellogg Biological Station, Michigan, USA - KBS K5-50-1 metaG... | ecosystem: Host-associated > Plants > Roots >...
AGCAGTGGGCCGGCATCATGCGCGGCGACGAGAGCTACGCCGGCTCGCCCTCGTTCTTCCGATTCGAGGCCGCAGTCAAGGAGCTCACCAACTTCCGGCACGTCATCCCGACGCACCAAGGGCGCGCGGCCGAGCGCATCCTGTTCTCCGAGGCGTGCAAGCCGGATGACGTCGTCCCGAACAACACCCACTTCGACACTACGCGCGCGAACGTCGAGCACGAACAAGCGACCGCACTCGATCTCGTGATCCATGAAGGACGCGAGCCCGCAACCCTCCATCCGTTCAAGGGGAACATGGACGCCGAGGCGCTCGATCGGGCGATCCAAGAAGCCGGGGCTGCGCGTGTTCCGCTCGTCATGGTCACCGTCACGAACAACTCCGGCGGCGGTCAGCCGGTGTCCATGGAGAACCTGCGCGCGGTGCGCGGGGTGTGCGACAGGCACGGCGTACCGCTGTTCCTCGACGCGTGTCGCTTCGCCGAGAACGCATGGTTCATCAAACAGCGCGAGCCCGGCTACGAGCACCACACGCCGAAGGACATCGCGCGCGAGATGTTCGCGCTGGCCGACGGCGCGACGTTCAGCGCGAAGAAGGACGGCCTTTCGAACATCGGCGGTTTCCTTGCGATGAATAACGACGAGCTGGCGGCGCGCTGTCGTGCGAACCTGATCTTGACGGAAGGGTTCCCGACCTATGGTGGGCTTGCCGGATACGATCTCGAAGCGATCGCGGTCGGGCTTCGAGAGGTGCTCAACGAGGATTACCTGCGCTACCGCGTACGGTCGGTCGAGTACCTCTGGGACAAGGTCACCGGCGCAGGCATCCCCTGTGTCAGCCCGGCCGGCGGACATGCGGTTTATCTCGATGCAAAGGCTTTGCTTGCACACATCCCGCCGAACGAGTTCCCCGCGCAGTCGCTTTGTATCGAGCTGTATTTGTCCGGTGGTGTCCGCGGCGTCGAGATCGGCTCGGTGATGTTCGGCCGTACGCTCGGCGACGGAACGGAAGAGCCGGCTGCGATGGAGCTGGTGCGCTTGGCGATCCCACGTCGCGTCTACACGCAGTCCCACATCGATTACGTCGCTGAGGTCGTCGCGGCCGCAGGCGCGCGCGCACCGTCCATGCGTGGCTATCGGATCGTCGAGCAAGGGCCGTGGCTCCGCCACTTCACCGCGCGCTTCGAGCCTCTATAACGCGCGCAGCCGCATCCCTTTCGATGTCGGAACGAACCCCGCCTCGTTGAGCGCGTCGGCCATCGGCCCTTCGGCGGGCACGGCAGCGCCGTCGATCCGTTCGAAAGAGAGTGTTCCGAGCATGCCCTCGCGAACCGCGCGCGCGAGCGCCTCGATCGCCGGCTTCGGGTCGTCGCCGTAGGTCAGCAACGTCCGGCCGCCCTTCTCGACATACGCAGCCAGCTCGCCGTCGACGAGGACGACGCTGGCTCCGGCCTTGCGTCCGGGGCGATGAGATGTGCGTTCGTCCGCCGGCCATTGAAGTACGCCTCCGTACGGGTTCGCGGGGTCGGCCGCGGCGAGGACCACGCCGGTGCCGGCCGGCGGATCTGCTGCGATCGCGCGCAATCGGTCCACCGCGCCGGGCAGGGCGAACTGCGCGCCGCCCAAACCATCGACGAAGTAACCGCGGCGGCAACGTCCCGTGTCCTCGAACGCCTTCAGGACGCCGTACACGCCGGCGAAACCACCGGGCACGCGCTCGGCCACAACGCTGCCGCGCGTGAGGATCCCGTTGCGCTTGAGCAGCTGTTCTGCAACCGCATACGCGCGGCGGGTGCGATCCGATTCGCGCGCGGGCAGGACGCTCCACCGGCCGGCCGACGACGGCGGGCCCATCCGCACCGGCATCGCCGGACGAGGACGCCTCGCCTTGATCGACCGGCGTGACCCTGCACCGGTGAGCGCGCGCAACGGCGCCAGCGTGTCGTTCGTGACGTGGCCTGCCCAGACCAGCTCCCACAGCCCGCGCAGCGCGTCTGCGTCGTCGAGCGAGCCGATCGCCTCGACGATCTGGCGGAAGAACATCGCGCCGCGCGAAGACAGCGCGTCGAGCGCCGCGCGCGCGGTGTCCGAGAGATCGCCCGGCTGGGGGTCCGGCAACAATGCGGCTGCTTCGTCTGCGAGGCAGAGGGTGACCCAGCCGTCGTCCGACCCCAAAGCGCCGACCCCCGCCCACACAACTTCCCCCGACGCAGTCAGCTGATCCAACAGAGGCCCGATGTCGGTGTTGGGGACGCGCGCGCCCAGTACCTGGCGCTCCAGGGCGGATGCCGGGACGACAGCTCCTTGGAGCGACGAGATCGCGCGCAGCAGGGCGTCTGCCCCGCCTTGCGCGCGCCCGACGCCGTGCCAAGCCGGGATGAACCTCGCCAGCGCCTCGGCCGGCACCGGCTCGATCTCCTTCCGGAACGCCGCGAGCGAGCGCCGGCGCAGCGCGCGCAAGACGTCGGAGTCGATCCACTCCCGCTCCGCGCCGCCGGGCCGGAACGCACCGTGCACGACGCGGCCTTCGCCGAGCAGCCTGCGGAGGATCTGCTCGACGACCGCAGGACCGAGCCCGAATCGCTGTGCGGGCTCGTGCGCGACGAACGGTCCGTGTGTGCGCGCGTATCGTCCGATTAGGTCGCCGGTCGCGTCTGCGACGGGCTCCAAAAAGGTTTCCGGCACCCCGGCCGGCAACGCCGTACCCAGCGCGTCGCGGTATCGCGCTGCGTCCTCCACGGCGATCCACCGCTTCTCGCCTGCGATGCGTACGGCGATCGCGCGCCGCGACGCGACGAGCTCGTCCAACCATGCAGGCGCCTCGCGCGCGCTCACACAGCGCGCGCCGATCTCCGCCGCGTTCAAGTCGCCGATCGTGCGAAGCGCGTCGTGCAGCTCGTCTGCGTCTCGTGCGCGCTTCTTCTCGGCGAGGCGCTGCAGCTCGAGCTCGAGATCGTCGAGCGCGCCGGGATCGACAAGCTCGCGGAGCTCCTCTTGTCCGAGCAGCTCCGCGAGGATCCGCCGGTCGAGCGACAGGGCTTGCGCGCGCCGTTCGGCGAGCGGCGCGTCGCCCTCGTAGATGAACGCGCCGACGTACCCGAACGTCAACGAGCTCGCGAACGGCGAGGGGATCGCCGTCTCGACTTCCACCAGGAGGATCTCACGGCGCCGGATCGCCGCCATCATTTCCACGAGACCGGGCAGATCGAAGACGTCCTGCAAGCACTCCCGGAACGTCTCGAGCACGACGGGGAACGAGCCGTACTTCGACGCGACCGCCATCAGATCGCTCGACCGTTGCCGTTGCTGCCACAGCGGTGTGCGCTGTCCGGGACGCCGCCGGGGGATGAGCAGCGCGCGCACGGCGCACTCGCGGAACCGGCTGGCGAACAGCGCCGAGTTCCCCACGGTGCCGACGACGATGTCTTCGATCTCTTCCGGCTCGAACACGATCACGTCGGCCGGCGGCGGCTCGTCCGACTCCGGCAGCCGCACGACGATCCCGTCGTCGGAGTACAAGCACTGCACGTCCACGCTTAGACGTTCGCGCACACGGGCTTCGATCGCTTGCGACCAAGGTGCGTGCACGCGCGCGCCGAACGGAGAATGGATGCACAGGCGCCAGTCGCCGAGCTCGTCTCTGAATCGCTCGAGCACGATCGTCCGGTCGTCGGGGAGAACGCCGGTCGCTTGCTTCTGTTCGCTCAGATACCCGAGCAAGTTCTGCGTCGCGTAGTCGTCGAGGCCGGCCGCGTGGAGCCGCTCGATAGAAACCTCCTCTGGCGCCGCGGCCGTTTCGCGCAGGAAGGCGCCGAGGGCTTTCCCAAGCTCGACCGGCCGCCCCAGCGCGTCGCCGTGCCAGAACGGGACCTTGCCCGGCATGCCCGGCGCCGGCGTGACGACGACGCGGTCTCGGGTGATGTCCTCGATCCGCCAGGACGATGCGCCGAGCGTGAAGACGTCCCCGACCCGCGACTCGTACACCATCTCTTCGTCGAGCTCGCCGACACGACTCCCATCGCCCGCGAGGAACACGCCGTAGAGCCCGCGGTCGGGGATCGTTCCGCCGGACGTGACGGCCAGGCGCTGTGCGCCGCCGCGCGCGATGAGCCGTCCGTCGATCCGATCCCACGTGAGGCGCGGACGAAGCTCCGCGAACTCGTCGGAGGGGAACCGTCCGCTCAGCATGTCGAGCACCGACTCGAGGCCGCTGCGCGGAAGCTCGGCGAACGGAGCCGCGCGGTGCACGACCTTCTCGAGGTGGTCCACGTTCCATTCGTCCATCGCGACCATCGACACGATGTGCTGGGCGAGGACGTCGAGCGGGTTCCGCGGGTACCGCATGTGCTCGATCGCGCGCGCGCGCATCCGCTCGACCACGACCGCGCACTCCAGCAGGTCGCCGCGGAACTTCGGGAACACGATCCCCCGGCTTACTGCGTCCACGTGGTGGCCCGCGCGGCCGATGCGCTGCAACCCCGACGCTACCGACGTCGGCGCCTCGACTTGGATGACGAGGTCGACAAGGCCCATGTCGATCCCGAGTTCTAGCGACGAGGTCGCGACGACGCACGGAAGCCGGCCTTGCTTGAGATCCTCTTCGATAACCATGCGCTGCTCGCGCGCGACCGAGCCGTGGTGCGCGCGCGCGATCTGCTCGCCGGCGACGTCGTTGATGCGCGCGCAGAGGCGCTCGGCCAGCCGCCGCGAGTTCGTGAACACGATCGTGCTGTGGTGCGCGCGGATAAGGTCGATGATGCGGCGCTCGACGGCCGGCCAGATGCTCGTCCTCTCTTCTGCGTCGGCGCCGGCGGGCGCGAGCTCGTCCAGGCGGCTCATGTCCTCGACGGGAACGACGACGCTCAGGTCGAGCTCTTTGCGCGCGCGCGATTCGACGATGGTCACGGGCCGTCCGCCGCCCAAGAACGTTGCCATCTCGTCGAGCGGCCGCACCGTCGCCGACAGGCCGATCCGTTGAGCCGGCGTCGGAAGCAGCTCGTCAAGCCGCTCGAGAGACAAAGCGAGGTGCGCGCCGCGCTTCGTGCCGGCGACGGCGTGCACTTCGTCGATGATCACGGCGTCGATGTGCCGCAGTGCGTCCCGCGTTTGGGACGTCAGCAGCAAGAACAGGGACTCGGGCGTGCTGATCAAGATGTCCGGCGGTGCGGTCAGCATGCGGCGGCGGTCCTCCGGCGGCGTGTCGCCGGTGCGCACGCCGACCGTTATCGGAGACAGCGCGGTCTCGAGACGTGCGGCCGCGGCTTCGATCCCGGTGAGAGGGGAGCGGAGGTTACGCTCGATGTCGACGGCCAGGGCCTTCAGCGGCGAGATGTAGAGGACGCGGAGGCGTTCCTTCTTCGGGGGCACTGCTGCCGTCGCCAGCCGGTCGATCGACCAGAGGAAGGCGGCGAGCGTCTTACCCGACCCCGTCGGGGCGACGACCAGGGCATTCTCGCCCGAGGCGATCGCTTTCCAGGCGCCGGACTGGGCCTCCGTCGGCGCGTCGAAGGTGGAGGAGAACCACTCACGGGTGGCGGGGGAGAAGGCCGGCAGGCTCACCGTCCAATCTTGCCTCATCCCGCCGACAGACGTCGGGTCGCTTTTGACAGGACTTAGGACCCATAACTTTCGGCCAGTTTTGGCCGTTCTAACTAGTTAGAAGTGGTCTTAAGATTGCCGCGTCATGACCCGATGCTCAGGTTGGTGATGATGAGCGATGTTTGGTAGGAAGCGGATCAAGGAACTTTGCCCCTCGTGCGATCGCACGCTCCATGAGGGCCAGAAACTCTGCGCCTGCGGCACGGCGACCCACTACATGGACTTCGCCGAGCGTACGGCCTGGGAAGTCGAGCAGTGGCGGGCGTCTCGCCAGACCGTCGCGCGCGCCAGCTAACCGAACCACCCTCTATCTGATCCACCTCTGCTGATCCGACGATAGGCTCTCACGCCATGCCGGAAGAGGCGCTCGGAGGCGTATTCGTCGCCCTCGCATCCGTACAATTCGGACTCGTCGTCGTCCTGGGCAAGGTCGCGTCCAACCGCGGCGTCCCCGTCGAGTCCCTCCTCGCGATCCGGTTCGGTATCGCCGCCGTTCTCCTTGCCGTCGCCTTGATCGCGACGCGCGCGCCGCTCCTTGCCGCGCGCGGCGAACGCCTGAAGCTGCTCGCCCTGGGGGCCCTCGGCTACGGCGTCGAAGCGACGCTCTTCTTTCTGGCGCTCGCGCGCGGGACCGCATCCGCGGTCACCCTTCTGTTCTTCGTGTACCCCGTCATCGTGACGGTCGTCTCGGCCTTCGCCGGAGTGGGGATGCCCGGCGCGCTCGTCGTCGGCTCGCTCAGCGCAGCGGTCGCCGGTGTCGGTTTAGTCGTCGGCACCTCGGGTCGGTTCGACGTGACTGGTGCCGGGATCGTCTTCGCGCTCGCGTCGGCCACGATGTTCGCGCTCTACCTCCTCGGCATGGAGCGAACGTTGAGGAAGACGTCCTCGGTTGTAGCGTCCACTTGGATCAGCGCCTCGGCGGCCGGGGCGATCGCGCTCTACGCCGTGGCGAGCGGGAACGCCGCGTGGCCGCACGGAGCACACCAGTGGTGGCCGGTGATCGGAACCGGCGTCTTCACCTCGGGCGCGTTCTTCGCGCTCTTCGCCGGCTTGCGGCGCCTTGGTGCGGTGCGCACCGCGATCATCGCGGCGCTCGAGCCGCTCTCTACGGCGACGCTCGCGGTTCTGTTCCTCGGCGATCCGATGCGCGCGGGGACGATCGGAGGGGGCGCGCTGATCTTGGCCGGAGCCGTCGCGGCAAGCGTTGCGCGCGCGCGCCGCCCCGAGCCGGAAACGTCGCTGCCTTAGTCTTTGGATGCAGGCGTCTTGCGCGACGCGCGCCGGCTTCGGATCTTCGTCGCCGCCGTGCGGATCCGGCTGGGTTGTTTCGGGGGTTCAGGTGCAGATTCCTCGGCGATGTCCGACGCGATCTCTTCCGCGCGCTTCGCAGCCCGGTAGCGATTGATCTCGACGACGAAAGCGTTCAGCACGCCGGCGATCGGGATCGCCATGACGGCTCCGCCGATCCCGGCGAGCTGGGCGCCGGCGAGCACCGACACCAGAACTAGCAGAGAGCCGAGGGACACCGCGCGTCCGACGACGATCGGATACAGGAAATGATTCTTGACCTGCTGGTACGCGAAGATCGCGACGGCCACAGTGATTCCGGCTCCGATCGAATGGGTGAAGCCGAAGAGCGCGGCCGGGACGATCGCGAGCAGCCCTCCCACGATCGGAAGGACGTCGATCACGGCGGCCCACGTTGCGAGCGGCAACACGAACGGCGTGTGGGTTAGCTCCATCGCGATCCCGGCAACCACTCCGTTCAGCGCGGCCATGATGAGCACACCCGTGGTGTAGCCCGAGATCACACGCGAGGTCGTCTGCCCGATACGGCGCGCCGCATCCTGGTGATGCTGCGGGATGACCCGTAAAGCGCCGTCGACTAATCGGGGCCCCTCCACGAGCATGAAGATGGCAAGGATGATCACGATGAACGTCCGGAACGCGGCGGATGCGATGCGCCTGCCGACCTTGATCACAGCGCCGGAGAGTTTCCCGACGGTGCTCGACAAGGACTTCGAGGCCTTCTGCAGCTGATTCTGCAAGTGCAGCTTCATCACTATCTTTCCGAGTGAGCCTTTTCCCTGCGCGGCTTCCTGAAGGCGCGCCGGCGCGGAGGATGCGAACTTCGTCGCGCTGGTTGCAAGCGGCGCAGCGATCAATGTGCCGATGCTGGCGATCCCGATCGTCGCGATGATGACGACGATCGCGATCGACTGGCCGCGATTAAGGCGAAGCCGCCGGAGTCGCTCGACGGCTGGGTTGAACACCAGGGCGAGGAAGCCGGCGACCACGAGGTCGAGGATCACTTTCTTCAGCTCGACCACGAGGATGACGGCGATGGCGCTCGCGATCGTCATCCAGATGATCGTGAGGATCAGCCGGTAGGGGACGGGCTTCGCGCCGTCACCGGCCACCTGGATCCCGCAGGCGCGGCAGAACGTATCGGTATCCAGCAGCGTGCCGCCGCAGCGCGGGCAGTTCGTCACGGGAGCAGCCTACCGTCCCGCTCGGCTTGGCCTGGTGCGCTCAGATACCGGCCAGCCGCCGCAGCGCCTTGATGTCTTTCAGCACGTAACGCTTGCCCGACCGTCCGACGAGACCTCGTTTCTGGAAGTCCGAGAGGACGCGCGTGACGCTCTCACGGCTTCCACCGGCCAAGCTCGCGAGGTCGGCTTGCGTGACCACCGCAGGCAGCTGTGCACCGTCGGCGGGGAGGTCGTCCAGCGTCGGGCTCACCAGTCCGAGCAGCCGTTTCGCGACCCGGCCCTTGAGGTCGAGGAAGAGCAAGTCGTCGACGAGGGACTCGTGCGCGCGCACCTGCCGCGCGAGCGCGCGCAAAAGCGCGCGCGATGCGGAGGGCTGCTCGTCCAGGAAGCCGACGAAGAGCTCGCCTTTGATCACCCAAACGTCCGCATCCTCGACGGCGAGGGCCGACGTCGTGCGCCTGCCTTCGCCGAGGACGGCCAGTTCGCCGAAGAGCTGGGGCGCCTCGACGATGGTGTGGAGCTGGCGGTATCCGGTCGTGGACAGCGAGCTGATCTCGATGCGGCCGGCGCAAAGGAGGAAGACCTCTTCGCCCTCGTCGTCCTGGTGGAAAAGATAGGTGCCGCGCTGATAGCGGCGGGTCGATCCCAGCGTCGCGAACTCACGGACCGCGCGCGCGGAAACGTCCGCGCAGACGGGAACGGCGGCGAGTGAGCGTTCCACTTCGAATCGAGGTGCTCCGGCCATGGAGGCCAGACTATCGGTGGTTCCACCCAACCACCAGGGTTGTGTCCGGAAAATGCGACATCGGACGGGCCCCCATGGTGCCTTCCCGTCCGATGTCGGTGCGGTTTTATTCGAGATCGTTGTGACCTGTTGAGGTTGTTCGATCTACCGTGCCTGCCGTGCCTGACGTGCCTGCCTCGCCTGACGTGCTTGGCGGGCCTGCCTCGCCTGACGTGCTTGACGCGACATCTTCGAAACGCCCGCGGCCTTCTTGCCACCCGCGGAAGCCTTCGCTGCTGGAGCCTTCGGAGTGATCTTCTTCTTCGTTGCCATCTAGAGTCACCCCCTCGCTTTCGTTACGCGAATGATGCCGTACGCGCGCGACCGAGTCTGTGTCGCGCGTCACCGGACGCAGCGTGACGTCGCTCAAACTTCGAGTGTGACGGCTCTCACGCGTTGCCATGTGACGGCCGTCACATCACTCCAGCGTCAGTCGAGCTCCGGCAGGTCGACCGGGTCGGGCCGTGGTGTGCATGCACCGCAGAACAGGGCATCTTCGACCACGAGCGCCTTCGTCGTTCCGGCGCCACGGAATGTTTCCAGGATGTATGGGTGGGTTTCGACGTGGTCTTCGCAGATGCCGCGTCCACAGAAACGGCACGTTCCTACCGCGGTTCGCTTGCAGTGCCAGCAATCCATGCGTCTCCTTCGGTTCCGTCAGTGCTGTCTGGTTCGGTCCGCGGCCGCTGCCGGGTTGAGCGTTCCTTTCTTGAACGAATCCCTCATCAGGCGATCGAAGCCGGCCTTCGTGAGGCTGTACGCGCGAACCGGCGTGCGCGCGCGACACGTTGCCGTGCGTTTGCCCCGCGTCAGAAGACCAAGCTCGCCGAAGTGCGCGCCGGGGGCGAGGGTTTGCAAGAGCTTCCTTCCTTTGAGAACGTCTACCTGGCCCGAACCGATCGTGTAGAAGGCGTCGGCCGGATCGCCCTCCTTCACGATCGTTTCACCCGGCGAGTACTGCACCCATTCACCGTACTCCAGCAGCTCGGCGAGCTCATCCGGTTCCAGGTGGCGGAATGCCCGCAGCTCGCGGAGCTCCATGATCTGCTGGACAGTGGGCGCGAACTCCGGCACCTCCACCATGTCGGCAAGCAGTCGCTGGAACGTGCTGCGGTCGATCTCGAAGACCTCTGCGTCTTCGATAGAGCGCACCGACGCCGAACGAACGCTGGCTTGAACGACGGCAAGCTCGCCGAACGCTTCACCGTGCCCGAGCACGCGCAGGATCGTCTCCTTCAGGGTCTCCGGATGCGTTTCGTATACCTCGAGCCGGCCCGTCCTGACCACGTAGAAGGCTTCGGCACGCTCGCCCTGCCGGACGACGACCTGGCCGGGCGTAAACGCCCGCAGCTTGACGCGGCCGGCCAGCTCGCTCAGGGCGTCTTCCGGGACGTCGTCGAAGATGGGCAGGGCGTCGATGAGCTCCGCAGCCTCCACGCGCCAGGACGTCTCGAAGCGGAAGCGCAGCGCGCGCCACGTCGCGCGGATCTTGCGCGCGATGAAGCGGATCAAGTTGATCACGCCGCGGATCAGCGGCCCTCCCACGAAGAGCGCGAGGATCAGCAGCAGGATCCGCGTCGGCAGGCCTGCTCGCCACATCGACGAAACGAAGCCGCCGAAAAGCTCTTTCCAATACAGGCCACCGGAATACAGCGCGAGGAGGCTGAACAGCACCCCGAAGATCCCGTAAAGAAGCAGCCCGACTTCGTTCGTGTGGAAGTGCTCGCGCGCGCGCACCTTCCGGAATAGATCATTGCGGATGAACGACAACGACCGTGGCCGCAGATCCGGCATGCCGAGCGCATCGGAAAGGATGAAGTAGCCATCAAGCTCGAGCAACGGGATGAGGTTGAGGAAGATGAGAAAGTAGTTGAGAGCGATGAACTTGTACATGACGTGCCCGACGGCGACGCCGGGCCATGTAAGCAAGATGAGCGAGCCGACGCCTGCCAGGAACATGTCTGCGTATGGGCCCGCGAACGATGAGGCGACCCGCAGTTTCGGTTCCATCATGAGCGCGTCGGACGAATCGACGAACCAGGCAGGCGAGCCGAAGTAGATCTGGAAACCCGCGCTCTTCACGCGTCGTCCGTGGCGCACGATGACCATCGCGTGCCCGATCTCGTGTGCAAACGTCAGGAAGTAGTTCAGCGAGAGCAGGATCAGCCCCTCTGCCGCAAGTGACGAGCCACCGATCGAGAACGTCTTCCGATGAACGACGATGAGGAAGGCAACGAACCCGGCGAGAGAGATCGCGCCGACGAGCGCGTTGACGGCGGGCTTGAAGAGGATCTTCAATCCACCCTCGTACATCCTCTTCACGAGCCGTTGCGGGCTGCCGAACTCGATCGTCAGCGTGCGCGCGAACCTGCGCGCTTTCTGTCGCGCTGCGCTGGTCGGGTGCATGCCAGCTTCCACGGCTTTGTCGACATCGACGTATGGTCGATCGAGGAAGTTTCCTTCATACAAAGTGAGGACAAGGTCGGCGACGCCCGAGAGTTCGATCTCGCCGGATTCCTCGAGGCGCTCCAGCACGATCTCTTCGACGGACCGTGTGCCATCCATCAGGGCGATCAGCTCGGCGTCCCCCGGGTCGAACCGGAAATGAATCAGGTCACGTGGGTTGCACAGCATCACGTAGTCGCCCGTCCGCACGTGGAAATTCTTAATCTCGATGTCTGGGGCCAGCCGGGGGCGGACCTTCGCCGGATCGATGTTGCCGGCCAGCGCGCGCCATATGTTTTTTCGCGCCGGTGTCTTGCGCGCGGCCTGTCGCGTACGCGCGCCACGGCGCTTCACGCCGAGCCGACCCCAGATCCCCGGCCAGCTCGTGGCGCCGTTCCGACCAGGGATTTCTGCGAGTGGCGTCTGCTCGAGCCGCGTACGGAGCGCGCCGTAGACAGGACCCTTGCCCGCTCGCTGTGCGTCCCGCCTGGTCAGCAACCGTCGCCCTCCCCCTCGCCCGTCCCGCCGCATCCTCACATCGTGCCGCTCAGCGGGCAAGGCTTGGGCGGGGTTTCCAGTTTCGCCGTCGGGTTTGGGCGGCAGCCCTCAAGAAGAGAGAAGGCGGAAGGGAATCGGCCCGCGTGGGTCAGTCGCGCCCGCTCTCGCCGCGCTTCACCAGCTTCCACGCTGCAGGGAGAAGGCCGGCGGCGATGGCCATCTTGAGAAGGTCGCCGATGACGAATGGGTAGAGCCCGTACGTATATGCGTCTTTCCCGGTGCTTGAGACCATCGGGATGTGCAACGACGCCGCGAGCCACGTCAGTCCGAACGCATACACGATCACTTCACCGATCAGCATCGCGCCGATCGAGCTTCTGATGCTGCGATCCCAGCCGCGCTCGGACAGATATCCGACGACGATCGCCGCAACGACGAAGCCGAAGAGGTACCCGCCTGACGCGCCGAGCTTGGAAACGGTCAGGATGCTCCAGCCGTGCGTTCCCGCGGCGAAAAAGGGCAACCCGATACCGCCCTCGATAAGGTACAGGCCAAGAGCAGCACCGCCGCGAAGCGCGCCGAGGCTCGCGCCGACGAGCAACACGCCGAGCGTCTGTCCCGTGATCGGAACCGGCGTGAAGTGCAGGTGGATCGAAACTTGTGCGAGCCCGGCGACGATCAGGCTGCCGGCGACGACCGAGATGACGTCGAAGGCGATGCGGCTGCGCACGCCGGTGGGGCGCGCTATGGCCGGTGCGAAAGCGGTCATTTTGGTTCCTTTCCCCGGAAGATCTGCGCCACGCTACCAACGGTGGTTCAGCCGTCCAAATGGATCCGGCCTTTCACGAAGGGAAGACGAGCCGTATCTCGACCGCTTTGAACGACGCCCAGACCCGCACCCCCGCTTCCAGGCCGAGTCGTTCGACCGAGCCCGGCGTCACTTCGGCGACCAGTGGAGGCGAGGTGTCGATCCCGATCCGCGCTCGCTCGCCATCGGACGCGATCGAGCCGACGGTACCGGCGAAGACGTTCCGTGCGGAGCCGGGGGAGGGCTGCTCGCGATACAGGGCGATGTCCGCTGGTCTCAGCAGCCCGATGACCCCATCGAGCGGCCCTGAGAGCTCCGGCGGGCACGGGACGACGACACTTCCCTCGGGCGTTCGCAACGTCGCGGCACCGTCGCCGATCGGCTCGAGCACACCGGC
>Ga0207684_10004559_pt1 | contig 13018 bp, 6 predicted proteins | sample KBSK5501metaG_FD_184342 | JGI IMG/M metagenome (GOLD analysis project Ga0207684, IMG submission 184342) | Corn, switchgrass and miscanthus rhizosphere microbial communities from Kellogg Biological Station, Michigan, USA - KBS K5-50-1 metaG... | ecosystem: Host-associated > Plants > Roots >...
TCGGCGTCATACTCTGGTCCTTGACTTCCCTTTCGGGAGCAAGTGAGACGTTGGGCATACTTCCATTCCCAGAGGAAGTAGGAGATTGCTCTCCACTAAAATGATGCCCTTTTACGGGCGTAACACAGCCAGAGCACCTGTGTGGCGCAGCGCAGCCTGGTGCGCAGTTCGTCCAATTGGAGGTGGGGGATCTGGAGGGTGTGGAAGCAGTGCTCGTGCAAGGACTGAGAGTGCTCGCCAGCGTGAGATAACCAGTTGGTGATGGTGGTCTGACGGTGGCCGAAGACCCGTTCGGCAGCGGAAGCATCCAGCCCTTCGGCCAGCGCAGAGAGCACTACGGCAACCTGGTGAGAGGGGGTTTTCAGACGATACAAGGGGGTGTAGCGTCGGGCAGTGAACGTGGTGCGGCAGGCCTGACAGTGAAACGTCTGGATCCGCTCGGCCTGGCCATGCTTGCCATCTCCGACTAAGGCATGGACATGAGCATCTGTGATCCCGAAGTATGGGCAGAGGCGGTTGGGACAAGCAAAACCCTCTGTGTCTATGCGTTTGGGTGCTCCCCGTCGACTTTTCACCTCAGGCCAGGGACGCACAGGAGCAGGCGCTGGCCCTACACCCGACGAGGGAGTGGAGGCGAGACGACAAGCGGGGCAATCGTGTGGGGAGCGGGGCTTAAGGAGACGGTGGAGCGTAGTGCGCTTGGCCCCTCCTCTTGAGTAGGAAGGCCGAAGGTGGAACCAGTCAAGACGCCAAAGCAACATCAGAGAGAGGAAGAGGCAGACCACGAGCAGGAACAAGAAGACATGAACGGCCATACTAATCCTCGCTGCTTGAAATGGGGAGCATGCAGAACTCCTTGAGAAGCAAGGATAAGGCGAGTCTCCAGTGCTGTCAAGCGATTGGGAGAGAAGTCCGAATTGTCCACCGTCGTGAATCGCTGTACCGCCGGTGCCCTGCTTGACCATGTGAGCGTGGATGGAGCGAGAAGACGCCCACGAAATGGCAGTGGACGGCTCGAAGAAGATGAGAGCAGATAGGGGCGGGGAAGCTATGGGATGAAGTGACCGGCTTAGACAGTCGAATGAGAGAAAAACCAGCCCGACATGCCTCCACAGGGGCATGTCAAATTATCTACTATATCCAATAGCTGTACCGATCTCCGGCTGGAATTTGATTTAAGCCAATCCATTCCAGAAGATAGCTTTATATAGTGTTTGGCATTTTCAGAACAAAGGCCAAGGAAAATTTTCCCTGGCCGCTTCCCTTTATTGGCCTCACGCACGCAGATAAGCACAGTAGCTTATGGCATTGGCATCCAGACATATTCCCACATTCTTACCGTTAATGACATTACGCACACTCTCATCTTGAAACAACTTGTGCAATTCTTCGGGGATGCTAACTGGCAATTTCTCACCGGCTGGTAATTTCTCACTGAAGTGCTCGACTATTTCAGGATGATCTTCCAGGTACTCTGCTAACACTGGCCACCGTAAAAGGAGGATAGTCCATAGTGCCAGTTGCTTCATTCCTATATCGACTTTCACCAGCGTGGCGATGGCCCTTTGAAGACCATAGGAGTTTATTAACCTCTTCATGGCACGGGGATTGGGCTCCAGCAAGTGTGCAAAAGCTTTCAAGCCATGTTCGGTACGTACTTGTACATCTGGTGCTGCCAATCGCTTGACAGCTTCTTCCCGAAAAGCCTGTTCTTCGATTGGATCACTAATGTGCTTTAGTTCCTCAAGGATGCTATCATCGGTCTGCAGCGTTTGCAATTTCTTCTTTGCATTAGCCCGAGCTATATCTAGCTTTTCTTGATGTTCAGCTTGATTTATCTGAAGCAACCGCTGCCAGTATGCAGCCTGGGAGATTGGTGACAGAGCGGGCACCGAAGTTGAGAGTTGAAAAGCCTTTTCCAGGAACAGGTAACCCAAAGGACGACCTACATCCTCAACGGTCCTGGCAAAGGCATCATAAGCCTGGTCATAACTAGCAGATATCCAGTGGCGGTCTGCAGCTACCACATAAGTCACTGGTGCCCTGATAAACAAGGTCTGAATCCCTTCGAGCAATTCAACAATATAGCTGCCCTGACACCGGTCCATGTCATCAATGAAGATGGCAACCGGCTTCCCAATCTTGCACACAAGGTCGTTAAAGTGATCCGTAAAGGTTTTCATTGGGTCGCGGATAGACTCGATGAAATTACTAGCACCACGTACCGACCCCATCATCAGCGAACGACTTAGCCCGAAAACGATTCCCCAGACGGTGATAATTAAGGCAATGATGGCGCTAATTGATTCGGCAGCATCACCAATTTGCTTGAGTTGTACCTTACTCGATCCAGTCGCGGTCTTATCCAAACCAAGATCTAACAGGCCAAAAAAACCGTTCAGCGAGATCAACCAGAAAACCAGCGCTAGACCTAGAAGGGCTAAAAGGTAGGGTGGCCATCCAGCACGCATGAAGCGCCATAGATATTCACGAACCCACAGCTTGATCGAGCGCCAGCGATTAATTTTCCAGAGTTGTCGAGTGCCTTGTCGGAAAACTTCGTTCATCAACCACCACCAGGGAGACCCAAGACGCTGATGCATCCAGGCGTTGAAGTTGACTACCACCCATGGCGAAGTAGTGTCTCCCTGCTTTAGTTCATTGCCTAAAAAGTTAAGTAAAGAAGTTTTGCCTGATCCCCAGGGACCATGAATATGGAGTATCAAGGAACCATTATTGTGTGCTTCGGCTTCCTTGTCCCGAATAGCCCGTATGCGCAGCGCCAGGACCTTAGCAAAGGACCTGCGTCCCAACTCATCGACCTGAGCTGGAGTATCTAGATGAGTAGGAACGGTATCAATCTGACCCTGGTGTTCTAAATGATCGAGCATCGAACGCCACATTTCATGCCCGCTAGGTGTCAGGAGGGAATCAAAAGATGATCTAATCTCTTTCTGTAGGATGCTAAGAAAATTATTCACCGATAGTTCTTTCGCAAGCTCCCAATCAAGAATACTCAGACCGAGGATAATGAGCCGCCCATGCAGTTCCGACACTTTACTTGCATCGTAGAGCGAGCGTATGAGAGTGAGCCACTCTGCAATAGACTTTCTCATCGTAGTGGAAGGATCTTCTGTTAGGTTTATTCTTCCGGCTCTGCCTTCAGCATATTCTTTATGGAGCCGAAGTAGACGCGCGGCAATAAGCGAGGCACTTACCTCGTCTCTATCGAAAAGCTCACTCACGACAGCGTTAACTGAGGATGATAGCTCGATTTCCTCTTGAGGACTGCTCTGCAAAGTACTCTCACTTTTTTCGCTTTTTATAGTCGCCATGATCTCTTATCCTTCCTGCACATAGTATCAATGAACCAAGATGGACTGTCCTTGAGAGACAACCAGGACAGGTTCGAATATTGCACTCACTTTCTAACCTGTTAACTAAATGCTCCTTGCACTATCCAGCATTGTTATGTTGCAAGCTTAAAATAAAGACGCTGGCGCTACCTTTTTTAGCATAGTAGTTTCCCATAAGAAAATTGTACCTATCCTACTAGCCACTGGTGCTAGTTGAGGAGATCATGAAGACCGTTCAACTACGACAACCGTAGTTATGAGGGCAATGCTGGCTACTTGGTTTATCTGTTCTAGAATGATGAGAGAAACGTACGAACTGAAGGTCTCTTCTTGTTGAGTTCATAGGCAGAAGAGCAATCAGCATGGCATCAGTGAAGAGCGTGTGTGAGAAGACGGAGACCCGAGAGCCAGTGCAAGGAGGAGACGTTGATGTATCAGAACAAATGTTCAATTAATACTAGAAAAATGAATAAATAATCTCACCGGAACCGACGGGTGTCGGTCTTGCTCTCACCAACGCTCACCCTCTTCCTGGCTCCACATGGCAAGCTGTATCTCAAGCTTCAAGAGCTTGTGCCAGAGAGCGAAAGCGTTCGCCTCGCAGCTTCTCCCCCTCCAAAGACCATGGCATCTTCAATCGAAATACCAGATGCTACCCTTCCAGCTACCGATTTTTCGAACGGATATCCTAAGTAGCCAGTACACGAAGAAATTCCACTCACTCCGCCGGCATACACCAGGCTCGCCGAGGTGCATACTCCAACACTGCTTATTGTTGGTGGCGCTGATCTTCCCGATAGGCTTACACTTACCGATGAACTCACGTCCGCTATAGCAGGAGCCCAACAGGTGCTCATTCCAGGGGTGGCTCACATGGTAAGCATGGAGAAACCAGAGGAATTCAATCACATCGTGCTCAACTTCTTGCGTCAGTACTAACCAGCAGACCTCTGAGACGAAAGCCCACGCCTCCTTTCAGGGGTTTGTTCCTCCTATCTACCTCTTCAATGGGAGTGGCTCAGATGGGCTGTAGCTTACAGGTAAGAAGGAGAGCTCGTTCGTGATGGTAGCGATGGAGAAAGAGACGTAAGCAGGTTTCATGCATCTCCACTGATTTTGAAAAGGAGAGAGTACATCTGACAAAGCGCGCTAAACGCTGACGCAGTGTGTTATTCCAACGCTCTACATGAGCCGTTTGTCCCGTCTGCTTGCCCAGCGCCTCGTGTTGTTCTTCAGGAATGATGGCTTGGTAGGCCTGTACTGGCTACTTGGGATATCCGTTCCAAAACAGGAGGAAAGAGGAAATCTATCGTCACGGATATAAATTGAAATAATCGATTGATACATGAATCTACAGATAGACCTCACAGTAGGACTTTTGACTCAGACACGCAGGGGATTATTATGGCTCTGCGCAGGCTGATTGGTGAGGCTAACTCATACAAGAGTATGAGCTAGCCATTATCGTCCTGCTGCTACCGAAGCTTCTTCTAGGCCATATACTATGGAACGGTCATTGTGACCGGGATCGGTATCGATGTCGGTTCGCGACCAAGAATTGCCGGGTGGAAGGTAAAGGTGAGGAGAAGGTTAGTTGTGTAGGGTCCCACTGCCGCTGGCAGTGTGCTTCGATCAACCATTACATTGACCTTCTGCGACTTACCTCGTTGAAGGATACCAGCGTTCGATTCCAGGTTCAACCAACTCACTCCACCAGTATTCAAGGTCCAATCCACTTGGCCTGTCTCTATCTGATTTGTCGGATTGACGAACTGTAGTTGTAAGCGGTTGTTCGTAGCGCCAAAGTCAAGGTGGTTCGGCCTCACTATCGGAGCTTTTGGACCATTATCGCCGAACGGTGTGAAGTGTACATGCAGTTCGACCGGAAATTGTACACCCTCTAATTTGGTATCCTCCACTTCTGGAGTGAAGGTCAGGCTGGCAGGGTAATCCCCACTGACCAGGGAGCTTGCATTAACAGTCAGGTAGATCGTCTGTTGCTCACGTGCTTGAAGGATGCCTTTACTTCGATCTAAGGTCAACCAGCGCGTTCCGCCGGTATTCGCAGTCCAACCTACGGTTCGGTCATACCGATTGGTGATCGCTAGCGGTAAAGTCATACTGCTCTTCGGGGATAGGGAAAAGCTTAGACCCACTGCAAGAGGTGATACGGAGGATATGGCTAGTGTGACCGGAACCGGTGTACTCACTGAATAGTCATCCCCTTCCCAGGTGAAGGTAAGTGTGGCTGCGTGATCCCCAACTGCCAGGGAACTAGTATTAGCGGTCACATTAATTGGCTCTTGCTTATCTGCTTCAAGGGTGCCAGCACTCGGTTCCAGGGTCAACCAACTCGTCCCCCCATTATCTGCACACCATAGCAGTTGCTGTTCATTCGGATTACCAATCCACTCTTGCCGGGTAAGGCTACCTCCTTGCTGAGAGGTACCAAAGTTAAGGGGATTTGGTCTTACGATAGGAGGCTGCAGTTCCTCGTTATGATCATTCATAATGTCTTTGTCTCCTTTTGGTCGAGTAAAGTAGATATGTCAATCTATGTACAACGTTAATTATACGTTCTGTATCCTGAGCAATCCATGCCCAGATGGGCTGAACATATGCTTAACCACGCCTTTCCATCTCGCTCTAATCGTAACAGGAAGAACTACTAATGTACATGATCTTTTTTGACATGTTCTAGACCTGTTTTGGATATTTTTGTTTTTTTCCGTCTCTTCTTGTATACTTCTATGAGGTAAAACAGGTTCGATGTGTATGAAGAGGGGAGATAAAAAGGAGTGCAGCTGTTAACTCGACCCTGTACCTTCTTAACGATCACTTAATCGATTTTCTCGTATTGCATTATCACTGTTTCAGGTTCCCCGTAGTAGTATTCGAGCGGCTAATGCAGTGGCCCCGTCGAGGAGGCCAGTTCACCATGAACTTAGAAGAAACCATTCCAAATGAACGGCTGAGACATGCTCGATACCAAAGGGGGTGGACGCAAGCCGAATTGGCTGAGAAGGTAGATACGACGTTCGAAACGGTGAGTCGGTGGGAGCGTGGCATCAAAGCCCCGAGTGCCTACTATCGCAGGAAGCTTTGTGAAGTCTTCGGCAAAACTGCCGAAGACCTCGGATTGCTCGCAGATCCTAGCGCATCCCCCATACGTGGACCATCTCCTTGTGTATTTCTCTCCTCTGCCTATGCTGATGCCGAGCACAGGTTCGTCGTCTCCCTCAAGACGGGACTCCAAATGCGGGGTGTCACTGTATGGAGCAGTCGTACAATACGAAGACAAGAGACGCGCAACAAAAGAAACGTATTGCAAGAGGCCATTCGCGCAGCCCAGGTAGTCCTGTTAATTGTCTCTCCTGCAACGCCAACTTCCTATCATGTCCACGATACACTTCGGCTTGCCGGACACTTCAGACGCCCTGTTTGTGCTGTCTGGATAGATGGTGAATCCCTACAGGAGTGCATGCCCAAAGGCTACAGCGAACCATATGCCGCTATTGATGCGCGAGGGGGAGAAGATCAGCTCCTACGCGATAAGGTTGTGAAGACACTTGAACAAGGATGGCTGGCTCCCGTCGATCCTAAGACCTCCGCATTATCTGAGCCGATGTGGAAGGTGCCGGCAAAACTTATGCCCCTGATCGGACGTGAAGAGGAACTGGCGAGACTGGGTGAGTTGCTCCTGAATCCACAGGTCCGCTTGGTGACACTCTTAGGACCAGGTGGTATTGGCAAGACCCATCTGGCCTTGCAGCTTGCAATGGGGATGCGTGAGCACTTTGTCGATGGCGTCTGCTTTGTCTCGCTGGCAGCAATCAACGATCTCAGGCTAGTGGGCCCCACCATCGCTCAGGGGCTTGGAATCCGAAGGGTCGGAGAGCACCCGCTTTTCGAGCAGGTGAAGGTCGCGTTGAGAAACAGGCGTCTCCTGCTCCTTCTCGACAACTTTGAGCAGGTACAAAAGGCGTCACCACAACTTCTAGAACTGCTTGCAGCATGCCCTTACCTCAAGATCCTGGTGACCAGCCGTGTCAGGCTGCATATTCATGGTGAACATGAGTTTCCAGTCCCGCCGTTAGCGTTGCCTGACCTCACACAGCCTCTAGAGAGTGATACCCTAGCGCAGAACGCATCGGTTGCCCTCTTCCTGCAGCGTGCTCGGATTGCCAGGCCTGATTTCCAGATCACTTCTACCAACGCTCGCGCCATCGCTGAAATCTGTGTCCGGTTGGATGGGTTGCCGCTGGCAATTGAGCTGGCGGCGGCACGCACTAGATCGTTAGCGTCACCAGCGCTGTTGGAAAGGCTGGTGACGCATCTTCTGGATGTGGTAGTAAGTAGGGATCAGGATATAGATGACCGGCAACGGACACTGCGCAACACAATTGCGTGGAGCTATAACTTACTCGATAGCAGAGAGCAGCAGCTCTTCCGGCGACTCTCTGTTTTTGCGGGTAGCTGTAGCCTGGAAGCAGTAGAGGAGGTTTACAATACTCTCGGTGACTCGGCATTACATGTATGGGACGGAGTAGAGTCACTGCTCGACAACAGCCTCCTGCAGCCGGTGGAACAGGAGGGAGAGGGACGCTTACGCCTTCTCGAGACAATCCGCGAGTACGGGTTAGAGTGCCTGGAAGCGAATGGGGAAGCGGAGATCACCAGGCGAGCCCATGCCGAGTACTATCTGAGACTGGCGGAGGAAGCAGAGCCACACCTCAAAGGAGTACAGCAAAGGATATGGCTGGAGAGATTGGAGCAGGAGCAAGAGAACTTGCGGGCAGCACTGAGATGGCTCATTCAGCACGGGGAGGCAGAGCTTGCCTTACGCTTTTGCGGAGCCCTGTGGTGGTTCTGGCGCCTACGAGGATACTGGAGCGGAGGACGGCGTTGGTTGGAGGCAGCGCTGGGACTCTCACAGGCTGGAGGACCAACGATGACGAGGGCCAAGGCGCTCTGTGCTGCTGGAGACCTGGCCTACTATCAAGATGACTATCTCACAGCACGCTCACTGCTGGAGGAGGGTGTCATGCTCTGCCGCACGCTGGGGGCCGGCAAGGAACTTGCCACCGCTCTAGGTATTCTAGGGGTGCTCATGCAAGTGCAAGGTGATCTTGTAGCAGCCAGACCCTTGCTGGAGGAGAGCGAAAAACTCTGCCGCATGCTGGATAGCAACTGGGAGCTTTCCTATCTGCTCCGCAAGTTGGCAGAGCATGCGGCACAGACTGCAGAGCTGAAGCGGGCGGTGGAGTATGCTCTGGAAAGCCTCACGCTCGCTCAAAAGCTGGGAGATAAATCCCTCATTGCCACCGTATTAAGCACGTTGGGGAATATTTCAGCACGATTGGGCGACTTGACACAAGCTATAGCATACACTCAAGAAAGTCTCACCTTTTCACGGGAACTAGGTGATAAACTCCTCATTGCTCTTGCCCTGAACAATTTGGGATACTTCACAACGCTTCGGGGTGATCTGACATTGGCGACATATGCCCAGGAAGGTTTCTCACTGATGCGCGAACTGGGCGATCGAATGTATATCGCCAGAACCCTGCATAGTGTTGGGTACATAACAATGCGTCAGGGCAATCTGACGCAAGCCAAGATATGGTTCCGCGAGGGCATATCCCTGGCCCAGGAGATACGAAGCGAATTTGATTTGGGTTTGAATCTCTTCGGATTAGCTCTGGTTACTGCAACAGAGGGGCAGGTCCTACAGGCAACGCGCCTGTTCGGGGCAGTAGAGACAAGCCTTGATATCAACGTGGACCTGAATGCTGCCGAGCGAGCTGAATATAAGCGTGCGGTGGAGAGTGTGCGTACCCAGCTGGGTGGGAAAGTCTTTGCAGCAGCTCGAAGCGAAGGGCGTGCCATGACGCCGGAGCAAGCCCTCACCGCATTACAGACACCCGCTGCTATAAGTCCTCCACCTTCCCCTAAGTATCCTGATGGCTTAACTGAACGCGAGGTGCAGGTGCTCTGTCTCATAGCCAAAGGCTTGACTGACGAGCAGATCGCTAAACAGTTGGTGATCGCTCCGCGGACTGTTAACACTCATTTAACATCGATCTATAGAAAGATCCAGGTCTCCTCCGATGGCAAAGAGAGGCAGGTCACCCCGCGCATTGCTGCCGCTCGCTATGTCATTGAACACGACTTATGCTGACCATCTCCTGTATGCTACTTGGAATCCTTTACCCTGGTCTCCTCTCGGCTTTGCACAAATACGTAGTGCATTACGTTCTTCTACGCTAGTGCTATGACTGTTCGATAGCTACACTGTAAGTAGTGCATGATTCACGTTATTGAAAGGATTAGTCGGGGTGAGCAACTCTATTCCGGCATCAGCACTGCTAACAATAGATTTGAATGGAAAAATATAAAAGATAGTATGAGAAGGAGACTTCGACCATGGCTTTACAGATCACTACACTCAATATGACCGCCGACTCGGTGAGCGCGACAAGTGACCTCAGTCGCGACGTTCATGACCTTGCGCAGCGAACGTCTGCTCTTCCGGAGCCTTCAGAGCTCTCACCTCACATTATGAGCGTCTCAGCGCTTGCAGATCGCTGCATAAGCGAGATCAACAATTATCGACGTGGAGAGCCTTCTAATGATCAGTATGGTGTAGAACTGTTCCGTCGCGCTTTGATCCAGCGCGATCCTCTTGCCTGGGAAATCGTGCAGCAGCGCTTCAATGAGATGATGCTTGGATGGATTCGTAATCATCCTATGAGAAAAGCCGCATGTCACTTTGATAGCGAAGAGAACTACGTGGCCCAGGCGTTTACCCGATTCTGGCAGGCAACAGCCGGTAACCAGGAAATAGAATTTAGGACATTGGCCGCTGTGCTACAGTATTTACGTGCAAGTCTAAATGGTACTATTCTCGATACACTGCGTGCCTACTCGCGAGCGCATGAGATGCCGTTGCCAGAGCTCGGTGAACTAGGAGAGCCATTGGCGGAAGACCGAGATGATGGTCATGAGCTGTGGGAGGTCATCCGGAGTCTGATTCCTGATGAGCGCCAACAGCGTGTAGCCTACTTGCTCTTTCATTGCCATCTCAAGCCAAGGGAAATTGTCCATTACTGTTCACAGGAGTTCAGGGAGGTACAGGAAGTCTATCGCCTGCGGCGCTGCATCGTCGAGCGGCTGCTACGGAATGCAGATTACATCCGCTGGCGGCTCGATCAATAGTTCCAGTAGTAACAGATTAGCCTATCCTAAACAGGTGCAGACCTTACTTTGGTCGCACCACTGTATTATAGTAGTCGCACAATGACCCTGCTGTGCTGGCTACCTGTCATACCCGTCCGCAAAATGAGGCTTTGAGAACGCCCTCCCACGTCTCTCGCACCTTGTCAATTCCCGAGATGGAGAGTAGAATCAGCATGCATTCACCTCTTCATCTTCAAACAAAAGGGAATCTTACACTGTGCATAGGTTTCTTATCTTCACCAAGCACATGCTTGTCATGTGCCTCCAGTCGCTCCAACGCCGCTTCGTCGACTGGACCAAACCATCCACTCCCGCTCTCCTATTGGGAACCGTGGTTGACCAGGCCCGTAGCAAGTCCGAACTCGTGGCAGAAAACGCACTGCTCCGACAGCAGCTTCTCATCCTGCGTCGACATGTGAAACGACCAGCCTGCACCAAAACGGATCGGATGCTTCTGGTGCTTCTGGCAAGGATGGTTCGGACCTGGAAGCAGGCGCTTTTCATCGTTCAGCCAGATACTCTCCTGAGGCGGCATCGTCAGGGATTTCAGCTGTATTGGAAGTACACGTCCAGGGCAGCTTCTCCCAAACCAAGGATATCCCCAGAGATCGTGGCCTTGAGAAAGCGAGATGGCAGCAAACAACCAACTTTGGGGAGCAGAACGGATCCGGGGCGAATTGCTCAAGCTGGGTCTTCGCGTCTGCACACGCACGATCCAGAAGTAGATGAGACCTGCGCGCCCTGCAAGACCACGAGGGCAGAACTGGAAGACCTTCTTATGCACCCATGCCGAGCAGGTCTGGGCCTGCGACTTTCTCCCCGTCATGGATCTCTTCTTCCGCTCGCTGTTCGCCTTCTTCATCATCGAACTGCACTCACGCAAAGTGATCCACGTCGGCGGCACACGCTATCCCACCGACGCTTGGACTGCACAACCTCTTCGAGAAGCCACCGCCTATGGCGTGGGGCCGAAGTGCCTCATCCGTGATAACGAGGGCACGTTTGGGGTGGGTTTCGCGCGGCTAGCCAATACGAGTACCATCGAGATTCTCACAACTCCTTATTACGCTCCGCGAGCGAATGCCATCTGTGAGCGGTTCCTGGGAAGTGTGCGACGTGAGTGCCTCGATCATCTGCTCATCCTCCATGAGAAGCAGCTCCACTAGGTGCTCAACGCGTCTGTGCACTCCTTCAACCGAGCCAGGCCGCATCAAGGGATCAAGCAGCAGATTCCAGAGCTACAAGCTGGGCCAATGCCACCAGATCCCGCAGGCGGCAAGGTCCTCTCCTTCGCGATCTTGGGTGGGCTCCGTCATGACTATCGAAGAAGTACATAAGTACTTGCGCATATCTGAAGATGTGACTGCCAGAGGCATGCGCAGAGTTGTACTGGCTACATGGGATATCCGTTCCAAAAAACTGCGTCAAAGATGGCTCTACCGGTTCCTTTTCCTCTCCATCTGTCGAGCAGGTAGGCCGTGATAAAGTGCTTACATGACTGTCTATTTCCTTGTTTTAGAACAGATATCCTAAGTAGCCAGCACACGGCTCTGGGTAGAGAATACAAAGCGAGAAGGTGCGATGTTCAAGTTTACCTTGCCTTTGCCAGAGGTATAACACGCGAGCTTTTTCCTGCGGCTTTAGCCTCTCGGTAGATTTTCTGGTAGAAATAGTGAAAGTACTCTATATTTCTGCATGCACTATATGCTATAATATTTCAGGTATTGCTATCACTACTTCTCGCCTAAGTACTACTTTTACGAGTCATGCTCGGTTTTCATTGATCGCTTGATTAACTCGATATTTGCTCTTCTAAAGATTGGTGTTTAGACTAATTCGGCCCGAAAGGGCTTGGATCCAATGGTTTCTCAAGCTTGAGATGTGCGGGTGGGTACTATTTGGATGAATGATTGGCAGGTTCGTACTCCCCCGTGTTCTGTCCCAACATGCCAATCATTCAGGAACTTGATTTCAGAAATCTGTGTCCTAAAAGTTCCCATGCTTATCGTTTTAAGAGTGACTCGACTCGTGACAAGCTCTCCTCGCTATCAAATGAGTCTAAAGCACTCTGACTCTTTGAGTCAGAGAAGCCCATGAACATGAAAGGTGCTCTTTTTAGCTCATCCATATAGGCCTTTTTCGTAGGAACGTCAGTTAGGAAGAGAGGCCAGCATGGCTGATCGTATAGGCCAGCATTTTGGTGAGTATCGTCTAATCCGATGGATAGGCCAGGGGGACTTCGGTGAAGTCTACCTTGGTGAGCATCTACGTCATAGTGGCCAGGCTGCAATTAAAGTGCTTCATACCCGGCTGAGAGATGTTGGCGCGCTCTATTTTTTCGACGAAGCGCATCGTATCTACAACCTGAAGCACCCTCATATGGTACGACTTCTTGATTATGACTTTAAAGGTGATATTCCTTT
>Ga0207684_10004561_pt1 | contig 13014 bp, 11 predicted proteins | sample KBSK5501metaG_FD_184342 | JGI IMG/M metagenome (GOLD analysis project Ga0207684, IMG submission 184342) | Corn, switchgrass and miscanthus rhizosphere microbial communities from Kellogg Biological Station, Michigan, USA - KBS K5-50-1 metaG... | ecosystem: Host-associated > Plants > Roots >...
CTTCGCCTCGCTCGTCGACCCGGCGCTCGCTGTCGAGGTACTCCGGGTCGACGAGCGAGGCGAAGCCGGCGCGGAGCTGATCGGCGAATGCCGTCGGATCCGACACGACGCCCGCCAGGCTCCGGCCGATCTCCTCGGCGGCCGGCCGTCGGTCGGCGACGAGCGCCGTTGCCCGCGCCGTGATCGGGCTGACGAGCCGGGTGGCGGTCAGCACCGGCCACCCGCGGTGGCCTGGCCGGGAACGAGCCGGAACCGGTAGCGCTCCTTGAGCTGGCGCTTCCGCTCGGCGTCGGCGGCGACGTAGACCGCCTCCGCGGTTGCGAGGAGCTCACCGCTTTCCGTGTCGACGAGCCGGGCCGCGGTGTCGATCAGGCGCCGCCGCTGGCGGGTGATCCAGCCCTCGGCCCGGATCGGCACACCGAGACGGACCGGGCGCTTGAAGTCGACGGTCATCCGCGCCGTCAGGCCCCAGTTGTCGGTCGACGCCAGCGACCAGGCCATCACCTCGTCGAGGACGGTGCAGACGATCCCGCCGTGCGCGATCCCGTCCCAGCCCTGGAACCGCTCGGCGAGCTCCAGCTCGGTCCAGCAGCGATCGCCGTCGACGTGGAGGTCCAGCTGCAGGCCGTGCTCGCTGAGCGATCCGCAGGCGAAGCAGCGATGGGGCTCGACCTCGAACCGGAGATCCGTGCCGGCCACGGCGACCTCAGACGTCAAGGTTCTGGACCTTCCGTGCCTCGGTCTTGATGAAGTCCTTGCGCGGCGCGACCTTCTCGCCCATCAGCATCGTGAAGATCGCGTCCGCGTCGACCGCGTCCTCGATCTCCGCCCGCAGGAGCGTCCGCGTGGCGGGGTTCATCGTCGTCTCCCAGAGCTGGTCGGCGTTCATCTCGCCGAGGCCCTTGAAGCGCTGGACGGACACGTTCTTGCGGTCCATCTCCTTGACGATCCGGTCGCGCTCCTTCTCGGACTGGGCGTAGCGCGTGACCTTGCCGGTCGAGATCCGGTACAGCGGCGGCTGGGCGATGTAGAGGAAGCCGTTCTCGATCACCTGCGGCATGAACCGGTAGAAGAACGTCAGCAGCAGGGTCCGGATGTGGGCGCCGTCCACGTCCGCGTCGGTCATGATGATGATCCGGTGGTAGCGCAGCTTCGCGATGTCGAAGCTGTCGCCGATGCCTTCGATGCCCGCCCCGAGCGCGATGATCAGCGGCCGCACGTTTTCGCTGCCGACGATCTTGTCCAGCCTTGCCTTCTCGACGTTGAGGAGCTTGCCCCGGAGCGGCAGGATCGCCTGGAAGCGCCGGTCGCGGCCCTGCTTGGCCGAGCCGCCGGCCGAATCGCCCTCGACGATGTACAGCTCGCTCCGAGCGGGATCCCGCTCCTGGCAGTCCGCGAGCTTGCCGGGCAGGGACAGGCCGTCGAGCGCGCCCTTGCGCAGGACGAGGTCGCGGGCCTTGCGAGCGGCGTCGCGGGCGCGAGCCGCGGTCAGGCATTTCTCGATGATCCGACGACCGTCGCCCGGGTTCTCATCGAGGTACTGGCCGAGCGCTTCGGCCAAGGCGGTCTGGACCTGGCCCTTGACCTCGGCGTTGCCGAGCTTGGCCTTCGTCTGGCCCTCGAACTGGGGGTCGGTCAGCTTCACGCTGATCACGGCCGTGAGCCCCTCGCGGACGTCGTCGCCGGAGAGGTTCGTGTCGTTGTCCTTGAGCACGCCTGCCCGCCGGGCCCAGTCGTTGAGGGAGCTCGTCAGTGCGGCCCGGAAGCCCGTGACGTGGCTGCCGCCGTCGACCGTGTTGATGTTGTTCGCGAACGCGAGGACGTTCTCGGTGTACGTGTCGTTGTACTGGAGGGCCGCCTCGACGGCCGTCGTTCCCTCGCGCTTCTCGCAATAGATCGGCCGGATGTGGAGGACTTCCTTGTTCCGGTTGAGGTGGCGCACGAACGAGACGAGGCCACCCTCGAAGTAGAACGACCGCTCGCGGTCGATCCGCTCGTCCCTGAGCGTGATCCAGACGCCCTTCGTCAGGTAGGCCGACTCGCGCAGACGCTGCGAGATCAGCTCGAACGAGTAGTCCACGCTCTCGAACATTTCGGGATCGGCGCGGAATAGGGTCGTGGTCCCCCGGCGGCCGTGCGCCGGACCCATCTTCGTCACCGGGGTCTTCGGCTTGCCGCGAACGTACTCCTGCGAGAACACGAATCCGTCGCGTGCCGATTCGACACGCATCCATTCGGACAACGCGTTCACGACGCTGACGCCGACGCCGTGGAGCCCGCCGGACACCTTGTAGCCGCCGCCGCCGAACTTGCCGCCGGCGTGGAGGACGGTGTGGACCACCTCGAGGGCGTCCTTCCCCGTCGAATGCTTCCCGACCGGGACGCCGCGTCCGTCGTCCACGACGACGACCGTACCGTCCTCGCGGATCGTGACGAAGATCGTCGTCGCGTGACCGGCCATGGCCTCGTCGATGGAGTTGTCGACGACCTCCCAGACGAGGTGATGCAAGCCGCGGACATCGGTCGAGCCGATGTACATGCCGGGCCGGCGCCGGACCGCCTCGAGCCCCTCGAGGACCTGGATGCTCGCCGCGGTGTAGTCGGACCCCGCGGCCACCTTGCCGCGTCGCGCGCCATTGCCCCCGGTCTTGGCTCGCGTCTGGGTCGCTTCCTCGGTCACGCAGGTCCTCCGATCAGGCGGTCGTAGAGCTGTCCGAGCTCCTCGTCGCTGTAGAACTCGATGATGATTCGGCCACCCTTGCGCGAGCGCGCGAGCGTGACCTTGGTGCCGAGTCGACGGCGCAGGTCCTCTTCGACGCGCTCGAGGTCCGGGTCGAGCCGGGCGGGATGGACCGATGCCTGGGCGGGTCGGGGCTCGCGCAGACGCCGGACCAGCTCCTCGGTCTGGCGAACCGAGAACTGCTGGCCGGCAACCGTGGCTGCGACCCGCGCCTGCTGCTCGACGGGCAGGCCGGCGATCGCGCGCGCGTGCCCCTCGCTGATCTGGCCGTCCGAGAGCGCGGCCTGGACGGCGGTATCGAGGTCGAGGAGTCGCAGCGTGTTCGCGATCGTGGATTTGGCCCGCCCGACGCGCTGAGCGATCTGCTCGTGCGTCAGCTCGAACTCCGTGACCAGGGCCCGGTAGGCGTGCGCCTCCTCGAGGGGCCCGAGATCCTCACGCTGGAGGTTCTCGACGAGCGCGAGCTCAAGCTGGTCCCGGTCGGCGAGCTGACGGATGACAGCCGGGATCCGCTCGAGACCGGCCATCTGGCTCGCCCGGAAGCGACGCTCGCCGGCGACGAGCTGGTAGCCGTCGATCGTCTCGGTGACGAGCACCGGCTGAAGCACGCCGTGCTCGCGCACGCTCGTCGCGAGCGCCTCGAGCTCGACGGGATCCATCCGCTGACGTGGCTGGCGCGGGTTGGGCCGGATCCGCGAGAGCGGGATCTCGGTGGTCGTGACCTGCTGGCTGCGCTGCGGGATCAGGGACGTGAGGCCCCGACCGAGTCCGCTGTGGCGCTCGGGCTTAATGGTCACGAGCGGACTCCGGCGGGAGCGGCGGTCTGAATCGTCGGGTCGCCCACGATCACCGACCCGATCGGGGCAGCGCCGGCCGGTGTTTCGACGCCCGCATGACGGCCGTTCCGAGCCCGGAGCTCGCGGGCCAGCTCCGCATATGCGAGCGCGCCGCGGGAATCCGCCCGGTAGAGCGCGATCGGCATGCCGAAGCTCGGCGCCTCGGACAGCCGGACGCTGCGGGGCACGACTGTCTCGAAGACGAGCTTCGGCAGGTGGGCCCGAACCTCGGCCGCGACGTCGGCCGACAGGTTGGTTCGAGCGTCGTACATCGTCAGGACGACTCCTTTGATCTCGAGCGCCGGATTGAGGTTGTCCCGAACGAGGTTGAGCGTCGCGATCAGCTGCGACAGGCCCTCGAGCGCGTAGTACTCGCATTGGGTTGGGATGAGCACGGAATTCGCGGCCGTGAGCGCGTTCACGGTCAGGAGGCCGAGCGACGGTGGGCAATCGAGCAGGACGTAGTCGAATGCGTCGACGGCCCCATCGAGGTTCCTGGCGACGCGCCGTTCCCGCTGGTCGACGCCCGCCAGCTCGACCTCGGCACCGGCCAGCGACACGGACGCCGGTGCGATCCAACAACCCTGGATGGCCGTCGGCCGGACAACGTCCATGAGCGGGACGTCGCCGAGGACCACGTCATACAACGTCGCCTCGGGGCCGCCTCGCTCGATCCCGAAGCCGCTCGTGGCGTTGCCCTGCGGATCGAGATCGACCACGAGAACACGGTCGCCCGCGAGCGCCAGGTACGCCGCGAGATTGACCACGGTGGTGGTCTTGCCGACGCCGCCCTTCTGGTTGGCGCAGGCGATCGTCTGACCCACTCAGGATGGTCCGGAAGATGCGCTCACGAGGGTCAATTCTAGCATCTGGAGCCCCTGGACCCCCGTCGGGCCCGGCTTCCGCATGATGCCCAGCGGGCCTTCGCGGCGTGTTCACTGGCGATTGGCGGCGGCTTCACCTGACCCGAGAGAGTTTCACGTGAAACCGGCATCGCGCCGTTCCCCGCCGCACGTAGCGAAGGACGCGAATTCGTCCCCCGATCCGGGTCGTCGCCGATGGAATGGGCCCGCCGGATCGGGCCATTGCCCACGGCGACCCAGGCGTGGGATACTCGCCCGGACGTCACCGCCGCCGCACGGTCGAGGAGCTACAACACGGAGCCGGGCGCGCGACCCTGGGTCCGCCGAGGATCGATCGCCATGACCCTGCTCGTCGCCGCGATTGCTGCGACGGTGGCCGCCATCGTTGAACTCACAGTTACGCCATATCTCCGGGTGGGCGATGCCCAGCCGCATCTTGTCTTCGTGTTCGCGGTCGTCTGGACCGTTGCCGTCAGTCTCGACAGCGGTCTCGTCTGGGCGTTCGTCGGGGGCCTTGCCCTCGACACGCTCGCGCAGCGACCGCTCGGCGCCACCGCGTTCGCTCTGCTCATCGTTGTCGGGGCGACGGCCGTCATCGGTCGTTCCCTCGCTCGAATCCGACCAGTCGTCGCCATCATTGCCACATTGCTCCTGAGCCTCGTCTATTCCATGACACTCGTCCTCCTCTTCGCCGTCCTCCGGCCGCCCTCGACGCTCACGGATCCGCTTCGGATCGTCGCGCCCGGCGTCCTGTATGACGTGGTCCTTGCGGCGATCTTCGGACCGCTCGCCGTCTCGCTGCGCGACCGCTTCGTCGACGAGGAGCGGGCGCCTCGATGAGCGCGTATGTGGACAAGCGACCGCAGCCCACCCGGCCGGGAAGCCGGTTCCTCGTGTTCGCGCTCGCCGCGATCCTCGCGATCGGCGGGCTCACGACCCGGCTGTTCTACCTGCAGATCGTGCGCGGCGGCGCGTACGCCGCACTGAGCGAAGGCAATCGGACTGCCCTCCAGGCGATCCCGTCCTCGCGCGGGCTGATCTTCGACCGGGCAGGCCGGCCGCTGGTCACGAACGTCCCGACCTTCGTCGTGAAGATCCGGCCCGTCGACCTGCCCGAGCAGCGTCGCGACGAGGTCGTCGCCCGCCTCGCGGCCCTGCTCTCGATGGACCCGGCCGATATCAATGCCGCGATCGACGGCAACCCCGGATCGCGGTTCGACCTCGTTCGGGTCGCCTCCGACGTCCCCGACGCAACGGCTCGCCTGATCGCGGAGGCCGGCGATGCCCTCCCGGGGGTCGAGGTCGTGATCGAGGCACGGCGGTCGTATCCCGACGGGACCCTCGTGTCGGCGCTCCTGGGGTACACCGGACCAGTGTCGGCCGACGAGATCGACGCGCTCAAGAAGCTCGGCTACCTCCCGGACGACCTCGTCGGCAAGACCGGTCTCGAGGCCTACTACGAGAGCGCCCTGCGCGGCCAATACGGCATGGAGACGGTGGAGCGCGACGCCACCGGGCGGAAGCTCCAGGTCCTCGATACGGTGAGCCAGGCCCAGGCCGGCGACTCGCTCGATCTCACGATCGATGTCAAGGAGCAGCAGCTGGCCCAGAAGGCGCTCCAGTGGGGGATGAGGACGGCCGGCCTGAAGCGCGGCGTGGTCATCGTCATGAACCCCCAGACCGGCGAGATCCTGGCGATGGTCAGCCTGCCCACGTACGACAACAACGCGTTCGCACGCGGGATCAGCTCCAAGGCGTTCGCGAAGCTCGTCGCCGACCCGAACAAGCCGCTCCTGAACCACGCGGTCGCCGCACATTACCCGCCCGGCTCCACGTTCAAGCTCGTGACGGGCACGGGTGCGCTCAGCGATCACAAGATCTCGGCGACGTCACTGGTCACGACGAGGGCGTTCCTGACGCTCGGCCGGACTCGCTTCTGGGACTGGAACCACCGTGGCTGGGGACCGATCAACATCAAGCTCGGGTTTGCCCACTCGAGCGACACGTTCTTCTTCCAGCTCGCCGGCATGCTCGGCATCGACCGGCTCGCCCACTGGGCCCACAACTTCGGGTTCGGCGCCCCGACCGGCATCGACCTGCCCGGCGAGGTGTCCGGGATCATCCCGAGCAACGCCTGGAAGGAAGAGGCGCTCGGAGCACCGATCTATCCGGGCGAGGTGTACCAGGCGGGGATCGGCCAGGGCTATGACGTCGTCACCCCGATCCAGCTGATCAACGCGTACGCCGCCATGGTGAACGGCGGCAAGCTCTACCAGCCGCAGCTCGTCCGGCAGATCATCGGACCGGACGGGTCGATCGTCCGGCCGTTCAAGCCAATCCTGATCCGCAAGCTGGCGGCGCCGCGGAGCGTCCTCAAGACGATGCGTGAGGCCGCCCGGAACGTCGTGCTCGTGCGCCACACCTACAACCTCGTCGATCTCCCGATCGTGGTCGCGGGCAAGTCCGGGACGGCCGAGTTCGGCCTCCGGGACCGGCAGGGTCGGCTGCCGTTCCACTCCTGGTTCGTGGGCTTCGTGCCGAAGCACGCGACGAAGACCGCCGGCGATCCGACCGGAATGCAGGCGATCGGTCGCGAGGACTCCAACCTCATCGTCCTCGCGTTCGCGTACGACTCCCGGACGAAGGGCAACGTCGCGACGGAGATCGTGAAGTACTACCTCCAGCTCCACTTCGGAATCCGGCACGACTACCGCAACTTCAACCTGCTGCAGCGCGGCAACTTCTACCAGTCGAACTGATGACGACGACGAGCATCCGACCGAGCCGCCCGACCGCGTGGACCAGCCGATGGGCGTGATCCGCGCGGAGCCGGCCCGGATGACCGATTGGGCCTCGCGATCGATCGGCGCCGCGTGGCGCGCCTTCGACCTGCAGCTCGCCGCGTACGCGACACTGCTGGCCATCCTCGGCCTCGTCATGGCCTACACGAACTCGGTCGAGCAGGGACAGTCGGCGCTCTCGGGCGGAACGACGTTCGTCCGCGGCCTCATGTGGACGGGTATCGCCCTGATCGCCTTCGTCGTGACGACGGCGTTCGACTACAAGTGGCTCAAGACCCTCGCCTGGCCGCTGTACCTGCTGCAGATCGGGCTTCTGATCGGGACGCTCGCGATCGGCCACGGCGTCGGCGGTGCCGCGCGCTGGATCTCGATCGGCCCGTTCGATTTCCAGTTCAGCGAGCTGGCGAAGATCCTGATGATCGTCGTCCTGGCCAACTACCTCGGCTCGCGCCAGGGCAGGCTCGGCTCGCTGACCTCGATCCTCGGGGCCTGCATCCTCGTCGTGCCGCCGTGGATCCTCGTCATGCTGCAGCCCGACCTCGGGACGTCGCTCGTCATGCTCGCGATCCTCGCGGGCATGCTGTTCATGTCGGGGGCGAGCCTGCGCTGGCTCGGTGGCATGGCCGGTCTCGTCCTGGCGTCCCTGCCGCTCGTCTGGAACTACGTCCTGCGCGATTACCAGAAGCAGCGCCTGATCGCGTTCCTCGACCCGGCGTCGGACACCCAGGGCGCCGGCTACCAGCTGTACCAGTCCCAGATCGCCGTCGGCTCTGGTGGCTGGCTGGGCAAGGGCCTGACGAACGGGACGCAGAACCAGCTGAAGTTCCTGCCGGTCCAGGAGAGCGACTTCGTGGCCGCGATCTATCTCGAGGAGCTCGGCTTCATCGGCGCGCTGGTGCTGCTGGTCCTCTTCACGGCCCTCCTCTGGCGACTCCTCGTGTCCGGCTGGCGGTCGAAGGACCCGTTCGGGATGATGTTCGCCACTGGCCTCGCCTCGATGATGCTGTTCCAGCTCATCGTCAACCTCGGGATGGTGATCGGGATCATGCCGATCACCGGCATCCCGCTGCCGTTCGTATCGCACGGCGGCGCATCGCTGATCAGCCTCGCCGTCGGCCTCGGCATCGTCCAGAGCATCAACATCCGGCAGACGCGCGCGGAGTGGTGAGAGGCCGCCCTCGAGCGGGCGGCGAGCATGCATAGCGGTGGGTCGGCCGATCCGTGTGACGGGCACGCGAGCCGCCCAGGCGGCGTGCGACGATCGGCGCGATCGTGATCCACGTCGACGAGCTTGCCTCGCTCTGGCTGTTGATCGCCCTCGTCGCGGCCGCGGTCGCCGTCGCGATGGTGGCCCATCGGTTCGCGCTGCCGTACTCGGTCGTCCTCGTCCTGTTCGGCCTCGCCGTCTCGATCGTCGGGCCGAACGTCAGCTTCCCCGTCTCGCCGGAGCTGCTGCTCGCGATCGTCCTGCCGGGTCTCGTCTTCGAGGCCGCGTTCCGGACGGACCTCGACGCGCTTCGCCCGACCGCGTTCGGAATCCTCCTGCTCGCGATCCCCGGCGTCGTGATCGTGGCGGCGATCGTCGCGGTCGTGCTCTCTGCGACGTCCGGCCTCTCGTTCACGGAGGCGTTCCTCGTCGGCGCGATGGTCGCCGCGACCGATCCCGCGGCGATCCTTTCGACGTTCCGCCAGGTGAAGGTGCCCGCGCGCCTCGCGACGATCGTCGAGATGGAGAGCCTGGTCAACGACGGGACCGGCATCGTCCTGTTCGCCCTGGGCCTGGAGATGCTCGCCGGCGGCGGCTCGCTGGGCGGCTCCATCGCCCGGTTCGTCGTGAGCGTCGTCGGGAGCACGCTCCTCGGGGCCGTGCTCGGTGCGATCGCGGCCCGGCTCGTGCGTCGCGTCGACGATCAGCTGACCGAGCTGGCGATCACGGTCGTCCTCGCCTACGGGACGTACCTCGTCGCCGACGCCGTCGGGCTCTCCGGGGTCATCGCGACGCTCCTCGCCGCCGGCGTGTTCGGAAGCACGGCGCGGCCCGGTCTGACGCCCCGCGCCGTCGAGGCCATCGAAGTCGTCTGGGAGTTCGTTGCGTTCCTCCTGACGGCCGGCGTGTTCCTCCTCGTCGGGCTCGCGATGGCGCCCCAGACGTTGGTCCACGCGGTCGGGCCGATCGCCTGGGGCATCGTCGCGATCCTCGTCGGTCGGGCGATCGTCGTGTATGGGCTGGTGGGCGGGCTCACGAGAGCCGTCGCCCGGCTGCGGACCCGCCCGACAGCCGGTGCGCCCGTCCCGGATCCGACGCTTCCGGCTCCGTGGCTGCATGTCCTGTTCTGGGCGGGGCTCCGGGGCGCCGTGTCGGTCGCCCTGGCGCTCTCGCTTCCGGCGGACCTGCCGAACCGCGACCTCCTGCAGGGGATCGTGTTCGGGATCGTCCTGTTCACGCTGATCGTCCAGGGCACCACGTCGGGTTGGGTCGTGCGGCGGACGGGGGCCGGCTCGGACTCCTGAGAACGCCGGAAGCGCGAGTCAGCGGCGGCGGAAGAGCCCCCGCCGGTCCTGCGACTCCGCCGGGGCGCTCTTGCGGCGACCGGCCTTGCGGAGGATCGCGTCGATCTCGTCCCGGTACGGGCGGCCGATCGGCATCCGGTCCAGCCACTCGATGTACTCGAGGTCGCGGCGGGCGACCTCGCCGAGCGACCAGCCGGCGAACCGCCCGAACGTCAGCACCCGGCCCGAGGGATCGCCCGGCGGCGGGCCGGCGGCACCGTAGCCGTCCTTGGCGCCCATCTCGGCGGGGTCGTAGCCGCCGCCCTGGCTCGATCGCCCGCTCGTCCAGTCGGACGACACGGTCTCGGGCGGCCGGTTCGGCCGCCCGCCGGGAGCCGTCGTGTGGGCCCCGCTCGTGCCGGGTCCCGTCGGACCCCTCGACGGCGTCGCGGCGCCGGACGCCGCCGCCGCCGATCCCGCGGGTCGCGACGCCGCGCCCTCGGCGGCTTGGGCCGAGGTCCGGCGCTCGTGGTCATAGGCCCGTCGGCGGGCCGGATCGCGGAGGGTCTCCCAGGCCCGGTTGATCGTCGCCATGCGCCCCGCCGACTCGGCGCCCGAGCCTGCGACGTCCGGGTGGTATTTCTGGGCGAGCCGACGGTAAGCGGCCTGGATGACCTCGTCCTCGGCCTCCGAGTCGACCTGGAGGACCTTGTAGGCGTCGAAGGGCGGCTCGGTCATGGCCGTTCGATTGGCGGGGTATCCGAGCCCGGCTCGGCTGTGTCGTCGCCGCCGACCGATGCGGGCCCGGCCGGAGCGGCGTCGATGGCCGGCGGCCCAGGCCGCGATGCGGCCGACGTGGGCGGCGATACGCCCGACGTCGCCGGGCCCGATGCGGCCGAACCCGACACGGGCGGCTCGGTCGGATCGCCCCGGGCCCGGTCGACGATCACGGGGCGGGCCCGCACGATCGCGAGCGCCTCGTCCGGCGAAGCGGCGGGCACGTCGACCCGATGGAAGAGGTACCGGAACACGTCGCGCGCGGCCGCGGCGATCGGCAGGGCGAGGATCGCCCCGAGGAGACCGCCGATCTCGCCGCCCACGACCAGCGCGACGATCACGACGGTCGGATGCAACCCGACCGCGTCACCCTGGATCTTCGGGACGAGGACGTTGTTCTCGATCTGCTGGATGAGGATGTACAGGATCAGGGCAGCGAGCGCCGGCTGGACCCCCGCCGTCAGCGCGAGCAGGACCGCCGGGATCGCCGACAGGATCGGCCCGATGATCGGCAGCAGCTCGAAGACGCCGGCGACGACGGCGAGGAAGATCGCAAACCGGCCGAACACGGGGTTGACGGTCGCACTCAGGAGGAGCAGCCCGGCGAACGTCGCGATCCCGACCGTGAGCCCGAGCAGGACCTGGCCGCGCAGCCACTGGCCGAAGATCCGGAGTGCGAGCCCCGAGACGGCCCGCGCATCGGCTCGCCACTCGGCCGGGAGCGATCGCTCCGCCGCCTCGGCGAGGGCCGGCCGGTCCTTGATCAGGTAGAACGTCCAGACCGGGACGATGATGTAGGCGACGATCGCGCCGAGGATGCCGGCAAAGATCGATGCGACCGGCAGCAGGTTCGACGGGTCGATGCTGCCGATGCCCTGCCCCAGCTCCGTGAGGAACGTGTCGACGGCATGCCGGAGCGCGGGTGGCAGGTCGAGATGTGAATACTGGTCGGTCAGCTGCGCGGCGAAGCGCGGGAACTCGGAGATGAATGTCGAGATCTCGTCGGCCAGCGGCTTGAGCATCAACCGGACGCCCTGGTAGAGCACGACGACCGCGATGGCGTACACGATGAGCACCGAGATCCAGCGCGGCAATCCGATCCGGGACATGCGCTCGACGGGGATGTCGAGCAGGTACGCGAGGACGAGACCGACGATGAAGGGGCTGAGGGCGGCTCGGCCGGCGTAGAGGATGACGGTGAGCGCGACGGCGCCGGCGACCACCAGCGCGACTCGCGGGCTGACCGGGCCGAAGCCTGCCCGCGGCTCCGCCACCGGCGATCTCACCCGCTCCTCCATCGCTCCGGCAGACTAGCAGACGTGCGTTCCCCAACCGATCCGCCGGCGGCCGCCACGGCCACGTCGCCCGCGGCCACGTCGCCCGCGGCCACGTCACCCGCGGCAGTGTCGCCCGCGCCGGAGCCGCGCCAGCGCTGGCGGCTGGTGTTCCGTCGCGATGCCGTGCCGGCCGATCAGGTCGGGCGAGCGGCGATCGAGGGATGGCAGAGCGCCCTCGAGGCGAGCGGCCTGCCGCTCGCCCAGCTCGACGCGACGGGCCGGCCGCGGGTCGCGTTCGGCGCGCCCCTGCAGTCGGCGGCCGAGGGCGAGGCCGAGCTCGCCGAGATCTTCCTCGCGGAGCGCGTGCCCGCGTGGCGCGTGCGCGAGGGTCTCGCGCACCTCCTTCCCCCCGGGTACACGCTCCGCTCCGCCGAAGACGTCTGGCTCGGGGCGCCGCCGCTGCCCGGTCGGGTCGTCGCGGCGGACTGGCGAGTGGACGTCGAACGCACTAGGACGCCGGTGGACACGCTTGTCGCAGCGGCAGCGCGGTTGCTCGCCGCGCGAACGCTGATCCGGTCTCGGGCGAAGGGCGGCGTGGACAAGCCCTACGACCTGCGGCCGCTCCTCGACGACGTCCGCGTGGATGCGGGAGCGCCTGGCGACGCGCCGGTGATCTGGATCCGGTCGCGATTCCTGCCGGAGCTCGGCTCGGGACGGCCCGAGGAGATCGTGGCGGCTCTCGCCACGGAAACGGGCTCGGAGCTCCCGATCACGAGGATCGTCCGGGAACGGCTGATCCTCGTGGGGGACGATCGGCGACCTCGGGCGGGGTGATCGATCGTTCAGAATGCTGGACGGGTCACGGTATGTTGAACGACGCGCGCTCCTGACCTACGCTCCGCGACGTGAGGCTCACCAAGCCGGAACGGCTCCTGCTCTTCGGGCCCGTCGGGGTCATCCTCGCGATCTGGCTGATCATCCCGGCGCTACTCGGGCTTGCGGCAACCTTCACCAACTACGCGCCGGCCGAGCCCGAGGTCCGCTGGGTGGGACTGAGGAACTTCCAGCTGATCCTCGCGGATCGGACGTTCGCCGTGGCGGTCCGCAACATCGCGATCTTCACCGTCGTCGCGGTTCCCCTCGAGCTCGCGATCGGCTTCGGCCTCGCCTCATTGCTGCGTCGGCCGTTTCGCGGCCGATCCATCGTGCGCTTGGTCCTGCTCCTGCCGT
>Ga0207684_10004563_pt1 | contig 13012 bp, 7 predicted proteins | sample KBSK5501metaG_FD_184342 | JGI IMG/M metagenome (GOLD analysis project Ga0207684, IMG submission 184342) | Corn, switchgrass and miscanthus rhizosphere microbial communities from Kellogg Biological Station, Michigan, USA - KBS K5-50-1 metaG... | ecosystem: Host-associated > Plants > Roots >...
TCTCGGACTTGGCGAAAAGGAGAAAGCGTTGGATTGGCTGGACAAATCGTATCAGGACCAGGAGAGCGCCTGTTGGTATCTAAAGGTTGACCCGATTTACGATAGTGTGCGCAACGAGCCGCGCTTTCAGGCGCTGGTCCAAAAAGTTTTTGGCTCGAACCTATGAAGATCGACAACTTCTTCGCCGAACTGAAGCGCGAACGGCAGCTGTAACACAAGAGTTCTTCGAGCAAGGGCGCAGCGATAAGCACTGTGGTATATTAGTGTGTGGCTGATGTGGTTTACATTCTTGGAGCTGGATGCTCGCGCGAGTGCGGCTATCCACTGGCGCCTGAGACCTCAACAGCTCTTCGCAAGTTTGCACAGGAATCACTGACTTCTGCTGAGTCAGCCCGCGTCAAGCGAGCGGTTGAAGAGACCCTTTCGCTAATGGAAGAGAAGGTCGATACGGTAGACGAGCTGGTTCGCAGGATTGATCAAGGTCAGTACGATGAAACGTCCGGCTTCGTAACTGGAGATGCTCTGATCCACAGAGAAAAGCTGCGTCACGACCGGCTTCACAACGCAATCGTGGCCATCAGTGCGCTTTTCATTCATCTGGAAGGCAAGGTGACGAGGCAAGGCTTACGACGTTATCAAGAATTTCTCAATGAACTCTTCCCAGAGGTGAATTCGACTTGGCCTTCGCATCAGCCGAACTCATGTCACGTGATAACGTTTAATTATGATCGAATGTTTGAAGTAGCTTTCCGGGAACGGTTTCATTTTGACACGCAGCAATTCGGACTTTACGGCGGGCTTGGACTGAATTCGGGTTTGGACGTGGTTTACAATCGAGAAGTGAAGTTTTCGAACGACCGATTCTCATTCCTTAAGCTGCACGGCTCGGTCGGAATGTGGGCCGTTGATGATGTGCGCGATATTTGTCATCACTACGGTTTGCCGCGCATAGACGAACCACAAGAAATTAAGGACGAGATGTTTTATGAGAAAAATGGCGCTGACGATAACAAGCGAAGGCAAACGGTTTTTCCGCTTTTGTTCTTTCCGCATCAACGTCACTTCGTCTTAGCACAAGAGAACGCGTACCATTTTAATGCTTATGCGCGAGCGGTGTGGAAACGCGCAGAAGAGACTATCTCGAATGCAAATGAGATACGCGTGATCGGATATTCGTTTAGCGGAATCGATCGGAAGCCGTTTCTCGACCTCCTGCGGCGAGCCAAACAGTGCAAGCGAATTGTCATTCAGAGTCCGCACAACGCTGAGGAGCTTTGCGCTCGGCTAGGTTCTAGCAATACTGATCTTCGACCACTCCTTGAAGCGGCGTCGTTTGCTTTTTAAGCGGTCAAGAGATACCCCACTTCTGGCTTCCGATCTTTGCCCTCTGACCACCGTGCCGCGACGAGTGGAAAAGCCGGAACTCAAAAATGAATTTAGGTAACTTCTTTTCCGAGCTGAAGCGGCGCAATGTTTACAAAGTCGCGGTCGCGTACATCGTCGCGGGTTGGGCGCTTTCTCAGGGAATCGCGCAGGTGTTTCCGGTGTTCGACATTCCGAATTGGGCCATTCGATTGATAGTCCTGCTTATCATCATCGGTTTACCGATCGCGCTTGTTCTGGCCTGGATGTTCGAGCTGACGCCGCAGGGAATTAAGCGCACCGAAACCGCTGATGCCGCAGGACAGCACTCGCGCGGCAACGCCTGGATCTACATTGTTATCGTAGCCGCTGCATTCTCCATCGGCTTGTTCTTTCTGGGTCGTTTCAGTGCGGGAAATAAAGAGAGCGGACTGCCCGGCGGTCCGTCCCTACCAGAAAAATCGATCGCCGTTTTGCCGTTCGACAATCTTAGTCGCGATCCGGATAACGCTTATTTTGCCGAAGGCGTGCAGGACGAAATCCTCACGCGACTAGCCAAGGTTGCCGATCTGAAAGTCATTTCCCGCACATCGACCCAACATTTCAAGAGCACGCCGGACAATCTTCCCCAGATCGCGAAGCAGCTCGGCGTAGCGAACATTCTCGAAGGCAGCGTGCAGAAAGCGGGCGACGCGGTGCGGGTGAATGTGCAGCTCATCAACGCGACGAGCGACGCGCATCTTTGGGCCGACACTTTCGATCGAAAGTTGACCGACATCTTCGCGGTCGAGAGCGAGATTGCGAAGACTGTCGCCGATACTTTGCAGGCTAAGTTGAGCAGCTCCGCGGAACATGTCCTGGCGTCGCGCCCGACCGATAATGCTGAGGCGCATGAGCTTTACCTGAAAGGCCGCTACTTTTGGAACAGACGCACCGGTGCAAACCTGCAGAAGGCGGTCGGTTATTTTGAGCAGGCGGTCGGAAAGGATCCGAAATATGCCCTGGCCTACTCAGGACTCGCCGACTGCCATGTGCTCTTGCCGGTTTATCCGGAGCTTGGCAGCTATCCGCGCGACGAGATGCCGAAAGCATTGGCGGCAGCACACAAAGCAGTCGAGCTCGATGACACCTTGGCTGAGGCGCACACATCTCTGGCCCGGGCGCTGGCTTCGAATCTGCAACTGCCCGCCGCGATGTCGGAGTTCAAGCGCGCTCTCGAACTTAATCCCAGCTATGCCACGGCGCATCAGTGGTTCGGAGAATGTCTGCAAAGTCAGGGGCGTGTGGAAGAGGGGCTCGCGGAGCTGAAGCGCGCGCAAGAAGTTGATCCACTGTCGCTCGTGAACAACGCGCTGGTGGGATTTGCCCTCGATACGGTCGGGAAAAGCGATGAAGCGATCGCGCAACTGCGCAGAACGATCGAAATGGAGCCAAGCTTTGCCAACTCACATGGCTTGTTAGGCAATGTGCTTGAGCGCAAAGGCCACCTGGAGGAAGCGATCGTGGAATACGAAAAATCCTACTCGCTTGGCGCAGACCCAATTGCCGCAGCTCAGCTCGCGCGCGCTTACTTTCTCGTCGGCAGAAAAACCGAGGCGCAGCAGCTTTGGGATAAGCTCAAAGCTTTGTCAGAACGACAATATGTTCCGGCTTATTCGCTGGCTCTGGTACAACTGGCATTCGGCGACAAGGACGCAGCCATTCGCTCGCTCGAGAAGAGCTATCAAGATCATGCCCCCTTCGACTCGGTTGATTTGGGCTGGATCCTGATTGATCACCGCCTCGACGATTTGCGCAGCGATCCGCGCTTCAAGCAGCTCATTATCGTTATCTTCTCCGGCAGGCCGCGATGAAGAACAGCAGCTTTTTCGCCGAGCTAAAACGTCGCAACGTCATCCGTTTCGCGGGGCTGTATCTGGTCGGCGCATGGCTGCTGGTGCAGGTGGCGAGCACAGTGCTGCCAATGTTCGGTGCGCCCGACTGGTTGCCGCGCAGCGTGGTCATTTTACTCGCGCTCGGGTTTCTTCCGGCGCTGATCTTCAGTTGGGTGTTCGAGCTGACGCCGGAAGGATTGAAGCGCGATGAGGATGTGGCGCCCGGGCAATCGATCGCGCCGCAAACCGCGAGGCGGATGGATCGCATGATCATCGTCGTGCTGGTGCTCGCGCTGGCCTACTTCGCTTTCGACAAATTTGTTCTCACACCACGCCGCGATGCGGCGCTCGGCGCCTCCGCATCGACACCGACGGTCGACGCGCGTTCGCTCGCCGTGCTGCCCTTCGTCAACATGTCCGGCGATGCCGCGAACGAATATTTCTCCGACGGCATCAGCGAAGAAATCCTGAATGTCCTGGCGCGCACACCTGAGTTACACGTGGCGGCGCGCACTTCGTCGTTTTCGTTCAAGGGAAAGACGCTGGAGGTTCCTGAGATCGCACGCGAGCTCAATGTGCGCATGGTGTTGGAGGGAAGTGTGCGCAAACAGGAGGATCGCGTCCGCATTACCGCGCAGCTCATCGATGCGAAGAGCGGGTTTCATCTTTGGTCGCAAACCTACGATCGCAAACTCCAGGACATCTTTGCCATCCAGGACGAGATCGCCAAGGCCATCGGCAATGAGCTGGAAGTGAAACTCGTCCGCGCTGGGGAAGCCGGGAAGACTTCTGCCGGAACGAGCAATCTCGCTGCCTACGATCTCTACCTGCGTGGGATCGCATTGTGGCAGATGCGTCGTGGCGACGCCCTCTGGCAGGCAATCGACCTGTTCGAGAAAGCGGCTGCGGCCGATCCGGAGTTTGCCCAAGCTCACGCCGGCCAGGCATTGGTCTACGCGGTTTTGGGCGACTACAGCGCGCGTATTTCGTACGCAGAATCGATTGCTCGTGGGAAGGATTTTGCCGAACGGGCGCTGGCGCTGGATCCCACGCTGCCCGAGCCCTACGCCGCCCTCGGGATTATCGCCACCACGGAAAATCGACGAGAAACGGCCGACGCGCTGCTGCATCGCGCCATCGTCCTGCGACCTTCCTTTGCCACGGCCTATCAATGGCGCGGAAGCTTACTCATGAGCAACGGGGATCTGGCCGGCGGTCTCGCATCGCTCGAGAGAGCCTCATCGCTTGATCCGCGCTCGTTGGTCGTGGCCGACAACCACGCCTGGGCCTTGCTGGCCCTGGGCCGGTATGCCGATGCGAAGGCCCGCTGCGCTCCCGTGCTCGAGTTCGCGCCCAACCACGTAGGCTGCCTCACGGCGCTCGCCATCGCTGATCTGCTTTCGGGAGATTTCGACGCGGCGCGACCGATGCTCGAGCGCGCAGCGGCAGCGCAGAACCCGAGTGCGAGCACGCAGGGGCGAGAGTTAGTCAACGCGCTTGCCGGTCACGCTGATCGGCGCGCTCTCGCCCAACGATTGGCGGCCCTCCGTTACAACAGCAGTTTGGATCCGGCCAGCGGCAACATACTAACGGGCTATCAGGTTGCTGCCGTGCTGATGATGCTGGGCGAGCGCGAGCTAACACTCAGCTATCTGGAAGGTCTCGCGGGGGAACTAGGCGGTGTCGCGGAATGGGCGATGATCCTGCCGGTGATGGATCCAATCCGCTGCGATCCACGTTTCGTCGCGATCATCCAGCGCTTGAAAACCACCGACCCGTACGCCGCAAAAGTCTGCGCGGAAAAACACTGAGATGGGTCTGTTCGCCGAACTGAAACGCCGCAATGTCTACAAAGTCGCGGTAGCTTATGCGGTAGTTAGTTGGCTGCTCATTCAGATAGCTACCCAAGTCTTTCCGTTTTTCGAAATACCTAACTGGGCAGTGCGGCTCGTGGTGGTGCTACTTATTATCGGCTTCCCTGCGGCGCTCATTTTTTCGTGGGCCTTTGAGATTACGTCGGAAGGAATCAAGCTGGAGTCGGAAGTTGCGCCTAACAAGTCCATCACTCGCAAAACAGGGCGCAAACTTGTTGCAATCACGGCTGTCCTGGCGGTGATCGCAGCCGGACTGTTCGTCTTTCAATATGTTCGCTCGAAAAGCACAGTCACGCCTCGACAGAGCGAGGCGGCTACAGATTCGCGAACCGTGTCAGAGAAATCGATTGCCGTGCTGCCATTCGACAATCTCAGTCGCGATCCCGACAACGCTTACTTCTGCGAAGGCGTGCAGGATGAAATCCTCACGCGCCTGGCCAAGGTGGCCGACCTGAAAGTGATTTCACGGACATCGACGCAGCATTTCAAGAGCGCGCCCGACAACCTTCCCCAGATCGCGAAGAAACTGGGAGTCATGCACATCCTGGAGGGCAGCGTGCAAAGGTCCAGCGATCAGGTGCGCGTGAATGTGCAGTTGATCAATGCCCTGACCGATGCGCATCTCTGGGCCGACACTTACGATCGGAAATTGACAGACATCTTCGTGGTCGAAAGCGAGATTGCGAAATCCATCGCCGAGGCGTTGCAAGCAAAGATCACCGGTTCGGAGAAAAGCTCGATCGCGAAAGCGCCGACAGCGAATCCCGAAGCCTACGAGCTTTATCTCAAGGGCAGATTTTTTTGGAATAAGCGCACCGGCGCGGACTTGCGGAAATCCTTCGAGTATTTCAACCAGGCGATCGCAAAAGATCCAAACTACGCTCTTGCTTATGTCGGTCTGGCCGATTCGTATCTGCTTCTTTCTCCTTATGGTGCCGTTTCTCCAGCGGAGTCAATTCCGCCGGCGAGAGCCGCCGCAAAAAGGGCTCTTGAGCTCGACAACACCCTGGCCGAAGCACACGCTTCTTCGGGATTATTGGCCTGTTACGAGTTCGACTTCGACCGGTCAATTCGCGAACTGGAGCGCGCGATTCAGTTAAATCCGAATTATGCGACGGCGCATCACTGGATTTCCTGTGTGACCCTCAATGGACTCGGGCAATTTGATCGCGCCATTGTGGAGGGAAAACGCGCGATCGAGCTCGATCCGCTTTCGTTGATCTGCAACGCCGACCTCAGCTGGGTCTATTTTAATGCGCGTCGCTACAACGAAGCGGAGGCGCAGGCGCGCAAGACGTTGGAAATGGATTCACGCTTTTATCTGGCGCATTACTATCTCGGCCAGGCCCTTCAATTTAAAGGAGAGCTCACTGAGGCGATCGCTGAATTTCAAAAAGCAGTCGAACTAAACGGCGACCCATATTCGCGCGCTATGCTCGGCCAAGCCTACGCCCGCCATGGACAAGGGGACGAAGCACGCAAAATTTTCGCGCGCCTGAGCGAAGAGGCCAAGTCGCGGTACGTCCCGCCCTACGGTTTGGCGCTCACTCTTATAGCGCTGGGCGATAAGGAGCGTGCCATCGACGAACTGGAGCGGGGCTACCGGGCGGCAGAAAACTACCTGTTTCTCATCAAAGTAGACCCACTGCTCGATCCATTACGCGGCGAGGCGCGCTTCCAGGCACTGATGCAGAAGATTGTTGGCGAAAAACGATGAAGGTTGACAACTTCTTCGCCGAGCTGAAGCGACGCAACGTTTATAAAGTCGCCGTCGCCAAAGGCGATGTCTTGAATCGGAATAGGCTCGTTTAATCGCGAGCTTTTAGATAGTAAAACCTCATGCCGCCCGGGCGTTCCTCAGACGTGAAATTCGAGATCGGGCATGTCTTGTTCATCGACATCGTCGGTTATTCGAAATTGCTCATCAACGAACAAAGCGAGCAGATTCAAACGTTGAAGGAAATCGTGCGCGGGACCGAGCAGTTCCGTTTGGCGGAAGCGGAAGGCAAACTGTTGCGATTACCGACCGGCGACGGTGGCGCTCTCGTTTTTCGAAATAGTCCGGAAGCGCCAGTTTTGTGCGCGCTGGAAATTAGCAAGGAACTAAAAAATCATCCCGAACTCCACGTTCGGATGGGAATTCACAGCGGCCCGGTCAATGAAGTCACTGACTTGAACGAACAAGCCAATATTGCCGGAGCTGGAATCAACATTGCTCAACGCGTAATGGATTCCGGCGATGGCGGACATATCCTTCTTTCCAAACGTGTCGCTGATGACTTAGAGCATTACTCACAATGGCGTTCGCTTCTGCACGAACTCGGCGAATTCGAAGTAAAACACGGCGTGCGCGTCCACGTCGTCAATCTCTACACGGAAGAATTGGGTAATCCGGCAGTGCCGGATAAATTTCGGCAGGCGAAAGCGAAGGAACAAACAGCGCCGGGAGTTTCCGGGCGCGGCGAAGAGCTGTGGGTGGCCGTGCTTCCTTTCAAGAGCCCTGGTGACGCGGAGATGGAGTCGTTTGCCAACGGCCTCGGCGAAGACATTACGACCGGGCTTTCGCGGTTTCGGTATCTGTCGGTCGTCGCGAGCGCCTCGGCAGCCCGCCTGAAGGGAGAGACTGGAGACGAGCGCGCCCTCGGTGCCAAGCTCGGTGCGCGTTACGTGCTGGAAGGAAGCATCCGCAAGGGAGGCTCCGGCGTTCGCGTGAGCGCTCAGCTCGTCGACACCCAGACGGGAGCGCAGCTCTGGGCCGAGACTTATAATCGGGACCTCCAGGCATCGAGTATTTTTGCGGCGCAGGACGACATCGCCGCCCGCATCGTCGCAACGGTCGCCGACAGCTACGGGGTGCTCGTGCATTCAATGAGGGCCGCGATCGGGCGGAAGGACGACGCCGATCTCACACCAACGGAGTGGCAATTCCAATATTTCGCCTACCGCGAGCAGATCACGCCCTCCGCCCACGCGGCGCTCAAGACCCGGCTGGAGCGCGCGGCGGAGCGGGACGCTCGGCAGTCGGACCTGTGGGCCTGCATCGCGCAAATCTACGTTGACGAATACGCGTTTGGCTTCCAAGGCGACGCGACCTCTCTCGATCGGGCCCTGGCTGCGGCCCGGCGCGCGGTCGAGTTGGATCGCGCGAACCAGTTCGCGCTGGTTGCGCTGGCGCAGGTGCACTTCTTCCGCCAGGACCTCGCGGCGTTTGGTCCTGCAACCGAGCGCGCGATGGGCCTCAATCCGCTCAACACTGATGCGCTCGGGATCCTGGGACTGCAGATCGTGCACACCGGCGAGTTTGAGCGAGGTACTGCAATTGTGCGCCGCGCGATGGAACTGAATGCCAATCATGCGGGCTGGATGCATTTCGCTCCGCTCTGGGATCACTTCCACAAGGGCGAGTACGAGCAGGCCCTCGAGTGCGCGAACCGGGTGGACGTCCCCGGGCTCTTTTGGCCATTCCTCGTCATGGCATCGGCCTGCGGGCACCTCGGCCGCCGCGCCGAAGCGCAGGCCGCAGTCCGGGATCTGTTGGCGCTCGATCCCGAGTTTGCGGCGCACGCGCGCTCGAACATCGGAACTTGGCACTTCGCGAGCGGCCTCATGGATCCCATACTTGAGGGGCTGCGCAAAGCGGGGCTCTCGATTCCCGAGAGCGAATCGTCCGATTCGCCGAGGCGGATAGAAACAGTCACGGGAAAAGTAGATCGGGCAAAGTCCGGCACGGACGCAGGAGCGATTCGCGCCGAGGAAGGTTTCTGGGTCGCGGTGCTGCCGTTTAAATACAGTGGCGGCAATGCCGATCTTACAGCCCTGGCAGAGGGGTTAACCGAGGAGATCGTGACCGGCCTGTCGCGATTTTCTTATCTCAGGGTGATCGCGCGCAGTTCGACTTCGCGCTACGCGAATGAATCGGTTGATGTGCGGTCCGCCGGTAAGCAACTGAGGGCGCGTTATGTGATGGAGGGGAGTCTTCGCCAGGCGGGGACCAGGCTACGCATCGCGGTGCAGCTGGTGGATACAAGTTCCGGCGCCCATCTGTGGGCCGAGACTTATGATCGCCCTTTCCAATCGGAAGCGGTGTTCGAACTGCAGGACGATCTCGTCCCGCGCATCGTCTCCACGTGCGCCGATCGCTTTGGTGTGCTCGCGCGGAGCATCAGCGACGCGGTTCGGGGTACTGAGCCCGACCAGCTCAGCCCCTACGAAGCGCTCATGCGCGGCTTCGGGTATCACCACCGCTTGACCGCGACCGAGCATGCGGAGGCATGTGACGCGCTGGAGCGGGCTGTCGAGCGCGCGCCGTCCAACGCGGACTGCTGGGCGATGCTCTCGTGGATCTACTCCCACGAATATGCGCACGGCTTTAACGTCCGGCCGGGCTCGCTCGAGCGGGCGCTCGCGGCCGCCCGGCGTGCCGTGGACATCGCCCCGTCCAATCAGCTCGCGCAGCAGGCATTGGCGGTCGTCTTGTTCTTCCGCAAGGAGAGGGCAGGCTGTCTGAGCGCCGCCGAGCGCGCGATGGCCCTCAACCCGCTCGACACGAGCAACGAGGCCATCTTCCTCATCACCTTCACGGGCGATTGGGAACGTGGCTGCGCCCTCATCCGTCGAGCGATGGAGCTCAACCCTCATCATCCACGCTGGTACGGGACGGTCCTCGGCATCAACGAGTACCGCCTGGCCAACTACCGCGCGGTCGTGGAAGAGGTCGTGAAGGCCAACGCGCCCGAGGTCTTCTGGACGAACTTGCTGCTTGCCGCCGCACACGGCCAGCTTGGTGAGCTCACGGCCGCACGCAATGCCCTGCGAAACCTACTCGCGCAGAAGGAGGACTTCGTCCAATCGGCTGGCGAACTGCTGGGCAAATGGTTCGACCCGCAGCTCGTCGGGCATCTGATCGAGGGTCTGCGCACGGCCGGGCTGAAGATTGATGACAAAGCGGGAGCGTCCGCTGCGGTGAAGGCGTCCGACGCGGGAACGGTCCGGGCTGACGAGGGATTCTGGGTAGCGGTTTTGCCGTTTAAGGCAAGCGGCACAAGCTCGGAAGTCACCGGTCTGGCCGAAGGTCTTTCCGAAGACATCGTCACAGGACTATCGCGTTTCTCTTATCTCAAGGTCATTGCGCGCAGTGCCACATTGAGAACGAACAACGAAAGTGCGGATGCACGTGCCGTTGGCAATGAACTTGGCGCACGTTACGTCGTTGAAGGCAGTCTGCGACAGGCAGGCTCAACGTTCCGAGTGTCCGTGCAACTTGTCGACACCGCTACAGGCACGCATCTGTGGGCTGAGACGTACGATCGTGTGTTCCAGCCTGAAGCGATCTTTGCATTGCAGGATGAACTCGTTCCCCGGATCGTCTCCACCGTTGCTGATCAGCATGGAGTGTTGATTCACAGCATGGCCGAAGAGTTGCGCAAGAAGAGGAAAGATCAGTTCAGTGCTTACGACGCAGTGTTGTCGGTGTTTGGCTTTCATGAACGGATGTCGCCGGAAGAGCATGCGAGCTTGCGCGATGTGCTGGAGCGCGTCGTCCACGACTTCCCTGATCAGGGAAATTGTTGGGCGATGCTGGAGACGCTCTACTGCGACGAGTACATGTTTGGATTCAATGTCCGTCCCGACCCGCTCGGTCGTGCTGTCGCTGCAGCACAACGCGCCGTTGAGCTCGCGCCAACGAGTAATCTTGCGTCTCAAGCCCTGACCCAAGCGCTCTTTTTCAGGCGAGAGCTTAGCGCTTTCCGACCTGTCGCTGAGCGGACGATTGCGTTGAATCCCATGGATGGCGCAACGGTCGCATTCATGGGACTCCTAATCGCGTGTTCCGGTGATTGGGAGAAGGGTTGTGCTGTTACCGAATCGGCGATGCAGTTAAATCCTCATTTCCCGGGTTGGTATCGGTTCACGTCAATCTTCAATGCCTATCGTCAAAAGGACTATCGCGGAACTGTTGAAGGCACTCTCAGAGTCAATATCCCCGGCTATTTCTGGACACTCGTTATGAGCGCAGCGGCACACGGGCAACTGGGAGAGACTACGGCAGCACAGGATTCTTTGCGGGAATTACTCAAATCCAAACCAGATTTTGCCTTAACTGCACGCGATGAGCTCGGCAGATGGTTCGATCGAGAACTCGTCGAACATTTGGTCGACGGTCTTCGCAAAGCGGGACTGGAGATTGCCGGCGGGGAGGGAACAGCAGATTAGTTATCGGTTATCAGTTATCGGTTATCTGTTACCAGTTATCAGTTATCGGTGAATCGCCGCTACGGGCGCAGTCAGAACATCGGTAACACTTTTGGGTCAGAACATAGGTAACACTATGTTGATCATTGGTTACACTTTTTCTGTCTCATTTGCAGTTTTATTCGGGTAGATAGCCGCCACTTTTTGCCTTTTTATCTAAGCGGGTATCCGCCCGAATAAAACTGTTCGCCGCTAGGTTAATCTCCCCGAGCAGCAGGCGTCCAAACCACACTTCCAATCTGTCTGCGGTGAGGGGTTTGAGGCCAACGCTCCAACCAGCCAAGGCACTGCTGAGGAACAGGCTCTGCCCGTCGAACTTGATCGCTCCGCAGGCGCTCACGCGCCTTGTGCACATTTGCGGATAATCCAAGTCCTGCGGCGTGCCCTCATATTTTCGCTCCGAAGCGCGATAGAGCTCGGCCGGACATTTCATCCCCAGGGAGTCATGCGGACGCTCGTAATTAAAGCTTTGCCGCCATACATCCAACGCCTCCTGGTCCGATTCACCGATGGCTTCAAGTTCCCGACTGATGTCCAAATGCAATCGCTCGTGGGCGCCGTTGTCCTGCGGGTGGCCAGGGCGGCCGCGTTCCAGATCGATTCCAAGGGCCACCCACCAAACCGAGAGCCGACTCAGCCCCAAGAGCCCGTGCACACTGGCGAAGGGAGAGGCGTTATCACTGCGGATCGCCTGCGGTAAACCATGGCGTTCAAAGAGCCGCTCAAAACTTCGCCGTACCGTGTCGGTGCGCGCATCCTCCATCGCGCGCAATTCCAAAACATAGCGGCTATACTCATCACGCACTGTCAATGGTTCGCAGCGTTTGCCCCAACTTCTCCACCAGCCTTTAAAATCCACCGTCCACATTTGGTTAGGAGAAGTCCCTTTGCCTCCAGCCCACACTCGCCCCGCTTCCCTGGCCCGGCGCCGCCGTCGCTTCTGCGTCAGGCCCGCTCGCTCTAAGACGCGCTTAAAGGTGCTCTCACTCGCCACCTCTTGGTGCCGACGCCGGTAAAGCTCCCGGATCTTACGCGGTCCCCAGCTCCTATGTGCCAGCTTCAAGCGCACAATCTCGCACACCGTCTCTTCGAGCAGTTGATCGGCATGACTCTGAGGCCGGCGCGATTGCTCCTCCATTCCTTTAATTCCCTCGCGCAAAAAACGCTCCTTCCACTTGTACCCAGTCTTGGCGCTAATCCCATACTCCTGACACAGCGCTCGAAAATTGAGCGTCTGCATCGCCTTCAACGCAAACTCTATCCTCTCTTCCATAGGTTCTCTTTTCTTCCACGGCATATCAGGCCATCTTCTTAGCCCTCCTTGCCGCTGAAGTGTTACCTATGTATTGAACCTATTGTGTTACCTATGTTCTGAACCTGCACCGATAACGAGGAACCATAGCCAAATTCGTATGCGAAGAGCAACGATCCGTATCAGTCCCGCATCGCACCAGAGCCTCACGCAGATGGCGAAGGAGACAAACTCTTCTCTACAGGAAATGCTCGAACAGGCCATCGAAAACCAGCGGCGCCGTCTGCTCCTCGAACGGACCAATGCCGCTTACTCAAAACTCCGGAAGAATAAAAAAGCCTGGCAGAAATGGCAAGCCGAGCTGCGGCAACTGGATGCCACTTTGAGTGACAGTAACT
>Ga0207684_10004565_pt1 | contig 13008 bp, 8 predicted proteins | sample KBSK5501metaG_FD_184342 | JGI IMG/M metagenome (GOLD analysis project Ga0207684, IMG submission 184342) | Corn, switchgrass and miscanthus rhizosphere microbial communities from Kellogg Biological Station, Michigan, USA - KBS K5-50-1 metaG... | ecosystem: Host-associated > Plants > Roots >...
GAAAGCTGGTGCGGCTTCTGATGCCGCCTTTGCACCAGGATCTGCGTCGGGTTTCGCCTGAACGGAAGGGAGCGAAACATGAACCCCTCGAATTTTGACGAGCTGACCAAAGCGCTGGCCAGCTCCACATCACGGCGCCAGGCGCTCAGACTTATCGTTACCACGTCGGTTGGTGGCTTGTTAGGTATAGGTGGTATAAGCACCGCCTTCGGTCGGCATCGTCGGCGCAAGGACCGTATCACGGCGCCGAGTGGACCAAAAGGCAATCGGAATTGTGCCAAATGGTGCGCGCAAGTCTTTGGGCCCAATACGCCAGCCGCAGGTCAATGTACCAGTGATGCTGCCCATGGCAGAGGACTGTGTTCCACGTGCGGCACTGCGGACCCCTCTTCGATCTGCTGTGTGAGAAACACCAGTGGCTTCTGCAGCGGTACCTCTGCTGCCCGGTGTCCGTGTGATAGCGCTCAGTGCGAGACGTGCGACGTAACTCACGGCACCTGTGATGGCTGCGCCTCAGGCCATACCTGCTGCAACGGAACCTGCTGTGATTCCGGCGAAGTCTGCCAGAACGGTACTACCTGCGTATGCGTGCCCGACTGCACAGGCCCGTGCGGTGGTAACGACGGCTGTGGGGGGATCTGCCAAACGGGGACCTGTCCCTCGGGCCAAACCTGTGTCACTGGATCGTGCTGTCACAACAGGGCGACGACGTGTAGCCAGGACGCCGATTGTTGCTCGAACAGGTGTATCAATGGCCTGTGTGCGACACCCTGCTCGAACCCGACGCCTTGTAACAATGGGACGTGCGGGGATTGCGGCTGTATCGGCCACGGGGTCGACGCGATCTGCGGTTGTACGAATTCTGGCCAAGGCTCGTGCACCAGCGACGCGAATTGCCCTCAAGGACAATTTTGCAACGCCTTCGCGCATTTCTGTCACCCTATATGCTGAGCAGGTCACTCTGATGACATGTGCCATCTCACCTGACCGGGCGTACAGTTGCCGATGTAATGAGAAACGCGGCTCACGAGATCTGCGATGACAGCCGGTGGGGCAGAAATGAGGTCAATCTAAATATTTGACATTTGCAGGCCGGGCCCAATTGATTAGGAGAAATGGCTCGGCCACTGCGGGTCCAGTTTGAAGGCGCGACGTATCATATCTGTGCGCGGGGAAACGCGCGGGAGCGGGATTTCCGTCGTGTAAACACTGGATAGACTTCCGCGACTAACACGTACGGGAGTTCGGTCGAAGTCGAATGCGCGGTTATTCCGCCGCAACTCCGTGACACGTAAATGCTCGCGCTTGTCGGCTGACGATGCTGGTTCCTCGGCTCATTAGCCGGGGGGCTATGGGAGCGCTGATTTTGCGTTGGACAGATAGGTGCCGTCGTGTCTGGCGCCGACCCGCCTCCGCCATGCTACGGCGCGGCAGGCAGCGCGGCGCCCTCCATTGGTTAGATCACGAGCCGCAGTGATTGATGCAACCCCCTTGTGAGCGTTGAGAAAAAGGGCTAAAACAGGAGGGCGGAACGACTATGACCCTGTTACTTATGCTTGCGCGGCTGGTTCTGTCCGCGGTGTTCCTTGTCGCCGGCTTGGCTAAACTGGCCGATCTGACTGGTTCGCGGCAGGCGATGCGCGGCTTTGGTGTGCCTGGCAAACTGGCTGACGCCTTTGGCTTGCTGCTGCCTCTGGCCGAACTCGCGATCGTTGTCGCGCTGATCGTTCCGCTAACCGCTTGGTGGGGAGCCGTCGCGGCGCTGAGTTTGCTGCTCATCTTTGTCGCCGGGATCGGTTACAACCTGGCTCAGGGGCGCACACCCGATTGCCATTGTTTCGGTCAGTTGCATTCGGCTCCGGCAGGTTGGTCTACCCTGATCCGCAACCTCGTGCTGGCCGGCGTGGCCGGTCTTATGGTCGGGTTCGGGAGAAACGTGCCCGGCCCGGCGTTAACTGAGTCGCTCGCTTCGTTAACGATGACGCAAGGCTTCGGACTGCTGGCCGGCGCCTTGATGCTCGTCCTACTGATCGGGGAAGGCTGGCTGCTCCTGCAGATGATGACGCAACAAGGCCGGCTGCTCCTGCGGATCGAGGCGCTGGAGAAACGGTTAGGCCTGCCGGCGCAACCGGCAGCACCGGCGGCTGGACTCGTCGTCGGCACTCCAGCTCCGAGTTTCGAACTGCCTAACCTTGACGGTAAGACCACCACCATGGCATTCCTAAGATCGTCAGGCAAACCGCTGGTCCTGCTCTTCACGGATCCCGGCTGCGGGCCGTGCACAGCCTTGCTCCCGGATGTTGGGAAGTGGCAGCGCGATCATGCGGCCAAAATGCAGGTCGCGCTCGTTAGTCGGGGAACCGTTGAAGCCAATCGGGCGAAAGTCACCGAGCCTGGAGTGACCAATGTGCTGCTGCAGAAAAACCGTGAGATTGCCGATGCTTACAAGGCCTACGGCACACCCAGCGCGGTGGTGGTTCGCCAGGATGGCACGATTGGCAGTCCAGTGGCGCAGGGCGCCGATGCAATCCGTGGACTGATTACCGCTACGCTGAATCCGCCAGCCCCTCCGCGACCGCCCGGTCTCAAGGTCGGCGAACGTGCCCCGGACTTCAGCCTGCCTAATCTGGCGGGGAAAACGGTGAAACTTTCCGACTTTCGTGGCAGCCCGACCCTGGTGCTTTTCTGGCGACCGAGCTGCGGTTTCTGCGCGCGTATGTTGCCTGACCTGAAAGCGTGGGAAGAAAACGCACGCAACGGCGCTCCGAAGCTGCTCGTCGTCTCAACCGATAGCTTGGAAGATAATAAGGCGATGGAATTGCGCTCGACCGTCGTGCTCGACGAAAAAGGCATGAGCGTTGGCAGTAAGTTTGGAGCAGGAGGCACTCCGATGGCCGTGCTGGTTGATGCAGCGGGCAAGATCGCCTCTGAACTGGCAGCAGGCGCGCCTGCGGTGCTGCAACTGGCTGGTCAGGAGCAGGCGCAGGTCGCAACGTGAGAAGTGAGAGGTGAGAAGTGAGAAGTGATCAGTGACTGGTGATTAGCCGCGCCACCCGACTCACTCCATCGATTACGCACCGAGTAGCAAATCCGAAATCAACCGGAACTTTAGCCACAGACGCCGTTGATTGTTGATTGTTGAGAAAATGGTACCGGCCGATGTTCCGGCCACGGCGCTTCAAGGAGCGGCGATGTCCACATCGCCGACTAACGGAAAATTCGGCTGGGGAGCCGGATTCTCAGTTGAGCGTTCGCCACGGCGAATCCGTCCGTTGGCGGATTGGACGTTGAGCGTTGGACGTTGAGTGTTGGACGTTTGGCCCCGACTGCTTCGGGGCCGGCGAGCCTCAGCCCGTGACAGGAACGGTGGTCCCAGACCGCCGACTAAGATCGGTTCATCGGCTCGCAAGCCGCACTCTTGTAGTTCGCCAACCCGGGACTCTTCCGCGAAACGCCCGCTTTGTTCTCGACGGTCAGCCGGAAGCGGAATTATCAAATGCTTTGTTTTTAGGTAACATCACGGGATGTCCGCCGAGGTTAGAAAGGATCTTCATCTCGAAGTCGCTCATGTTCTGTTCATGGATGTGGTGGGCTTCTCGAAACTTCTGATTAACAATCAGACTGAGATACTTGCGGAACTTAACAAAATCGTCCGGGACACGCCACATTTCCGCGAGGCGGAAGCGGCCGGCAAACTGGTTCGCCTCTCGACCGGTGACGGAATGGCGCTGGTCTTTTCGAACAGCGCGGAAGCGCCGGTGGAATGCGCCTTGGAAATCAGCAGGGCGTTGAAGAGCTATCCGCAGATCCGATTGCGCATGGGTGTGCATAGTGGGCCGGTCAACGCGGTTAGCGATGTTAACGACCGCTCAAATGTGACCGGCGCCGGAATCAACCTGGCGCAGCGGGTGATGGATTGCGGCGATGCCGGGCACATTCTTGTCTCCAAACATGTGGCCGAAGATCTGGAAGAATACGAGAAATGGCGGCTGCTCCTGCATGATCTTGGCACGTGTGAGGTAAAACACGGCGTGCGCGTGAGCGTGACCAACCTCTACTCGGACGAAGTTGGCAATCCGCAGCTGCCCAAGAAATTCCTGGCGCTGAAGAAACATCGCAGCCGCGTCCACTGGGCGGAAGCGGCCATCGCGTTGCTGGTGGTCGCTGCCGTTGTCGCTGCCTTCATCTTCGTTTTACGCAAACCGACCCGAGCGCTACTAAGCATTGCAGAAAAGAGTATCGCAGTACTGCCCTTCGAGAATCTGAGCGAAGACAAAGCGAACGCCTATTTTGCCGAAGGCATCCAGGACGAAATTCTGACCCGCTTATCCAAGATTGCTGATTTGAAAGTGATCTCGCGAACCTCGACGCAACATTACAAGAGCGCGCCGGCAAACCTTCCCGAGATCGGCAGGCAACTTGGAGTCGCCCACATCCTGGAAGGAAGCGTGCAGAAGAGCGGCGACGCCGTTCGCGTGAACGTGCAGCTAATCAAAGCAGCCAATGACTCCCATCTTTGGGCCGATACGTTTGATCGAAAACTGACGGACATTTTCTCAGTCGAGAGTGAGGTGGCTAAAGCCATCGCCGACCAATTGCGGGCGCACCTCACCGGTCGGGAAGAGCAAGTCATCGCCGCCAAAGCCACAGAGAATCTTGAAGCTTACGATGCCTATCTGCGTGGCCTAGCTTATAGTCTGAAAACGGCCAACACCTCCGCCAACTCTCTCGGCGCACAGAAATATCTCAAAGAAGCGGTGCGGTTGGACCCGAAGTTCGCCCTTAGTTGGGCGCTGCTGTCAATCGTTGATGCGCGCGGCTATATCTCACTGAGTCTTCAACCAACGGCCGCCCTGCGTGAAGAGACACGGCAGGCAGCCGAAACCGCTCTCACTCTTCAGCCCAACCTCGGCGAGGCCATATTGGCCAAAGGCCAATACCACTACGCCTGTTTAAAGGATTACGACACGGCGGTGCGTTACTTTGAGCAAGCGCGTCAGTTTCTGCCTAACAACAGCCAGATTCCTGCGTCACTGGCCTATGTCGCACGGAGGCGAGGCCAGTGGGACCGGAGCGAGTCGTACTTCAACGAAGCCGAGCGGCTCGATCCGCGCAACCTGAGGCTGCTGAGCCAGCGTGCACTTTCCTACAAAATCCTTCGTCGTTTCCCGGAAGCGCTGCGAAAGCTTGATCAGGTTTTAAATATCACACCGGACGACCTGGATACCCTCGTGCAAAAGGCGGCTATCGCACAGGCCGAGGGCGATCTGCCGCGGGCCTCAGAGCTCCTTGCTCCGCTTCACCCTGCCGACGACGCCCCCGCGTTGGAAACACAAGTCTACCAAGCGATCCTGGAGCGCCGCCCCGCCCAAATCATCCCTCGGCTAACGGAAATATTGGCCAAGCCTGATCCAGCCTTGGGTTATTACAATGGCGAACTGCGCTTTTGGTTAGGCTGGGCCCAAGAAGTCGCGGGCGACCGCGCCGCCGCGCAGGAAACCTGGCGCCAGGCCCGAAGCGAACTGGAACCTTTCCTCAAAGAACAGCCGGAAAATGATAACCTCATGGGAGATCTCGCGCTTACCAATATGGCCCTCGGTGACAAGGCCGCCGCGTTGGCTCTGTCGGAACGGGCCATGGCTGCGGTCCCGATCGAGAAAGACGCATTGAATGGTCCCGGGTCGATCGAGATCCTCGCCCGGGTAGCGGCGCAGATGGGGGAACCCGACCGCGCCATCGCCGCTTTACAAAAACTACTCTCGATACCGTACATTGGCGTGCTCGCTGAAAACGCGCCGCTTACTCCTGCGCTTCTCCGGCTCGATCCTATGTTCGATCCGCTCCGGAACGATCCGCGTTTTCAGAAACTCGTCGCCGCAGCCGCGCCGACCAAATAAGCGATACTAGATTCTGGATTCTAGATGCTGGATCGCTTTCTGAATTCGGCGTTGGGCGTTCGATGTTCGGTGTTCGGCGTTTGCTGCCTTCTCTCGTCACCTACTTGCCGCGCCGTAGTCGGTACTTGGGCGGGTCACTAGGAAACCTTACTCTATCCGTTGAACTACCGGGACCCGCTAATTGCGGATTTTAGATTTCGGATTGCGAATATTATAGATGCGGCCCTATCTCTCTCGCGCCTGGATTGTTTTGGAGCGACGACGGCAGCGCGCTGAACTTCCACCCGCGGTGCAACTGCACTCTATCGGAGAGAGGACCACCAAAATTTGATTAAACTTGGAACGAACCGACCAAGCGATCGGCCACATGCAACACGCCCGCAGGCCAATATGACCGAAAGCGTTCTCAAAGCGAAGCATAGACGCACCCAGCTTCTTGCCATGCCCGTTTTGCATTTCGCCTTCGCGTTCCATAAATCTTCCTTCAACTCTTCGATAACGGGCTCGTAGATTTCCCGTCGCATCTTGGCGTTGAATAAAAATCCGCCGAAAAACCAAATTCTGTTGAATGTGACCCCGATCGGCCTCGCACGGCGATTTGGGCGGCCGTCACTAAATAGTGCCGAATTCAGAGTCCGCGCGAAAGGGGGCCCGTCGCGCCGTCGCGCAGCGTCGATCAGCTTTTCATCGTTAAGTCTTTCCAATAATGCGCGGCCGACCCAATGACAGTATAGCATGCCAAGCAGCACGCCGAGCGTTGCTGCTACGACTGCTATTCCTTCAAGTCCGCGCCAGATGAAGACCAGCACCAGCAGGCAGCCAACGGCTGTAAAACTCAAGAGTACGCCGCGCAGCGCGCGCACCTTCGCCTGTGACGCGATACCATCTCTCCTTGATAATTTGTTTTTCAACGATCTTTTGCGAATATTCGCCCTCCACGAGTCCCGCTTCTTCCAGGCGTGCCATAAGCTGATAAAACGCGGGTCCAGATTTTTTAGTGCCGCTTTGCGCCAGCAGGTGGCGCAGCTCCCGACCCGAGCGCTTTTGCGCTCCGAGGCACTCGAGAACAAGGATCTGCAGGTGGCTTAGTTCAGGTATTTTCATCGGTTTGTATTGGTTGCCTAAGTTACACTAACATAACATGGCATTATGCCAGTGCAAGCCAGACGCGGTTGACGCCGGAGGATCGGCTTTCCAGCAAAGTGGCTTTGCGATACAACCAATCTTCTTTACCCAGCTTTGTTCTCGACGGTCAGCCGGAAGCGGAATTATCAAATGCTTTGTTTTCAGGTAACATCCCGGGATGCCCGCCGAGGTTAGAAAGGATCTTCATCTCGAAGTCGCTCATGTTCTGTTCATGGATGTGGTGGGCTTCTCGAAACTTCTGATTAACGACCAGACCGAGATACTCGAACAACTGAATCAACTCGTCCGGGACACGCCGCATTTTCGCGAAGCGGAAGCGGCCGGCAAACTGATTCGGCTCTCCACCGGTGACGGGATGGCGCTGGTCTTTTCCAACAGCGCGGAAGCGCCAGTGGAATGCGCTTTGGAAATCAGCAGAGCGTTGAGGAGTTATCCGCAAATTCAATTGCGAATGGGCGTGCATAGCGGGCCGGTCAACGCGGTTAGTGATGTCAATGACCGCTCAAATGTTACAGGCGCTGGAATCAACATGGCGCAGCGGGTGATGGATTGCAGCGATGGGGGGCACATTCTTGTTTCCCGGCATGTCGCGGAAGATCTCGAACATTATGCGCGCTGGCAGCCGCTCTTGCATAATCTCGGGGAGTGCGAAGTAAAACACGGCGCCCGCGTCCATGTCTTCAACCTCTACACCGACGAGGTGGGAAATCGCGACGTGCCTGCGAAACTCAAGCCGATAGCCCAGAAACCGGCGGGGTCAGCGGTCGTCACTTCCGCGGGTGAGAGCGTACGAAGCAAGCGCGGGTTGATTGCTGCGACGGTTTTGTTGGCGATTGCGCTGGCGCTAGGATTTGGTTTTTGGGTCGCTACTCACCGGGCAGCGCCGAAATCAACCAGCACTTCCCAAAAGAGCATCGCAGTGATGCCCTTTGCAAACCTGAGCGAGGACAAAGCCAACGCTTACTTTGCAGAAGGCATCCAGGACGAAATCCTGACGCGGCTCGCGAAGATCGCGGATTTAAAAGTGATCTCGCGCCCCTCAACCCAGCAATATCAGAGCAAGCCAGGCAATCTCGCCGAGATCGCGAAGCAGCTGGGCGTGGCGAACATCCTGGAGGGCAGCGTCCAGAAAGCCGCCGATCAGGTGCGCGTCAACGTCCAACTCATCCAGGTGGCCAGCAATTCGCATCTGTGGGCCGATACCTACGATCGCAAGCTCGTCGACATCTTCGGTGTCGAGAGCGAAGTCGCTAAAGCAATCGCCGAGTCGTTGCAGGCCAAGCTTACTGGTGGCGAGCAACAAGCCTTGGCGGTTAAGCCGACAAACAATTCAGAGGCTTACGACGCGTACCTCCGGGGCTTGGCTTTTCAAGCGCGCACTTCGACCGCTCCAGACAATTTAGAGAAGGCCGTGGGCTTTTACGAGCGGTCGGTGCAGCTCGACCCAGCATTTGCGCTAGCCTGGGCCAGACTCTCTCGTGCGAACGCTCAGACGTATTTCGGTGGTCTAGATACGACCCCCGCTCGCCGTGACGCGACGGAGCGGGCCTTAAACACCGCCCAAAAACTCCAACCGAACTCGCCCGAAACCCTGCTCGCGCAGGCCTATTACCAATATTGGGTGCTACGGGATTACGAGCTTGCCAAAGCGACGTTCGGCCGCGTCCGGGAGCTTTTGCCGGGCAGCAGCGATGTCCCTGGTGCTCTCGCCCTAATCGCACGACGACAAGGGCGCTGGGATGAAAGCGTTGCCTACTGGGAGCAAACCCTTGCGCTCGATCCGCGCAACACTGAATGGCTAGCGAACGCCGCAGGGACTTACTCGATGCTTCGGCAATTCCCGGCAGCGCTAAAAACTTACGATAGGTTGTTGGACATTGTTCCGAATGACCCCGACACCGTCGGGTCCGAAGCAAAAATTTATCAGGCCGAGGGCAATCTGGAACAAGCCGGAAAATTGCTGGCTGGCGTAAACGCACAGACCCATTCGTTGGAGGCTTTCCTAGCGAAGATGAACCAATTGTTTCTAGAGCGGCATTTCGATGAGGCCATTCGATTGATTCATAACCGACTCACTCAATCTCGCGACCTGTCCGACATCGAAAAGCTCTTTAATCCATTCTTTCTGGTCCTCGCCCAGGAAAATGCCGGCGATATTGCCGGGGCGAGAGCCACTGCTCAACAACTGCTGCCTTCGCTAGAAACGCTCTGCAAGAAGGACCCGGATAACCCAAATTTTGTGCCAGCGCTTTCGCTAATTCATGCTGTGCTCGGCCAGAAGGATGCAGCGATAAAAGAAGCTGAGCGTGCGATCACGCTGCTGCCAAGTGCGAAGGATGCAGTGGATGGTCCTAAGGCCGAGGAGAATTTGGCGTCCGTCGAGGTCATAGTCGGCGACAAAAACCGCGCGATTCCAAGGCTGCAGCGTCTTTTGGAGATTCCGTATACTAACTTCCTTACACCGGCGCTTCTAAGGCTCGATCCGCAATGGGACCCTTTGCGTGGCGACCCTCGTTTCCAGAAACTCTGCGAGGAAAAGAAACCGTGAATTCCACCCCGCATATTGAACGTCAAACGCGCAGTGCTTCTTTTTCTGAACACTGATCCCGAACCCTAATTCTGACCGCCTAATTCGGAGGGAAAGCTCTATCAAATGGCCGACAATTTCCACAGTTTCCATAGATTGGCATCGCGGCTGCTTTTTAATACGGTTGCCAGCTAGGAGCACAACAATACTAAAACTGAACTAACTCCTTAGCCTTAGCAGCGCGCCCAGTAATGGGCGCGCTTTTTTTTTTGATTTAAACCGGTGGCCGCAGCCAAGTGCGACTTGAAGTAAGCAAAGAGTTATCCTCCTTGCCCTGCAAAGATCACACCGAACAGGCCATGCTCTTCGTCGGCGATCCCGGCACTAAAGTTGAGCTTCCCATTGAGAAAGAGGAGGTCCCACAAGCCATCAAAGTCCAAGGGGGTTCTGTCTGGCGGCGCGCCTTTTAGTGTGCCGAGAAAGGTGCCGTTTGTCGGATCGTAAACGTTGATCCGACCGTCACCAAAATTGCCGACTAAAAGCGTGTTGTTGAATTTGCCGAAGCCGGTTGTGGCAGCAGCCAAACCCCAAGGCGAGTTGAGCCGGCCATGCGAAACGAGCCGAGTGATCAAATTGCCGCTCGTGTCGAATACATCGATAAAGCCATGGCCGGCACCGGGCACGTCGTCCTTTGCATTCGCATCCTGCAAAGCGTAGGTCACAAAGATTTGGTTGTTGAAAGCGCGAATGCCAAAAGGGGCATAACCGGCCGGAAGGTTTGGGTCAACGAAAGTCGAGGAGATGTCGGTCCGCACAAAATTGCCGTTGTAAATCTCGACTTTCCCGGCATTGAAATTGGTCACGTAGAGAAAAGTGCCCCCGGATGTGGTGGCTAAGGTTGCTCCTTTATAAATTGCGCCCGTTGCTCCGTTGTCGACAGCAATGATGGCATTAGTGGGGTCGAGCGTTGGATTCCATCCTGAGATCGAACCATCTTCGCTAACGAAAAGAAAAATGCTGGGCAGCGAGCTCGCATTTTTCGTCACCTTGAAGTTTGCCGTACTGTTGAAAACAATTCCGGTGGGATTCGCTCCGTTAGCGTTACTCGCACTTGGAGGAATTGTGACGATCAGCGAAGTGGCCGTTCCATCCGGATTATATACAGTCGCAACACCGGCGCCGTTATCATTGACCCAAATCGTGTTGGACGATGAAAGGGCCATTCCCCATGGATTAATCAGGTTTGGATCAACGTGGCGTGCTACTCCGGCGATGTCGGACTGCAAATTTTTCCAGGTTAAATTCTTGTTTCTATTCCTGGCGCTGCTGTTAGCGCTGGCGCTGGCGGTGGTGGGATCGGCGCGCGTAAACGCAGTAGTCAGCGTTAGCGCGGTCACCACAAGCATTACGGTTTTGATCGCAGAACGAATGGTTTTCATATGTTTCCCTTTCTTGTTATGCTACTAGGACCGACGGAGCGCGTGCGTTGCGAACATCGGGGACTGCCGAGAAGATCGGCTAACGGGCCCGATCATCGCCGATTAAACCATCGATGGCGCGGTGAAGTTGCGCAAATCCAACTCACCGGCGCCTCGCAGCGCTGGTCACGAATTGGTCGTGCGCCAGCCAGGAAATCTTTCGTCGGGCGGGAGCAGAAGATGCCTCAGCCGCAGCAATTACACCGATTTGACCATGCCGATGTCAAACTGAGTTAATCTTCTGTGATAAGACCGAATAGTCCGTGCTCCTCGTCGGCGATTCCAGCAGTGAAATAAACTCCGGCGCTGAGAGGAAGAAGATCCCACAAACCATCAAACTCGAGCGGCGTCCCATCGGCTCTGCTAATCGTTTCGAGGAAAGCGCCGGTCGTCGGATCGTAATTGTTGATCCGACCGTCGCCAAAGTTGCCGACCCAGAGTTCACCGTCGACCAAAGCGAGCCCCCACGGGGCATTGAGGAGGCCATTCGAGACGAGGCGTCGGAGGAAGTTGCCACCGGTATCGAAGACATTGACAAAACCATTCCCCGGCCCAGCTACGTCGTCTGTTCTCTTAGCATCCTGCAACGCGTAGGTCACAAAAATCTCACCATTAATGTTGCGAATTCCGAATGGCGCGTAGCCCCCGGGGAGGTTCGGGTCGGCGAAGCCGGTCGGATTAACCCGTTGAAAATTCTCGTCGTAAGTCTCTACCTGGCCGGAACGGAAATTTGTCACATAGAGAAAATTATGGCCGTTGGCGACGCCCAAAGTCGCGCCTTTATAAACAGCGCGGTTGGTGCCGTTATTTGTACCGTTGTCGACGGCAATAATGGCGTGCGTGGCGTCCAGCCCGGGATTCCAACCGGAAATGGAAAAGTGAGGTCCGCTCGTAAAGCCGATGAAAATCGGTGGCGAACATTGAGGGGCGGAGTCCGACGTGCGAACGGTCCGATACCGCCGCAAAATTGCGCAAATCCAACTCACCGGCGCTTTAAAGCACCGGCCATTAGCCGGTCGCGCGAAATGACATGTGACCCAACAAACATCTCGCCGGGGTAGAGCAGGGGGGATGCACGAGGTGTTGTGTAGCCGCCCCGCTCTGTCGGGGCGCGTCGGGAAAACATGGCGACCAAGCGCCGTGGCTACAAATGCGCGGAAGCCAGTTCCGTCAGGCAATCATTCGGGGCGTGATGGCACACCGCGGAGAATTAATCGCGCAGATCGTCGCTCAATTTCAACGCATTTGCGCGATCTGGACCGTCGCGCTTGCGTCGATTTCCGGTCCGCCAATCGGACGGACTTATCCCGTGGCCAGCTCGATCATTCTCGCTTCCAGCCGTTGCCGTCCGGGTCCAAGGCAGGCGCATATTCAGGCACAAGATCGACATCTTCGCCCCCCACGTCAGCCTCAGCATCCATCAGCGACCGTCGGTGATGCTCTTTCGCAATGAGCATGTAAAGCGACGGGACGATGAACAATGTGAAAATCGTTCCGATGGTCATCCCACCGACGAGGACAAGACCGATCGAGTTTCGCGCCGCTGCGCCCGGTCCGCTCACAAGCGTGAGAGGAAAGTGACCGCAAATGGTGGCGAGGCTGGTCATTAGAACCGGACGCAATCGGGTGCGGGCCGCTTCAGCAATGGCAGCGAGTTTCTCGCGGCCATGCCGCTGCAGTTCATTGGCAAATTGCACGATCAGGATTCCGTTTCGTGAAATTAGACCGACCAACGTGACCAGACCCACCTGCGAATAGATGTTTATGGTCGTCGTCCACTTATCCGTCCAGAACGCCATGTTCGGGTCCGGCATTTTCAGAAATGTGAAAGTCAACGCGCCAAACATGGCGAGTGGAACGGAGCCGAGCAGAATAATGAATGGATCGCGGAAGCTGTTGAACTGAGCTGCCAGCACCAGAAAGATCAGCACAATAGCGAGCACGAAGGCGGGTAAGAACT
>Ga0207684_10004566_pt1 | contig 13008 bp, 13 predicted proteins | sample KBSK5501metaG_FD_184342 | JGI IMG/M metagenome (GOLD analysis project Ga0207684, IMG submission 184342) | Corn, switchgrass and miscanthus rhizosphere microbial communities from Kellogg Biological Station, Michigan, USA - KBS K5-50-1 metaG... | ecosystem: Host-associated > Plants > Roots >...
GTGCGGTAGTTGATCGTCTCGGGCTTCGTGACCTCGCCGCTCGACCACGAGCGGATCTGGTCCGGTGACGCGAGCGAGATGCGGATCGCGTTGAACTCGTTGACTTCAAGCATCAGTTATTCACCACTCTCAAGACCGCTGATGTTGATCCCGAGATCCGGCGACGAGTACGCGGCCGCGTCCTCGATGAACCGGATCTCCTCCTCGTTGTCGTTGAGCACCTCGACCGACAGGCCGAGCGACTGCAGCTCCTTGATCAGGACCTTGAAGCTCTCTGGAACTCCCGGCGGCTGGATGTCCTCACCCTTCACGATGGCCTCATACGTCTGCACGCGCCCCATGACGTCGTCGGACTTCACGGTGAGCAGCTCCTGAAGGATGTAGGCGGCGCCGTACGCCTCGAGCGCCCACACCTCCATCTCGCCGAAGCGCTGACCGCCGAACTGCGCCTTGCCACCCAGCGGCTGCTGCGTGATCAGCGAGTACGGGCCGGTCGAGCGCGCGTGGATCTTGTCCTCGACGAGGTGGTGCAGCTTCATCATGTAGATGTAGCCGACGGTGATGTCCTGCTCGAAGGCCTTGCCGGTGCGGCCGTCGCGCAGCTCCACCTTGCCTGACTCGGGCAATCCCGCCTCTTTGAGCGCCTTCTTGATCGCGGGCTCGCGCGCACCATCGAAGACCGGCGTCTCGACGTGGAGTCCGAGCGCCTGCGCGGCCCATCCGAGGTGCGTCTCGAGGATCTGACCGATGTTCATACGGGAAGGCACACCGAGCGGGTTGAGCACGATGTCCACCGGCTTGCCATCCGGAAGGAACGGCATGTCCTCGACCGGGAGGATCTTGGCGATGACGCCCTTGTTGCCGTGGCGGCCGGCCATCTTGTCGCCGACGCTGATCTTGCGCTTCTGCGCGACGGCGACGCGGATCATCTTGTTCACGCCGGGCAGCAGCTCGTCGTTGTTCTCGCGGCTGAACACCGCGACGTCGACGACCTTGCCGTGCTCGCCCGAGGGCAGACGCAGCGACGAGTCCTTCACCTCACGCGCCTTCTCACCGAAGATCGCACGCAGCAGGCGCTCCTCGGCGGTGAGCTCGGTCTCGCCCTTCGGCGTGATCTTGCCCACGAGGATGTCCTGCGGGCCGACCTCGGCGCCGATGTACACGATGCCGTTCTCGTCGAGATCGGCGAGCGCCTCCTCGCCGACGTTCGGGATGTCGCGGGTGATCTCCTCGGGTCCGAGCTTGGTGTCACGCGCCTCGCATTCGTACTTCTCGATGTGGATCGAGGTGAAGCGGTCGTCCTGCACCAGACGCTCGGACAGGATGATCGCGTCCTCGTAGTTGCCGCCCTCCCAGGGCATGAACGCGACGAGGATGTTCTGGCCGAGCGCGAGCTCGCCGTTGTCGGTCGAGTAGGAGTCCGCGAGGACCTGGCCCTCCTCGACGCGGTCCCCCACCTTCACCAGCGGACGCTGGTTGAAGCAGGTCCCCTGGTTGGTGCGGATGAACTTCTGCAGCTTGTAGCGGAACGCGTCGCCCGCGTCCTCTTCGACCCAGACCTCGGCGGCCGAGACAGAACGTACGAGGCCCCGGGCACGCGCGAGCACGACCTGGCCCGAGTCCTTCGCGGCGCGGTACTCGATGCCGGTGCCGATGATCGGCGCCTCGGGGCGGACGACCGGGACGGCCTGCCGCTGCATGTTCGAGCCCATGAGCGCGCGGTTCGCGTCGTCGTGCTCGAGGAACGGGATGAGCGCCGCCGACACGGAAACGATCTGCTTGGGGGACACGTCCATGAAGTCCGCGTTCGCCGGCGGGGCCTCGTGGTACGCGTCGCCGCGATGCACCTGAACGCGCTCGTCGAGGAAGAAGCCCGTGTCGTCGAGGCGCGCGTTCGCTTGTACGACCGTGGCGAGCTCCTGCTCGTCGGCGGTCAGGAAGACGATCTCGTCCGAGACGCGCGGCTTGCCCTTGCCGTCCTTGACGATGCGGCGGAACGGCGACTCGATGAACCCGTACGGGTTCACGCGCGCGTACGTCGCGAGCGAGCCGATGAGACCGATGTTCGGTCCTTCCGGCGTCTCGATCGGACAGATGCGGCCGTAGTGGCTGTAGTGGACGTCGCGGACGTCGAAGCCGGCGCGCTCACGCGACAGACCGCCCGGGCCGAGGGCCGACAGGCGGCGCTTGTGCGTGAGCTCGTCAAGCGGGTTCGTTTGCTGCATGAACTGCGACAACTGGCTTCCGCCGAAGAACTCCTTGATCGCGGCCACGACCGGCCGGATGTTGATGAGCTCCTTCGGCGTGGCCTTCTCGGGCTCGACGATGGACATGCGCTCGCGGACGACGCGCTCCATGCGCAGGAGTCCCACACGGAACTGCTGCTGGATGAGCTCGCCGACGGCTCGAACGCGACGGTTGCCGAGGTGGTCGATGTCGTCCGGGTTGCCCTTGCCGTTGTTCAGCTCGACCATCCGGCCGACGATGCGGACGAGGTCGTCGTTGGTCAGCGTGCGCTGCGACATCTCTAGGTCGAGGCCGAGCTTGCGGTTCAGCTTGTAGCGGCCGACCTTCGCGAGGTCGTAGCGGCGGAAGTTGAAGAACAACGACTGCACGAGGTTGCGGGCGTTGTCGATCGTCGGCGGGTCACCCGGGCGCAGACGCTTGTAGACCTCGACCAGACCCTCGTTGGTGTTCGTGGTCGGGTCGCGGTCCAGCGTCGACTGGACGTACTGGTGCTCCGGGTCGGTGTCGATCGCGGTGAAGAGCGCCTTGATCTCCTCGTTCGAGGAGTACCCGACCGCGCGCAGCAGCGTGGTGACCGGCAGCTTGCGCTTGCGGTCCACCTTCACCGACATGACGTCCTTGTTGGACGTCTCGAATTCGAGCCACGCGCCGCGGTTCGGGATGAGCTTCGCGTAGAAGAGACGGCGGCCGGTCGTGGGGTCGTCGACGGCCGTGAAGTACACGCCCGGCGAACGGACGAGCTGCGACACGACGACGCGCTCCGCACCGTTGATCACGAACGTGCCCTTGTCGGTCATCCACGGGAAATCCCCGAGGAAGACGTCCTGCTCCGAGACCTCACCGGTCTCCTTGTTCACGAGCTCGACGCGCGCCCAGAGCGGCTTGCTGAACGTGAGGTCCTTGGTCCGGCACTCCTCTTCGGAGTACTTCGGCTCACGGAACTCGCTCGAGATGAAACGCAGGTCGAGGTTCTTCCCGGTGAAGTCCTGGATCGGCGAGATCTCCGTGAAGAGCTCGCCCAGACCTTCGTCGCAGAACCACTTGAAGCTGTCGAGTTGGGTCTGGATCAGATTCGGTAGCGGCAAGACCTCGGGGAGCGAGGCGAAGTTGCGGCGCTGGCGAGCAGGCGACAAGACCCGGTCGAGGGTGATGGACATAGACGGACCCTCCTCAGGCGCTTAGGTGGGGCAGGCGCAAAGAGAGACGGGGACTGACCTGTGGCAAGGGACATATCGTAGGCCGTCATCTACCGCCCGGTCAAGCGGCGGGAACCGTCAAATTTCTACTTGAGACGGGGCCTTGTCAAGACCCCTTTCTTGCCACCCTCATCCGTCGGGAAAGCGTCAGAAGTCGGTAAAACGGCGTGATTGGCACCCTTCCGGACGGCACACCGGCGGCCCGCCTGCGTATTCTCCAGCAGACAGATGGACGAGCTGAAGGCGCCCGAGGCCCCACCGGCACCCGAGAAGAAGCCCGTCCTGACTCGCCGCACCGTCCTCGCCGCGGCGGCGGCGGCCGGCGCCGGCGTCGCGGCGGCCCGCCTCGTCGCGCTGGCGAACGAGCCCACCTTCGAACGCGTCCCGATCACGGGCACGCAGGGCAACAACACCGGTCTCGATTGGCTCGCGCCGCTCGGCAACGAAGCCGCGCGCGTCTCGCATCTCCTGCGCCGCACCACCTTCGGCGCATCCGCGGAGGAGCTCGATAAGGCGCAGATCGAGGGGTACGCGAGGACGGTCGATCGCCTGATCGAGACACCGATCGCTGAGCCGCCGGTCCTCGCGGGAGGCGACGACGCCAGCCAGGAGACCCCGCTCAATGTGAGTGCGCTCCAGCAGTGGTGGATCGACTGGATGCTCGCGAGCCCGACCCCGTTCGGTGAGCGCATGACGCTCTTCTGGCACGGACACTTCACGTCCGACTTCCGCAAGGTCGGCAACCAGTACCCGTTCCTCTACTGGCAGAACCTCACCTGGCGGAAGAACGCGCTCGCGGATCTGAAGACGATGCTCTACGGGGTCACCATCGATCCGGCGATGCTCCGCTATCTCGACCTCGGCAACTCCACCGCGCAGAGCCCCAACGAGAACTACTCCCGCGAGCTCATGGAGCTGTTCACGATGGGCCCCGAGGCGTTCGCCGAGGACGACGTGCGCGCCGGCGCGAAGGCGCTCTCCGGATGGCGCGAGCCGCGCACGCAGGCGATGATCGACGCGGATATCAAGCGTCAGACGATGCGCACCGGCCAGGCCCCGAAGACCACCCCCAAAGCCGACACCGTGAAGACCGGCGTCTTCGAGGCCCAGCGGGCCTACAAAGGCGCGCCGTTCACCTACCTCGGTGAGTCCCGGGTCTGGAACACCGACGCGGTGCTCGACAAGATCCTGCAGCAGGACGCGACCGCGCCGTTCATCGTGCGCAAGCTCCTCACCGCGTTCGTGTCGCCTACGCCGTCCGACCCGTACGTCGCGCGGCTCGCCGCCGGTTACCGGAAGAGTCGCTACGACACGAAGGCGCTGATGCGCGACATCTTCATGAGCCCCGAGTTCACGGCCGCGGATACGTACCGCGCGCTCATCAAGTCGCCGACCGAGGTCATGATCCATACCGCCAAGGCCCTCGGCGACAAGACGCTCTCGCGACTGGCCACGGGTCAGGGTCAGGGCATGGGCCAGACGCTCTTCGATCCCCCGAGCGTCGGCGGCTGGCCGCAGAACGAGTCGTGGGTCTCGTCGAACACGATGCTCGCGCGCGCGAACTTCGTCACGGCGGCCGTGCAGGCCGTGAAGAAGCTGCCGTCCGCGGGGAACGCCCACAACACTCAGATCGACGGCGTGATGTCAGCACAGACTTTGAAGCTGCTCAACGAGGCGGCGGACGACAAGCGTCGCTGGTCGATCCTGCTGGCCTCGCCTGAGTTCCAGCTCAAATAAGAAGGGAGCACCGAAGTGGTCGCCAGTGTCGACAAGATCGGACGCCGCGAGTTCCTCCGTGCCGGGCTCGTGTTCGGCGCCGGAGCTGCGGGGCTGGCGGCGGGCTATGCCGCGGTGCCGGACGTCTTCGCTCGCGCGATCTACGCCGCGAAGCAGGAGAAGGTCGTGAACGACAAGGTCCTGGTGATGATCCAGCTCGCCGGCGGCAACGACGGCCTTCAGACTGTGATGCCGCTGGGGGATTCGAGCTACCGCGACCTGCGGCCGCAGCTCTCGAAGTCGGCCGATGATGCGCTGCCCATCTCGAAGGAGTTCGGCCTCAACAAGAACCTCGTCGGCACCAAGAAGCTGTGGGACGATGGCAAGCTCGCGATCGTGCAGGGCGTCGGCTATCCGAAGCCGTCGTTCTCCCACTTCGACTCGATCCGCGTGTGGGAGACCGCCGATCCGAACCGCCGCCAGCAAGACGGCTGGCTCGGCAAGACGATCGCCGACAACTACGACTCCGCCGGCCACCCGCTCGTCGGTTGCGCGTGCGGCACCACCGGTATCCCTGGCGCGTTGCGCGATCTCCAGGCGACGCTGACCGTCGTGAACAGCCAGCAGACCTTCAAGTTCAACGGTGGCGACGAGATGGAGAAGGCCATGGGCGCGCTCTACACGAGCACGCCGGGGATCTACGGCGCGCTGTTCGACACCGCGGTCACGACCGCGCGCGACACCGTCGCGCAGCTGAAGAGCTCGGCCGCGTCGTACACGCCCAAGGCGCAGTACTCCGACAACCCGAAGCTCGTGTACTCGTCCAAGAACCAGCTCGCGGGCGCGCTCCAGCTCGCCGCGCAGCTCATCGTCACCGGGACCGGCGTGAAGGTCCTCCACGTGACGCTCGGCGGATTCGACACGCACTACACGCAGCAGCAGCGCCACGACGACCTCATGGGGTACTTCGACCAGGCCGTCTCAGCGTTCCACGCCGACCTCGCGGCGCACGGCATGTCCGACCGCGTACTCATCGCGACGTGGTCGGAGTTCGGCCGCCGTCCGAAGGAGAACGCGAGCGCGGGCACCGATCACGGAACGTCGGCGCCGGTCTTCCTCATGGGCGACACCGTGAAGGGCGGCCTCTACGGCGCCGCGCCGAGCCTGAGCAAGCTCGACACCGGCGGCAACCTCGCCTGGAACGTCGACTTCCGCTCGGTCTACCAGGAGATCCTCGACGGCCACCTCGAGGTCGACGCGAAGGAAGTCTTCAGCCAGAGCTTCGACAAGCTCGCGATCATCAGGGCGTAACCATGGATCGCGCGACGATCCTGCGCGCGGGCGCGGCCCTGTTCGCGACCGCCGCGTTCGTCGGCTCGGGCGGCTACGTCGTCGCGCATCCGAAGAACGACGCCGCGCCGCTTCAGCCACCCGCCGAGTCGCAGCTGTCGCTGCGCACGGCAGCGCCGAGCGCATCACCCACGCCCACCCGGACCGGCCGCGGCACGCCGCCGCCGCGCATCACCGTCGCGCCGGGTGTGCAGGCCACTCAGCTTCCGGGCATCACCTACACGCACGTCTCCTGATACGCACGTCTCCTAATACGCTGCGGAGGCGATGGTGAGCCTGACCTTCACGGCGCTCGGCGGCGAGTGCGAGCTGTACGCCATCGACGTCGACGCCGCCACGCTGGAGCAAGCACGCGCGTGGACCCTGCGCATGCACGATCGCCTCACGCGGTTCGAGCCGCACAGCGAGCTGTCGCGCCTCAACGCGTCGCGCGGTCGCTGGTTCGCGGTGAGCCCCGAGCTCGAGACGCTGCTCCGCGAATCGCTTCGCGCGTTCGAGGTCAGCGACGGGCTCGTGAACGTCGGCGTGCTTCCCGCCCTCTTGGCGGCGGGCTACACGCGCGATTTCGCCGCCGGCCCTACCGCGATCGCCGCGGCGCCACAGATACCGCCATTGCCCGAGCTGCTTCACCTGCGTCCCGGCGAGGCCCGCCTGGTGCGAGGCGGCGCGATCGACCTCGGCGGCATCGCCAAAGGCTGGCTCGCCGACCGTCTCGCGGAGCGCCTCGGCGCGAACGTGCTCGTGAATCTCTGTGGCGACCTCTACGCCCGCGGCGGCGGCGAAAGCGGCGAAGGTTGGCCGGTCGGCTTCGGCGACAAGACGCTCCTGTTAAGGGATCTCGGGGCGGCTACCAGCGGGACCACGAAGCGAGCGTGGCCGGGCGGCCATCACCTCATCGATCCGCGCACGGGGCGTCCGGCCGAGAGCGACCTCAGCGAGGTGTCGGTGCTCGCTTCGACGGCAACGGACGCGGAGATATATGCGAAGGTCGCGCTCCTGCTCGGCTCGCGCGATGCGCCGACCTGGCTCGAGCCGCGGTCACCGGGCTGGTCATTAGCGTGATGCCGAAAGCGCGCGCTTGGCCTCGTAGAGGCGCGCATCGGCCGCCTTCACGACATCGTCGCCGCTCTGACCTTTCTGCCACTCCGCCGCGCCCACGCTGATGGAGACCGGGCGCCCGATCGCCGACCAATCGTCGTCACGGATCGCGCGGCGCAGGCGCTCCGCCACCACGTTCGCTTGATCCTCGCGCGTGCCCGGTAGGAGCGCGAGGAATTCGTCGCCGCCCTGTCGGATCGCAACGTCGGAGCCGCGAAGCTGAATGCGGAGCAGCTCGCCGATGCGCGTAAGGACGCGATCGCCTGCCGCGTGCCCGAGCGTGTCGTTCAGGCGCTTGAGGCCATCGAGGTCGAGTACGAGCACCGAGAACGAGCGCCCGCGCGCGGCCTCGGAGACGAGACGCTTCAGCAGGTCCTCGGCGTAGCGGCGGTTGTAGAGGCCGGTCAGCGCATCGGTGAAGGCGAGCTGCATCGCGCTGGAGCGCTGATCCGCGAGCTCCTCGGCTCGCGCCGTGATGGCACGGCGTGCGTCGCGCAGCGCGCGACCGGCGAACGCGGTGAAGAGCACGAACGCGAACAGCTGCAACAGTTCGGTCGCGAGACGCCCACCGGCGAGAGCCGGATCGGTGGCGCCGCGGCTGATGATGGCGACGATGAGGAGGACCGCCGCCGCCACCCCGCCGATCACCAGCGTATGCACGGTCCGAGGCGAGTAGACGGTGATGAGCACCGTAAGGAGGAGATACGGGAAGTACGGCGACTCGTTCCCGCCGGTGAGGCTCAGAAGCACGACGACCACTGGCTGAACGAGGATGGCGAAGACGACGACACGCCTGTCCCCCAGCGCCGCCAGTGGGACCAGCCTGAACCACGCCAGCGTCAACAGGAAGAACGCGAGCGCGGTCCAGAGGACTCCGGAACGATCCTGTTGCTCCGTGATCGGGAGCAGCCCGGTGATGGCGAAGATCGCGCAGACCGCCAGCGCGAGACGCTCGTTCGTTCGACGGATACGCTCGGCATACGCCGCGGTTTCGAGCGCAGCCTCCGTCTTCGTCCGCTCTGCGGGCTCGCCGGGTGTCATACGGACATCACCCTAAAAACCAAACCGGGACCCTTGCGGGCCCCGGTCCGGCACCTTTCGCGAGCCCACCGACAAGGCGGTGGACCGGCGGACGACAACGATATCGGGGAGCCCTGCGCTACCGATACCGGTGGCAGAACGTTTGGGCTACTGCGCGGCTATTTGAGCTCGACCGTCGCGCCCGCGTCCTCGAGCTTCTTCTTGACGGCGTTCGCTTCGTCCTTGCCGATGTTCTCTTTGACCGGCTTCGGAGCCCCGTCCACGAGGTCTTTTGCCTCTTTCAGGCCCAGACCGGTGAGCTCGCGTACCGTCTTGATGACATTGATCTTGGACGCGCCGGCCTCCTTAAGGATGACGCTGAACTCGGTCTTTTCTTCAACCTCGGCCGCGGCCGCGCCGGCAGCGGCGCCGCCACCGGCCGCCGCGACGGCGACGGGTGCCGCACTCACGCCCCAGCGGTCCTGTAGGTACTTGCCGAACTGGGCGATCTCCATGATCGACCAGGACTCGAGCTCGCCTGCGATCTTGTCGAACTTCGGGTTGCTTTCGGTAGCGGTTGCCACTGTTGTCTCTCCTTTATTGCGCGCGTGCGCTGAGCACGTAGATCAGGTTCTGAGCCGGTGCCTGGAAAAGTCCGGTGAGCTGAGCCAACGGTGCCTGGAGGCTGCCGACGATCTGGCCCTGAAGGTACGCGCGGCTCGGAAGCCTCGCGAGGGCGTTGAGGTCGTCGGCGGACATCGCCTGACCACCGATGAACGCTCCGAGGATGCGCAGCGACTTGAGAACTCGAGCCTCGTCCACGATGCCCTTCGCGAGCTCGACCTCGTCGATCTTGCCGAGCGCGACCGCCGTGGGTCCGGCGAGCAACGACGCGAGGCTGCCGCGCTCGGTCTTGTCCGCCGCGCGCGTGAACAGGCTGTTCTTCACCACGTGGTACTCGACGCCTTTCGGACGCAGGCGTTTGCGTAGGCCCTGCAGCTCGCCGACCTTCAGGCCGCGGTAATCGGTGACGATCACCGCGGTCGAGCCGCGGAGCTGTTCCGCGAGCGCGTCCACAGCGCGGCTCTTCGCCGGAATGCCGCCGCCCTTCCGTTTGACCTTGGGTCCTGTCTTGATCTTCGCCATGTCACCCCCTGAGAACTACGAAGCCCTCGTTCCCCAGCGGAAACGAGGGCAACCGCACGGCAACGCCGCGCACTTGTTTCTCGCCTCCGCAGGACTTATCCCTTTCGGGCGCCGGCTTCTTTGGCTTTGATGTTTTCTCTGAGCGTTGCAGAGCCGATGCTCTGCCACCTCAGTAGGTGAATTATGAGGTCGCGCGGCCCCCGAGTCCAAGTGTCGCGCCCAGATCGAGCTTCACGCTCGGCCCCTGCGTGCTCGTGAGATGCGCCGATCGCACGTACTGGCCCTTCACGCCCGCGGGCCGTGCGCGGTTGATCGCCTCGACCACCGTCGCGAGGTTCTCGACGAGCGCCTGCTCGCTGAATGACGCCTTGCCGACGACGGTGTGGATCACGGCGGTCTTGTCCACCCGGAATTCCACGCGGCCGCCCTTGGCGTCGCGCACCGCTTTCGCGACGTCGAACGTCACGGTGCCCGACTTGGGGTTCGGCATGAGACCGCGCGGACCCAGGACACGACCGAGCTTGCCGACCTGGCCCATGAGGTCCGGCGTCGCGACCGCGACGTCGAATTCCATCCAGCCGCCCTCGATCCGCTTGGCGAGATCCTCCGCGCCAACGACGTCCGCGCCCGCGGCCTGTGCCTCTCGCGCCTTGTCGCCCTGCGCGAACGCGATCACGCGCACCGTCTTGCCGGTGCCGTTCGGGAGCACGGCCGCGCCGCGCACCATCTGATCGGCGTGCTTGGGATCGACACCCATGCGCATGTGCAGCTCCACGGTCGTGTCGAACTTCGCCTGACTGGTCTCTTTCACGAGCTTCACGCCCTCGGCGGGCGGGTATTCGCGGAGGCGGTCGATCTTCTTCGCGAGCTCGTTGTACCGCTTGCCGTGCTTCTTCTCTGGCATGTCCGTCTCCTTTCGGCCCTCGGCCTCCCGTCTCTCGCGCGGTGCACGCCACCTGTCGGTGGATCTTCATCGTATCGCTACGAGCCGATCTCGACTCCCATGCTGCGCGCGGTGCCCTCGACCATCTTCATCGCGCCTTCGATCGAAGTGGCGTTGAGGTCGGCCATCTTGGTCTCCGCGATCTTCTTCACCTGGGCGCGGGTGATCTTCCCGACCTTTTCCTTGTTCGGCTTGCCCGAGCCCTTCTCGATGCCGGCCTCGCGTCGGATGAGGTCCGCGGCCGGCGGGCTTTTCGTCACAAAGGTGTACGAGCGGTCCTCGAACACCGTCACCACCGCGGGCACGACCGTGCCCGTCAGCGCCGCGGTGCGCTCGTTGTACTCCTTTATGAACTGACCCATGTTGATGCCGTGCGGGCCGAGTGCGGTGCCGACGGGCGGAGCGGCGGTGGCCTTGCCCGCTTGGATCTGCACCTTCACGACCGCCTTGATCTTCTTCGCCACTTATTTCACCAGCTTCTCGATCTGCAGGAAGTCCAGCTCGACCGGCGTCTCGCGGCCGAAGATGGACACCAGGACCTTGACCTTGTTGCGCTCGGGGTTCACCTCGTCGACGACACCATGCAGGTCGGTGAACGGACCATCGGTGACACGGACCGCCTCGCCCTTCGTGAACGCCACTTTGTACTTCGGCGCGTCCAGCTTGATCTGGCGGAGGATCGCGCGCACCTCGGTGTCGGTGAGCTCGGTCGGCTTGTTGCCGCTTCCGACGAAGCTCGTGACGCCCGGCGTGTTGCGCACGACGTACCAGGAGTCGTCGCTCATCACCATCTCGACGAGAACGTAGCCGGGGAAGATCTTCCGCTCCACCGGGTGACGCTTGCCATTCTTGATCTCGATCTCTTCCTCGGTCGGAACGAGCACCTGGAAGATCTTGTCGCCCATGTCCATCGACTGGATCCGGTGCTCGAGGTTCGTCTTCACCTTGTTCTCGTAGCCCGAGTAGGTGTGGATCACGTACCAGCGGCGGCCGGTGTCGGCCTGCGGCTCCGCGGTCGGCGCCGCGGCTGACGGCTTCTCGGGCTCCGGCTCGGGTGCGGGCGCGGCGATCTCCGGTTCGGCCTCGGCGACCGCGCCGGCGCGGCGCAGGAGCTTCTTGGCCTCGTCGACCGAGACCTCCTCCTCGGGCTCCGCGGTACCGAGGAACGCGCGCGCGGCGAGCGTGGCCTCTTCATCGGAGAGCTTCGCGGCGTCGATGCCGCTCTCCTGCTCCGCCCCCAACCCCTCCGGCGCGGCCGCCTCTGGCGCCGCGTCGCGCGGTTCGTCCTGCTCGCTGCGCTCCTGCTCGTCCATGCCGCTCCTTATTGCCCGGGGACCGGGGTTGCCGTCGGCTGACCGACGATGCCCTTGGTGATGACCAGCGTGAAGAGGTTGTCGAACGCGAAGATGTATGCGGCGATCAGCGCCGAGATGACGAGCACGATCAGCGTGAGGCGAAGGACCGTCTCACGGCTCGGCCAGGTGACCTTGCGCAGCTCGCCCCACGCCTCCTGCGCGAACTCGACCGGGCTCTGGCGCGTCGCTCGCAGCGTTGTTGCCATTCCTAGTTATCCATTCCTTCCAGCACGGCAGGAGAGACTCGAACTCTCAACCTACGGTTTTGGAGACCGTTGCTCTGCCAGTTGAGCTACTGCCGTGTGAGCCGCAAGGCGGCTCACACGGCAGCTGCACTTTGGCCGAGTGCCCGAAGGGGCACGAGGCCAGTAGTGCAGACACCGCGCGTCCGCCGAGGTACGTCAAACCGTCCATCTATCTAGTTTCCCGGTGAGCGGTGTGTTTCCGGCAACGTGGGCAGAACTTCGACAGCTCGATCCGATCCGGATCGTTCTTCCGGTTCTTCGTCGTCGCGTACGTGCGCGACCGGCAGGTCGAGCACGCCAGCGTGAGGATCGGGCGGTTGTCTTTGGCCATGGATTACAGCACCTCCGTAAGGAGGTGCACGTATGAATCTTGACGAGCGAAACGAGTCATGATTCCTACTCCAGGATCTTCGTCACCACGCCGGCGCCCACGGTCTTGCCGCCTTCGCGGATGGCGAAGCGCAGACCCTCCTCCAGGGCGATCGGGGTGATGAGCGTGACGGTCAGGGTGACGTTGTCGCCGGGCATGACCATCTCGGTCCCCGCCGGCAGCTCGGCTGACCCGGTGACGTCGGTGGTGCGGATGTAGAACTGGGGCCGGTAGCCGTTGAAGAACGGGGTGTGCCGGCCGCCCTCCTCCTTGGAGAGCACGTAGACCTCGGTGGTGAACTTGGTGTGCGGCTTCACGCTGG
>Ga0207684_10004569_pt1 | contig 13005 bp, 8 predicted proteins | sample KBSK5501metaG_FD_184342 | JGI IMG/M metagenome (GOLD analysis project Ga0207684, IMG submission 184342) | Corn, switchgrass and miscanthus rhizosphere microbial communities from Kellogg Biological Station, Michigan, USA - KBS K5-50-1 metaG... | ecosystem: Host-associated > Plants > Roots >...
GTCCGATCCGTGAACGGACGCGCCGCCGCCTGGTTCCGCGGCGCCCAGGACCGCCATGAAGGCCGGATCTGGGCGGGTGGTGTCGAGAAAGACGTCACCTTCTTGGACGCCGAAAACGCCACCAATGACGAGATCGACGCCGCGTACCGCGCCAAGTATCGCCGCTACGCCGCCAGCATCGTCAATAGCACCCTAACGCCGCCAGCATCGTCAATAGCACCCTAACGCCGCAAGCGCAGGCCGCGACCCTCAAACTCACGCCGCGTGCGCCAGGCTCGTAGTTCGACAACCTGTAGCTCTCAAAGGGCAGGAGAAGACAGGATGAAAACCAAGCATCTGGGCCGGACGGGGCTGCAAGTCTCCGAGATCTGCCTGGGGACGATGACCTTTGCCAACCAGGCCGATGAGCCAACCTCACGCGCGATCATGGATAAGGCGTTCGAGCGCGGCGTCTACTTCTTCGATACCGCCAATGTGTATCCGCTGGGCGCGACCCCCGAGACGATTGGGCGTACCGAAGAATTTGTAGGACGCTGGCTCAAAGGACGGCGTGAGCATATTGTGCTGGCGACGAAGTTTGGCATGCCAATGGGCAGCGGTCCCAATAGCCAAGGCGGCTCGCGTAAGCACATCATGCAGTCCGTCGAGGACAGCTTGCGTCGCCTACAGACTGACTACATTGACCTGTATCAGATGCACTTTCCCGACTTTGAGACGCCGCTGGAGGAGACGCTGCACGCGTTGGACGACCTGCTGCGCAGTGGCAAGGTTCGCTATGTTGGCTGCTCCAACTATCCCGCGTGGCTGCTTGCCAAAGCGTTGTGGACCAGCGACAGGCTCGGACTGGCGCGCTTTGATTCTGTGCAACCGCGCTACAATCTGCTCTTCCGCCATATCGAGATCGAGCTGCTTCCCCTGGCTAAAGATCAGGGCGTCGGCGTGATCACCTACAACCCACTCGCCGGTGGTCTCCTCACCGGACGCTATCACGCCGGACAAGCTCCCGAGGAGAATTCCCGCTTTACAGTTCGCAACGCCGGTGAGCTATATCAGACCCGCTACTGGCATGAGGCGCAGCTAACAGCGGTAGAGCAGCTCAAGCGACTGTGCGATGAGCGAGATCTTCTAATCGGACAGGTCGCCATCGCCTGGATACTGGAAAATCCCACCATCACATCGGCCATTGTCGGCGCCAGCAAATCTGAGCAGCTCGATCAGACACTGCCGGCGATCGATCTCCAGCTGGACGAGTCGTTACGTGAGGCGTGCAACGCGGTCTGGTATCAGATCCCACGTGAGCCGAACCCAGAGGTTGCGTACCGTTGAGCCAGGAGGTAAGAGAGCAGCATGCAGATCACGAGGAACTCCATCGAGACCACGCCTGGGCCGAGCGAGTGGTTCACTGGCGCGGTCTTCATCGACGCGGTCGCGACGCCGTCGGCGACCTCGCGTTTGTCGGCGAGCAGCGTGCACTTCAACCCAGGCGCTCGAACGGCGTGGCACACGCATCCCAACGGCCAGACCATCTATGTCACCGAAGGCGTTGGTCTCTGCCAGCGCCGTGGCGGACCGGTCGAGGTCATCCAGCCAGGGGATCGCGTGTTCTTCGAGCCTGGTGAGGAGCACTGGCACGGCGCCACATCGACCCGCTTCATGACCCATCTGGCGATGCTCCAGGTCGACGACGAAGGCAAGAGCGCCACGTGGGGTGAGCAGGTCACCGACGAAGAGTATAGCCAGCAAACCAGGTAGTCTCTTGCGTCTTATCCAGAGGTTCAACGACTTACCGTGTACGCAGACTTATCCTCCAGTGTCCAAGTAGGTCAGCTCTGCCTCGGATAACACGATTTCTCCCGCCAACACATTAGTAGCGAGTTGTTCCAGAGTGGAGCAGGCAGTAATCGCATAGGCAGGAAATGGATGCGAGATGATGTAGGCCAGAGACACGGTGCTCAGGGGGATGCCCAGCTCGTTGGCCAATGTCTTGACGCGCGCCAGTTTTGCCAGGTTCGACCCGGAACCATAGACGGATCTCAGCGATTCGGGGAGGGCGTCCAGCGTCTTGTGCTCCAACTTGGCGAAAAAGCCGTGCGCTTGGGAGGTGTAGGCCATCGCTGGAAGGCCACTGGCACGGTGATAGGCAAAGGTCCGCTCATCCATCGCCACCATGGTGGGGTCAGACAGGGCCTCGAGGTTGGGCGCCGCCAAACTCCACATGAGCTGGTTACCAACAAATGCCGGCATTCGGTGGGCGGCAGCATAGGCTTGCGCCTCCTGAATGCGCTCCACTCGCCAGTTTGAGCAGCCAAATGCCCTAATTTTTCCCGCCTGCGCCAGGCGCTGTAACGACTCTAAGACTTCAGCGACGGGGCGGTTAGGGTCGTCCCGATGCAACCAGTAAAGATCGATGTAGTCGGTCTGCAGATTGCGCAGACTTTCGTCCAAATCACTGCAGAGCTCCGCCTCGGAGAGGCGAGGGATCTCCATGGTTGCCAGTCGGGGATGGCACCCTTTGGTGCTGAGCACGACTTGGTCTCTATGATGGCGAGCGGTAATCCAGGCGCCCACCGTCCGCTCACTGAGCCCTTTACCGCCGGGAAGCCACTCCCCATAGACCAGCGCCGTGTCAATGAAGGCGCCACCTGCCTCAAAAAAGGCATCCATGAGGGCAAACGAAGTGTCTTGAGAAACACTGACCCCAAAGGGCAGCGCCCCAAGGCAAATGACAGACGGACGCATATCGGTCGTGGGAATTGCACCATATTGCACAGGATCAAGCTCTCATGCCGCTGTCAAGCTAGGTTGTCTGCGCACTCGATACAGACCCTTATCGCTCGGGGGGTGCCCTATCTGGGGCCTCGAGATGCGTAACGCGCGCTGGACCTGTGGAGTCGCGAACAATGAGCTTGGTGGGGACGGTGATCGACATTGGAGGCGACTGCGGCTGGGCGAGACGCGCCAGGGCGAGCCGAGCTGCCTCTTCACCCCGACGCACAGCATGTGATTCAACGGTTGTTAATGCGGGAATCGTGAACGCGGAACTCTCGACGTTATCAAAACTGCAGACGCTCATCTCGTTGGGCACCGCAATCCCACACTGATGGAGCGCCGCTAAGGTCCCCTGTGCCAACAGGTCGTTGACCACGATCAAGGCAGTCGGAAGCTCGGCTGCGGATGTGTCCTGGACGAATGCCCGCGTCGCATCATAGCCATCTTGCATCGTGGTGCCGCAGCGCCGAATGAAACGTTCGTCGATGGGTAACCCCATCTCCAGCTGAATCCGCAAGCACGTCTCTAACCGTTTGTTGAACAGCCGCTGATTCGCGGTTCCATAGATATAGCCAATCGAGCGGTGCCCTAGCCCGGCAAGGTGCTCCAGGACGGCTCGCTCACCTGTCTCCGGCTCGGTGTCCACACAGTCCAAGTTGGCGTCTACAATGCCGATGCCAATGATCGGGAATCCCTCTGCCACCACCAGACGGCGATCCAGTTCCAGCTGATCCGTGCCAGCCATCAAGATCAGGGCGTCATAGCGCTGTTGGCGTAACCATTGCAGGGCCAAACGCTCATTTTCAACATCATAATTCGTGCCCGTGACAAAAGTATTGTAGCCGTGGCGCCGCGCATAGTCTGTTGTGCCGGCCACCGTCTGCTGATAGTGCGCGTTGAAGGGGTCCGGAATGGCGATCCCAAGAATCTTTGACGCTTTGCGACCCAGGGTGCGCGCAGCCTCATGGGGAACGTAGTTGAGCTGCTCGATAGCTTCAAGGACACGCGTACGAGTCTCCGGGGAAATATTCGCTGAGGCGACATTATTGATGACGAAGGATACAGTTGTTTGCGATACCCCAGCTAAACGGGCGACATCAGCGCTTGTCGCCCGTTTCGTCTTATGCAAGGCCATCCATTACCTCCTCGTCGCCCACTCCCTTTACTAAGACATATTACTAAAGCTACTCGGCTCCTCCTCGTTTGTCAAGAAACGCTAGCCTTGCGCCCCAAATGTATACTGGTGAAATTAGCCCCTTGACAAGAGGCGCATTCATTCGTATCCTTGCACTAAAGCGTATTACTGATACGCTTTAGTGGTAGTAGTGTTCCGTCGCTGAGAGCGGCTTTCCAGTGCGGGATGACCAGGCTCCAGGTTTCTTCGGCAACGTTGAGCACGCGCGCGCAACCCTCAGGCTTCCTCAGTCCGTTGAATGGAACTCGCGATGTCGCAAGTCCTCGGTACCAGTGGAGGTTCCACCCATGATGCGTCGCAAACCCTCTCTTGTTGTCCTCGTACTCGCGTCCCTGCTTGTTCCCCTAGTGCTCGCCGCCTGTGGCGGCAGCGGCGGTAGCGGTGACAAGGTCACCCTGAAGTTCTACCATTGGATCGGCGCAGACGCCGGCCCAGTCATCGACCAGATCGACAAGAAGTTTGAGTCCGAGAACCCAAACATTCACATCGAATTTACCACCGCCCCAACCGACCAGTATCAAACAGTGATCAAAACACGCCTGGCGGGCGGTGACGCTCCCGACGTCTTTGGCGTCTTCCCCGGCGCGTGGTTGGCCACCTACGGAGCGAAACCCGGCTATTTGCTCGATGTGTCGAACGAATCCTGGGTATCTACCCTCAATCCGGCGGCGAAGGATGTTGCGAGCTACAACGGCAAGGTGTATGCCCTGCCCATGAGCCAAAACGTGATTGGCGTGGTCTATCGCAAAGATCTCTTTACCAAGGCCGGCGCGACGGTCCCGACAAATTGGGATGAATTCCTTGCCGCCTGCCAGAAGCTCAAGGCTGCTGGAATCACACCATTAGCGTTGGGCATCAAGGATCAATGGGTAGACCAGCTCATCCCTTACGCCATGGCACCTACCGCGATCTACAGCTCCAACCCGACGTTCGACGCGGATATGTTTGCTGGCAAGTCGACCTTCGCCAACTCCCAGTGGGTCCAGATGATGCAGGATTACCTGTCGCTGAACCAAGGCGGCTACTTCAATAGCGGCGGGTTGGGCACCACCTACCAACAGACGCAGGATCTCATCACGTCTGGCAAAGCTGCGATGGTGGTCCAAGGCAACTGGATCTTAGCTCCCCTCAAACAAGCTGATCCCTCGCTGCAGCTGGGCATGTTCCCGCTACCGTACAACAAGGCTGGTCAGAAGCCGTGGGTGGCGGCGGCGGTTGGTGAGGAGATGGGCGTCTCGTCCAAGACGAAACATGCCGAGGAAGCCAAGAAGTTTGTGGCCTTTTGGTCGCGGCCAGATATTATGAAGCTGTATCTGGATGCGAAGAAAGCCTATCCGGCGCAGAACAACGTCACCCCCGACCTCGACCCTGCGGCGGCGGAGATGTTGCCGGCTCTCCAGGCGGGCTCCTACAACTTCCTCGACCAGAAATGGCCAGTAGGCGTACAGGATGTGATGCTGAAGGACATCCAGAGTGTCTTTGGCGGGACGATGACGATCGACCAGATGCTCAAAGACATGGACACGACCTTCGCGGAGAAGAAGTCAACCGTATAACGCGCATGCGGGCTGCCCCGCATACGAGCGAGCCTCTGTCGTGGTGACCCATAGCGCCATGGCAGAGGCTGCTCATCCCTTTACCGCATCTATCCTGCGCTCCACCAGGGCGTCACCGTCGACCAAGTCCAGCACTGGAGCTCACCTCGATGGCGAAAACCGTCAACATCCCATTCGTCCGCCCCACCCACGCGAGGCGCGCCATCACACGATGGCGTCCTTCGTATCGCGCGGTGATGGACGTGCTCTTTGTGGCGCCTGCCCTCGCGATCTTTACCGTGCTGATAATGGCGCCGGCGCTCAGCAGCTTTGTGTATAGCCTGACCGACTGGAGCGGGCTCGACAGCCCCATCCATTTTGTCGGATTCGACAATTTTCTCGCGCTGGCTCGCGATCCGACTATTTGGGGAGATATTCGCACGACATTGATTTTTGCGGTCATTGTCACACTTGGTCAGACCGCCTTGGGATTGGCCTTGGCGCTGGCGCTCAACGCGTTTCGTCGTTCTGCGACGCCGCTACGCGTCCTGTTCTTGATTCCCGCCATGATCAGTCCCGTCGCCGTTGGCTACATCTGGTCCTATATCTATTCCCCGCTTTTTGGCTTTCTCAATGCGTTCCTTACCCAAGTCTATCTTGGTCAACTCTCACACGACTGGCTGGGGGACTATCAAACGGCGCTCTACAGTGTGATCTTCACGAACATCTGGGCATTTGTTGGGCTGACTACCGTCGTTTTCTTGGCCGGTCTGCAAACGGTGCCGGAGGAGTTGCTCGAAGCGGCTCACCTCGACGGAGCGAACGCGTGGCAGCGCTTCTGGCGGGTTACGTTTCCGCTGATTGCTCCAGCCTTGACCATCAATGTCATTTTGGCGTTAATCGGTAGCCTCAAAGTCTTCGACCTCATTCTGGTCATGACCGAAGGCGGGCCAGGGCGTGCGACAGAGTCCGTTGTCCTGCGCATTTATCAGGACGCCTTCATCAATAACAGTTTTGCTCGGGCGACCGCATTGAGTGTCGTCATCTTCTTGCTCATTCTCGGACTCTCCATAGTCAATCTGCGGTGGTTACGCCGCCGGGAGGTTACGATCTAAGATGGCCAGTCGTACCGTACACTCCTCTGCGATCCCACGGACCGGGGCGGTGAACCGACAGATGCGCCGCATACGAAGGGCGCTGACGCCCGGAGGATTGGCAATCCGCTTTTCCTCGCTGACCCTCTTGGCGCTCTGGTCCATTATCGCCATGGCGCCGTTGCTCATCCTCATCGGCGTCGCGCTCCGGTCCCGGCTTGATCTCCTGCGCGCGCCGCTTGCGCTGCCCACCAACCCGCTGTGGTCCAACTTCAGTGAGGCGTGGAGCGATGCTGACCTTGGCGCCGCGTTCATGAATAGCTGCATTGTCACCATCTGCTCGCTCCTTGGCCTCGTCGTTCTCGGCTCCTTAGCGGCCTACCCACTGGCACGACGGACTGGGCGCTGGGCCAACGCCACATTCCTCTACTTTGTGGCGGGCATCATTGTGCCATTCCAACTCATTATCATTCCGCTGTATCGCGAGGTGAAGACATTTGGTCTGCTGAACACCTACACAGGGGTCATCCTCGTCTCCATTGCTGGTTCGCTGCCGCTGGTCGTGTTCCTGTTCACTGGCTTCATACGCGCCATCCCCCGCGAACTCGAAGAGGCGGCGGTGATCGACGGCGCAGGCCAGTTGCGTGTCTTCTGGCAAATCATCTTTCCGTTGATGCGCCCTATTACCTCAACCGTGATCATCACGTCGCTGCTCGTGGTATGGAATGATTTCTTCTTGCCACTGCTCTTTCTGCAGTCCGAGGAAAAGCGCACGTTGCCGCTGGCGATTTATAGCTTCGTAGGCCAGTACAACAACGATTGGCCGCTTATCTTCGCATCGGTCATCATGGCGTCCTTGCCGTTGATTCTTGTCTTCCTGTTCCTGCAACGGTATTTCATTCGTGGCCTCGCCAGTGGCGCGATAAGAGGATAAGAATGCTCACACAACAACGGCACGCGCTATTCCCAGAATCAGAAACCGAGACATTGGATCTCGACCTCTTTCGCCAGCCGTCGAGCAAGTATCGCGGTGCGCCATTTTGGGCCTGGAACAACCGACTTGATGTCGACCAATTGCTGCGGCAGATGCGCGCCTTTCACGAGATGGGAATGGGCGGATTCCATATCCATGCCCGAACCGGCCTCGCCACCCCGTATCTTGGTGAGGAGTTTATGACCGTCGTACAGAGATGTGTCGCCGCCGCCAGAGCCCAGGGCCTCTACGTCTGGCTGTATGATGAGGATCGCTGGCCGTCAGGCGCTGCTGGGGGCCTCGTCACGCAAGACCCGCGTTACCGCGCCCGCCACCTACTCTTCACTGCGCGGCCCTATCAAGGTCACCCCGTCGCTCCACAGTTCACCTCTCTGGCGCGTGGGCAGCGCAACGAAAATGGCGCCTTGCTCGCGTGCTATCAGGTGGAGTTGGACCGCGGAAAGCTGGCAAGTTATCGACGGTTGACTGCGGACGAGCCACCTCCTGATGATGGAACTGTTTGGTACGCCTACGCGGAGACAGCTGTCCCCTCACCATGGTTCAATAACCAAACCTACGTCGATACCCTCAACCCGGCTGCCATAGCAGCATTTATCGCAGCCACGCATGAACGCTACTATGCGGCCGTCGGCGACGAGTTCGGCCGCACCATTCCGGCGATCTTCACTGACGAGCCGCAGTTTACTCACAAGATCGGCTTGCGGCATGCCGAAGACACTACCGACGTCATCCTGCCGTTTACAGATGATCTGTTCGATACCTACGCAGCTGCCTACGGTGAACGGCTTGAAGACACATTGCCGGAGGTCATCTGGGATTTGCCGGGGGGTCGCGCCTCGTTGACGCGCTATCGCTTCCACGACCATGTCTGCGAGCGATTCACCACCGCCTTCGTCGATCAACTGGGGGCATGGTGTGACGCGCGAGGCCTGTTACTCACAGGCCACATGATGGAAGAGCCAACCCTGGAATCGCAGACCGCCGCGTTGGGCGAAGCGATGCGCGCCTATCGAAGCTTTCAATTGCCTGGCATTGATATGCTCTGCGATCGGCAGGAATTGAATACGGCGAAGCAAGCCCAAAGCGCTGCGCGCCAGTATGGTCGCTCCGGCGTCGCCAGTGAGCTCTATGGTGTGACCAACTGGGACTTCGACTTCGTGGGCCACAAGGCGCAAGGTGATTGGCAGGCGGCCCTGGGTGTGACAGTGCGAGTGCCACACCTCACCTGGGTATCGATGGCTGGAGAGGCGAAACGTGATTACCCCGCCTCAATCGGCTATCAATCGCCCTGGTACCAGCGCTACTCGCTCATCGAAGATCACTTCGCTCGGGTCAACACGGTGCTGACGCGCGGCGAACCGATTGTCCATGTCGGCGTTATCCATCCGATTGAGTCCTTCTGGCTTTGCTTTGGCCCGCAAGATCAGAGCGCGCCGGAGCGTACGGAACGCGACAGGAACTTCGCCCAGCTAACTGAATGGCTCCTGTTTGGGCAGATCGACTTCGACTTCATCGCAGAGTCGCTCCTGCCCGACCTCTGCCCTCGTGTGAGCGCGCCCCTCACGGTCGGACAGTGCGCCTATACCACAATTATCGTGCCAAGCCTGCGCACAATTCGCTCTACGACGCTGCAACGGCTCGAAGCTTTCCACGCCGCCGGAGGTCAGCTGATCTTCGCCGGAGAAATTCCCTCCCTGGTAGATGCTGTGCCCTCGGAGCGCGCACAATGGCTGGCGGCCAAGGCGCACTGTGTTCCCTTTACGGAGCGCGCGATCCTGGACGCAGTAGAGGTGGAGCGCGAGATTAGCGTCATGATGACCAGCGGCGCGCGGGCTGCGACTGTGCTGACGCAGATGCGCTCTGATGGATCCAGTCGTTACGCCTTCCTCTGCCAGACAGATCGTCAACATGACCTGCCAGAGATGGAAGTGCGATTCACCGGCGTCTGGCATGTCGCGCAGCTCGACACGTCGTCAGGCGTGGTCTATCGTCTTCCCAGCACGCGCCGCGACGGCGTGACCACGGTCCTAGCGACGCTACCAGCCCATGGCAGTCTCTTACTGCGCCTCTCTCCCACGCCAGTGACTGCAGAGGATCCCCCCGCGCCAAAGCGATGGCGCGAACAGATGCGACTCAGCGATCCCGTGCCAGTGCGTCTCGCTGAACCCAATGTGCTTCTCCTCGATCGTGCCGCCTATTGCCTGGATAAGGGTGAGTGGCAGCCCGAGGATGACATCTTGCGCCTCGATAATCATCTGAGCGCCGCGCTCGGCTATCCCCTACGCTATGAGGCTGTGGCCCAGCCCTGGACGGATTCCGCTGAGGTAGGGCCGAAGCATCGCTTGCGTCTCCGCTTTCGATTCACCAGCGAGATCCCCCTGTCTGGCGCCGAGCTGGCCCTGGAGCGGGCAGACGTCACGACCCTGGCGCTGGATGGTCACCCAATCGATGCGGCTGTCACCGGCTGGTATGTGGATGAAGCCATTGGCCGTATACCGCTTCCGCCAATCGAAGCAGGGACACACACGCTCGAACTTACAGCGCCCTATGGCCCACTCACTGACGTCGAGTCGTGCTATCTCCTGGGCGACTTTGGCGTACAGGTCTTCGGCCGCCATGCGACCATTACCGCTCCTGTTCGGAGTCTAGCGTTCGGTGATTGGACGCGCCAGGGGTTGGCGTTCTATGGAGGAAACGTCACCTATCAAGCGACCTTTCATGCGTCTGAGCAGGATGAGTATGCGCTCCACATCTCGCACTTCGTCGCTCCATTGCTGGACATCTCGGTGGATGGTCGGTCGCCGACGCCCCTCGCCTTCGCTCCCTACACACAGGAGATGGGCGCGCTTGCCCCAGGCGCGCATGCGATAGATATCATCGCCTATGGCAACCGAGTCAACACCTTTGGCAGTCTGCATCGCCCACCAAAGGACGCCATCTGGCACGGGCCGAACAGCTGGCGCACCACGGGGGACGACTGGACTGATGAATATCAGCTACGTCCACAGGGTATTCTCAGCGCTCCCCGTGTGTTCAAACCCAAGTGATGCGTGCGCGGCACTGGTTCGCTGGTTGTAGTCTCCGCTGAAGGATTGAGAGGCGCCATAGATTAGTTTGCCAGTCGGACTCCTAGATAGTCATGCCCGCCCGGCGGCGCATCCAGTCATCACCTCGATGGCTGGCTGCGAGACCATCGCAGCCAGCGCTGCCCCGCCCTGGCATGTGGTCGCTTGGATCGAGGGCAGCCTTGCGTCTTTGTCAGGCTCCAGGTCTGTCCGGCGCCAACGCAGGTATTCAAGAAATAGGTCGCTAGTTGACCTTTCCCTCAAAGGGGATTCTTGGGCTGACAACTGCCGAGCGAGCAAGCTCGCCTGGTCCTACACTGTCATATCGTGGCCCGAAGTCACCTCCACAAGCGTGAATTTCCGCAGGCCCTGCGGTATGCGGTCAGAGAAGCACGGAACAGAAAGGAGGAGCGGCGCATCTTCCCCACTCCTACCGGGGTCTCCGCGCCGCAATGGCGATGAACGTCACCGCCGTCGACAATATTGTCAGCACGCTCACCCTGGAGGAAAAAGCCTCGCTGTGCTCCGGACGCAATTGGTGGCGCACGAAAGCGATCGACCGAGCTGGTATTCCCTCCATCATGGTCGCAGACGGACCACATGGGTTGCGGAGACAACCAGGTGACGGCGCCATGCACGGTATCAACGTCAGCCTTCCTGCCACCTGCTTTCCCCCGGCTTGTACCACAGCCAGTTCCTGGAATACCCAATTACTTTCGGAGGTGGGCGCGGCAATCGCGGAAGAAGCCCTGCAAGACGATATTGCCGTAGTGCTCGGGCCGGGTGCCAACATCAAGCGCAATCCTTTGTGCGGACGCAACTTTGAATACTTCTCTGAAGATCCCTTGTTGGCAGGCGAGCTCGCATCGGCATATATCACCGGGCTGCAGGCGCAGGGCGTTGGAGCCTCTATCAAGCACTTTGCCGCCAATAATCAGGAATCCAACCGCATGACGATTGACGTCCTGGTAGATGAGCGCGCGCTACATGAAATCTACTTGCCGGCCTTTGAGCGAGCCATTCAACAGGCGCAACCGTGGACCGTCATGAACGCCTACAATCAGGTGAATGGCTCTTACTGCTCAGAGAACAGCGAACTTCTGACGAGGATTCTCCGCGATATCTGGGGCTTTGACGGTCTTGTCATGACGGACTGGGGAGCATGCAACGATCGTGTGGTCGGGCTGCTTGCTGGACAAGACCTGGAAATGCCCGGCGGAGCAAATGACAATGACCAATACATTGTGACGGCTGTGCGCACTGGCGCGCTCGATGAGGCCGTACTTGATCGCACAGTAGAGCGCGTTCTGACACTGATCGCGCGAACACAGGCCGCGCGACGTGCGGGATTTCGCTATGACCCCGACGCCCATCACGCCTTGGCGCGCAAAGCGGCGACGGCTTCCGCCGTGCTATTGAAGAATGTCGACGGTGTCTTGCCACTGAGTCAGTCGGCCACAGTGGCGGTCATCGGGAACCTGGCGAAGCAGATGCGCTTCCAGGGTAGCGGGAGCTCACTGATTAACCCTTCGCGCGTCGAACATCCTCTTGATGCGTTGAAGGCCCGTGGCATCGAGTTTACCTATGCGGACGGCTACCGGCGGATGACCGATATCGGGGACGAGCAGCTCCTTGCTGAGGCGTGCCAAGCGGCTCAGGCGGCCGAAATCGCCATCGTGTTTGTCGGCCTCACGGAAATGGCTGAGTCGGAAAGCTTTGATCGCGAGCATATGCGCTTGCCAACCAACCAAAACGTGCTGCTGGAGCGGCTTGCGAGGATTCAACCCAATCTGGTCGTCGTGTTGTTTGGCGGTTCTCCAGTCGAAATGCCGTGGATCGATCAGGCCAAAGCCGTGCTGAACATGTATCTTCCGGGACAGGCCGGTGGTGGCGCCGTCGTCGATCTCCTCTTTGGAGACGCCAATCCGTGCGGGAAACTAGCCGAGACCTATCCCGTGCGCTATGAAGATACCGCTTCCGCCAAGTGGTTCCCTGGCAGTCGTCATACCGTCGAGTATCGCGAGAGCATCTTCGTTGGCTACCGCTATTTCGATACCGCGCGCCAGGCCGTGCTGTTTCCCTTCGGACATGGCTCGAGCTACACCACATTTGCCTACACCAACATCACACTGTCGACACGTGAGCTCTCGGATGGAGATGTTCTCATGGTGTCGGTGACGGTGACCAATAGCGGGACGCGTGCCGGAGAAGAGATCGTGCAGCTCTACCCTCATCTGTCATATTGGGATATGGTTTGCTGTGTCTGCTCGCTACGCAGTCCGTTGAAACCAGCATCCGTGCCTTTCGTTTGCTTCGCAAGGTGCTGGTGCGCGAACTCCCATTTTTCCCGGCT
>Ga0207684_10004570_pt1 | contig 13004 bp, 8 predicted proteins | sample KBSK5501metaG_FD_184342 | JGI IMG/M metagenome (GOLD analysis project Ga0207684, IMG submission 184342) | Corn, switchgrass and miscanthus rhizosphere microbial communities from Kellogg Biological Station, Michigan, USA - KBS K5-50-1 metaG... | ecosystem: Host-associated > Plants > Roots >...
CAGCGGAAATCCGAGCCTGTGCCCATGACGCCGCCGACAAGTTGGACGTTGTTGAGTTGAAAGTCTCCGGCAGTCAAGAGAGCAGCAACTGCTTTTCCGTTAATGTCGTAAGTCCGACCCTGACCACTGCCGCGGGCAGTAATATTCAGGCCCTGAAGACGCAGGTTGTCCGCTGCGAGCGCGTCAGAATTGATATTCCCTTCAACCCTGTACTTTTCCCCTTCACCGGTAATCTTGCCAACGAATTTTCCCGCACCGCGCAAGGTTGCACCGGCCTGGAGCACATCTGAGAGTTGGGTAAGATCGACTGAAGAAGTAATGTCCAGCTGGTAATGCAGCGCGCGCCAGTCATCCATCACTCCGGATAGTGTCGCCTCCGCGACGGGCGAACGCAGTACCAACTGTTGAATCTCGGCCCGCGTTTCATTCATTCGAAGCTGCGCCTGGATGTCGATGTTGTTGACGGGACGGCCATCGTAAGTGAAGGTTGAGTTGGAGACAGCAAACGTCACTGGGTGCAACCCGCTCTCAGGCGGAACATTGGGATCTTTAGGAAGAATTACTGCAGTCAGATTTCGCGCTTCGCCGGAGATTTCGTGGCGCGCGTCGCCGTAGTGGATAACTCCGCTCTTGACCTCAATGTTCGCAGCGGTATAGGCAAAAAGAATCCGCCGGTTTGTGTCGGGGGGAGGAATACGGATGTTGCGGAAGTTTGACCGGCCCTGCTCGTCAAAAGTTACCCAGGCTTCGAGTTCCTCGATTTTGAGGTCCTTCAAGTTGATATTGCGTTGGAGATTCAGTGCATATAGATCTTCAATTCGGATGGTTGCGACCAGGCGATTAATCTGCCCCAGTTTTTCTCCGGATTGTGCATCGTAGAGTTCCACACCCAGCATCTCCACCGTCTGCGGTGGGAAGCCGGCGTGAAAATCTTTAATCTCCGCTCTAATTCCATACTTGGCAAACGTGTCCTTGATTTGACCGGCCACGTAGCGATCGACATAGCCCAGGCGGTAAATAATCAGGATCAACAGAATCAGAGCTACGACACCGACGGCAGCTGCGATGGTAGCGATAAAAAAGTTGCGGCGGGTAAGGAAGCGGCGACGACGCCCCTGTGGAGTTATCGGGTGTTTGCGTTGGGCGTCGCGCTCAGCGATAGCTTCGGCAAGCGGTGGAAGTGGTTCGTCAGTTTCGGATCGAAGCGCATCGCGAATCTCCTGGCTTCCCTTGGGTCCAGAGGGAGAGCGATCCGGGGCAGAGTCCCCGCGGGGTGTTTCCTTCCCCGGACCGTTGTCGCGATCATCTGCACTCATAACAAACAGCCGCCCTTTCGGCCTGGAGGTAGTTCTTGCAGGACAGACATTCCCGTCACTGATCTCATAAAGCGACAGACAGGGATGTCTGCTGCTGCACTACAAATTGGGAGAGGGAATCCCGAAACTAAAAATCAGCCTTTGAAACTAGAGAGAGAGTTTCCAATCGCGGATCTAGAGATCTCAAATTTGAGATTCACATCTGCGAGCCGGGTACGTTGCTCTCTTTCTCCGGAAGCGGTTGTATTTCCGGCGCTAGCGAGTCTTTGAGATGCGCAGGCTGGCCCAATGGCACGCTGCCCACAACCTCAAGCTCGAAACCTTCAAGGGCTGCGACTTTGGGGGGATGGTTCGTCAGCAATTGTATACGACGGAGCCCCAGGTCATGAAGTATCTGAGCGCCAACTCCGTAATCCCGGTCTGTTCCGTATCCTGTTTCAAGGCTCGCTTCGCGCTTGCCTACCGCTTTCTCCTGCATCAGCGCGTAAGTGCGCAACTGATTTACCAAATCGAGACTATGCTCGCGCTGGCGCAGATAAAGAACCACGCCCTGGCCGGCGGCGGAGATTTTTTCCAGGGCTGCATGTAACTGAAAACCAGTGTCGTCCATTAAAGAGCCAAACATGTCGCAGGTAACGTTCTCGGTATGCACCCGGACGAGGACCACATCCTCAGCACGAATGTCACCCATCACCATCGCCAGATGCACGTCACCATTGATGATGTTCTCGAAAGCGATAGCTCGAAAGCGGCCATACACCGTCGGCAAGATAGTTTCGACTGCGCGCTTTACCAGCGTTTCTTTGTTGATGCGATACCTGACCAGGTCAGCCACCGTTATCATTTTGAGATTATGGGCTTCGGCAAATTCCTGCAGCTGCGGCAGCCGCGACATCGTGCCGTCCTCATTCATGATCTCGCAGATCACACCGGCTGGATAAAGACCGGCGATTCGCGCAATGTCAACGCTCGCTTCGGTTTGTCCGGGGCGCACGAGTACTCCGCCTTTTTTCGCACGCAGGGGAAAGACGTGTCCGGGTCGGGCTAAGTCCTGGGGTCGGGTCTGTGGATCAACCGCAACCTGAATTGTCGTCGCGCGATCTGATACGGAGATACCGGTGGTCACGCCCCTGCGCGCATCGATGGAGACAGTGAACGCGGTGCCCAGGAATGAAGTGTTGTCGGCAACTTGGGTGGTGAGGTGCAACTCATCGCAGCGCTCCTCGGTCAACGGCAGGCAAATTAACCCACGTGCGTGCCGGGCCATAAAATTAATCATTTCTGGCGTCGCCTTTTCGGCCGCGCAAACCAGGTCGCCTTCGTTCTCACGATCCTCGTCGTCAACGATAATGATCATCCGGCCTTCGCGTATTTCGGTAACGGCGTCTTCAATTGAAGCGAAATTCATTCTATTTGTTCTGAAATCTTAAATTTGAGACCTGAACTTCCGAGGTCATGTTAACCGAAAGCCCTATTTTTTTCGACCGTCGGCCTCGGAGAAAAGCATGATGCGCTCGACGTATTTGGCGATTACGTCGGCTTCAAGATTCACTTCATCGCCGGCCTGCAGGTGAGAAAAGTTCGTTACCTCCCACGTCTTGGGAATGATCGCGATTTCGAAGTAATCATCCTTTAACTCGGCAATCGTCAGGCTAATGCCTTCAACGGACACAGATCCTTTGAAGACAAGATAGCGCCCAAGCTCCGGCGGATACGAAATTCGGACGGTCCACGAGCCGCCGTGAGCTTCCGCCCCCAGAAATTTTCCGCGAGCGTCAACATGACCCTGAACCAGGTGGCCGCCCAGTCGCGTTGCCGGAGTGACTGAGCGTTCGAGATTTACCGGCCTGCCGGGTTGCAGGCGCCCCAACGTGGATCGGTTGAGAGTTTCGCGGGATACGTCCGCGGCGAACGAGTCGTGCTGAACGTTCAGCGCGGTGAGACAAACTCCATTAACGGCAATCGAATCGCCTTCGTGAATATCTTCGGTGACGAGAAGCGCTTCGATCACGATACGCGCGTCTTCGCCCCGCTTCTCAACTTCGCGCACGCGACCCAGCTCTTCAATGATGCCAGTGAACATAGGACGATTTCGGATTTCAGATTTTGGATTGCGGATTTCTCAACGGAGGAGCCAGAGAAGCGCAAGAACAACTAGTCCGATGACTGCCGGCGCCAGCGAGAACACCCAAATCCAAAGCGGCTCCAACTTAAATGAGAATTTGATTAGGCTCATGATGTTTTATTCCAATCTGGGGCAGGAGCGGGAGCAAGCCCGCCTTCCTCACCCTGAGACTCTCTCAATGACTTCTCAAATCGAGCTTGAAAACTTTTCAATCATAAGGCTCAACTATTCTAACCTCGGGGTCAGGACGGGGGCTCGTCCCCGCTCTTGTTGTCGATAGCTCTCATCATTTTTTGAAACACCTGGTCGATCGTTAGTCCAGTTGAGTCGACAATGATCGCGTCGTCAGCAGCCTTCAGCGGCGAGTCCTCGCGCGTCGAGTCGCGGCGATCCCTCTCGGCCATGTCAGCGAAGGTTTCTTCAAAGTCAGCGTTCGGATCCTGAGCCCGCTCTTCATTGAAACGCCTGGTCGCGCGCTCTTGCGGTACTGCCGTCAGGAAAAACTTCACGTCGGCTTCAGGGAACACTACAGTACCGATGTCGCGGCCGTTGAGCACCGCTCCTCGCTCGCCCATTTCGCGCTGCCGCGCCACCATCGCCCGGCGTACCTCAGGAATAGTTGAAATGACTGACGATAGGTCCGTGATTTCTTCCGAACGTATCAGGTCAGTCACATCAACTCCGCCCAGCGTCACCCGCAACGAATCCGGATCGCCCTTAAGATCTATGTCCACGCGGCCGGCCAGCGATCCTACCGCAACATCATCAGTGGCGCTGATGCTCGATTCCATCACGGCCAGAGCTACCGCGCGATACATCGAGCCCGTGTCGATATAGAGCAGGTTTAATGCGCGCGCCAACATCCGGCCAAGGGTCGACTTGCCGGCGCCGGACGGGCCATCAATAGCGATGATTAGATTTCGCTTCATTTCGGAGTGCGCTGACCTGTCAGCGCTTTAGTCGGTCGCGACCTGTCGCGACATCAATTGATTCAGTCCGAAATCGTGGCGCCAAGCCGCCACGGACCAAAGCGGTGACAGGTCACCGCACTCCAAACTAAACAAACGCCGCGAACACTTCATTCGATAGCAATGCTCCGGCGCGCGTGAGTTTTAGCAGATCTCCACTGCATTCGATCAAACCCGCCTCACGAAAACGCGTCAGGTCCTGTTGATATTGCTCGCGTAGGTCGGCGCCAAACACCCGACTGAATTCCGCGAAACTGAGGCCCTGCATCATCCTTAACCCGAGAAACACAGCTTCGGCGCGGCGATCGACTTCGCTCAAACGAGTTTCATCCACGATTGGAGTGCAGCCCGAAGCAATCATTTCCATATAGCGAAGTACGTCACGCTCATTCGCCCAGCGCCGAGACTCACCATCGTAGGAATGCGCCGAACATCCGAAGCCGTAGTAGGGCGCTGCGGTCCAATATTTGGTGTTGTGCCGCGATTCCAGACCCGGCAAACAGAGGTTTGATATCTCGTAGTGTTCGTAACCGGCTGCCGCCGCTCGATCGAGCATTGCTTCATACATATCCGCGGCCAGGTCTTCGTCGGGCCTGGGTTGCAGACCAGTCCTTATGTGATTCGCCAGCGGAGTTCCCTGGTGGACTTCCAACAGGTAAAACGACAAGTGTTCGGGTGCGAGCACGAAAGCTTCGTCCAGGTTTCTGCGCCAGCCCGCCATCGTCTGTCCCGGGAGGCCGGCAATCAAGTCGAAGCTCACGTTCCGGAAGCCGGCGTCGCGCAAATGATGAAACGTCCGGCGCGTGTCCTCCGCACTATGGCAACGACCAAGCCGAGCGAGTTCGTTATCGTCAAAAGTCTGCGCGCCAAAACTGGCGCGATTGACACCCAGACTACGAAACGCCGCCAGCGTTTCTTTCGTGACTGAGCCGGGATTGATCTCCGTCGTTACTTCCGCATTTGAGGCTACCGTAAAGCGCTTGTACACCGCGTTCAGAAGGGTTTCCAACTGGCCGGACGAAAGCAGCGATGGCGTGCCGCCACCGAAATAGATCGTATCGACCGTCTGCGGAGTATCGACCACGCGCCAGGATTCAATTTCGGTTACCAGGGCCAGAACATAACGCTCAGCCGCCTCAGCGCTGTACATGCCGGTGGCAAAATCGCAATACGAACAACGCGAGCGGCAGAAAGGAATGTGAATGTAGATTCCGGCGGGTTTCATGTTTGCTATCCGCAGATTAATCAGAGCTATCCGCAGATTACGCAGATTGCACAGATTCTTCAAACGGCGGGCGGAATCGTCGAACACTGGTCAGGTTAACTATTCAAACTTCCAATGGTTTCTGGCCGACTCAATTGAACTGTCGTCTTAATGTTTGTAATCTGCGGATGCTACTTAATCCTCTTCAGACTGCCGTCGCCGCTGATCGACTTGCTCATCCCACGGCTAACCCGTTCAGCTTCCGCAAACACGCGCAGAAAGTTTTCGCCCAGAATCTTGCGAATGTCCTGCTCACTGTAACCACGTTTCAAGAGTTCATAAGTAATGTTCGGCAACATCGAAACATCCTGCGCGCCTTCTGGGAAATCGGTTGCGCCATCGAAGTCGGCTCCCAGTCCAACATGATCGATACCGGCAACCTTCACTATATGATCGATATGATCAATTAGCTTTGAAAGCGGTAGTGGTGGCAAAGGCATGGACGCGTCGAGTTTGTCGCCTTCCTCCGCCAGCCGTTCCGGGTCGTCTTTGTACTTCTCGTTGAGCGCGTCCTGTTGTGCCTTTTGCTTGCGATTGCGTTCTTCGTTTTGCGGCGTCACGGTCGCTGTGTCAACGAAGACGCTATAGAAATTCACCTGTACCACACCGTTATTCTTCGCAATGCGCCGCAACAGATCGTCAGGAATGTTTCGCGGCACGTCACTAAGCGCTCGCGCCGATGAATGCGAAGCAATGATGGGCGCTTTCGAAACGTCGAGCGCATCGCTCATCGTTTGGTCAGAGACGTGTGAGACGTCCACCAGCATTCCCAGCCGGTTCATCTCCCGCACAACTTCTTCGCCGAAAGGCGACAGGCCGTGATGTATTTTCTCGCCGCGTCCCGCGTCGGCCCAGTCGTTAGTGTTGTTCCAGGTGAGCGTAATGTAGCGCACGCCCAGACGATGAAACTCGCGCAACGTGGCGAGCGAGTTTTCAATGGCGTGCCCGCCTTCGATTCCCATCAGCGCCGCAATCTTCTTTTGTTTCTTGGCGCGCCGAATGTCTGCCGCTGAGGTGGCCAGCATCAGATCGTTTGGATGACGCTCGACCGCGCGATAAACCGAGTCGATCATGTCGAGCGTGCGACGCGCGGCGCCGCCGTGCGCGACATACCAGGGTCGTACGTAGAGCGAAAAGAATTCCGCCGTCAGTCCACCCTGCTTCATACGCTCAATGCTGGTTCGGTAAGGCACAGGCGGCGGGCCGGAGAGATCATAGTCGTCGTTCGTCATCGGCGTCGTCACATCGTTGTGCGTGTCAATGACGATGGCTTTGCGATGAATCTCAAGCGCGCGCTTCCAGAGCTTTTCGTCACGCTGAGGAGTTGTTCCCTGTGGCGTTGCAGTTTTCCGTTTCGCGTTTGTGGATAGGGGGAAAGAAAAGAGAACGATGGCAATAGCGACTGTTGAGAACAAGATTTGTCTTGGCTTCATGGCGTAGACATTTATCACAAAGCCTCTCAAGACCGAAGCTCAATCAGGAGCGCAGCCAGCATGGCACGCGCTGAGGCGTCGGCAGCCGCCCTTACGAGTGTGGCAGGCCACATTGCCGGCAAGTTGACAGCAAGCTAATAACGATGCGGGATGCGAAGTAACAAACTCAAGCTGCTGATCGGAGTCAGTTTCGCGACGCTTGCCTTTGCAGTAGTAGTCAATGGCCAGGCGAATTGGCTCGAGCGTGAACGGAAACTCATTCGACCAACATCGACTTCGCCTTTTTCACTTGCTCGACTCCTCCGACACCAGAGCAGTCAAACATTTCCGGTGGATATGAGCGGTGTCTGGCAAAGCCTTGGCATCACACCCGGAGACTTCGAAACATGTCAGGGCGAGTGTGAGGCCAAAATATTCAGGACAGAACTCGATAATAGTTCGGGTCGAGAAGTAATTCTCGAGTTGACGCGCTTGTGGAATGTTCGCCGTTTTCTGGTTTACAAGAAAGGCAATGCTGGTTCCCCGCGCTGGAAGTTCCTTGGCTATGTCGATCATGACTTCAATCGATATTGGATGGCAGAACATCGCGTGGTTCGGGCGTTTGGGAAGAACTGGCTGGTCATTCGCGGTCAGGAAGGTTCGGGTTCAGGCTACTACCTGAATGGCGATACCTGGTTCGAAGTAAACAAAAAAGGCGTAAGGCCGGTATTGCATTATTCGGTCGATGGACTCACTGACGCCGGCATCGGCGGGCTGAACTGGAAGCTGAAAAGTCGGCCAGTAGCTGTGGGCGGCGCTCGCGCGCCGACTATTAGATTGAGGTTCGTAGTGTATTACACCGCGCAGGCCTTTGAGGACTTCAGTTTTACCAGGCGCTTCGTTAATCGTCGCGATGCATATTACGGTTGGAATAAGCGATCACGACAGTTCGTCTTCAGCGGGCGTCCTTCCACGATTTCGGAGTACGAGATGAATTTGGTCGCCAACGTTGAAACGGAGCCTTCATCTGAGAATGGCGGTGTGAAGATAGGAGGCAGCACATTCTTTTCCAGCTTAAAGGGTTTCGTTGGAAGTGGTTATGAAATGTTCCTGCGGCTGAATGCCCCCAAGCTAGTGAAGATCGCAAGGAGCCGAGATGGTCAAAGCAAAGTCTGGCTTGGCAAGTTCCTGACCCAGTGCGAAGACATTCCCGAGAAATTGGCCATCGAAAAAGCTTTACAGGAGAAGCTCTGATGGTAGTCAAGATCATCACGAGGATGCTCCTGCCAACTGTGTGTATTTTGAGTTTCTCAGGATCGTGTGCGCGTCATCATCAAATCGCTGAAGTGAAGGGTGTGCGGGGCGTCGAAGTGCCGTTTTCAAAGACGATGAAGCCTGACTGTCCAAATCCAAAGCAAAGGGTCTCCGCAGACGATGTAATTCATGATTGGGGCACTCTTACTTACCCGGCGTATTTGATTCAAACGAGATACAGAACACGGCTGCCTGCAGGCACGTCATCACCAAGTGTGGGGAGTTCTTACATTGTCGTTAGACACAATAAAAAGATTGTGGCCAACTTTGACGCTGGGATTGACTCGCCGCTTGGGAATCGTACCGGAGGCGGTTGGTTCTCTCTGCTCAACAATGGCATCGACCAATTAGTGATCTCTCAGGACATATCCCGAACCGGAGCGCAATGGGTGGCGGATTTCTCGAAGGGATTCAGAATTATTTTCAACGGCCAGAGGTTTGGAGTTGGCAGAGAAGCCGAAGACATGACTATGTCAGATCTCGACGGCGATGGAATCTTTGAGATCACCGTTCCCCTTACCGCCTTCTACGGTTTTGAACACTCGCGACTCACTACCGCGGAGACTCCCTTGCCGGTCGTGATTTTCAAATATGACGCCAGGCGCCGGGAATACTTTCCGGCGAATCCCCACTTCAAAGCGTGCCTTCTGAAGAGTATTGAAGGCGCTGAAAGGAATATGCAGGCTGAGAGTGATCCACACGTTCTGGGCCGGCTGATGTCCATAGTTCTGGATTACGTTCTAGTGGGTGAAGAACAACGAGGTTGGAGTCTTTTTGCAGAGACTTACAAACTCCCGGACCAGGCCCGGATCAAAGCGGGTATTAAGAAAGAACTGCGACAACAACCGGTTTATGTTTACCTGCAACGATCTGCGTTTCTTGAAAAGCGGCGAACCGCAATTCGAAAGGTAGACTTCGCGAACCTCACCTATCCCGCCAAGCCGATCTATGCCAAACGTGGATTCAGGCTGAGGGATGGGAGTTACAAAGGACGCCCCGGGATACCTGGCGCGCGATACCCCTGGGGTTTGCCTTATCCCGTGAGTCTTGCGGCAATTGAATACGGCGATGTCACCGGCGACCATAATGAAGAAGCGATGGTTGTGCTGAGCGAGAGCGTCGCGGGCTCGGCTGCGCCTCTTTACATCTATATCTACACTCTAGGAAAAAATCGACCGAAACCGCTCTGGGCGGTTGCCGGCGGTGATCGGGCCGAAGGCGGCTTGAGAAAAGTCTATTCTGAGAACGGCGAGTTAGTAATCGAACTGTACGGCCGGGGAGCAAGGGTAAACGGAGACGTCTTCGTCGATGATGGGCACGGGGCCTGTTGTCCTCACTCCGTCACGCGAACGCGTTATCGATGGAAAGGTAATCATTTTGCTCAGCACGGGAAAAGCGCGGTCTTTCCTTACGAGGGAGGTGGTGCTTCGCTTGAGATGGAGTATCGAAAACCGGATTGAGCTAGAATCATGTCTATGTCCATACTGATCGCCGAAGACAACGTGGCCCAACGCCATTACCTGCGAGAGATTCTGGGGAAAGAGTTTCCCTTACACGCGCCCATCTTTGAAGCCGCTGACGGCGAAGAGACGGTGAAGCTCGCGCTCGAGCACAAGCCGGCGGTTTCTATCCTCGACATTCAGATGCCCAAGCTGTCTGGCGTGAAAGCCGCGCGCGCTATTTGGCGAGAACTCCCGGCGGCGCGCATTATTTTCTGGACGCAGTTTCCGCACGAAATTTACATCAACGAGATTCGCAAGATTGTAAAGTCAGTCGATCCGCCGCCGGCCTACGGTTTCATTCACAAGAACAATCCCGAATCGCGTTTTCTGCGTTTCGTCGCTGCCGTACTCGAAGACGGCGCCGACATGATCGACCCGGCGTTCAAAGATTCATTCAAGCGCCCGCTGCTTACGGAGTTTGAATCGGAAGCGCTCTACTACCTCGCGCTTGGCCTTTCAAACTGGGCCATCGCTCGGAAGTGTTCGCTCAGTCTGCGCGGCGTCGAAAGCCGGCTGGCGACGCTTTACGAAAAACTCTTCGTGTCGATCGCCGAAGGCACTGACCACGAAGCCTACGAAAAGCTCGCTTACAACGTACGCACGCGGGCCTTCTTTGAAGCGTTGCGACGCGGTTTACTCAACAACGATGAACTCGAAAAAGCGTCACTGGAACAGGAGGCTTGGATCGAACGCGATCGAAAGCGCTATCTGGAGGAGCAAAAGCGAGAGAAGAAAGCCAAATAACTCGACTAATCCAACTTTGAAAGCCTTTCAATCAGGAGCCGGCAGTTCAAGTCGTCAAGCTCGAGGTTGGGAAGGTGGGCTCGCCCCCACCGTCTTGTCCCGCCCTTCGCACTCGCGCGTCCGCCTTTCTGCTCTCTGCCTTCTGCTTATTGCCTTCTGCTTTTTCCTGCTCCTGCCTCCTGCCCCTGCATCCTCACAAGCGGTTGAGACTCAGCCAACTCCTTCTCCGTCGCCCTCGCCATCCCCTTCGCCGTCGCCGTCACCCACACCAGTCACCGGCTTGCATCAATGGGGCGCGGTCACACTTTTTCACGGCTTGCCGTCGGATCGTGTACGTGCAATTGCGCAGGGACCGGATGGCGCAATGTGGTTCGGGACCGAAGCAGGTTTGGCAAAATTCGACGGGCGCAGGACTCAGACAATCACCATCCCCGACTTGTCCGGCAAAATTCTGGCGCTCGAAAGCGATCAAGCGGGCGCACTGTGGATCGGCACCGAGACTGGTGCGGCCCGTCTAATTGATGGTCACTTTGAAGTGATAAGCGAGATAGCCGGCAATTCAATCACCAGCATCTTGACACCGGAACCTGGTCGCGTTTTGTTGACAACAGAAAGAGGAAACATTTTTGAATGTCGCGTGGAGGCAAACGGCCAGCGACACACAGCGCCGCTCTTGAATCAACCACTGGAAAGCGCCGATAGAGAACACCCTGGTCCGCTCGCTTTTACAAGTGTGGCGCTTTTGAATAACCAGGTCATGGCCGGCTCGATGAGTCGCGGACTCCTGACGATCATCGATGGTATGGCGCGCGAACGCGAGACAGGCCCGTCGGCGTTTTTCGTTCGCGCGTTGGCAGTGGACGAAAGCAGTAGACTTTGGGTAGGCACGCGCGTAAGAAAAGGCGAGCCCGGTTTATTGACCGGTCGCAGCGCCGCCGACCTCGTGCGCAATGAAAATCCAACCGGCACGATTACTACCATTCACAGCGTTGGTCACGACGTTTGGGTGGCCACTGACGGCAACGGCGTTTTCCTTTTTTCCGACGACAAGAAAGTGCAGCGCTTAACTTTTGATGGAACCGGCGGCGGCCTGCGTTCAGATCACGTCTATGCCATTTTCCAGGATCGCGAAGAGGTAGTCTGGTTTGGAACCGATCGCGGAGTTTGTCGCTATGACCCAAACGCCGCCCGACTGGAAGCAGTCGGCAACAGTTCCGACAGCAATTTCATTCGCACTTTCTATCAAACCACCGCCGGTCACCTATTGGCCGGAACGAATCGAGGACTCTTTGTCTACCAGACATCGCCGGCCGCCTGGAATCCGGTTCCAGGCTTGAGTAGCAACATCATCTACAGCCTGGACGAGGACAGTTCGGGCAGACTGCTCGTCGGATCTGCCGCGGGGTTCTTCGTCGGTCTGCAGATGTCCAGGGATACAAAGATCGAATCCCTCAGCTTCAGCCGTGCTGAAGCCAGTTCCGGCAATGCCGACGCCATCGGGAGCATCCGTGCGATTACGTCATTTCGGGGCTCGTCCTATCTTGCGAGCTATGGGCGCGGGGTGGAAAAATTTGAAGCCGGTCGGCTTACAAATGTCTGGAGCCCAAACTCCACGATCCCGCGAGACGTCATCAGTCTCTTTGCCGATGGTGAGCGACGCCTGCTAATCGGTTCTGCCACCGACGGAGTGTTTGTTTATGATGGCGCGGAAGTAAAACCCGATCCGGCGTTCGTTAAATTGAAGGGCAGCACGGTGCGCTCGATTCAAAGCACACCCGACAGCACGATATGGTTCGCGACAAATCGCGGAGTCTATGCCTGCAAGCCAGACAGCGATTGCCTGCTCGCGGCACCCGGCTTTGAGGCACGCTACCTGGCGCCGGACCCCAGCGGAAAACAAAACCAGATGTGGTGTGCGACCAGCGGCGCCGGACTCTTGAAAATTCAGCTTGACGATCAGGTTGGCCCGGTCGTTTCTCAACTGGATGCGGAGCAGGGACTGCCTTCGCAAAATGTTTTCGCAGTGCAAGCGCTGGCTAATGCGGATGGCAGCGAATCGTTGTTGATCGGCACCGGTCGCGGCGTCGCGCATTACCGGCCGGACCGCGTGGCGCCAACGCTGTTTGCAACACGCGTTATCAGCAAGCGTGTCCACTCCGCCGGCGAATTGCAGTCGGGTCTTTATCTCGAGTATCCCCAAAACAGTTTGCTGCTGGACGTCGCCGCAATTAGCAGCCGCACTTTTCCCGAGCAGTTTCAGTATGCGTTCACACTGGTAGACGCAAAGGGCGCGTCCATCAAACAAAAATTGTCGCGCGACTCGCAATTCACTATGGAGGGCCTGCATCCGGGTAAGTAT
>Ga0207684_10004578_pt1 | contig 12994 bp, 10 predicted proteins | sample KBSK5501metaG_FD_184342 | JGI IMG/M metagenome (GOLD analysis project Ga0207684, IMG submission 184342) | Corn, switchgrass and miscanthus rhizosphere microbial communities from Kellogg Biological Station, Michigan, USA - KBS K5-50-1 metaG... | ecosystem: Host-associated > Plants > Roots >...
CCCACGCCACGCACGACCCGGAGGTAGCGCGGATTGGCGGCCGTTTCGCCAAGCTTGCGCCGAAGCCACGAGAGATGCACGTCGACGGTTCGATCTTCTCCCCCGAACGGCTGGTGCCAGACCTCGACCAAAAGCTCGCGTTTGGTGACGACCGTGCCCCGCCGGGCCGCGAGATAGAGCAACAGCTCGAACTCCTTACGAGTGAGCGCGAGCTCGCGGCCGGCGAGGAAGGCGCGGTGGAGTCGCGAGTCGATCTCGAGCTCGCCGATCAGAATCGGACCGTCTTGCTGGCCGGGCCGGGCGCGGCGGATGACGGCACGGATCCGCGCGTCGAGCTGCACCGCCGAGAACGGTTTGACCATGTAGTCGTCGGCGCCCGAGTCGAGGTTGCGCACGATCTCGGTCTCGTCGTCCCGCGCTGTGGTGATGATGATGGGCACAGAGCTGATCGCTCGCAGCATCTTGAGGAGCGCGTGCCCGTCCATGTCGGGCAGGCCGAGATCCAGGACCACCACGTCACCGGGCTCGGCGGTCACCTCGCGGAGCGCTTGCATTGCGTTGGGTGTGGCTCGGACCGCGTAACCGAGCTCCTCGAGAGCTGCCCGAAGCGGCTTTCGGATTCGTTCGTCGTCCTCGACCAAGGTGACCGTTGGCATCCGGTTGCGAGTCCACCCACCGATACCGAATCGGGCTACTCGACCGAGTCGCGCCTTCCTTAAGGAAGATTTATCACCGCCTTAAGGCGACTGAGACCTGCCCTTGGGGAGACTCGGCTTCATGAAACGACTATTTCGACCGCGGATCGTCGTCATCGGCGCCATCGCCGTGTCCCTCCTCGCATGGAGTGCAGGGGCCGCGGTCGCCGGGTCGCGCGGCGGATCGCACGTCGCGGTTCGCAACGCGGAATCAGTCCACGCCGCGTCGCAGGCCGAAACCTCCCCCGAGCCCACCGAGGCGCCCACAGCGCCCGCCGTGGAACAGAACCAGGCGGAGGAAGCGGCGGAAGAGCAGAACGAGCAGGCCGAGGCGCCTGAGGACGAGAACGAGAACGAGGACGAGCAGGAAGCAGAAAACCCGGCTCCGCCCGCTCCGCCCGCGGCGGTGACGTCGATGACCTTCAACCTGGTGGGCGGGACGGTGACCTTCAGCTGCTCGGGCAGCGCGATATCGCTGGTCTCGGCGGTGCCCAACAGCGGCTTTTCGGTCGAGACCGAGCGCGAGGATGGGAATCAGGAGATCAAGGTCAAGTTCGAAAGCGACGCCCACAAGTCCGAGATTCAGGCTTCCTGTGTCGGAGGCCAGGTCCAGGCCACCGAGATCAGGGAAGAGTCCGACTGACCGCGACCATTGAGAGGTAGAAGCCCGGTGAGCCTGCGGCGCGTTCTCCTGTTCGCGACGTGGCTCGCCGGGACCTTGCTCGCCACGGCCGTCGTCTATGAAGCCGTCCACATGGTGGCCGGCCAGGTGACGGAGCTGCACGCCGATCGGCTCTCGCAGGCCGGGGTGGGACAGGCCGTCAGGCCCCCTACAGCGCCGTCCGTGGTCCCGCCTGTGACTGCGCCCGCCGGGACACCGACCGGGCTGTCGAGCTCGCCGGGAGGGTCGCCGCCGCAAGATGCGACGCCACCGGTCACTGGGACGGGGTCCGCATCGACGTCGCCAGCGCCGCCGGCGCAGCCGAACGACACCCGAACGTTTTCCCTTGTCGGCGGGACGGCGAGCGTGACCTGCAGCGGCAGTCAGATCACCGTCAACTGGGCGACGCCCAATGGCGGCTACGAGGTCGAGATTGATTCTTCGAGCGGCGGTGGGACGATCGAAGTTCGATTCCGCAGCGACACGCACGAGTCGCGCCTGGAGGCATGGTGCTCCGGGGGGCACGTCCAGAGCAGTATCCGAGAGGAGTCTTCGTAACCGCTCGCGTCTTTGAACGGCGATGGTCGTGATCGGAGCCGGTCGTGGCGTCATGGTTATCGATCACGGCTGAGACCCGCGTCACCGACAGGATTCTCCCTAGGGTCGCGCGCGCGTCCTTATCTATTAATGGGAGCGATCTGGGGGACGTCGACACGCGGAGAACTGAGGAAGCCGCGATGGCGCAGTAGGATGACCCTCAGTCAAGGGCCATGGAAGAGTCCCGGACCGCCGCGTTCCGCCAGCAGCTGGAGTCGCTGTACTCGATCTCCATCGAGATCGCCCGCCTTCACGAGATGCCGCAGGTCCTCGACCGGGCCATGGGCTACTGCCTGGAGCTGACCCAGTCCGCCTTCGGCTTCATCGGCCTCCTGAACGAGCAGAACGACCAGATGGACGTGGCCGCGATCAAGGGCTTCGAGCCCTCCGATCCCAGCTTCTACGAGAAGTTCCGCCTCATCCCCGTGCGCCCCAGCGTGTTCGGCCTCGTCATCATCGACGGCCGTTCGCGCATCTCGAACGACGTCCTCCATGACCCCGACCGCGTCGGCCAGCCTCCCGGCCACCCGCCGACGCGCACCTTCCTCGGCGTGCCGCTCCAGGTCGGCGAGCGTGTCATCGGCATGATCGGCGTCGCCAACAAGCTGAGCGGCTACACCACCGACGAGGAGCGGCTCCTTTCCACCTTCGCCAACCAGGTCGCGGTCGCGATCGAGAACGCCAGGCTATACGGCGACCAGCGCCGGATGATCGACGAGCTGGCTCAGCTGCACCGCGACCTCAGCCAGGCCGAGCGGGACCAGGTCCTGCGGGAGGAGCGCGAGCGGATCGCGGCGGAGCTCCACGACCGCATCGAGCAGGCGATCTTCAGCCTCGGCCTCAAGGTCAACGCGATCCTGGAAAAAGAGACCGTGACCCACCCCATGGCGGCCGAGCTCGGCGAGGTCAGGCAGCTGGCCGTCCACACGTCCGAGGCGGTGCGGGAGGCGATCTTCGCCCTCTCGCTGCCCAGGCCGGCGGCCAACGGCCTGCCTTCGGAGCTGCGGCGGCTGGTGCGCGACGCCGGCAAATCCGAGGAGCTGGAGGCGGACCTGGTGGTCTCTGGCACACCGCTCAAGCTGGACAAGGCGTCCGAGCAGACGCTCTACATCCTTGCCCGTGAAGCCCTCGCCAACGTGCTCCGGCATGCCCGCGCCAAGCGCGTGCTGGTCAGCCTTCGCTACTCCGCCGACCAGGTCGACCTCGTCATCCAGGACGACGGGACCGGCGCTTCGGACCAGATCCTCAAGCATTACCAGGAGAGCGGCACCCACTTCGGCATGAAGCGCAGCCGACGTCAGGTCGAAGACCTGGGCGGCACATTCGAGGTGCGCAACGGCGAGGAAAGCGGCCTCGCCATCCGCGTTCAGATCCCGGTCAAGGCCTGATGCCTCCACACAAGATCCGCATCCTCATCGTCGACGACCATGAGATGGTCCGCGAGGGCCTCATGTCCATGCTCAAGCACGAGCCCGACTTCGAGGTGGTGGGCCAGACCGGGTTGGGCGAGCAGGTTAAGGACCTCTTCGAAAGCGCCAGGCCCGACGTCGTGCTCCTGGACGCCCGCCTGCCCGACATGAGTGGCGTCGAGGTGTGCCGGCAGCTCACCCGCGCGCATCCCGGCGTCGCGGTCGTGATCCTCACGACGTTCACCGACGTCGAGCTCGTCCAGGAGTGCATCCAGGCCGGCGCCCGCGGCTATGTCGTCAAGGACGTCGAGCGTTTCAGCCTGAAAGAAAGCATCCGCGCCGTGAGCCGCGGCCAGTCCGTGCTCGCGCCGCAGGTCACCGGCCACATCATGGACCGGGTGCGCAGCGGCCGGGCGCCCGAGTCCAGCCCCGCCAGCCTCAGCGCCTCGCAGCTCGCGATCCTCCGCCTCATCAGCCGCGGCCACTCCAACCGCGAGATCGCTGCCGACGTCCACCTCAGCGAGAACACCGTCAAGACGCACATCCAGGAGATCTTTCGCAAGCTCGGCGTCCGCAATCGGGTCGAGGCGGCGATCCTGGCGGGCAAGTCGGGCTGGATCTGAGGTTCAGATTCGCCTTGTCGGGTGGGGGAGAATCACCCGAGCGGGTGATGACCGCCGGCATCGCCTCTGCTTTCTTTGCTTCGGAGGTGCTCCATGTTGCCTGCTGCCTTTGACTATCGATCGCCTGGTTCCCTCGACGAGACGCTGAGCCTGCTGGCCCAGCATGGTGACGCGGCCAAGGTGATGGCCGGCGGGCAGAGCCTGATCCCGCTCCTGAAGCTCCGCTTCGCCAGGCCCGAACTGGTCGTCGACATCGGCCGCCTGCCGTCGATGAACGGCATCCGCCGGGATAACGGTCACATCGCCATCGGCGCGCTCGCCCGGCACATCGACATCGAGCGCAGCCAGGAGCTGGCTGCATGGATGCCGATGATGACGGAGGCCGCGCACTGGATTGCCGATCCGCTGGTCCGCAACCGGGGAACGCTGGTCGGCTCGGTCTGTCACGCCGACCCTTCGGGCGATTGGGGGTCTGTGCTTCTTGCCCTGGACGCCGACCTCGTCGCGCGATCGGCCAGGGGCCAACGCATCCTCCACGCCAACGAGTTCTTCCGCGGGCCGTTCACGACCGCGCTCGAGCCGGACGAGGTGGTGACCGAAGCCCGCATACCAATCCGCAAGGGCGCCTCCGGCGGTTCCTACCTGAAGCTCGAGCGCAAGGTGGGCGACTTCGCCACAGTCGCGGTCGCGGTGCATGTCGAGCTCGACGGCAGGAAGGTGTCGAAAGCCGGCATCGGCCTGACCTCCGTCGGCGAGAACAACATCAAAGCGGACGCAGCCGAGCGCGTCCTGGAGGGTGCCGAGCCGACGGAAGCCTCGATCAAGGAGGCCGCGCGGCTCGCGGCCGAGGCGGCGGAGCCGAAGGACGACGTCCGCGGGAGCGCGGCGTTCAAGAAGGACGTGGTTCGGGTCTTCGTCCAGCGCGGCCTCGCCGCGGCTGTGAGTCGGGCCAGGGAGGTGAAGGCGTGAAAGTCTCCATCCAGGTCAACGGCGCCGAGCGACACGGTGACGTGGAGCCTCGGGTCCTGCTCGTCGACTTCCTGCGCACGAACCTGCGCCTCACCGGCACCCACATCGGCTGCGATACATCGAGCTGCGGCGCGTGCACGGTGCTGTTCGACGGCGAGCCGGTGAAGTCGTGCACCTTGCTCGCCGTCCAGGCCAACGGCAGAAGCGTGACCACGGTGGAGGGGTTGGCCAGCGGGGCCAATCTGTCCCCGATGCAGGTCGGATTCCACGAGGAGCACGGCCTGCAGTGCGGCTTCTGCACGCCGGGCATGATGCTCGTTGGCACCGCGCTGCTCGAGCACAACCCGAATCCCACAGAGGACGAGATCCGTTGGGCGATCAGCGGCAACATCTGCCGCTGCACCGGCTACATGAACATCGTCAAGTCCATCCAGCACGCAGCCAGGCTGAGCCAGGCGGGCGAGGTCGCGCCGCGGGCCACAGCCGCAACGGCCGCGGGAGGCGAATAGATGGCGACCGAAGTCCACATGCACGGGCGCATCGGCGAATCGATCAAGCGCAAGGAGGACGGGCGCTTCCTGCGCGGTAAGGGCAACTACCTCGACGACATCGAACTGCCGGGGATGCTGCACATGGCGATCCTGCGGAGCCCGCACGCCCACGCGCGGATCAAGTCTGTCGACACGGCCGCCGCGTCCGCGATGCCCGGCGTCGTCGCGGTTGTCACCGGCGACCTGATGGCGCAGCACAAGCTGGCGTGGATGCCCACGCTGAGCTACGACACCCAGGCGGTGCTGGCCACCGACAAGGTTCGCTTCCAGGGCCAGGAAGTGGCGGCGGTCATCGCCGAGACGCTCTACCAGGCCGAGGACGCGCGTGACGCCGTCGAGGTCGACTACGAGGTGCTGCCTGCCATCACCAGCCCGGACAAGGCGAAAGAGCCTGGCGCGCCGCTCATCCGCGACGACAAGGAGAATCAGAAGGACAACCACATCTACCACTGGGAGGCCGGCGACCAGGCGGCCACCGAGGCCGCGTTCGCCAGGGCGGACAAGGTGGTGCGGCTGCGCACCTTCTACCCGCGCTGCCATCCCACGCCGCTCGAAACGTGCGGCTGCATCGCCGACGTCAACGGCGCCACCGGCAAGGCCACCATCTACATGACGAGCCAGGCGCCACACGCCGTGCGCACAGTGTTCGCCTTGGTCACCGGGTTGCCCGAGCAGAACATCCGCGTCATCTCGCCCGACATCGGCGGCGGCTTCGGCAACAAGGTGCCCGTCTATCCCGGGTACGTCGTCGCGACCGCGGCGAGCCTGCTCATCGGGCGGCCGGTGAAGTGGGTCGAGGACAGGAACGAGAACCTGATCTCGACCGGCTTCGCGCGCGACTTCCACATGGACGGGGACCTGGCCGTGGACAAGGACGGCAAGATCACCGCGCTGCGCGTCCACCTCGACAGCGACAACGGCGCGTTCTTCGCCGACGCCCAGCCGACCAAGTTCAAGGCTGGACTGTTCCATATCGTGACGGGCTCGTACGACATCCCGGCTGCGCACGTCACCGCGGACGGCTACTACACGAACAAGGCGCCAGGCGGCGTCGCGTTCCGCTGCTCGTTTCGCGTCACGGAGGCGAGCTACCTGATCGAGCGGTTGGTCACCAACGCGGCGATCGAGCTCGGCATGGACCAGGCCGACTTTCGGATGAAGAACTTCATCCAGCCGGAGCAGTTCCCGTATGCGTCGGCGACCGGCTGGATCTACGACAGCGGAGATTATCCGAAGGCGATGAACGTAGCCCTCGAGAAGCTCGGCTACGACGAGCTGCGTAAGGACGTCGAGGCGCGGCGCAAGAAGGGCGAGGTCACGGGCATCGGCATCGCGAGCTTCACCGAGGTGGTGGGCGCCGGGCATGGCGCCGAGTTCGACATCCTGGGGCTGCGCATGTTCGACAGCGCCGAGCTGCGCGTGCACCCGACCGGCAAGGCGCTGCTGCGCATGGGCACGAAGTCACAGGGCCAGGGCCACGAGACCACGTTCGCCCAGATCGTCACCGAGGAGCTGGGCATCCCGGCGGCGGACGTCGCGGTCGAGGAGGGCGACACCGACACGGCTCCATATGGTCTCGGCACCTACGCGTCGAGGAGCACTCCCGTAGCGGGGGCCGCGACGGCGATGGTCGCCCGCAAGCTGCGGGAGAAGGCCCGCAAGATCGCCTCCCACCTGCTCGAGGCGGCCGAGGAAGACCTCGAATGGGAGACCGGCCGCTTCTACGTCAAAGGCTCGCCGGACAAGGCGAAAACCATCCAGGAGATTGCCTTCGCGGCTTACACCAACCTGCCCGAAGGCATGGAGGCGGGCCTCGAAGGCGTGCATTACTACGACCCGCCGAACATGACGTACCCATTCGGCACCTATGCAGTGGTCGTGGACATCGACAAGGGCACGGGCCAGGTCAAGGTGCGCCGCATGGTCGCGGTCGACGACTGCGGCGTGCGGATCAACCCGATGATCGTCGAGGGCCAGATCCACGGCGGGTTGACCGAAGGCTTTGGCATCGCCTTCATGGAGCTCATCACCTTCGACAACGACGGGAACTGCATCGGCACGAACTTCATGGACTACCTGCTGCCGACGGCGTGGGAGACGCCGAGGTTCGAGCTGGGCGAGACGGTCACGCCGTCGCCGCATCACCCTTTGGGCGCCAAGGGAGTGGGGGAGTCGGCCACGGTCGGGTCGCCGGCCGCCTACGTCAACGCGGTCATCGACGCGCTCTCGCCATATGGCGTGACCAACATCGACATGCCCATCGGGCCAGACAAGGTGTGGGCCGCGCTCCGCTCCAAAGGGGTGACGGAATAGCCGAAGACCTGACCCTTCTGCTGGCCCGGCTGGCGGCCGAGGGCACGCCGTGCGTGCTGGCGACGGTCGTGCGCACCGAGCCGCCAACCTCAGCGCGCCCAGGAGACAAGGCGGTCATCACGCCAGACGGGAGGCTGCGGGGATGGATCGGCGGCACGTGCTCCGAGCCAGTCGTGCGCCGCGAGGCTCTGCGCGCGCTGGCGGAGGGCACGCCTCAGCTGATCCATATCCAGGGTGGAGACGAGGTGAAGGAGTCACGCAAGCAGGGAGAGCTCATGATTGCCACCACGTGTCCCAGCGGGGGCTCGCTCGACATCTTCATCGAGCCCCAGCTGCCCAAACCGCTGCTGCTCGTGTTCGGCGACAGCCCGTCGGCCGAGACGATGGTGCAGCTGGGCGAGCTCACCGGATTTCGGGCCCGCCAGGTCAGGCAGGCCGAGCTCAGCTCGCTCGAGATCCCGGCCGGTGAGGTCCATGCGGTGGTCGCCACCATGGGCCACTTCGACGAGGACGCCGTCGAGGCCGTCCTTGGCCACCCGCATGTCGACGTGAGCCTCATCGCGAGCGCCCGGCGCGCGGCGGCGCTGCGTCGCGAGCTGGCCCGTCGCGGGCTGGACGAGCCGACCATCGCGCGGGTCCACACGCCGGCGGGCAAGGTGCGCGGCGGCACGCAGGAGGAGGTCGCGCTGCTTGCGCTTGCGGAGATCGTCGCTGCACGCCGGACGCGGCCGAAGGCGCCGGCCGTCGACGTGGCGCCCGTGACCTTCGTCACCGACCCGGTGTGCGGCATGACGGTCGACCCGCTCACCTCGAGCCACAAGCTCGTCCACCGCGGCGCGGCGTACTGGTTCTGCTCGGCCGGATGCGCGGCGGAGTTTGAGAAAGATCCGGAGCGGTTCGCGCGCTCCGTCGAAGCACGCTGATCCAGCGACTCCGGAGTTGGTTCCGCAGCTAGCCGCGCGGAGCCTTCGCATCCAGCCGGACGCGGTCGTCTGGTTCGGGGCGATCGTGGCGGCATGGGTGGTCGCGTGGTGGCTCGAGGCCACGGGCATCGCCCACGCTCTGCACCACCACACGATCTTTCACAGCGGGCGTCTGTGGCAGGGAGGCGTCGAGTTGCTGGTCGCGTGGCAGGTGATGACCGCCGCGATGATGCTGCCGGGAGCGCTCCCGGCGGTGCGCGCACTCGGGCACGCGGGCGAGCAGGCACGTTTTCTCGCCATCTACTTCGCGTCATGGACCGTGTTCGCGGCGTTGGCTTTCGCTGCGGACATGGGGCTGCACGCGCTGGTGCACGGCTGGGCGGCGGTGGCGCGGCACGAGAACCTCATCGCGCCGGCGGTCCTCGGGCTCGCCGCGGCGTACGAGCTCTCCCCGTGGAAGGCGCGGAGCCTGATGCGATGCCGGAAGCCGGAGCTGTCGGCGCTTGCGTACTCGCGCTCCTGCGTCGCCTCCGGTTGGGCGCTGATGCTTCTCATGTTCTCGGCCGGGGTGGCGAACCTCTGGTGGATGGTCGCTCTCGCCGCGGCGATGCTGGCCGAGAAGGCGCTGCCCCGGGCCGACGCGGCGCGTTACGCGGTGGCCGCCGGGCTCGTCTTGTGCTGCATCGCGCTGCTCACGCCGCTCCAATAGGGCCGAGTTACCGCTCGCGCGGCCGTATCGCCGCGAATTGAGACCACCGTGAGACCGCGATTGAGACCTAAGGTGCGGACAATGGCGCCATGTCCGAAGCCGTTCGGGTCGACGCGGAGAAGTATTCGGCGTGGTTTGCCTGGGCCCGCGGCGCGCTGGGCCGAACGCTGGACGCGACCCACGCCGCCGCGCTGGCGGCCTATGACATTGAGGCGGCGGGAGGCTCGCAGGAAGATGCCCGGGCGGCGGCTCAGGGTGCCGGATCCGAGCCAGCCGGCGTCGACGCCGAGACCATGGCCATCGCCGAGTGGGCCGCGTGGGCAGGCGCGACCCTTGGCGCCGCGCCGGCGGCGAGCCTCATCGCCGCGAGGCATGCAGTCGCCCGTGTAGCCGAGACCCACGACCTCGATGGCGTCATGCGTGAGGTGTCGGATGTGCTGGCGGCCCGGCGTCCGTCGCCGCCGTCGAGCGGGAGTCGCGGCCGGCGCTTGTGGATCATTGGCGGCATCTTCGCCGCCGTGCTGGTGCTCGGGGGTGCGACGGCCGGGCTGGTCGGCTACGCCATCCACGCGTCGGCCGTACCGGGCGCCAAACCAGGACAGCCTGGCCCGGCCGGGTTGAGCGTGAACGTCGATTTCGCGTCCGGGGACGCGGCCGTTGACGCGTGGGACTTGCCGCCCGACACCCCTACGTTCCTTTTCGTTGGCGACGAGACGGTCAAGATCCTGCAGACCGACGGGAACGGACGCTTCGAGACCACCATCGCCGTACCGCCTGGCACCAGTCGGGTCGCCGTCTGCCTGGACTCCTTTGGGGAGAGCTGTCCGGCGTCAACGGTGGTGACACGGCCATGACCGACGAGCGCCTGCCGAGCCCGCTCCGCCGGCTGGAGGGGAACGGCGATGCGTCGGTCGCACCTGGCGAGGCCACGCCGGAGCCAGACCCCGAGCCCGCGAGGGATGTCGATCCCCAGTGGCTCGAGTGGGCTCGCGCCGAGCGGCTGGAGCCACATGCCGCAGAAGCCGCCGCCGCGGCAACCACCCTGCTGCGCCACGGTGCGACGCTGCCCGCCGCGATCGCGGCTGCTCGCATCGCAGCCGGGCGCGGCGGCCCGCGGGATCTTCGCCAGCTGGACACCGACCGAACCTGGATCCAGTCCGTCGTCGACGACCTGAAGAAGGTCGGTGCGCCCGCGGACCTGATCGGCAAGTACGAAGGACGCTTGACGGCTGTCTCGTCGGCCATCTCCGCTTTCGACCGCAGGCCCACCGCCGCCACGGCACCCGCGACCGCGCCCGCCGTCCCCACCACGTGGCGCGCGCGCGCAGATCTCGCCCAGCAGCTGGCCCAGCAGCCGACCGTCGAGAGTGTGGGCAAAGCCGCCAGCCCGCCGGCGCCGCCCTTCTCGCTGCGGGACATGTTCGCCGAGCATTCGGTCCTGATCCTCGCCGGGCTCGGAGCATTCCTGCTCGTGGTCGCGACCGTGCTCTTCGAGCTCTACGGCTCGGTGGGACTCGGTGGTGCCGTCAGGCTCGCGGCCGTCGTGGTCCTCGACCTCGTCTTCGGTGTCGCCGGCTACCTGGCTCGCCGGCGCGCGGGCCTGGAGGCCGTCGGCCAGATCTACATCGCGCTCGCAGCTGTGCTCCTCCCGCTGGTCGGGGTTGCTTCCTGGACGTTCCTCGACCTCGGCGCCCACGGCATGACGGTCTACCAGGCGGTGGCGATCACGTCCGCTGCGTGCGCGGTGGTCTACGGCGGCCTTGCCTCGCGCCTCGACCTGCGCGCGTACGGCGAGATGACCGGGATCGCGATCCTGGTGGCGATCGTCAGCGTGTCGCGTTGGGCCGCCGGCGATTACTGGCTCGCCACGGGCGTCGCGCTTGGACCCCTCGTGTACACGTTGTGGGAGCGCCTGCTGCCAGGCCGCGTCTTCGATCACTTTCGGTGGTTCGGGCACGCGAGCGCGATCGTCGCCCTCGGCGCCGCCATCCGCTTCCAACCCGACGGTTGGATCTGGACGGCGACCATGGCGGTGCTCGCGCTTGCGTACCTCGCGTCCCAGGCCATCGCTCCGCAGGTCGCGCGGGCGTGGATCGGCGAAGCGGTCGCCGTTCTCGCCGCCGCGGCAGCGTGCGGACCGCTCGGGGTCGGCTCCGGCCACTTCGTGCTCCCAATGGTCGTCGGCGTGGCTTTGATCCCCCTGCACCGAGAGCCGGAACTCTTCGGTCGGGTGGGCGAGCTCTATCGGCCCCACCCGGCGCACCTGCATCTCGCCGTCATCCTGGGGCTGGCGCTGGCGACCTGGGCGTACGCGCTGGGTGAGGGGCGGTCGCTCGCCGCCGGGCTCTGGATCGCGTTTGGGCTTTACGCCGCCGACTACTACCTGTCACCGACCGAGCTCACGGGCTACACGCTCCGCGCCGTGCTTCTCTTCGCTCTGGCCGCGACCGGGCGTGCGCTCGAGCTGGGCCCGTGGACGGCCTCCCTCACGGCCCTCGCGTTGGTCGTTTACGTCGCGCCCTTCACACGCGACGGCCTCGCGCCGTTGCGCCGGTTCGCGTCGCTCTACTTCTACGGCGCGCTCGTGGTCGTTGTCGCCGGCCTGTTCGACGCGACGATCGGGGCAGGGCACTGGGAGATCCCCGCCGCGCTGGCGATTGCCGCGGTCGCATTCGGCGCCGCCTCCGAGCTTGGCGCGGTGCGGCTCAGCGCGATCACGGCCCGCGGCCTGTTCTCCCTCGGATGGTTTGCAGGCGTCGACGCGCTCAGCGCCGGCGGGTGGCGCGGACCGTTCGACGCGCTCCTGGCGCTGTTCTACGTCGCTATCTCGCAGGTCCGCGCAGCCGCGCGCCACGCGGTCGCCACCGTGTCGCGGCGGTGGTTCGTCCACGGAGCCGCGGCGGTGTCGCTGGTCCTGTGCTTCACGGGCGCGGAGGACCAGCTGTGGTGGCGATTGGCCGCGGCACTGGCCGCGCTTGCAGTCACGTACTGGTGGCTCGCGCTGACTCGCGACGAGGTGGAGCTGCCGTGGCTTGCATGGACTTCGCTCGCGGGCGCCGCCGCGAGCACGGCCATGGCAATCGTCCCGGAGAGCTGGCAGGGAGCGGCCGTCGCGGGCGAACCTCTGGCCCTCACCGCGATCTGGTTTGCGCTGCGCAAGACCCTTGATCGTCGGGGCGTGCAGGTCAGCGCGCTTGTCGTTCTCGGCATCGTGGCTGCCACCGGCGCCACGCTCGCGCTCCGCGACGCGCCGCCAACCTGGTCCCAGTCGGTGGCGGCTGCGCTGATCGCCGGGTTCCTCGCCGCGTGGTCGGTGGTGGGCGACGAATCTTCACTGGTGAAGTTGCGGCCTTACGAGAGGTCTGCAGCCTCCCTGCTCGCCGCGACGGCCGTCCTCCTCGCCTGCGCCGTCCTCCAGCTCACAAGCGGCGCGGCCGGTGTGGTCATTGCGGCGATTGCCGTGCTGCACGCGGAATGGAGCGTGCGCGCGAGGAACGAGGTCGAGCGCTGGTATGCGTTGGCGGTGCTGCTCGCCGCGGGCCCA
>Ga0207684_10004581_pt1 | contig 12991 bp, 10 predicted proteins | sample KBSK5501metaG_FD_184342 | JGI IMG/M metagenome (GOLD analysis project Ga0207684, IMG submission 184342) | Corn, switchgrass and miscanthus rhizosphere microbial communities from Kellogg Biological Station, Michigan, USA - KBS K5-50-1 metaG... | ecosystem: Host-associated > Plants > Roots >...
GGCTCGGCCCACGTCTCGCCTTATGCGGCGGCCGCGCGAGCGGCGGATGTGTCGGGCTTGCCTCCAACCTACATTTCGGTCGGCGGTCTTGATCTCTTTCTCGAAGAAAACATGATCTATGCGGATCGATTGAGCCGCGCTGGGGTGCCGGTCGAGCTTCACATGTATCCGCGGGCGTATCACGGCTTCTATCGGGCAACGAATGCCCGCGTGACCAAGCAGGCCGAGCACGACAATCGCGAGGCGCTGCGCCGCTTCCTGCACGGATAGGACCCTGCACGGGCGATTCTGTCTAAGTAAACACACCGAGAACGGTGACCTGGGATCACCTGCGCGACGTAGCGCACTCTGTTTGCGGTCGTCGCCCTGCAGAGGTCTGCCACCGGCGCATCTTGCCCGTTAGCGCTCGTCCGCCGCGAAGGTCATTTAACTGAGCCGATAGCGGACGTTCAGCCGGCGCGGCGGGAACTGGTCTTCATGCCCCGAAGCCGACCTCTGGGATCACCCTTGCGACCGGCGACTGTGGGGTGGAATGCGGAAATTGCGTGCACAACACCCACGACATTATCCGGGACGAGTGACGACTGCACCCTGCAGGGATCACAGCTCGCGCCCCGCGATGATATTTTCCGGTCGGGGGTTCGTCTTCGTGCAAACAGCACCCTACATATCGGCGACGATGGCTGTGGACCTGTTCCGCCGGGCTTTGGTGCTTCTGATCGCGGTCGCTTATCTGGCTGTCGCGAGTCCGGTCCCGTGGGCGTGTGCGGATACGGCATCGATGAGTAGCAGCGCCATGCAGCCCATGAGCGGCGACACCAGCAACCCAGCAGCCTGCAAAGGCATGGATCAGGGGCGCTGTATAGAACTTTGCGGGAGCTGCTTCGGCGGCACGTCTTTCCCGAAGCTCACGCTCCTCACCACGACCGCTTGGTCATCCGTCCGATATCCCCAGGATGCCCAGGTGATGCACGGGCGTATCCCTGCTCCCCTGTTAGGGCCTCCCATCTCCCGCGCCTGAAATCGAGCCTCCGGCACTCGGCCGGCGGCCCCTTTCGGCTCAGCCCTTCGCGTTACTCCGCTGGCGCCAACTGCGTCCGCGCGACGCGAAGGCCACACAGCGCCGCCCTTTGTGCGGTCGCTTATCGGGAGATTACTGATGACTTCGTTTAACACCACGACGCGCGCCCTCATCGGCGCGGCACTCTTCGCCCTGGCCTCGGTGCCAAGCTTCGCGGCCACGGCCAACGACTGCTTTGAACTCGGCGACCCGCGCTGCCCAATCGAGGCCGCAAAGGCCGATTGGCGATCGCTCAGTCACGGCACCCGCGTCGCGCCGGGACAGCCCATCGTCACAGGTGATGGTCGTCGTCTCGCAGGCTCGGAGATCAACTACGCGCGCGTACTGATCGATCGGGCCGGCGAGGCGTGCAAACAGTCGCACCACACTGAAGCGCTCGCCTCGGTCCAGGAAGCGCAAACGCTAATTCATCCGACTCCGCGGCGGATGCGCTAGCTGACCAGTCGGCACCCGTCCTTGTGCCGTCCCGAGCGGCATTGGCGTCTTCCTTCTCATAGCCGAGAAAGAAAGCGCTGGTGCCGTTCGGCTCTACTCTGCTGGGACACCAGAAAATGCCAGCCGCTCGCGCAATTCATGGCGCGCCTGGCGGATCACCCGCACGGCTGACGAGAGGCCAAGGCAAGCGATGATCGCCGCCACGGCGATATCCGGCCACGGTGTTCCGGAACACCAAACACCAGCGCCGGCGGCCATCACCGCGATGTTGGCGATGCAGTCGTTGCGCGTGCACAGCCATACCGATAGCGCCTGGCTATCGGTTGCTCGGTAATGGTAGAGAAGAGCGGCGACGCTGAGATTAGCTGCGAGGGCCAGCAGCCCCACTCCGCTCATGATCTCGCCATGCGGCACCGTCGCGGTGATCGCGTGGTGAACGGTACTCGCAGCCACCCACAGGCCGAAGAGGCCCATGACGGCGCCTTTCAGCAGCGCGGCACGCGCGCGCCAATGGAGAGCGAGCCCCACTACGGCGAGGGCCACCGCGTAATTCGCGGCATCGGCAAGGAAGTCGAGCGCATCCGCGCGCAAGCTGACGGAACCGGCAACGATGCTCGCAGCGATCTCAATGGCGAACATCGCCAGATTGATAGTGAGAGCGATCCACAAAATTTGCCGATACCGATGATCGGTTTGTGGCGCCGAGCAGTCGTCATCGCAGCAGCTCATCCTTCGAACCTAGGGCGCCCCGGCGCGAATTTCCATAAGAGCCTCGTCAGCGGCTGTGCTCGGCATGGGGAATGCACGTCCCCATAGGGGTTTGCTTGGCAGTAAAGCCTTCCGTTACGGGCTGTTCCCGATATTCCTTCGGCCACGCCGCGGCTACTCGCGCCCATTCCGAGCGCAAGGTCATTTCCGCTTTTACGCAATCATCGAGCGAGCTGTGGAGCAGACCGGTTTCCATCGGATGTGATCCGAAAACCAGCACGATCAGCATCCACTTCATGTGTTTACACTCGGCGTCGAAGAACAAATATTTGATCAAGGCGGCGGCCCCGAGCACCAGGACGATCAGGAGCAGCAGCCCGATCAGGCCCATGCCCCACATCATCCCGCCATCCATCATGCGATCCACCATTTGGCGCGTGCCTTCTATTTGGCCGGGTGCGGGCGCCGCTGTCTCGGCGTTCGCACCGTCATCGGCGCTCGGCGCAATTGCCAGCCTTTGACCAGCGCGTAGATCGCCGGGATAACGAGCAGCGTGAGGACCGTCGAGGATACCATGCCGCCCACCATCGGCACTGCAATGCGGCGCATCAGTTCCGAGCCGGTGCCGCTGCTCCAGAGGATCGGCAAGAGACCCGCCATGATCGCGATCACCGTCATCATTTTGGGCCGTACCCGTTCGGCAGCGCCGGCGATGATGGCCCGGTCGAGATCGGCACGGGTAAGAGCCAGGCCCTCTGTTTCCCCTCGCTCGCGCGCCGTCCGCAAGGCTTGGTCGAGATAGATCAGCATAACGACGCCGGTCTCGGCGGCGACGCCGGCGAGCGCGATGAAGCCGACCGCGACTGCGACGCTCATATTGTAGCCGAGCCACCACATCAGCCAGGCGCCGCCAACTAGGGCGAACGGCACCGACAACAATACGATAAGCGTCTCGGCGAGCCGCCCAAAATTGAGAAAGAGCAACACGAAGATGACCAGCAGTGTCGCCGGTACGACGAGACGCATCCGCGCGGCGGCTCGCTCAAGATATTCGTATTGCCCGCTCCACCGGATGCGATAGCCGGGCGGCAGCTTCACTCGATCACGCACGGCGCGATCCGCCTCGGCGATGAAACCGCCGATATCGCGGCCATGCATATCGATATAGAGATAGGCGACCAGCTCGGCGTTCTCGGTGCGGATCGAGGGCGGCCCCTCGGTCACCCGGATCGCGGCGAGCTGGCCGAGCGGCACCATGGCCGTGCCGGCGCCGACCAGTACATCGCTTGCGATCGCCTGCGGATTGTCGCGCAGATCGCGCGGATACCGCACAATGACCCCGTAACGCTCGCGGCCTTCGACCGTGGTGGTGACAATCTCGCCGCCAAGCGCCGTCGCCACCACCTCCTCGACATCGGCAATCGACAGGCCATAACGCGCGATCGCGCCGCGGTCCGGTTCGATCTCCAGATAACGCCCGCCTCCAATGCGCTCGGAATAGGCGCTGCTGGTCCCAGGCACTTTGCGGATCACCGCCTCGGCCTCCTTCGCGACGCGCTCGATGCCGGCAATATCGGGGCCGAAAATTTTGGCGCCGACCGGTGTGCGAATGCCGGTCGAGAGCATGTCGATCCTCGCCTTGATCGGCATCGTCCAGATATTGATGACGCCCGGCAGCCGCAGCGCCTGATCCATTTCGGCGATCAGCTTCTCGATGGTCATGCCGGAGCGCCATTGGTCCTCGGGCTTCAAATTGACCACGGTCTCGAACATCTCAACCGGCGCCGGGTCGGTCGCGGTGCGGGCGCGCCCCGCCTTGCCGAACACCGAGGCCACTTCCGGAAAGGATTTGAGCACCCGGTCCTCGGCCTGTAGCAACTCGCCGGCCTTGGTGATCGAAAGCCCCGGATTGGTCACCGGCATGTAAAGGAGGGTGCCCTCATTGAGATCGGGCATGAACTCGCTGCCGAGCTTGGAGACCGGCCAGGCGGTCGCGGCAAGGGCTAGCAGGGCGAGCAGGATGGTCAGCAGCGGCGCCCGCAACACCGCACCGATCACCGGGCGGTAGACCCAGATCAGCAGACGATTGAGCGGGTTTTTCGCCTCGGGCAGGATGCGGCCGCGGATAAAGGCCAGCATCAGCACCGGCACCAGTGTGACTGACAGCAGCGCGCCGCCCGCCATCGCAAAGGTCTTGGTAAACGCGAGCGGCTTGAATAGTCGCCCTTCCTGATCTTCGAGCGCGAACACAGGCAGAAACGACACAGTGATGACCAGCAGGCTGAAAAACAGCGAGGGTCCCACTTCCTTGGCGGCGGCAATAATCGCCGGCCCGCGCAGCGCGCCAGACGGCAGCCGCTCGATATGCTTGTGGGCGTTCTCGACCATGACGATCGCGGCATCGACCATGGCGCCGAGCGCGATCGCGATGCCGCCGAGGCTCATGATGTTGGAGCCGATGCCCAAGGGGCGCATCAGCGCGAAGGCGATCAGGATGCCGATCGGCAGTGTCAGGATCGCGACCAGTGCGCTCCGTGCGTGCAGCAGAAACACGACACAGACGAGGGCCACGATCAGGCTTTCCTCGATCAGCGTGCGCTTGAGATTGGCGATCGCTCGGAGGATCAGCTCGGAGCGATCATAGACGCTTCTAATCGAGACGCCTTCGGGCAGAGCCGGCAGCAGCTCGGCGATGCGCGCCTTGACGTTGCGGATGGTCGTGAGCGCATCGGCGCCGTCGCGCTTGACGATGATGCCGCCGACGGCCTCGCCGGTGCCGTCGAGCTCGCCGATGCCGCGGCGCTCGCCGGGGCCGAGCTCGACCCGCGCCACATCGCCGAGCCGCACCGCCGTTCCCGATGCGCTGTCGGTCTTGAGCATGATGGCGGCGAGATCACCCGAGCCACGCACATAGCCGCGGCCCCGCACCATATATTCGGTCTCGCTCATCTCGATGGTGCGGCCGCCGACATCGCGATTGCCGGTCCGCACCGCTTCCGTCACCCGCGCGAGCGGAATCCCGAACGCCTGCAATTTGCGCGGATCGACGACGATCTGGTACTCGCGTTCGAAACCGCCGATCGCCGCCACCTCGGACACACCTTCGGCGGAGGTGAGCCGGAAGCGCACCAGCCAATCCTGCAGGCTGCGCAATTCGGCGAGGGTGTGGCGAGTGCTTTCCAGCACATACTGAAAGACCCAGCCGACGCCGCTGGCATCAGGACCGAGCGAGGGGGTGACCCCCGCTGGCAAGCGCTTGGATGCAAAATTCAGATATTCGAGCACGCGGCTTCGCGCCCAATAGAGATCGGTGCCGTCCTCGAACACGATATAGACGAAGGACACGCCGAAATTGGAGAAACCGCGCACCACCTTGGCGCGTGGCACCGCCAGTAACGCCGTGGTCAGGGGATAGGTGACCTGGTCCTCGACCACTTGCGGCGCCTGGCCGGGATATTCGGTATAGACGATCACCTGCGTGTCGGAGAGATCGGGGATCGCATCGAGCGGTGTGTTGAGAAGCGCCCAGATGCCGGCGCCGACCACGAATACAGTGGCAAGCAGGACGATAACGGCGTTGCGGACTGACGCCTCGATCAGCCGCGCGATCACCTCGCACCTCCCTGCGGGCTGCCCGCAGCGAAGCCTTCGAGCGCGGCTTTCAGATTGCTTTCGGCATCGATCAGGAAATTGGCGCCGACGACAACCCGCTCGCCCTCCGCGAGACCGTCGAGGATCTCGGCGAAGCCGCCGCCGCGGGCGCCGACTTTGACGACCCGCGGGGCAAAACGCCCCTCGCCCTTTTCCACCAGCACCACCTGACGAGCGCCGCTATCGATGACGGCCGAGTCCGGCACCGCCAGTATCGAACCGCCACTCGCCGGCGCCGCGATCTCGACACTCGCATACATCGCTGCCCGCAGGGCGAGATCGGCATTGGGCATGACGATACGTACCTTGGCAGTGCGCGTGTCGCGCGAGAGGGTCGGGTAGATGAAATCGACCGTCCCTTCGAACATGCGGCCCGGAAACGCGACCATGCTCGCCCCGGCCTTTTGCCCGGGCCGGATCAGGCCAAGATCCGCTTCCTGTACCTCGGCGCTCAGCCAGAGGGTCGCAAGATCAGCCAGTTTGTAGAGCGGCTCGCCCGGCATGATGCGCATGCCCGCGATCACGGGTTTGTCGGTGACAACACCGTCCGTGGGGGCGCGAATCGCGATGCGGCGGCTTGCCTTGCCGCTGCGGCGGAGGCGTGCGATCTCGTCCTCCGGCACATCGAGGGCGCGTAGCCGCTGCAAGGCGGCGGCGCCAACGGACAAGCCGCCATGGCTTGCAGGCATGCGGGAGGCGAGCAGAAATTCTTCTTCGGCACTCACAAGCAGCGGCGAATAAAGCCAGGCCAGCGCCTGGCCTTTCTTCACTGTCTCGCCCGTGGCCGCGACATCGAGCTGCTCAATCCAGCCTTCTACCTTGGTGGTGACAACCGCAAGGCGGCGCTCGTCAAAGCCGAGCGTTCCGGTGGCTCGTATGGTGCGGGTAACGGCCGGCCGTTCTTCAGCCAGCGCCGTTCGCACGCCGAGAAGTTGCAAGCGACCTGGCGCGACCTTTACGACGCCCGCCTCGGCCTCATTCTCATAGACGGGGATGTAATCCATCCCCATCGAGTCCTTTTTCGGCACCGGAGAGGTGTCGGGCAGGCCCATCGGATTACGGTAATAGAGGATGCGACCCTTGCCCGATTCCTTCGCCGCCGGCGCAGCTGCCGTCGTCGGTTGATCCTCAACGACAGCGACATAGTCGCGGCCGTCGGTGGTCTTCTTGGGTACCGGTGAATAATCCGGCTTGCCGTCCGGGTCTTGGTAATAGAGTGGTGTTTTGGTGTTTTGCGCCAGCGCGACCGGAACGTGTGCGAATAAGGAGGCCGCGAGCGCAACGCCGCTCAAGATGCAGGCGGCGCGCTTCATAGCTCGGCGCCGATCAGCCGCTCAATCGCGGCGAGCGCGGTCTGCGCCTCGCTGTCTGCTCGCAACAGATCGAGCTGGGCCTGATGGATGCGATGCTCGGCATCGAGCATGGCGGTGAGGGTGCCCTGATCCCGCCGGTAGAGGACGAGCGCGGCGTTGTGGGCGGCGATGAGTTGCGGGATCAACTGCTTGCGGGTGAGATCGCCGATGCGCCGCGCCGCGGCGAGGGCCGCCAGCGCCTGTTCGAGATCACCGCTGATTTCCGCCTCAAGCTGGGCTTGGCGTTGCTGCGCCGCCCCGAGCTTGGCCGCGGCTTCGCGTTCCGCTGCCTCCTTCACACCCCATTGCAAGGGGATCTTGAAGGCGAGACTTGCTGTGTATCCTGCGGGCCCGTTGTCGCGTTGAATGGCGCCGGCGCCGAGGGTCAGGTTCGGATACCAGGCTTTTGCCGCGAGCTGGCGTTCGCTGACGGCGCTGCGGATCTCCGCCGAAGCGGTGAAGAGACGCGGATTGGCGGCGCGCGCGCGATCGAGCAAAGCGGCGAGTGATGGTTCGGGGGGCGGCAGGCGCCTCAGTTCTTTCGGCTCGGCCAGTGGGGCCGCAGGCGACCGGGCGAGCAGCGCGTTAAGCCTAGCTGCCGCCGTGCGGCGTTCAGCTTCGAGGCGCGCCGTCTCCATGGCGGTGCGAGTGATCTCGGCTTCGGCCGTGATCGCGTCGGTTTGCGCGCCGAGATTTTGCGCGTAGCGCTCTTTGGCGACCTTGGCCATCGCGTTGGCCAGGCGCGCTACGTCGCGGTTGACCAAAAGCGCGCGGGTTGCCGTGTAGTAACGGGCGAAGGCGAGTTTGATTTTCTCATCGAGCTCTGCCGCCGTCGCCTGCTCCCGGCCGCGCGCGGCATCGACCGCCGCCAGCGCCGCCGAATGCCGCAGATCGAGCTTCCCCCAAAGGGGGAATTCCTGCTCGACCGACAGATAGGTTTTATTGATGCGCGGTCCGCTCGTGCGATCGACCTCATCCGACATCGCGCGGAACGTCGGATCGTCGAGGCGGCCCGCCCCATCGGCCCGGGCCGACGCGGCGTCGCGTTCTAGCGCTATCGCCCGTAATTCGGGGCTGAGCTGGCGGCCGAGCGCCAGCACGCTGGCGACCGTGGCGCCTGGCAACCCGGTTTGCTGTGCCGCGGCCGGGCCCGGGCTGCTGGCCAGCGTGAACAAGGCGAGAGCAACGGCCGCATGGCGTGCGGAAAACATGTTATTTCGAGAGCTTGACTGTGACCGCGCCCTTGACCGTTTCCGCCTCGCCTTGGACTTTGGCAGCGAGGGTCAGCATCCAGCCACCCGCCATGCCGGGCTCGATCTCGAAGCGGTAGATGCCAGGGTCCTTGGGCGGCAGCGCCTTTACTGGCGCCGTCATCTCCTTCATGCCCTCCGGCCCCATATCCGCCCGGGTCTGAATGATGACGGCGCCCGCGACCGGCTTGCCGTCCGGCGCATGCGTCAGGCGCAAGGCAACGATTGACTTGCCGGTGGCAGCTTCCGGATTGCCGACCAGCTCAAAGTGGTAATCGCCGGCGGCGGCGTCCGCGCCAACGATGCGAGCAAGTAAGGCAACGGCAAGCGCTGCTGCGCCCGCCGAGCGATGAATAAACGACATTGATAGTCCCTCCTGTGGCGGCGACCAGGGCGCCGGGCATGACTGAGACGAAGCCTTACGACGTGCGGCCCGCGGCCAACCGGCGAGCGCGCATGCCAACGGACGCGCGCCTAGCGGCGCGCTGCTTGGGTCACAGTCCTATGGGAGGAAGCAGATCGGGTTTGATCAAACGACCGGCGCGAAAAGTGGCCGGTGTCCAATAAACAACCTTGCCGTAGGCGAAGCGGACAAAATCGGTACTCAGCCGGAGCGGCAAATTCGGCGTGCCGAGGCAGCCCATTTGCTTGACGCATTCGGGGTCCATGCCTTTGCAGGGCATGGCATGGCCACTATCGGCATCCTGCGGCGACATCGCCATATGAGGGCAGTCGCCGGTGATCTTGGTGGTGCCGATGGCGGCAAACGCGGCGTTCGGGGGCATCAATTGCAGCGTCATCCCGCCGACAAAGGCGACAAGCGTCACCGCGATTACGAGGCGATGGAGCAGGGCCCTCAACATAACCAGACGCTACGCGCCCGCCCGGGAAAGCTCAAGAGGCCTCGGCAGGTCTCGCCGCGCGCGCGACACTGCCGGCCGCCTCCAGGGCATTCGATCCGGGCAGCACTCGTTGACGGGTACAATACAGGTCGATCAGGAATAATCCCGAGGTGACGTCTTGGAGAAACAGGAGCACTAGGCGGTTCACCCAGCAACCCGGCGTGCGAACTACTGACCGTCGGCGCTCTCGGGCCAGCCGGTCACCCGCTACAGCTTCTACATGTGCACCGTCGGGTCCGGCGCACTGACATGCGGCCTTGTATCGCTTAATGGCCGTTTTGGGGTCGAACCCGTCTGCTGGATCGTTCGAACCGGAATGACCGTTACCGGCGCTGAGCAGAAGCCCGTCCTCGAAGTCGGCCGTTTCCGGTTCTGCCCCGAAGCGGACCTTCGTGATTATCCGCGAGAGCGCTGTCCAGGACCGCTCACGGGATCACCCCCACCCAACCCGATTATAATAATGGACCGACATCGCCGAGGAGCACCCACGCGGCTTTGTTCTTCTGAGACGTCGCTCTCGCCCCATGGAGGGTAATCGATGCCTTATGCGCTGTATGTCTGTCTGCAAGACGACAATAAGATCGCGGTCTTCGCGATGGATCCCGAGACCGGGGAGCTGTCGCTGCGGGCAGAGCTTCCAATTGTCGCGCTATCAAGCGCATCGGCTCGCGCTGATTTCCATCGCCCGTTACATTCAAACTGATGGGGTGGACGGCCCCGCAGCGGCATCAGCATGCCCCACTTGACAGCGGCAGGCGTCGACCGCGGAATGTCCGGCCAGGATCAGCCGCTCTGATGCGGCACCCGGAGAGGCCAGCCTATGTCCGACCAGTCCCGGTCCCACCATCCCCACCGGCGCGAGGTCATTAAGACCGGCATTCTCGTCGGCGTTGCCGCCGCGCTGCCCTGGGAGATCGCACGTGCCCAACTGCGCGAAGTGCCGCGCAACCGTACGATGATCCTGGTCTGGGGCGGCCGCGAGGGCCGCTGGGTCGATTGGGATCTGTGGAACCCGTACTCGATCGGCTCCAACCATCAGAACGGCCCGAACCTGATCTACGAGCCGCTCGCCTATTACAGCGCCTTCGCCGACAAGACCGAGATGTGGCTCGCCGAGAGCCACGAATTCACCGAGGACTTCAAGCGGCTGACGATCAAGACCCGTTCCGGGATCAGTTGGAGCGACGGCAAGCCATTCAGCGCCGAGGATGTCGCCTACACGCTGAACAGCCTGCGCGATCTCGGCGCGAAGGTCCGCTGGGGCGTCGATGTGCAGCAGGCGGTCGAGAAAGCCACGGCGAGCGACCCCAACACCGTCGTCGTGGAGTTCAAGATCCCGTCGCCCCGCTTCTTCTTTTTCATGACCTACAAATATGACATCGGCGTCTACATCGTGCCGAAGCACGTCTTCGAGGGGCAGGACTGGACGAGCTTCAAGAATTTTGACCTGGCGAAGAAGTGGCCGGTCACGACCGGGCCGTGGCAGGTTGTCGACGCCTCGCCGCAGCAGAAGGTGTTCGATCGGCGCCAGAGCTGGTGGGCGGCCGAGCGCAAGCTGGCGCCGTTGCCGGCGGTCGAGCGCAACATCTCGCTGCCCAGCGCCGGCGAGCAGCAGAACGCGCAGGCGCTGATCACCAACCAGATCGATGCCGGCACCGGCATGCAGCCCGCCACCTTTCCGACGATGTTCCGCGGCAACGACAAGATCACGACCCATACCGGCCAGAAATCGCCGTTCGGCTACATGGATTGGTGGCCGATCTCGCTTTACGTCAACAATGAGCGTCCGCCGTTCAACGACAAGGACGTGCGCTGGGCGTTGAGCCACTACATCGACCGCGGACAGCTGATCGAGGTCGGCTATCTCGGCGCCAATACGCCGTCAAAGCTGCCGCTGCCGCCCTATCCGCCGCTCCTCCCGTATTTCGACGCGGTGAAGGACCTGCTGGCGAAATACGACACCAACGAATTCGCCCCCAAGAAGGGCGACGCCCTGCTGTCAGGCAAAGGGCTCAAGAAAGACGGCGACGGCTTCTGGGCCGATGGCCAGGGCAAGCGCCTCGCCGTCAACATCATCGGCTTCGGCGCCTCAGGCCCCGCGATCGGCCCGGTGCTGGTCGAGATGCTGAAGCGCCGCGGGATCGAGGCCAGCATGTCCTTGCCGCCCGATTTCGACAGCCGCTTTCAGAAGGGCGAATATGACGGCGCGATTTATGGCCATGGCGGTTCGGTCAACGAGCCCTATGCGACGCTGCGGCTGTATCAGGGCACGTCGATCGCGGTTCCCGGCGCGCACCAGGCCAATTTTTCGCGCTGGAAGAACCCCGAATACGACAAGCTGGTGGATGAAGCCTACGCCGTGGCGCCGACCGACACGAAAAAGCTGGCCGACATTTGGCGGCGCGCGATGGAAATCTGGCTGCCGGAGCTTCCCGACATCCAGCTCGTGCAGAATTACCATCGGATCCCGTGGAACACGACCTACTGGAAAAACTGGCCGACCGAGCAGAGCCCCTATGTCAACGGCGCGCACTGGCACCTGACCTTCGCGATGGTGCTGTGGAACCTGCAGCCCGCCTGAGGCGCTGCCGATGTCCTGCGCTGCGGCTGTTTTTTGGCTGCCCCTCACCCCGGCCCTCTCCCCGCAGGTGGGGAGAGGGAGAGCTTGCAGTGATTTCCGATATATCCTCCGACTGATTTGCTCGTCCTCTCAGCCACGTTCCCTCGCCCCGTTTACGGGGAGAGGAACAGGGTGAGGGGCTGCCACCGGTAAGCGGGACGCAGCGATGCAGGCCGCCTACATCGCCCGCCGCTTTGGCGTCTTCCTGCTGATCGTCTGGCTCGCAGCGACCCTCAATTTCTTCCTGCCGCGCCTGTCGGGGCACGACCCGGTGCACAGCAAGCTGCTGCAGCAGGCGGCGCTGGGCGGTTATGTGCAGAGCGGCATCGAGGAGATGACGCGGGAATACGAGCGCCGCTTCGGTCTCGACAAGCCGTTATGGCGCCAGTACCTGACCTATCTCGACGGCGTCGCGCGGCTCGACTTCAACTATTCGATCGCCAATTACCCGCGCAAGGTCAGCGAACTTATCGCCGATGCGCTGCCCTGGACCCTCGCCCTGCTCGGCACGACGACCCTGCTGTCCTTCGCCATCGGCTCGCTGCTCGGCGCGCTTCTCGCCTGGCCGCGGGCGCCGCGCTGGATGCTGTGGCTGATGCCGCCGCTCTGGGCCTTGCATGCCATTCCATTTTTTCTGCTCGGTCTGATTCTGACCTATCTGCTCGCCTTTCAAATCCCGCTCCTGCCGATCTTCGGCGGCTATTCCGCCGGCGCGGTCCCCGGACTGAGCTGGCGTTTCGGCTGGGACGTGCTGCAGCACGCGCTGCTGCCGGCCTTGTCGATCATCCTGGTCGCGACCGGCGGCTGGGCGCTCGGCATGCGCGGCATGATGGTGACGACGATGGGCGAGGATTACGTCACATTCGCCGAGGCGAAGGGGCTGAAGGCGCCGACCGTGTTCCTGCGTTATTGCGTCCGCAACGCGATCCTGCCGCAGGTCACCGCACTGGCCTTGGCTCTCGGGCAGGTCCTATCGGGTGCCGTGCTGGTCG
>Ga0207684_10004583_pt1 | contig 12986 bp, 10 predicted proteins | sample KBSK5501metaG_FD_184342 | JGI IMG/M metagenome (GOLD analysis project Ga0207684, IMG submission 184342) | Corn, switchgrass and miscanthus rhizosphere microbial communities from Kellogg Biological Station, Michigan, USA - KBS K5-50-1 metaG... | ecosystem: Host-associated > Plants > Roots >...
AGCGATGGGAGTGGTTCCGATAGGTGACCTCCGAGATTTTCGCAGGGCCAAACGGCGACCGCTTCCGAGGCACTGGCTAATTGACACCCGGCGGAGAGGGAGGGATTCGCCGCCTGTGAATACGCGGACTGCACGCTCTGCTGTTGCGAAACATCCTACGCTGTGAAAGACAGCACGCGGCCTGAAGGCCAAAAACCAAGCACAACACCCCCGTGTGAAGCCGCTATACCTACGATCTGGCCGTAGTGGCCGCGGCCACTGAGAGGGCATTGTCAAAATGATCTTGCGTTTCGAATTCTCTGCACGCCAACGGGCAACCCGTACAGGTCGCACATTGGGAGCCACGAAACAGGCAGAAGGAGCGGTGAGCAGATAGCTGTAGGCAAAGGTGCGAGCGTCCGGCGTGGCCGCGACCGTCAAAAGCTGCACTCTAGCACCCCACTCTCCCGAAGCGCTCGGCCTCCGCCTTTCCCTTCAAAGCCATGATCTGCTGTCCTCGGCAGAGTGGTTAATCGCGAAAAACGATACCCTCTCCCTACCTGCCAAATGTCACGGAAATTGTAAAGATTCTGTCAGTTTTGGTGGGTTAGCGAGCGTTGGCTCTATAGCATCTCTGATCGATCGGGCCCCTTTCAAGCTCATCTTCCGTTACCTTATTCCCCGCTCTTCTCGGCATCGGTGTCCTGCATGCGACGCGTGAGGCCCAACTCGGAATGTGCCTGGAAGAGTAACAGTGCTTGCTGCAGGCTCCGCTCGTCCTCGCTTGGACTCTTGTTTGGTTAATTGACAAACTCTTTACAGGTCCCTGACACGAGCCGCGATTGAATTCGGCAAACTTGTCCTGGTAATAGCTGAAAAGATGACGGCGGGCGAGGAGGACACAGTCGGCCCGAACTTGGAGTAAGCGAATCCCATCATATGCTGTACTTCATCTCAAAGTTCCTTCGGTCGAGAACGGTAGCACTACTAGTTTTCCTGGGCGTTCTATGCACAGCGGTCGCGGCGGACTCCTCTCCCGCTTCCTTGGACCGCGGTTTTCAGCTCCTCTACAATCTTGATTTCGACCGGGCACAGTACCTCTTCGCCGCCTATCAGCAACAGCATCCCGATGATCCAATGGGTCCGGTGGCAGAGGCTGCGGGCCTCTTGTTCTCCGAACTGAATCGTCTCGGAGTTTTGGGCACGCGCTTCTTCGACCGGGATTATTCCTTCGGACCGAAACCGGCGCTCAAACTCGACCCCACCGTCCACTATCACTTTAGCCTTGCAGTCCAGCGCGCCGAGGCGCTGGCCCGGCCACACTTGGCAACTGATCCTAATGATCGGAACGCACTCCTGGCCATCGCTCTGGTCAGCGGTCTGAGGGCTGACTACGCGGCATTGTTTGAGCACCGTTACCGAGTCGCGTTGCACTACACGCGGGACGCTACGAACTATGCCCGCCAGTTACTGGCTATCTGCGGAGACTGCTACGACGCTTATATTGCGACTGGAATCAGCCGATACCTGATCGGTTCCATGTCGGCGCCGATGCGTTGGATTCTTCGAATGGGCGGCTTCTCGGGCGACAAGCAACAAGGCATGGCTGAACTGCGGTTGGTCTCCGAGCGAGGCCATTATCTTGCTCCTTACGCCCGCATCCTTCTGGCCATTGCCGAAAGCCGCGAGAAGAACTTTACGGGCGCGCGACAACTCCTGAGCCAGCTTCGCGACGAGTTCCCGGGGAATCCGCTGTTTAAGCAAGAGCTCGACCGGCTGGATACTGGAGCACACTGAGGAAACCATGTCAACTTTGACCAGGACCCAGCTCGTACTTGCGCTGCTGTTGCGCGCAAACACTACTGGCTGTGCCCGTTTGGTCAGGTCCACCCCATCGACGATGAACATTCCATTATTACGGTCCACGTGTTCAAATCCGGTTTGTTCTCAGCATTCGCCAACAACCACGAAATACGGGCTCCTATATCCGGCGGCTTCCTGGACGAGACAAGGCGGAGCGTAGAGCTGGTTATCGATTCGCGGAAGCGAGTGGCCTTAGATCCAGGTTTGGCTCCGGGAAAAACGTCGGGAAGTGCAACGCATGCTTGGGACCGAGGTTCTGGCTGGGTCGCAAGATGTCGCCCGACTTTGATAATGTCCCCATGCGGCGACATTAGAAATGTCCCCTTTTGACGACGTTACGACAATAGAAATGTCCCCTAATCTGGAGGTCTCCACAGGAGGCCAGATTGGGAAGGACAGCGATGAGCGGTAAGGAATTGCGACGAGCCGGGGTACTGGCGCGAGTGAAAAGCGGCGAACTAAGACTGGGAAACGCCGCGGTGATGATGGGGCTGAGCTATCGTCAGACCAAGCGCTTGGCAAAACGCTATCGAGAAGAGGGAGCCCAAGGGCTGAAGCACGGAAACGCAGGGCGGGAGTCGAACCGAAAGAAGCCGCGGAAATTCCGGGAACGAGTGTTGCGGTTAGTGGGCAAGAAGTATTCCGGGGAGGAAGGAGAGCGGTTCGGGCCGAGGTTAGCGGCCGAGCACTTGGCGAGTGACGATCATGTGGAAGTGAATGCGCAGACCCTGCGGCGCTGGATGTTGTCCGAAGGGCTATGGAATCGGGCGCGGAAACGGCGCATGCATCGCAAGCGGCGAGAACGGAAAGCGCATGTGGGGGAACTGATCCAGATGGATGGAAGTTTCCACGACTGGTTGGAGGAACGAGGGCCGCGCGGCTGCTTGATGAACATGGTGGACGACGCCAGCGGAGACACGCTGGCACGCATGGGGAGTGAGGAGACGATCTGGGCGGCGGCGGGAGTGTTGCGAGCTTGGGTCCAGAAATACGGTATACCGGTGGCGCTGTATACGGATTGGAAGAATGTGTATGTACGAGAGGCGAGCCAGAAGGAGCAATTACAAGGGGTGGTGCCGGTGACGCAATTTGGTCAGATGTGCCAGCGCCTGGGGATTCGCATCCTGGCAGCCAATTCGCCGCAGGCGAAAGGGCGAGTGGAGAGAAACCACGGCACGCACCAGGATCGCTTGGTCAAGAAAATGCGGCTGAAGAAAATCCAAACGCACGCCGAGGCGAATAGGTTTCTGGAGAAGGAATATCTGCCCGAGCACAATCGGCGGTTTCGGCGTACCCCGGCGCAGCTCGAGGACTATCATCGAGCGGCCCCGGGGGCAGCGGAGTTGGAGGAAGTGTTTCATCTGGAAACCGCGCGAGTCATTGGCAACGACTGGGTGGTGCGGCACGACAACCGATATTTCCAGGTGAAAGCTCAAGCCCGGCACTATGCGCCGGCCAAGAGCAAAGTCACGGTGTGCGAATGGGAGGACGGGCGATTACAGATTCGCTATCGCGGTAGAGCGGTGGTTTGGGAGGAGATTCCAGGCCCTGTTCCCGTTCAGGCAGTAAGACCCAGGGAGGCCACGGCCAAGAAACAGAAGCCGCCCACTCCCCGAGCGGATCACCCTTGGCGGCAGGATTATCGCAAGATGCGTCCCTGGTGCAAGCCAGAGACATCGCCAGTGTCGTTGCTCCATGAAGTGTCTGCTTTGCGGCGGTGAAAGTAGGAGAGCATGGACGGTATGTTGTCTTACTCGAAGACCGCGATGGAGCGGGCAATGAAAGTACAGGAAGTCATTTCGCGGGCGAAGGCGAAAAAGATCACGGGATGGCAGGCAGCAGAAAAATGGCGGCGCGACGAGCTGTGGAAAAGACGCTGGATGGAAAAGTCAAAAAACGACTTTCCCACCCAGCTTGGAAATCCCGCAAACCCGCGGGATTCCCACTTTCCCACAGCCCCGGCGACTGCGGGAGATTAACTAAAACTGGACATTTCATTTGCTACGAAACGGGGACATTTCTAATGTCGGTTGACATGGCTGGGTCGCAAGATTGACAGGCGGGCCGGACAAGAGCAGCATTCGAGCCGGGTTCGGATTGTTCTACACTGCGATTGAAGATTTGACCCAATTTCAGGAAGGGGGTGATCCGCCGTACGGGCTGGTCTGGAGTCTCCGGTTCCCTCGTTTTTTGAGAGCGCATTCAAGGACCGAGTAGACGGGCTGGCGACGCAAAGATTCCCGTTCTCTGCTCCGCCCACCAATGTTTCGGCCAAGAATCCTTTTACTGGTTTTCCGTGGTCACTGGTGGAGCCAATCTCAGCTGGGTGGCGTCCAATAAGAACTACAGCCTACCAGATGGAGAGCACTACGAGCTTTCCTTGCAGCGCGAAAATTGGTGCAGACACGATCGTGACCGCAAGCTACGTGGCACCCCAGGGACAGAAGCTCCCGACTTTTGTGGAAGCCAATCCGCTGATGCGGCACTCTGCAGTTTCCTGATTGATCCGAGCGTGTCTGATGGTCGAGGGCAAAGGTGGCTTTATCGCCTCTGATCTGTCTGGTTACGCGCGCACTCATTCCGTGGAGGAAACGCGGAGCGCGATTACCAATCCCAATCCGAGTGGAGATCGACAGGCCCGGACCGTAACGGCGATCATTCGCGGCGGTGAGAAATATGTCGGCAGAATTCGCAATGAAGATAATCTCTCTCTCTAGTTGCACACGCTGGACGGCACGTTTCACTTGCTGTCGGAATCAGGTCTCGAGACGCTGGAATACAACTCACAAACGCTGATGCCCACGGACTATGCCTCCACCCCCAGCCCCAATGAATTGAATGATGTCATCGGTTATCTGATGAGTGTGGCCAACGCCAGCGGGCCGGGATCTCCCGCAAAGCGGACGAACAGGAGTAGGCGTACTGCTTTCCTCCATGGTGACGATCCGCGCGAGAGTTAATTGAAGAGCTCACACAAAGGGAAAAGCGTTCTTATGAATCGCAGCATGAAACTCCTGCATACCTTCATCATGATGGTCGTAGTGCTCCTTGCGGTTAGAGTGTCAGGTTTTCTAACTTCCTCACGCGCGCCTCGAGGGTTTCAGTTGCAAGCCGAATCGCCGCAGTTCTGGAATCTGGTGGATCACAACGCCAAGCTGAGCGTCGTCGGCACGGGCTTCGGATTCACCGAGGGCCCGGTGTGGGACGAGGCGGGATTTCTCTACGTAAGCGACGAAACCATCAACAAGATTTACCGGCTCCATCTCGATGGCAAGAAGGAGGAAGTGATTGCGCTCGGCGACCCCGACGGTAATACCTTCGACCGCCGGCATCGGCTGATCGACTGCGCCAGCGTGTTGCGCGCCATCATCGAGGTAACTCCCGATGGAAAATACAAAGTCCTGGCCGATCACTATGACCGCAAGAAATTTAACAGTCCAAACGATGTGATCGTTGGGCCGGATGGGGCGTTGTATTTCACGGATCCGACCTTGGATCTGGTTGCTGGCGAAAGGCAAGAGATCCCATTCCAGGGCGTCTACCGCTTAGACGCTAAAGGCAACGTGCAGTTACTCACCAAGGATCTGACCCAGCCGAACGGTCTCGCTTTTTCGCCCGATGGCAAGCGCTTCTACGTCGACGACAGCGAAAAAAGAAACATCCGCGTGTACGATGTTGCGGCTGACGGAACTCTGAGGAACGGACGCGTCTTTGGCGAGGAGCCGGGCGGGGAGGGCGATGGCGTGCCCGATGGGTTAAGAGTGGATAAGAACGGCAACCTCCTTGTCACCGGGCCGAAAGGCATCTGGGTCTGGGACGCTAAAGGCAACCATCTTGGCACAATTGTGATGCCAGAGCAGCCGGCAAATCTAAATTGGGGCGATAAGGACTATAGGACGCTCTACATTACGGCCACCACGTCGGTGTATCGCCTCGAGATGAAGACGCAAGGCTTCGTGCCGTATCGATGACGAAGCGGTCCGGGAGTGTGCCTAGGGTGCGCGACCGAAACTAAGCAGACGTCATTGATTTACACCACTGGCTAGATAACCACCATCCACGGCCAGCAGAGTGCCGGTTACGAAGCTGGCAGCGTCTGACGCGAGGAAGATCGCCGCTCCAATCAGTTCCTCCAGTTCGCCGAAGCGCTTCATCGGGGTACGAGTCAGCACTTCCTGTTCCCGCGGCGTGCCCATCACCAACTTCTCGGACAGCGGTGTGCGGAAGTAGCCCGGTGCAATCGCATTGACACAGACTCCATGCCGCGCCCATTCGATCGCCAGCGATTTCGTCAAAGAGGCCACGCCTGCCTTACTCGCGCAGTACGCCGCCACCTCATAAAGCGCCAGGAACGAGCCCATGGAAGCGATGTTGATGATGCGGCCATAACTCCGCTCGATCATGTGACGTCCGAAAACCTGGCACGCTCGCAATGTACCGGTCAGGTTCGTATCGATGAGCCGGTTCCAGTCAGCATCGGGAAAGTCCAATGTCGGAGCACGCTGGTTGAATCCGGCGGCATTAACCAGGATATCCACTTTCCCGAGCGTCTGGACAGAAGCCTGCAGCAATTTGGCCAACGATCCGCGGTCGGCCACGTCGCACCTCACACGCAGTGATCGGCGGCCCAGAGACTCAATTTCGTCGGCAATCACGTTCACGAGTTCCATGCGCCGTGAGCTGGGCACGACATCGGCACCTGCCTCGGCCAGTCCGAGCGCGAGGGTGCGGCCGATTCCAGAACTGCCACCTATCACGACCGCCACTTTGGTGTTGAGATCCAGTTTCTTGTATCCCATGGTTGTTCAAGAACGAATCTATTTCCCTGACCGTGACTACCAGTTGAAAATGGTTCCGTCCAGTTTCCGGTTCACGGGCAGGTACGCCCGCTGGTAGGGAAACTTCCCAGCCAGCTTCTCGTCATAGTCGACGCCCAATCCCGTCGCTTCGCCCGGATGCAGATATCCATCCTTGAAATAGTAAGCGTGAGGAAATACATCATCGGTTTCGCGAGTATGCCGCATATACTCCTGAATTCCGAAATTACTCACCGAGATATCGAAATGGAGCGCCGCCGCCATCGCAACCGGGGAGAGATCCGTCGCGCCGTGACAGCCCGTGCGGACGTGATATATCTCAGCCAGGGCAGCGATCTTCTTCAGAGGCGTGATTCCTCCTCCGTGAACTACCGTCATTCGGATGTAGTCAATCAATTGTTCGCCAATGAGAAGGTGTGCATCCCAAACCGAATTGAAAACTTCCCCTACCGCGAGTGGCGTCGTCGTATGCTGGCGAACGATGCGAAATCCCTCCTGCAATTCCGCCGCAACCGGATCTTCCAGCCAGAACAAGTGATAGGGCTCCAAGTTTTTCCCCAGTCGGGCGGCCTCAATCGGAGTCAACCGGTGATGCACGTCGTGAAGCAGGTGGATCTCGTCCCCGTGTCTCAACCGCAGCGCCTCAAACAGCTTGGGGACGTGCAGAAGATATTTCTCACTAGACCAGACATTCTCCGGCGGCAACCCTTTCTCCGCAGGCTCGTAGAACAGCTTGTCCTTTGCCACTCCGTAGGTCGAGGGTAGACCCGGCACGCCGGCCTGCGCCCGCACAGCCAGATAACCCAGCTCCTTGTACTCGGCCACTTCGTCTGCAGTCTCCTCGATGTCGCGTCCTTTGGCGTGCCCATAGACCAGCACCCCGGTTCTGCTCTCACCTCCGAGCAGGTTGTACACCGGGGTGTTAAGAGCTTTACCCTTGATATCCCAAAGCGCCATGTCGACCGCGCCGATTGCGGTCATCGTCACCGGCCCGCCCCGCCAGTACGCACCACGATAAAGGTACTGCCACAGATCCTCAGTTTGGAACGGGTCGCGCCCTATGAGGCAGGGAATCACGTGGTCGGTTAAGTACGAGCCAACCGGCAGTTCCCGGCCATTCAGCGTCGCATCCCCAAGACCGTATACCCCCTCGTCGGTGTAAATCTTCAAGGTGAGAAAATTCCGGCCCGGGCAACAGACCAACACCTTGGCATCTGTGATCTTCACCTTGTCTCCTCAACCGCTTCCAGTGTATCCAACGCGTCAGATTCGCCGCACCAGCACTTGATCTGTCGCTTGCATGTTACGCACCAACAGCAAGACCAGAATCATGCCGATGAAGGGAACCAGCCCCGCGATGATCGCAATCGGATCGAAAGAATGGGTGCTCGCGGCTTGGCGGGCGTCGGAAAAATAGCCGATAAGTTTGAACGCAACGATCGTTCCGATGCCAGCCCCGGTACCGCTCAGCCCGCTAACCGACGCCACCGATTCGCTGTTATACAGGTCCGACGGCAGCACATTCGCCATCGTGGTGAAACCCGCATAAGTAAAGGTCGCGACTGCAAACAGAAGAGCGATCAAGTAAAGGTTGGTCGTGAAAATCGTGGGGATGAGCATTGTCATGCCCGTGCCGCCAAAAACAATCAGCGCTTTGCGCGCCGAGCCCAGCGACCATCCCCGCTTGATCAAATAGCCGGAAATGCCACCCGCGAAGAAGCTGCCCAGATCAGCGGCAATGAACGGGATCCATATGGCGATCAATCCGCTCTTCAGCTCGATGCCCTTCGCAACCAGGTAAATGGGGAACCACTCCGTGATGAAGAAAAAGACCGGGTCGGTGGACGCTTTCGCAATGATGATGCCCCAGGTCTGTGGAAGGTTCAACAGGTCACTCCACCGGAGCCGGGCTTTGCCTTGCTGGGGAGCATCCGATTCCTGCTTGTCCGCAACGATCATTTGGAGTTCAGCCTGGCCAATTCGGCTGTGCCCCTCCGGCGGGTAGTACAGCCATCGCCAGACGATCAACCAGAGAAATCCAAGAATGCCCGGGAGCATAAATGCCGGGCGCCATCCCCAGCGAAAATAAATCCACAGCACAATAAAGGGAGCGATGGCTCCCCCAATCGAAGAACCGCTATCAAAAAGTGCGGTCGCGAGCGCGCGCTCGGGTTTTGGGAACCACTCGGAGACACCCTTCGTTGCGGCCGGCCAGTTGGCGGATTCCCCCGCACCCAGCAGGAACCGAAACGTGGCAAAGCTGTAAAAGCCACTCGCCAGCGACGTCAACATGGAGACCAGCGAATACCAGATTACCGTGAGGGTCAGGCCCTGGCGGGTGCCGATGCGGTCCATGAGTCTCCCGAAGACGGTCTGTCCGATCGAATAAGCCACCCGGAAGGCGATGGCAATATTCGCGTAGTCCGAGTTGCTCCAGTGATACTCGAGCTTGAGGTAGGGCGCGACAAGGGAGAGAGTCTGCCGGTCAATATAGTTGATGACTGTGGATGCAAACAGAAGGCTGCCGATCCACCAGCGCAATGAAGCAATCGGCTTCCCGGCGGTCACCATGCGTGATTGTTCGCAAACCGCGCCCTAAACTAAGAGCTAACCATGACCTGCGATTCATCGTTGAGCGCATTCTGCAGGGCCGGACCCAGGAGCGAAGCAGAGTTCTTGTCGAGATAGACGGTGGCATTAGGATGCGTGCGCAGAATCGACGCCGGCGCCATGGGGCTGATCGGGTCCTCAAAGCAAGCCTTCACCGCGTGGGCTTTGCGGCTGTCGGGCACAACCGCCAGTATCTCCTTGGCCTTGAGAATCTGGCGTGCCGACATCGAGATCGCTTGCTTCGGCACTTGTGAAATGTCTGCGAACCAGGCTTCGCCCACCTGCTGCTGGCGGCAGGCTTCATCCAGGTTCACGATGATGTAGGATTCCTCAGTCTGGAAGTCCGCGGGCGGATCGTTGAATGCGATGTGCCCGTTCTCGCCAATACCAAGAAACGCGATATCCACGGGCCTTGATGCCAGGTCTTTGCCTACGCGCCGCACCACCTCCAACGGATCAGCGGCATCGCCGTCGAGCAGATAGTAGTTGGCAATTCCGGTTTTCTGCAGCAACTGCTCCAGCAGCATCTTACGGAAGCTTCCCGGATGGGTGACCGGCAAGCCGATGTATTCGTCGAGATGAAAAGCTTCCACCCTGGCCCAGTCGATCCCCGGCGCCTTCGTCAAAGCATCCAGAAATTCGAGCTGCGACGCAGCCGTCGCAGCAACGATCCGCGCATTGCCACGTTCTGCGATGGCGCGGCGAATGGCCCCCGCCGCCTGTTCGGCAGCCGCCCGACCCAGCGCGACCCGATCATTGAATACTTTGAGCAGCATGAAGAATGCTCCGGTTGCATAACGCGGGATTATGCTTCTCAGAGACGGCAAATTATACAAAAGAGTGCGGCCAAACAAACGCGAGCCTGAACCGGAGTTTCATTAGGTGAAAGCCGCCGGCGTTGGGCGTAGCCGTAGCTCTGCACCTTGATGTATGACTCTTACGCGGGATTTCGCTCAAGTCCCGCGAGGGCCACGCCATGTTAAGCAACCTGTCATTTTTGTCCCAATTGATTCTGCACAAAACGCTAAACGCAGTCGTTCTCCTGTGGGCCGCCCTCGTCTGGCCAACGCATGGAATGGCGCAAACTGTTCTCGTCGATGCAACTCCGAGCCACGTCGTCAACACCTTCAGTCCTCTCTACTCGCTGGGATCGACAGTGGACCGCGTCCCCAGCAACGCCACCGATATGTTCTTCCGGCCCGATCAGATCAAGCAGGTCCTGTCCGCCGGCTGGGGAGTCATCAGTTACCGCCAGAACACCGATTTATTTGTGCAAGCCTGGCATTGGAATCCCAAGGGCACGTGGAGCGATCCCGCAGGGAAGGGATATTTCACCGGCGACGCCACTCCAACGAAAGAAATGATCCGCCACTCCTATGGCTACTCACTTCGTCACCGAGGCTTTACCCGGAACAACGGAACGGAGTTTGACGGCTTCTCGCGCCTCGATGATGGAGCTTTCCAGTCATATTGGAAGAGCAATCCATATCTCACGAAGGACTTCACTGGAGAGGACGATTCGCTCCATCCGCAGTGGGTAGTGATCGCTCTCGACAAGAAGGAAAGCATCAACGCGATTCGCATCGCTTGGGCAGAGCCCTACGCTCAGGCCTACGAAGTGCAGTACTGGCTCGGGGAGGGCGACGCCATGGATGAGCAAGACAAAGGAGCATGGAAGACCTTCGTCTCAGGAACTGTGACCAATGGAAAAGGCGGCACCGCCACGCTACGACTGGATTCCTCGCCGGTGACCGTGAAATACGTGCGGCTGTTGATGACCCGCTCTTCGCATACCTGCGATACCCATGGTTCCGGCGATCGCAGAAATTGCGCCGGTTACGCCATCCGCGAGCTTTATGTCGGAGCCATCGACGAGAACAACGAATTAAAAGATCTTCTTCATCATTCGCCCGATCAGAAGCAGACACTGACCCTGTGCTCTTCGGTGGATCCGTGGCACGAGCCCTCTGACCTTTATGTAGCGCCAGACCGCATGGAATCGGGAGACCAGCCGGGCTTTGACCTGTTCTTCAACAGCGGAATCACCCGCGGTCTACCAGCCATCGTTCCCATAGCCATGTTGTACAGCACGCCCGAGGATGCCGCAGCGCAGATGACGTACATCAAGAAGCGTGGTTATCCCGTGTCGTACATCGAGATGGGCGAAGAACCCGACGGTCAATACATGTTGCCCGAGGACTACGCCGCTCTGTATTTGCAATTCGCCACTGCTCTCCACCGTGTCGATCCGGATTTCAAACTGGGCGGTCCTGTCTTTGAAGGAGTCACCGAGGACATCAAGGTCTGGCCCGATGCGCGAGGCCGGACTTCCTGGCTCGGGCGCTTCCTCGACTATCTGAGGGCTCATGAACGTCTTCAAGATCTCGCCTTCATGTCGTTCGAGCACTATCCGTACGACGGATGCGAGACACCATGGGAGAACCTTTATCAGGAACCGGAGTTGATCACTCACATCATGAAGGTCTGGCGTGACGACGGGTTGCCTTCCGGGATTCCCCTGCTCGATACCGAAACCAACGATCACGGCGGCGAGGCCGCGGTCGACATCTTCGGTGCTCTGTGGCTGGCGGACTCTTTCGGCGGATTTCTCACCGCGGGCGGCAAGTCCACGCACTACTATCACGACTTGTCCTACTCTCCACCCCATCCCGCCTGTGCCAACAGTTGGGGAACCTACCACATGTTCATGGTTGACCAGCATTACCAGATCCAGCAGAAGACTTCCCAATTCTTTGCCGCGCAACTCATCACGCAGGAGTGGGCAGAACCCAAAGACGCCGAGCATAGGCTCTACGCCGCGTCCAGCGAGGTCAAAGACTCCGACGGACACCTTCTGGTGACGGGCTATCCTCTGCAACGCCCGGATGGTCAATGGTCGCTCATGCTGATTAACAAGGATCACGACTACCCTCATCGAGTCCGGATCGTATTTCATGATGTAGGCAGCAACCGCGACACGTTTTTCCTGGGCCCAGTGGCGATGATCACGTTCGGCAAGGCGCAATATCAGTGGCACGCCGCCAGGAAGAAGGGCTACGCCGATCCCGACGGTCCGCCTGCAACGTCGCTACTCACGGGTGGAGAGAACGCCCAGTACAACTTGCCCGCCGCTTCTGTCACTGTCCTTCGTGGGAGACTGGCGGCCTCTGAGAGTTCCGGAGTAGCCAAGTAAGATTCGGTTCATCTATTTGCCATTACAGATCCAGGGCTTGAAGAAAGGCGGTTCTGAAAACCGCGCCCCGGCGGCGCGGTAGCGACCCAACGATGGATCGTTGCTGATATGTTACCTGGCGAGATCCGTTGGCGGCGCCCTGCGCCGACAACCATCCGTCGATCGTGAAGGATGTAGTCAGAATCGTTGCTGGGCAAGTGTGGGCCAGACGCCCCGTTGTGGGAAGTTGGGAAGTTGAAAATTCCATTGGCGTGTGCCGCGGATTTCGGGCGGCGTCACCATTACTGGATCTTAGCTTGACACTCCAAGAGCGAAGGGAGCAGTATCTCGCCCTATATTAAACGCATTTAATACAACCATGCTCGCGGAGATTGGCCTTCACCATAGACCGTTCCTCTGCTAACTAAACGGGGCATGCGAGGCAAATGAATGAGTTCACCAGCGCTAACCCTGCATCCTGGCGTAATCCAGCCAAGACTTAGACTATTGGCCTTTTTTTCAAGAAGTTCGCGTCCGGTAACCAA
>Ga0207684_10004586_pt1 | contig 12984 bp, 16 predicted proteins | sample KBSK5501metaG_FD_184342 | JGI IMG/M metagenome (GOLD analysis project Ga0207684, IMG submission 184342) | Corn, switchgrass and miscanthus rhizosphere microbial communities from Kellogg Biological Station, Michigan, USA - KBS K5-50-1 metaG... | ecosystem: Host-associated > Plants > Roots >...
TCGCCAGCGTATCGCCCTGTCCCGTTTCCCGATCGCCATTTCCGGACGTGAATGTCCCGAGGCATGCCGAAAACTGCACGATCGGCGACGGAGTGGTCCGCGCCCTGCATGCTATCCGGTCGGGCGAGCTTCCGGGTCGGAATGAGGAAAGGCGCTGTCGGTCATGAAAATTGCGCAGTTCGTCTTGCGAGCGCGCTGCTCGCCACAGAAGGCGGGAAGCCTGGCATCCGAGGACACGGCGTCATCGGTTGGGACCCGAAAGAGAAGTCCTACACGCTGCACTGGTTCGACAACTTCGGAAGTCCCCCCGCGCAGCCCGGCCGCGGCAAGCGGAAGGGCGACACGCTGGCGTTCGAGCACGACATGGGCACGCACCGGGACGAACGATCTTCGAGCTCGACGGAAAGAACGCGATGAATTTCCGGGTCGAGATGAGCGAGGACGGCAAGCGCTGGGATCGCGCCGAGGACGGCAAGTATCGCCGCCAGGGGCACTGAGGTCGAAACGGCTTTGGGTTCTCAGTCCTGCTCGGCGAAGAGCTGCAAATAGCTCTTGCCGTATGGAAAGAAGCGTTTCTTTTCGCCGCGCTCCCATTCCGCTTTGAGCTCCGGCTCCGTGATGTCCCAGTCGGGGCGGCATTTCTGCAGGACGGCCCGGAGATCCTGGCGCAGCTCCTCGATCGTCGGCCGTCCGAAAAACCAGTAGCCGTTGTAGACCTTGTAGACCACGAGCCCCGGCTCGAGCACAATCGTGTGCGGGATCATGGGGTTGTGCATCGGATCGGTGTACTCCGCGATCTCGAGGTCCTTCTGGATCTTCCGAGCCGGATCCGACAGGAACGGCCAGTGCGCCCCGACTGCCGAACGGAGCTCGTTCGTCTCGAGCAGGTTGTCGGTCGTGATCGTCACCAGCCGGCAGTACCCGACCTCCATTTCGCGGTGCAGGACGAGCAGCCCTTCGTGCTGCCTGCGGTCCTTCGGGCAGAAACCGCCTCGACCGAGCACCACGATCAGCGGATCCGACCCCTGCAGCTCCGACAGCTTGCGGTGCTTGCCCCTGTGGTCCGGCAGCTCGTAGTCGGGGAAACCGGCGCCCGGGACGATGTCTCGCCTCATGATTCCTGCCTCACTTTCATTGATGCGCCGAAGAGACCGGGACCGTCCGACGGACTGCTCCGCGGCGGCGCCGGCGTCGCTTCTTCCCGAGACGCCGTTGCAGGAAATACAGACCGGCGAATATGACCACCAGCACGAGGATTCCCAGGCTGAAGCGCTCTCCGAATCGGGACAACCTCTCGGCGTTTCTCCCGATCGCGTAACCCGCCAGTGCGGAGCCGGATCCCCACAGGATTGCAGCGGCGACGCTCCACGGCAGGAACCGGCGATATTCCATGCGGGATACCCCCGCAGCCGGAGGGACGATCGAACGCAGAAATGGGGTAAAGCGGCCGAAGAAGACCGCCCGGGCCCCCCGCTGTCGAAGCCAGTTCCGGGCCCTCGCCCAGTTCTTCCGCCGTTTGCCGGTGAAATACCGCCGCCCGTACTTCCGACCGAGGAGATACCCGATCGAGTCGCCCGTCGCCGGCCCGAGGATTCCCGCGGCCAGGATTCCGGCCAGCGGAACGCGGGAGCCGGAGGCGATCGCGCCGCCGACGATCGCCGCCAGCTCGCCCGGCAGAATCAGTCCCAGGAGAAATGCGGTTTCCCCCGCCGTCAGAAGGAACACGACCAGGATCGCCAGAGGCGTCGGAATCGACAGGAAGAACTCGATGATCCGGTGAACCATTGGTGCGAGAGCGCTAGGACTGGAGCTTTGCTTCCATGGTGATCTTCGTGCTCAGGAGTCTGGAGATCGGGCAGCCGGTCTCCGCGGTTTTGGCAGCCTTCTGAAATGCGTCGGCCGAGGCGCCCGCGACCTTCCCCGACACTTCCAGGTGCGACTCCGTGACCGTCCAGCTCGAATCGACGCGATCGAGCGTGACGGTGGCCGTCGTCTGCAACGTCTCGGCGACGACGTTCGACTTTCCGAGCTCGGCCGAAAGTGCCATCGTGAAGCAGGCCGCATGTGCCGCCGCGATGAGCTCCTCGGGGTTGGTCCCCTTCCCACTCTCGAATCGCGCCGTGAACGAGTAAGGAGTCCCCGCGAGCACGCCGCTCTCCGACGAAACAGTGCCCTTTCCGGTCTTCAAGTCCCCGTGCCACTCCGCCGAAGCCTTCCGTTTCATTTCTTCTCCTCCGGCCGAGTCCCTTCAAGATTCGAGCCGGGAGGATCTTCCCTTTCGCTCGGGTCGGCTAAACTAGCCGGGTCATAGGCATTTCCGTGTCCACCCAGTCCCCCCGCGCGGCCGGAGCTTGTCTCGCGGCTTCCCTGGTGCTCGTTTTCGCGATGCTCGGCTCCGCCACGGGCCAGACAACGGCCACCCTGGTCTGGCACGGAGAGTCCTTTCCGATCGCGGTCGCCGGCACCGACTTCAGCGTCGGCGACGCGGCGCGCGCGCTCGGCTTCGCGGTCTCGCGGGACACGACGACGGGAGTCCTCTCGATCACGGGCAACGGGCATCAGCTCGTCGCGGGACCCGGCACTTCGCAGGTCCCGGTCGACCAGCGGATCGTCGAAATCGCCAAGCCCATGCGCTCCGTCCGCGGAGTCGTCTACGCGCCGGCCGACTTCTTCGAAAAGGCGCTGTTCCCCCTGGGCAAGGCGACCGGGACCTACGACGCGACGAAGCGGATGTGGACGGTCGTGGAGTCGCGAGGAACCTCCGGAGGAGGCGAGCCGGCAGGGCCCGTCTCGGTCGACGTCGCCGTCGTTCACGTCGAGCCGACGACGCAGGTCGTCCTGCGGGAATCGGTCGCCGCCCGGTTCGAGCCGCGCCTCGTCGAATCGGGTCTCCAGGTGCGTTGGATCGATCGGAAGGTCACCGCCCCGTTCGCGGAACGCCGCTTTGAGGATCCGCTGGTCGCCTCGGTCCGGTTCGAAGGAGACACGGCAACGGTGGTGTTCCGCGAGCCGGGCCTGACCGCCCGCGCGTATCCGTTGACGGACCCTGATCGCGTCGTCGTCGAAGTGGGCCGCCTCGTGGAAACTCCGCCGATCGAGCCGGCAGCGCCTCCCCCGCCGCCGGCCCCGGCGCTCACGATCGTCGTCGATCCGGGACACGGCGGCGCCGAAACCGGCGCGGTCGGTCCGGGCGGACTCCAGGAGAAGGACGTGACCCTGCAGATCGCGAGGCGCGTCGCGACGGCGATCCCGCGCGTCGTCGCCAGCCGTGTCGTTTTGACGCGCGACTCCGACAGCGCGATCTCGCTCGACGACCGAACGTCGCTCGCGAACCACGAGAAGGCCGGCCTTTTTCTCTCGCTCCACGCGAACTCTTCGCGCGCCCCGGGAGCTCACGGCTCCGAGACTTACTACCTGTCGCTCGAGTCCTCGGACCGTCTCGCTTCGGAGGCCGCGCGCCGGGAGAACCAGGCGATCCCCGGAACGGGTCCGGGGACGGGAAGCGCGACGAACCCCGACCTCGACTTCATCCTGTGGGACCTCGCGCAGAGCGCGCACCTGAACGAATCGAGCCGGCTCGCCGAAGCGATCCAGAACCAGCTGAACGTCGTCTCCAAGACGGAGAACCGTGGAATCAAGCAGGCGCCGTTCCGGGTGCTCGCAGGCGCGACGATGCCGGCGGTCCTCGTCGAAGTGGGATTCATCTCGCATCCCGAGGAGGAGAAGCAGCTGCGCTCCGCGACCTTCCAGGAAGGCGTTGCGAACGCGATCGCGAAGGCGGTCGGGGATTTCTTCGCGAAGCACCCGGGCACGGCCCCCGTCGCCGGGCCGACTCCCGGGGCCACTCCCTCGCCTGCTCGATGAGCCGCCGCGCCGCGGCACTTCTACTCGTCGCCATGGCGGTTGCAGTCGGCGCGCTCCTTTTCGTGAACCGTCCGTCTTCCTCGACGCGCAGGTTCCGCCGGCCGCTGGCGTTCCTGCGCGTGACCCCGGCGACCGGAGCGCTGACGCCCATGCCTGGCACACGGGCGACGCCGACAGAAAGCGTGCGCGTGACGCTCTTCTTCGCCGACTCCGCAGAGGGAAAGCTTCACCCGGAAGAGCGCGACATCGCAAAGCCTGCCGGACCCGGAGCTTATCTGCGCGCGCTCTTCGAGGAGCTCGCTCGCGGGCCGGCCCGGCCCGGCCTGATCGGAGTGATTCCGCAGCGGATCCAGCTCCGCAACGGTTTCCTCATGCCGGCCGGTGAGGTCGTTCTCGACCTTTCCGTCGACTCGAGCCTGTCGTTCGGGTCGGCGGAGGAGCTTTCGATCGTGGCCGCGCTCGTCGACACCACGCTTCAGAACGTCGCGAACACGCAGCGCGTGCGAGTGCTCGTCAACGGCGAACCGGCTGAGTCGCTCGGTGGCCACGTCGATCTGACCCGGCCGCTCGGCTTTCTCCGGGGGGAGCTCGCGCCATGACGCGCGTCGCTCCGCGCCCCGACGGCAGAAAGCCCGGCGAGATGCGGCCGGTCTCCATCGAAACGGGGACCATCCCGCACGCGGAAGGCTCGGCCTCGATCGAGCTCGGCGGCACCCGCGTTCTCTGCGTCGCGTCGGTCGAAGACCGCGTGCCTCCGTTCCTGAAAGGAAGCGGCAGCGGCTGGGTGACGGCGGAGTACGGGATGCTGCCGCGAGCGACGCACACGCGTTCGCCGCGCGAGGCCGCCGTCGGCCGGCAGGGCGGGCGCACGCAGGAGATCCAGCGCCTGATCGGGCGGTCACTCCGGAGCGTCACGGAGCTCCGCGGCCTGGGAGAGCGCACGATCACTCTCGACTGCGACGTCCTCCAGGCCGACGGGGGGACGCGCTGCGCCGCGATCACCGGGGCGTGCGTCGCGCTCGCGATGGCTCTCGGCAAGCTCGTGCGCGAACGAACCATCCCCCGCTGGCCTCTCCGCGAGACAGTCGCAGCCACTTCCGTCGGGATTTGCGCCGGCCATGTCGTCCTCGACCTCGCCTACGCGGAAGACTCCGAGGCGGACGTGGACTTCAACGTGGTCGGAACCGCGTCGGGACTTTTCGTCGAGCTGCAGGGAACCGCGGAGCGCCGCCCCTTTTCCGAGGAGAAGCTGACCGAGCTGCTCGCCCTTGCCCGGAAGGGTCTGAAGAAGCTCGCCGCACTCCAGGAAGAAGTTCTCAGCCGGCACCTCGCGGACATCGACCTCCGCTGAGCTTCCCGCCTCCGTGCGGCTGCGGAGCTTCCTCGAAGGTAGAATCCGCCCAGAAAACTATCGAGGAGGTTCGAGATGAAGAAAGGCCTCTGGGTCGTGCTCGCTTCCCTCTTGATCCTTTCCGCTGGGTTCGTCGCCGCCGCCGAGAAGAAGACCGGCATGGCAAAAATGCCCGGGCACATGGTGTATGCGCCGGCCGACATCAAGTGGACGGACGCTCCGCCCATCCTGCCGGCCGGGGCCAAAGCTGCCGTCCTCGAAGGGGATCCGAGCAAGGGCGGTTACTTTGCGATGCGCCTCAAGGTGCCCGACGGCTACAAAATAATGCCGCACTGGCACCCGAACGTGGAGCGAGTGACGGTGATCTCGGGGACAGCGTACATCGGCGAAGGCGACAAGTTCGACGAGAGCAAGGGGCATGAGATGCCCGCCGGGACGTACTCGACCATGCGCCCGCACATGCACCACTTCGCGTGGATGAAGGGGGAGACCGAGCTCCAGATCACGACGCTCGGCCCGTGGAAGCTCGTCTACGTCGACCCGAAGGACGATCCGTCCAAGACGGCGAAAAAGTAACGCGCGAGAGCGGCTCGGCGCGGATCGCGGATAAGGAGTCTCGCGACAACTCTGCAACGTGAGGCGCTCCATCGCCGAGATGGGCGGAGAGTTCCTGCGCGAGACGGGGATTCTGGTGTTCGTCTTCTTCGGCCTGGCGGCACTCCTCTCCGGAGAACCGCGATCTCGACCGCTTGTCGCTGCCATCAGCTTCGCCGTAGGACTATCCTTGTGGTGCTTGGGGGTCGCAGTCGAGAGGAGAAGGTCGAAATGAACGGATTCTTCCTGCAGCTCGGGTTGGTCGCGCTCGGCGGCCTGCTGGTCTTTTTCTTCGCGCTTTACTCGATCCACAGGGAGAAGAAGCGCTCGTAGTCAGGCCAGAGATCCTTCGTCGCTGCGCTCCTCAGGATGACGCCTTCGGCGTCAGCTTTCCCGGCGTCACTTTTGCCGCCGGCGTCCCGCGCAGGAGAGAGGCCGGCAGGTAGAACGGAATGGAGTAGTGCCCGCGACACGGGATCGCGGTGCGAAAGCGGCGCGGACGTTTCCAGAGATAGGCCCATCCCTCTCCGTTCCTGACGCAGTCTTCCAGTTGAACGAGTCCGAGTACCTTTCCGCGTTCGAGCTCCCCCGCGTCCGCCTTCGAGCGGTCCGCGCGGGAAAGAGTCTGCGAGGCGTGAACGAGAATCCACCCGCGGAAGCGTGTCGGTCGGGAACGCAAATCCCGTTTGAGCGCGCCGCGGACGATCAAGTCCGCCGACGGCTGCCGGACGGAGATCGCCGGAAAGCGAGCGTTCGAAACCATTCTCTGGATAACTCTTGTCGCGAGAAGGTGTCAGCGGGTGGCGGCAGCGCCGCTGGCCTGACATAATCGGGGGTTTCCGCAACTTGCGCGGCAGTTCAAATAAGGAAAAGAGCTTTTCCATGAAGACGATCGGCATTCTCTTCGGCCAGGAACGTTCGTTCCCCTACGCTCTCGTGGATCGGATCAACGGCCTGGGCAATTCGGAGGTCGTGGCGGAGCCCGTCCGAGTCGGAGGCGTCAGTCTCGAGACGCCGAAGAGGTACGACCTCATCCTGGACCGGATCAGCCAGGACATCCCGTTCTATCGCGCTTTCCTGAAGAAGGCCGCCTTCGACGGGACGATCGTGGTCAACGATCCGTTCTGGTGGTCGGCGGACGACAAGTTCTTCAACAACGTGGTCGCGAAGAGCGTGGGCGTCGCGGTCCCCCGGACGGTCCTGCTGCCCTCGAACCAGCACCCGCCGGACACGACTTCCGACTCCATGTCCAACCTGCTGTTCCCGCTCGAGTGGGAGGAGATCTTCGCCCACATCGGGTTCCCTGCTTACTTCAAGCCGCATTCCGGCGGCGGCTGGAAGAACGTCTACCGGGTCACGAATCCGGACGAGTTTTTCACCGCCTACCGCGCTTCGGGCCAGCATGTGATGATCCTCCAGGAAGAGATCGTCTTCGAGGAGTACTTCCGCTGCTACGTGCTCGGCGCACAGCACGTCCGCATCATGAGGTACGACCCCCGCCAGCCGCACGAGAACCGCTACGTTCGCGCGGAGGCGGGAATCGAGCCTGCGCTCGAGGAGAAGCTGCGCGGCGACTGCCTGAAGCTGACCGGCGCGCTCGGTTACGAGTTCGATACGGTCGAGCTGGCACTCAGGGATGGAGTTCCTTACGCGATCGACTTCCTGAATCCGGCGCCCGACGCGGACGTTGCCTCGATCGGTCCTGAAAACTTCGACTGGGTTGTCGATCAGTCGACCCGGTGGCTGGTCGATCGGGTCCACGAAGGCCCCCGCCCTTCGCGCGCATGGGAGTGGCAGAAGGCGAGGGAAGCCGTGGTTCCGGCCCTGCCCCGGCCGGGCGAGCCCCGGAAGCCCAGGACGCGCGTCGGGTCGCGGCGGCCGCGAACGAGACCTGCCGAAGAGGTCTAGACGCTCGGATGACCGTCCAGCGGCCCGCCTTTACCCTCGGTGTCGAGGAGGAGTTCCAGATCATCGATCCGGAGACGCGCGAGCTGCGCTCTCACGTGCAGGAGATCCTGGACGAAGGTAAACGGGTCTTGAAGGAACGGGTCAAGCCGGAAATGCATCAGTCCGTCATGGAGATCGGCACGGGCATCTGCAAGGACGTTTCCGAGGTCCGGCGCGACGTCACGGAGCTGCGCAGCGAGATCATCGGCCTCGCCGCCCGGCAGGGCATGCGAGTCGCCTCCGCCGGAACGCATCCCTTCTCGAACTGGGCCGACCAGTTGATCTACCCGGACGAGCGGTACGCGGCGATCGTTCAGGAGATGCAGCTCGTCGCGCGTGCGAACCTGATCTTCGGGCTGCACGTGCACGTCGGGATCGCCGACCGGGCACTCGCCTTTCAGATCATGGACGAGGCCCGCTACTTCCTGCCGCATCTCCTGGCGCTCTCGACGAGCTCGCCGTTCTGGCTCGGCCGGAATACCGGTCTGAAGAGCTACCGCACGAAGGTCTTCGAGAGGTTTCCTCGCACGAACATCCCGGAGACGTTCGAGTCGCCGGCCGACTTCGACGAATACGTGCGAATCCTCGTCAAGACGAACTGCATCGACAACGGAAAGAAGATCTGGTGGGACGTCCGTCCGCACCCCTTCTTCGAGACGCTCGAGTTCCGGGTGTTCGACGTTCCGATGCGCCTGGACGAGACCGTCGCGCTCGCAGCGCTGACGCAGGCCATTTGCGTCAAGCTTTTCCAGCTGAGGGAAAAAAACCTTGGCTTTCGGAGATACCGCCGCGCTCTCCTGCTCGAGAACAAGTGGCGCGCGAGCCGATATGGCATCCAGGGCAAGCTGATCGACTTCGGCAAGGAGATCGAGGTTCCCTTCGCGGACCTCGCCAACGAGATGCTCGAGTTCGTGGACGACGTGGTCGACGAGCTCGGTAGCCGGAAGGAGCTCGAATCGATCCGGTGGATCCTCGAGAACGGAAGCGGCGCCGATCGCCAGCTTGCTGTTTTTCACGAGAGCGGCGAAGATCTCCTCAAGGTCGTCGACTTCATCTGCGACGAGACGGCGCACGGGCTCGAATCCGTGGCGCCCGGAAACACGGCAGCCATCGGAGGAGCATGAGCAGCGGTAACGGTAACGGCCACGGTTACGATCTGGCGCCCGGGGCTCGCAATGCCATCCGTACGTGCTTGAAGGTCGCGCCGGAGGAGCACGTCGTCATCGTCAGCGACCGAGAGACGCTGCCGGTCGCCGAGAGCCTCGCCGCCGAAGTGCGCGACGTCGGCGCGGCGCTCGAGATGTACGTGCTGGAGGAGTGCGGCGATCGCCCGATGCTCGAGCTGCCCGTCCCGGTGCGCGAAGCGTTCGAGCGGGCCCTCGTTTCGATCTACGCCGCCCAGCCGCAGCCGGGCGAGCTCGCCTCGCGCCGGGAGATGACCGCGATCGTCAACCGCCGCCGGATCCGCCACGCCCACATGGTTTACATGACGCCGAGGATCATGGCCGAGGGAATGCGGGCGGACTTCGACGTCGTCGACGCGATCTCGACGCGCGTGCGCGACCGCGCCGTCAAGGCCAGGAGAATCCGTGCGCGTTCGCGCGCGGGCAGCGACCTCGAAGCCACCTTCGACCCGACCGTCCGCTGGCTGAAGACGAGCGGCCTGATTACGTCGGAGAAGTGGGCGAACCTGCCGGGAGGCGAGGTGCTGACCGCGCCCGCCCGCGTGGACGGGGTGTACGTCGTGGACGGCGTTCTCGGCGACTATCTTTGCGCGCGATACGGAGACATCGAGGAAACACCTCTCACGGTCTGGATTGAAAACAGCCGGGTCGTCGACGCGCAGTGCGCCCGGAGCGAGGTCCGAGAGGACTTCCTCGCGTACACGCGGACCGAGGAGAACTCGGATCGCGTCGGCGAGTTCGCGATGGGGACGAACGTCGCCGTCCAGTCGATCATCGGCAACATTCTCCAGGACGAGAAGCTGCCCGGCCTCCATCTCGCCTTCGGGCATACGTACGCCGAGCACACCGGCGCCGCGTGGAGCTGCCGCACGCACCTCGACATCGTGGGGCGGCACTTCGACGTCTGGTTCGACGACGATCAGGTGATGGCGGACGGCAAGTTCCTGATTTAGTCGCGTCTCGAAGAGGCACTGCATCGGCTCCCGGCTCGCGTGGTTAAGATCCTCTGGTGATCCCTTCCCTCCGGAGCGCCTACAACGCCGCTTTCACACAACAGAAGTACGACGACTACCGGCGCCGCCTCGAGGCGGAGGCGGGATGCCCGATCGAGTTCCGGCTCTGCGAAACCCCGATCTTCCTGCCTCCCGAATTGCGCGACGAAATGGTCCGGTCCGCGACGAAAATCTGGGAAGAGCTCTCGACGCCGGAGAACCTGCATCGCTCGCTCGAAGCCGTGCCTCCGCCGCTCGACGTTCCCGGCGCCGGCGATCATCCTCTGTTTGCGCAGGCGGATTTCGCGATCACCAGCGACGGCCCGGAGGGCGCGCTCGCTGCCAAGCTGATCGAGCTGCAGGCATTCGCCTCGCTGTACGCCTTCCAACTCGTCCAGTCGCGAGAGCTCCGGCGCATCAGTCCGGGGGGAGATCATCTCGATTTCTATCTTTCGGGACTCGACGAGCTCGGTTATGTCCGCGTGCTCGAGGAAGCGATCCTCGGCGGCGTTCCCCCCGAGAACGTCGTGCTCATGGACATCGATCCGCCCTCCCAGAAGACGTTCGTCGATTTCGCGCTTACGGAGAAGCTCTGGGGCGTCCGGTCCGTCTCCGTGATGGACATCGAGAAACGCGGGCGGGAGCTCTGGTATCGCCGGGACGGCAAACCGACGCGGATCCTGCGCATCTACAACCGACTCATCTTCGACGAGCTCTTCGCGAAGGGAATCTCGATCCCGATCGACTTCACGGAGCCGCTCGACGTCTCCTGGGCGGGCCATCCGAACTGGTACTTCCGATGGAGCAAGCATTCGCTTCCGGTGCTTCGACACCCGGCCGTGCCCGAAGCGCGCCTCCTCTCGGATCCGGCGGGACTCCCGCGCGACCCGGAGAACTGGGTCGTCAAGCCTCTCTTTTCCTTCGCCGGATCGGGAGTGAAAATGGACACCACGCGCGCGGAGCTCGACGCCGTGCCGCGGGAGGAACGGAGCCGGACGCTCCTGATGCGCAAGGTGTTCTACGCGCCTGTCATCGAGACCCCGGACGGGAGCGCATCGAAGTGCGAGATCCGGATCATGTTCGTCTGGCGCAACGGGAAACCCCTGCCGGTCACGACTCTCGCGCGCCTCTCGCAGGGCAGAATGATGGGAGTCGCATTCAACAAGGACCGCACGTGGGTGGGATCGAGCGGATGTCTGTGGCCGAAGGCCTCAGGATAGGCTTGTGGAGGCTCACGAAAGGAGGATCTTCATGAGACGACTCGGGACTGTACTGACCTCGGTTCTGGTGATCCTGATCTTCGCGGCGGTGGTCGTCGCCCAGGAGATGAAGCAGGAGACGAAGAAGACGACCACGACCACGACGACCAAGAGCACGATGAAGAAGCCGGCCCGCACGAATGCCTGGAAGATCCAGAACGCGATGAGCGCCGCCCCGCGCGCGATCGCGAAAGACGCAACCATCCTCGATTGGCCCGCCAAGGAGGGGGAGGAAATGCCCGTTCTCCGCAAGGGAACGAACGAATGGAGCTGTCTTCCGGACATGACCGCTACGCCGGCCAACGATCCGATGTGTATGGACAAGATGGCGATGGAGTGGGGAATGGCGTGGATGGGTCACAAGGATCCCAACCTCTCGGCCACCGGAATCGGCTACATGCTGCAGGGCGGCGGCAGCCCGAGCAACACGGATCCCTTCGCGATGAAGCCCGCCACCGGCGAGCACTGGTTGAAGGAGCCGCCGCACATCATGATCTTCCCGGCCGCGGGCTCGAAGCTCGATCCGCAGGTCTACGGAACCGATCCCAACACCGGCCGTCCCTGGATCATGTTCGGAGGGACTCCTTACGAGCACCTGATGGTGCCGGTGAAGTAATTCCTGAAGGCGATCGCTACGGTCTAGGACCGCAAGCGGTACGCCTCGGCGAGCCAGTCCATCACGACGTCGTCCAAGTCGGCGAGCGACTCGATGACGACGGAATGATCGAACTTCTCCGGACCGAGCCGCTCGATGTGGACGATCCGGCCGTCCGCGATCCTCTTTTCGCTCAGAAATCCGAGGCGAAGAAAATTCCCCCGCACCGTGACCGCTCCGAAGTGATGGCGGGCCACCAGGTTGATCGAGGTCTTGACTGGATCGACCCCGACCGGCCCGAGCTTTCGGAGCCGGCGGACCAGCTCGTCGAAGATGTCGCGAAGCTCCGGATCTCTGCCCCGGAAGTGCTCGTCGAGCCGCTTGATCTCGCAGGAATGCCACTGGCGGGCCTTCGGAAACCGGCGTTTGCAGTCCGGGCATTGCCAGAGCGGAGAGACGCCGGATTTCTTCGGCGACGCCGCGCGGCTCACGGGACGTAGCTCCGAATCTGGATCCTCCACCACGGCCAGTCGTGGCCGTACGGCGCATCCCAGATGTCGCCGCGGTGCCGGATTCCCTTATCGCGAAGGATCCGGATCATGTCCGTCGTACCCGAGAGGATGTTGTCGAGCTGGCCAGTGATGATCGCAATGTCCATTTGCGAAAGGCGCTCGACCCACTCACCGTTCATGTTCGGAACGTACGCCGTGGGGCAGTGGAAGTACGCCGTGTCGTTCCAGTAGCCGTCCAGGAAGGAGTGGATGTCGTACCTCCCCGAGAACCCGATGGTCTTGTCGACGACGTCCGCGTGCCGGAAGGCAAAGTTGACCGCATGGTAGGCACCGAAGGACGCGCCGAGCGTCGCCACCTTCGCCAGAGAACCGGTCTTGTCACGGATCCACGGAACGACCTCGCGATAGACGTAGCCGTCGTACTGATCGTGCCGCGCCAGCCGCTCGGCCGGATGTCGGGAGCGCGCGTAGAGACTCTCCTCGTCGATGCCGTCCACGCAGGCGACCTGGATCGCGCCCCCCTCGATCAGATCGCGAACGGCCCCGATCAGCCCGAAGTCCTCGTTCTCGAAGAAGTGCCCGAACGAAGTCGGGTACCAGATCATCGGCCGGCCGGCATGTCCGTACCACAGGAGATCCATGCGGCGGCCGAGCGTCGGCGAATTCCAGGCGACGTGCTCGCGATT
>Ga0207684_10004587_pt1 | contig 12982 bp, 7 predicted proteins | sample KBSK5501metaG_FD_184342 | JGI IMG/M metagenome (GOLD analysis project Ga0207684, IMG submission 184342) | Corn, switchgrass and miscanthus rhizosphere microbial communities from Kellogg Biological Station, Michigan, USA - KBS K5-50-1 metaG... | ecosystem: Host-associated > Plants > Roots >...
TTCCTGCTCGCCGGCCTCCTCCCTGACCGCGGCCGTTAACGGTAACGGAACGGCTTCCCGGGCGGGCATTTTGCGTGATTGCCTGAAACCGTTATCAGGGAAACGGCGCCTAAGTATCCGGCCCATCGCATTTTTTATGGGGGGGTCCAATATTTTGTCTTGACAGGCGAAACGCGGGACCATAGGATCTCGCCCAGTCCCTGCCCTTATTGAACACGCCATGGTCTTGCGGAGCGACGCCGCTTCACAGACGGGCTATTAGAGGGGTTCACTCTATGCCGACGCCGACGAGAATTTTCGGCCGTTTGGGCATCGCGCTGGTGGCCGTGCTTGGGCTGGCCACCGCTGCATTCGCGCAAAACGCGGGCAGCTTGCGGGGTGTCGTCTCCGACCCCTCGGGCGGCGTGCTGCCCGGAGCGACGGTGGTCCTCGTGAACGAGGCGACCCGGGAGAGCCGCCAGGCCCAGACGGATAGCAAGGGCGGGTACTTCTTCGCGTCCGTCCCCCCCGGTGTCTACACCGTCCGGATCGAGATGCCCGGGTTCAAGAAGACCGAGAACAAAGGCATCCGGATGAGCGCCAACGACACGAAGGGGTTCGACGTCACGCTCCAGGTCGGCCAGCAGAGCGAGACCGTCGAGGTGACGGCCTCGCGCGAGATCATCCAGACCGAGACCGGCGCCCGCGAGGGCGTCATCCGCGCGGACCAGATCGAGAACCTCTCGATCATCAGCCGCAGCCCCATGGAGTTGCTGCGCATCCTGCCCGGCGTGGTGGCTCCTGATGCCCGGGACCTGGAGAGCGTGAGCAACGGGGGCGGAGCCAACAACACCGGCGCCTACAGCGTCAACGGCGTCCGCGGCAGCAACAACGTGATCACGCTCGACGGCTCCCGCATGATCGACATCGGGTCGAACAGCGGCCTCATCATCGCCCCCAACACCGACTTCGTTTCGGAGGTCAAGGTCCAGTCGAGCAACTACGCGGCCGAGTTCGGGTCGGGCGGCATCCAGGTCAGCGCCATCACCAAGGGCGGCGGCTCCGAGTTCCACGGCACTGCATACTCATACCTGCGCCATTACAAGTTCGCGGCCAACGACCGGTCGAACTCGATCGCCGGCGTGGAAAAACCGAAGAGCAAGTTCCTCTATCCCGGAGCCAACATCAGCGGCCCCATCCTGATCCCCGGCACCGACTTCAACAAGAATCACGACAAGGCCTTCTTCTTCCTGGGTGTGGAGCTGTGGCGGCAGAACGTGGACTCGGGGTCGGAGTTCCACGTCGTGCCCACCCTCAACCAGCGGCAGGGCCACTTCAACGACTCCCAGGGCGGGCAAAACCTGAACCAGCCCGGGACCGTGAACATCCCGAGCGGCTTCCCCGGCGCGGGCAGCCCGGCCCCCGGCAACGACTTGAGCCCCTACATCGATCCCATGGGCCAGAGGCTCATCAACCTCTACCCGCTGCCCAACTACAGGGACCCCAACAACCGCTACAACTATGTCTTGAACTCGCTGCAGAAGCAGGACACGACGCAGGTCACCGCGCGCCTCGACTATGCCTTCTCCGACAGCACGCGGGCCTACGTCCGCCTGGCGCAGGACAAGGGGCAGGTCGACCAGGCCCGGGGCCTGTGGTGGAACTCGTCGGATTACGCGCTGCCCACCACGCTCAACAACGCGCAGCTCGGGCGCTCGGCCTCGCTCAACCTCACGAGCGTGCTCTCGCCCACCGTCACCAACGAGTTCATCTTCAGCTACAGCAAGCTGAAGCTCGACAACATCCACGCCGACGAGAGCAAGATCTCGCTCTCCGGCCTCGGCATCAACAACTACCAGGGCTTCTACGGCAAGCAGACGCCCTTTGCCCCCGTCCAGATCTTCTCCTGGGGCCAGGGGCTCGGGAACATGTGGGATCCCGCGGACCAGCACAACGTGTTCGCTTACAACTCGAGCCTGCAGTTCGCCGACAACTTCACCAAGGTCCTGAACACCCACGCCGTGAAGATCGGGTTCAGCGTCGAGAAGGGGAACAAGTTCCAGAACTTCCAGAACGACGCTCAAACCAGGATCGCCCTCGGCAGCGGCTGGATCCCGGGCACGACCGGAAACGACTATGGCGACTTGCTCGTGGGCCGGCCCGCGCTCATCGGGTCGGGCACCGCGCTCAACCCCGGCAACTTCGTCGCCTGGAGTCTCGACGGATACCTCCAGGACTCCTGGAAGATCAAGAAGAACTTCACGCTCGAGTACGGCGTGCGGCTCAGTCGGTGGACCAACAACGAGGAGTCACGCGGCCTGGGGGCGGTCTTCATCCCGGAGAGGTACGACCCGACCGCGGGCACGTTCCTGGATGCCAACAAGAAGTACGTCAACGGCGTGGCCTATGCGTCCCTCGGGCAGGTGCCCAAGCGGCTGGTCGCCAACCGCCCGCTCTTCGTCATGCCGCGCGTGAACTTCGCCTGGGACCTCAGCGGAACGGGCGACACGGTCCTCCGCGGCGGGGCCGGGCTCTTCTACAACCGACCCATGGGCAACGCCGAGTACGACGTCATCCGGATCCCCCCCAACGGTTATTACACGGAGATCAACGCTTACGACGGCCAGAACCTGGGCCCGGTGGGCCTCACGTACAACACGGTTCCGCTGGTCAACCCGCTGACCCGGCTCGGACGCATCGGCGTCGACACGATCAACCCCAACTCGATCGACTACCCGCGGACCGTCACCGCCAGCATGTCGCTGGCGCGGCGGCTGCCTTGGCAGAACGTCCTGGAGGTGAGCTACGTCGGCACGTTCGGCCGGCACCTGCTGAACCGGAGCCAGGACAACATCATTCCAGACGGGAGGCTGCTCACGGGTCGGCTCGGCAACGCGGACCTCAGCGACCCCTTGCAGCGCGCGGGCCTGAGCGGCGATGCGGTCAACTCGCTGCGGCCCTTTCCGGCGCTCAGCAACGTACGCTGGTGGGAGTACAAAGGCATCTCGAACTACCACTCGCTGCAGGCGACGCTGAGCCGCCAGACCGGCCGGCGGTTCCAGTACTTCGTCGCCTACACCTTCAGCAAGGTCCTGGGGAGCGTGTTCCAGAACGGCGAGTATGGCGACCTCGATCCGTTCGACTCGCGCCACCGCTCCTACGGGACCCTGGCCTACGACCGGACCCACATCCTGAACCTGTCCTACAACTACTCGATCCCTGATGCGGTCAAGGGCGGCGTGGCGGGTGGCATCCTCAACGGCTGGCAGATCTCCGGCATCTCCACCTTCGCCAGCGGCGTCCCGATCTCGCTGGGCTTCGACGGAGACATCGCCAACGCCGGTATCCCGTGGTTCGGGACGCCCGATCACGTCCCCTTCCAGATCCAAGGCACCAATCGCGCCAGCGTGATCACACCGGTCTTCACCTGCGATCCCCGAAAGGGCATGGGCGGCTCGAACGTCGGCGACAAGATCCTCAACGTGAACTGCATCGGCATCCCGGCCTTCGGGCAGTCCGGGGCCTTTACGAGCCCGTACTACATCCGCCTGCCCACACGGATGAACCACGACATCACGCTCTTCAAGAACTTCGCGATGGGCGAGAAGAGCAGCCGGAAGGTGCAGTTCCGTGTCGGGCTCTTCAACATTTTCAACCAGGCCGTCCCGAGTGCGGGCATTGCGGGCGACGTAGACCTGAGGCTCCAGACTGCCTGCAACGTGAGGGCGAACGGCGTGCCCAACGGCGCGGGCGGGACGTCGGACAACGTCTGCGACCCGACCAAGGGGTACACGCTCACCCAGAACTCCAAGGACAACTTCGGCAAGGTCATCCTGAAGCGCGGTCACCGCGTGGTTGAGTTCGCGCTGAAACTCTACTTCTAGTGATTGAGCTGGGGGGCGCTAGCGGCGCGCCCCCCAGACCCCCCCTGCTCCGCGGGAGTAAATCCCGCTACGGTCGTCAATAAGCAAGGGGGGCCTGCGTCGGCCCCTTGAACCCCCGCTCGCTCCGCGGGAGTAAATCCCGCTACGCTCGCGGCCGTGGCTCAGTTGTTCTCCGGATCCTCTGCCCCGGCGCTATAATCGGCTTTGTCATGAGCTCCAATCGCCTCTCCGTCTTTCTACTCGTCCCTATCCTGGCTCTCGGGCCCGCGCTCGCGGCGGCGGGCCCCCAGGCGGCCGTGCCCCAGGCCAAGCCCGAGATCCCGACCTTCGGCGTCGGCACCTCGGCGGTCACGCTCGACGTCGTCGTGCGCGACAAGAAGGGCAACGCCGTCCGCGACCTCGGTCAGGCCGACTTCGAGGTATTCGAGGACGGCGTGAAGCAGCGCGTGGAGTCCTTCCAGGTCTTCGGACGTGCGCCCGAGACAGCGGTCGCCACCGCACCGAAGCCCACGGCGGCCCCGGCGGCGACCCCCGCTCCGACCGCTCCCGCGGCCGCGGGCGAGCCTTCGCCGGCGCCCGAGACCCGGCCTCAGGTCATCGCCTTCGTCTTCGACCGGCTGTCCGCCGACGCCCGCAACACCGCCCACAAGGCAGCCATGGCGTATCTGGACAGAGGGCACGTCGAAGGGGACCTCGTCGGCGTCTTCGCCATCGACCTGGCGCTACGAACGATACAGCCCTTTACCCGCGAGCCCAGCCTGATCCGCGTGGGACTCGAGCGGGCCGCGTCGCAGGCCAACACGGCGTTCGGTGGGGACCGCGAGCGGGCAAGGCAGATCGTCGACTCCGTGACCGCGGGAGAGGACGGAGCGGCGGGCGCGACGAGCGCGGCGCCATCGGGTCCGGGAGCCGCGGCTGCGGGCAGCTCCATCGGGGCCGCTGCGTCTGGCGCGGCCTTGAGCCAGGCGATCGGTCGCATACAGGTCGGGATGCTGCGCACCTTCGAGGCCCTCGAGCGCGACCAGCAGGGCTACGCGTCGACGAACGGCCTGCTTTCGGTGGTGAGCGGCCTCAAGAACCTACCCGGACGGAAGACCGTGGTCTTCTTCTCCGAGGGCCTGGCCATCCCGGCCAACGTCCAGGCGCAGTTCCGGTCGGTCATCCACAGCGCCAACCGCGCCAACGTGAGCGTCTACGCGATGGACGCCGGCGGGCTGCGCGCGGAGAGCATGAACGCCGAGACCCGTAAGGAGATGATGCAGGCGGCCCAGCGGCGCATGCGCCAGGTCCAGGGAACCGGCGGGGCGGGCGACACCGCCGACGGCATAATGAGCAAGAACCTCGAGCGCAACGAGGACCTGCTGCGCCTCAGCCCCGAGAGCGGCCTCGGGCAGCTCGCAAACGCGACCGGCGGCTTCCTGATCCACGACACCAACGACGCCGCTTCCGCCTTCCGGCGCATCGAGGAGGACATGCGCTTCCATTACCTCCTTGCGTACTCGCCGATCAACGAGACCTACGACGGCCGCTTCCGGACCATCTCGGTGAAGGTGAGCCGGCCGGGCGTCCAGGTCCAGACCCGCCAGGGCTACTTCGCCGTCCGCGTGGTCGAATCGGCGCCGCTCCGCTCCTACGAGGCCCCCGCCCTCGCCCAGCTCGACGCCGCCACCCGGCCGCACTCCTTCCCGCTCGAGTCGGTGGCCTTGAGCTTCCCCACGCCGAAGCAGCCAGGTCTCGTGCCCGTGCTCGTCCGCGTCCCCGGCAGCGCCGTCACCTACCAGCTCGACAAGCAGGACAAGAGCGGCAAGGGGATGCACATCGCGGACCTCGCCGTGGTGGTGCGCATAAAGAGCGAGGCCGGGCGGGAGGTGGACCGGCTGAGCCAGCACTATCCGCTGAGCGCCGCCGCCGACAAGCTCGCGGCCGCGCGGCAGGGCGACATACTGTTCTACCGGTTGGCGGACCTGCCGCCCGGCCGCTACACGGTGGAGGCGGTGGCCTACGACGCGCAGGCCCAGAAGGCCAGCGTCAGCACCGCCGCCCTGGAAGTGCCGGCGAGCCAGGAGGGCCGTCCCCGCCTGAGCAGCATCGTCCTCGTGGGCCGGGCGGAGAAGGTCTCCCCCACGGAAGCGCAGTCGGACAGCCCGCTCCTCTATGGCGAGACGCTCATCTACCCGAACATGGGCGAGCCGTTCCGCAAGTCCACCAGCACCGCCGTCGGTTTCTTCTTCACGGTCTACGGTGTCAAGGACGCGGTGCCTCCGGCCCAGGCCACGATCGAGGTCTACCGGGGCGGCCAGGGGGCAGGACGGGTGACCGCGAACCTGCCGGCCCCCGACGCGTCTGGCCGGATCCAGTATGCGGGCGCGCTCCCCCTCCAGGGTTTCTCGGCCGGGTCCTATACGCTCAAGGTCACGGCCACGACCGGCACCGGGTTCGACTCGCGGCAGGCGTCCTTCACCGTCGCGGAGTAGCCCCGGGCCGAATGCGCTTCCGTCTCCTGCTCGCCCTCGCGGCCGTTCCCGCCACGGCCCTGGCCCAGGCCCCCGCCCCACCGACACCGGCCCCGCCCACGGCCGAGGAGTCGTTCGCGAAGGGCGTGCAGCTCCACCAAGCCGGCGACATCCTGGGGGCCATCGAGGCATACCAGGACGCCCTGGCAAGGGAGCCGCAGCGCATCGACGCCCGCTCGAATCTGGGCGCCGCCTACGTGCGGCTCGGGCGCTATGAAGAGGCCGTGCGCGAGTATCGGCGCGCCCTCGAGCTCGATCCCGGCCATGCGGGCGTGCGGTTCAACCTGGCCCTCGCGCTCTACAAGTCGGGGTTCGTTCCGGAAGCCGCCAAAGAGCTGGAGCAGGTCCTCTCCCTCGACCCCAAGCACACGGCCGCGCTCCTCCTCCTGTCAGACTGCCGTTTGCAGATGGGAGACGAGGCGGGCGTGATCGCCTTGCTCGAACCACACGAGGCCGACCTCGGCCAGGACCGACTCTACTCGTACCTCATGGGCACGGCTCTGCTCCAGCGCAACGAGCTCGAGCGCGGCCAGGTCTTCATCGATCGGCTGTTCCGGGAGGGCGATACCGCGCCTGTCCGGCTCCTCATGGGCGTCGCCCACCTGCGCCGGAAGGACCCCCGCAGCGCGCTCGCCGAGTTCGAGCGCGCCGTGCAGCTCGACCCGAAGCTGCCGACCGTGCACAGCCTCCACGGCCTGGCCCTCATGGGGTCGGGGCGCCGGGCCGACGCCGGCGAGGCCTTCCGGGCCGAGTTCGCCAACAACCCCAACGACTTCGACTCGAACCTCTACCTTGGCCTGCTCCTCAAGGACGAGGGCAAGCTCGACGAGGCCGGCGACCACCTCAAGCGGGCCAGCCGGCTTCGGCCCGAGGATCCGCGCGTGCTCTACGGACTCGGCAGCCTCCATCTCGCCGAAGGGCGCAACGAAGAGGCCGAGAAGGCTCTGGCGGCGGTCACGGCCGCGGTGCCCGAATATGCCCAGGCCCACGTGCTCCTGGCCACGACCTACTACCGGCTGAAGAAGAAGGAGCTCGGTGACCAGGAGCGGGACATCGCCGATCGGCTCGAGCGGGAGCGACAAGGGCGTGAACCGGGCCCTGGCGAGGCGCTCGCGCCGGCCGTGAAGCCATGACGATGCTCTGGCTGGTCGCCGCATTCGCCGCCAGCACGGCGGCGGTCCCGTCCCCCCGGCCGAAGACCGCTTCGTCGGCCACGTTCGACGCGATCGTGAAGAAGGCGGAGGCGGCCAAGGAGGCCGGCCGCTACGACGAGGCGATCGAGCGCTACCGCGAAGCCCTGAAGCTCAAGCCCTCGTGGTTCGAGGGCCGCTTCTTCCTGGGGACGCTCCTCTACGACAACGACCGCTACGAGGAGGCGCGCGACGAGTTCCGCCGGCTCGTGGAGGCCGATCCCAAGAACGGGCTGGTGCTGGCGCTGAAGGGGCTCTGCGAGTTCCAGCTCAAGAGCTACGAGCGCGCGCTCAAGGAGCTGCAGGCCGCGCGCGACCTGGGCATCTCGAGCGCCGACGTGATGTCGGTCGCCAGCTACCACCTCGCCATCCTCCTCAATCGCCTCGAGCAGTACGAGCTGGCGTTCGAGGTCCTGCGCGACTTCGCGGGGCAGAACAAGGACACGCAGGGCGTGATCGAGGCCTTCGGCCTCAGCGTCCTCCGCATGCCCCTGCTGCCGAGCGAGATCCCCGCGGACCGCCGCGAGATGATCCTGATGGCGGGCCGGGCCGGCTTCCATCAGGCCAAGGGCCGCAGCACGCCGGCGGGGCGCCTGGCCTTCGAGGAGCTGGTCTCCCGCTACCCCAATACCCCGAACGTGCATTACGCGTACGGCGTCTTCCTGGTGCGCGACCAGCCGGAGGCCGGTCTGGAGGAGTTCCGCCGCGAGCTGCGCTCGTCGCCCAGCCACTACCACGCGATGCTGCAGATCGCCTACGAGCTCTTGAAGGAGGGCAAGTACGAGGAGGCCAGGCCCTACGCGGAGCAGGCGACGCAGCTGGCGCCGAACCTCTTCGCTGCGCACCACGCCCTGGGACGGATCCTGTTCCAGACCGGCGACGTCGACAAGGCCATCGACTCGCTGGAGACGGCCCGGCGGCTGGCCCCCGACAGCCCCGAGGTTCGCTTCTCGCTGGCCCGCGCCTACGCGAAGGCGGGGCGGGCCGAGGAGGCCGTCCGCGAGCGCGCGGAGTTCGTCAAGCTCGACAAGGCGCGCCGCACGGCCCGCTCGGGCCCCCAGTCGGTGGGGGGCGAGACGGACGAGCCGCCGCCGAAGAACTGACGGCGGCGCTGCACCGCGGCGCGTCTCACTTCTTCTTCAGCGCCGCCAGCAAGGCCTTGGCAGTCTCGACGTTCGCGGGAACCTGGCCGCTCATCGCCAGGTATTTCTGGAGCAGCCCGACCGCTTCCGGCACCCGGTTTGCGCCCACCGCGATCGTCGCCAGGTGGAAGTACGGCTCGGGGTTGGCAGGGTCCAGCTCGACCGCCTTCTTGAAAGCCGCTTCCGCCTCGGCGCCCTTGCCGGCGTTGACGCACATGATCCCGAGCGCGTATTGGAACTTCGGGTCCTGCGCGAAGCTCGGCGCGGTGGCCAGCACTCCCTCCACCGCCTCCTGCGTGCGGCCGTCCAGCTCGCGGACGGCGGCGAGCGCGAGGAACGCGTCGCTCTTGGTCGGCTCCAGCTCGGTCACGCGCTGGTACTCGGCCTCCGCGGCCTTCCAGTCCTTCTTCCTCTGGTACACGTACCCGAGGTTGTAGTGGGCGGGCGCCAGGTTCGGGAACTGGACGAGGATCTCCTTGAGCATCGGCTCCGCCTCGTCGTAGCGTCCGGCCTGGGCCGCCTCGACCGCCTTCGTATAGGTCTCCCCCGCCTTGTTCGACTCGGGTGTCGGGGGCAGGACCGCCGCCACCGGTGGGCCGGCCGTAGCGACGGCGGACGAGGCTCCGTGAGTCAGCACGATGTCGGGCGCCTCGGAGAACCCGCCGAGCGAGAGCTCCATCTCCATCGCGTAGGTCTTGAAGCCCTCCTTGGTGAAGGTGAACTTCCAGCGCCCGTCCGCCAGCCCCATCCGCACGAAGCCGCCCTTCTTGTCGGTCTGCTGCGTCTTCGTGATCTTCTGCCGTGATTCGCCGAGGTACTCCATGTCGATCTTGACGTCGGGCACGCCCGCGCCCTGCTCGTCGACGACCTTGCCCCGGACGCCGCCCGTCACCTTCGTCTGCGCCCCCGCGGGGGGCGCCAGCAAGAGCGCCGCTCCCACTGCCAGCGACGTCAGGTAACCGAGCTGTCGGGCCATCAACGCACCCCTTTCCCGGGCCGAGCATGCGGCCTCGACCCATTCTCCCACACGTTCAAGACGTTGGACGCGAGGAGGACTCAGCTTCGGTCCAGGTCCAGCGGCGCGTATCGGCGGCCGCGGAGCCCTTCCTGGAGACGGCCGGGCAGGCCCGCGCCCAAGGAGGCGAGCCGGCCCAGGGGCCCCTTGAGAGATGGCGTGCTCAGGACGGTGGGCCAATCCGTATGCCGACCGGTCGCTCAGGCGATCACTTGCCGGAGACTCCGTATCGCACGCACCAAATTTCTTGCCTATGGGCATGAGTTTCGGACCCGGTCCCTGAAGTGCTGAATGCATTTCTGCCGGCGGCTCGCTCCACGACGGTCGTCTCGATGCTTGTTTGCCTCTACGGGCTCCTTCTGAGCCCTAGTCAGCCGCGCCCGCCGAACGAACCAGCAACGGGCGCTCCGCGGACCTCCCCGGGCCTTGCCCGGAGCACGAAATGCGTCGTGATACACAGGAAACATGAAGACCAACATCCTCGCCGCCGCGGCCGGACTGTCGGATCAGGATCTCCTCGTGCGTCTCGAAGCGCTCGCGGGCAAGGAGCGTGAGGCTTCCGTCGAGCTCGTGGCCCATCTGGCCGCTCTCGATGTCCGCCCCGCCGTTTACGCCGCCCAGGGCTACGGGTCCCTCTTCAGCTATTGCACGCAGGCTCTTCGACTATCAGAAGACGCGGCGTGCAACCGTATCGAGGCCGCCCGGGCCTGCCGGCGCTTCCCGGTGATACTCGACCTCATGGCCTTGGGACAGGTGACCCTGACCGCCGTGCGGCTGCTGGGACGGCACCTCACGCCGGACAATCGCCGGGCCGTCCTTGCGAAGGCCAGTGGTCGGAGCCGTCAGCAGATCGAAGCCTTGATCGCCGAGCTGGCGCCGCGACCCGACGTCCCGACTTCGGTGCGCAAGCTTCCAACGTTCCCGGCGACGCCATCCTCTTCGGCCACGCCCGGCCACGCCGCGAGCGGCGTGCCGATCGCCGCGGTCGCTCCTTCGCCCGCGGTGTTCATTACGGAGCCCCGTCCGATCGTCCAGGCCACGGCGCCGGAGCGCTATCGAGTGCAGTTCACCATCGGCGAGGATACCCACGAGAAGCTGCGGCGCGTTCAAGGACTTCTCCGGCGCGAGATCCCGGACGGTGATCCGGGCGCGATCTTCGACCGCGCCCTCAGCCTACTGCTCAAGACCGTCGAGAAGAAGAAGCTCGGGGCGGCGGCGAGGCCGCGTTCCCGCGCGTCTATCCGTCCCGGGACGGATGGATCCGTCGGGAAACCCGCGCTCCGCTCGCGCGACGTCCCGCGGGAGGTCAGACGCGCGGTCTGGCGGCGTGATGCCGGCCAGTGCGCCTTCGTGGCTCCCGGCGGCCGGAGCTGTTCGGAGCGGACGTTCCTGGAGTTCCACCATGTTCAGCCGCATGCGAAGCAAGGGCCGGCCACCGTCGCGAACATCTCGCTGCGCTGTTGGCGCCACAACCAGTACGAGGCTGAGTTGGTCTTCGGGACTCGCCGGCTTCGTTCGCGTAGCGCGGCGCTGGTTCTTGACCCCTGATCGTCCCGGAGAACCGCGACGCTAGTAGAGCCTGATCGTCGCCCGCGATTGCGCCGGCACCGCGGGGATCTTCAGCGGCCCCTGGGGCTCCAGCGTGCGCCCCGCGAGGCCCGAATATCCCGCCTCGTAGCGGACGGCGCGAAACACGAGGTAGCCGTTCGCGCCGGCGGTGTCGGTCACGACGTAGGACCACACCGTCTGGCCGTCGGGCGTCACCTCGAAGAAGCGCCCGGCCGGCCCGTCGGTGACGAGCGTGTTGCCGCTGGAGAGACGCTGCGCGCCGGAGATGATGCTCGCGAAGAAGCTCACCGGCGGGTTGTACTGCCAGGACGGCGCCGAGGGGCCGTAGCCCGTCTCCGGGTCATACGGGTAGGAGCCGTCGTCGAGTACGGGCGTCGCCAGCTCGACCACCGTCGAGTACGGCCGCGCGTTCGCGTCGCCGTTGTTGAAGACCAGGATGTGACCCGCGCCCGACAGCCCGCTCCCGATCCATCCCGGGTTGTGCTGGCCGTAGAGCTGCTGCGTCAGGTCGACACGCCCATAGGCCCTCGGGTTTCCCCAGCGGTAAACGAGGTCCCCGCCGTGGCCCAGCCGGCCGCCCGTGTGCCCGGCCGCCTCGGCGGTGGTGGTGCTGTGGTCGATCGCCCAGATCTCGCTGAAGTTGCGGACGCTGAGCATGACCTGGTCGAGGGCCGGGTTGTAGACGACCGCGTTGGCGTGCGTCCAGTCCACCCCCGGGGTGCCGGGGGCCACGAAGTTCGGGTCGATGAGGGCGGGATGATCGGAAGGCGCGGCGCCCGGCGGTATCAGATGGTCCCAGATGCGCCACTCCCAGACGACCTGGCTGGTGGCCGGGTCCACCTCGACGATCTTGTCCACCCAGATCACGCCCTCGCTCGGGATCGTCTCGGCGCGGCGGCCCGCGGCCAGCGCTTCCGCCGCGGTACGCCCTTCCCAGGCGACCATGAGGATGTGGCCGCTGTTGGGCATCCAGAACACGTCGTGGTGCTGCTGCCCGGTCGTCGTCGCGTAGTCGTAGCGCCACACGACCTTGCCGTCCCAGTCGAGCATCTCCACCCGCCCGCCGTTGCTCCCCTGCAGGACGGAGAAGGGCCGGTCCGCCAGCGAGTTGGCCCGCAGCAGGTTGCCCGTCGGGAGCAGGTAGACCGAGTACCCCGGCGGGTCTTCGGTCTTCCACTCGTGGAGCAGCTGGCCGTCGAGACCCATCAGGTAGACGCTGGTCGACGCGATCGGCGAGAAGAGGATGACCGGGTTCGGATAGCCGGGCGTGACCTGTGCGCAGCCGGCGAGCGCAGCCAGCAGCGCGAGCGCAACGAGCGTCCGTCGACATGTTCCCGAGGGCATGCTCCGCTCCTTCCGCGTTACCGGCGAGGTGCCTTCATGGAGTTGCCCTCTGCCGCCCGGTTGGTTCCCCCCGGAGGGTCAAGGAATGTGAAATCGGCGCGAGTACGTCATACTTCCGGCCGTGCGTCGGGGGGTCATCCCGGTCGCGGGGGCTGTCCTGGGCCTGCTGGCCGGCATCGGGCCGGGCTGCGGCAGCTCCCCCACGGGGCCCACCGCCGGTCCTCCCCTGCGTCCGAACTTCGTGGTCATCATCGCGGACGACATGGCCTATGGGCTGCTCGGCCCCGGCCGCCGGCTCCCGTTCCTACCGTTGCCCAACCTGCAAGGGCTCGCCGCCCGCGGCGTC
>Ga0207684_10004588_pt1 | contig 12981 bp, 11 predicted proteins | sample KBSK5501metaG_FD_184342 | JGI IMG/M metagenome (GOLD analysis project Ga0207684, IMG submission 184342) | Corn, switchgrass and miscanthus rhizosphere microbial communities from Kellogg Biological Station, Michigan, USA - KBS K5-50-1 metaG... | ecosystem: Host-associated > Plants > Roots >...
GCGAACCCATGTGCAGTCGCAGCTTTCGCCCAGCCATGAGATTGCGCCGAAGTTCGCATGAATCCACCGCCAAAACCATTGAAAATTATGAACACGGGCAATGGCTTTGAGTGAGCGGAGGGCGTAGGAAGAAACAGGTCCAGAGACAACACGATCTGGCCGGTCTGCTTGTAGACAAGATTGCGCTGCGTAAAATCCGTCGGCGCGGGTACAGGATAGACGAACCGCAACTCCTGGGAGCAAGCGACGGACGCGAGGAGGAAGACAAGGACGAAACGTATGCCTGGCCTCATGGAGTTTTTGACGATCTCCGCCGAGGAACGATAGCTGCTTTGAGACAATGCCCGGTCAGCCGCCAATCAGGATCTAGCAGGCTCGATGCTCAAGAATGCACCATCTGCAAAGGCATCATACAATGCACCATAGTACGGGCGACGGCGTACCGGAGAAATTGTTCATGACGAGAGACGAGGCTTGGAAACTGGCCGAGCATTGGATTGCGGCCTGGAACGCTCATGATCTGGACCTGATCATGACGCACTATGAAGATGCAATTGAGTTGACTTCGCCGGTTGTCGCCCAACTGCTGGGGACGGCTGATGGGAAGGTGATCGGAAAGGTGAACTTGGAAGCCTACTTTCGACGAGGGTTGGAAGCCTATCCGGAACTGCATTTTCGCCTTAAGGACGTATTCTTGGGTGTAAGCAGCGTTGTGCTCTTCTACACAAATCAAAAGGGGACGCTCACGGCAGAATTCATGGAGTTCTCGCCGATTGGAAAAGTTGCACGAGTTGTCGCGAACTACAGTGCTCAGAAGGCGTGATCCCGCGCGTGCCAGAGTCCTAACCATTGAAAAAACCGGTAATTAGACATCATGTGAGGATGTCCGATTTTTAATTGATTGCAGCGACTCTCGATGTTCTGCACAGTAGGCCTACTTACAACCAAGTTCAAGCAACTTCTACTGTCCGGACCTCCTTCTGCGGGAGGCGCGACGGATTCAGGCGTTCCTTCAGCAACAAGATTTCTTGATGTCCTTTGATGCGTCGGAACTTTTTCTCTGCTTCCAAGAGTCCTGTGGCGGTCCAGCGCAGCGGCTGATCTCCTTCGCGCCAACGCTTTACGTTTCGCGCCACCCGCTGCACCGTGGACAGACACGATTCGATCGGGTTGGTGGTGGCCAGTTTCCGACGCAACACCGCTCCGATACCCGAGCGATGCACCGTCAGCGTTTCTTCCAGCCCTTCCTCCAAGCTCCAGGCAGCGCTCGGATTGATCCTCTCCACATGCCGGAAGATTTTCTGCAACGCCTCTTTGGCCTCCGCGTAGTTGTTCATCGCGTAGGCATTGCGCATCCGCCGATCGTAGTCTTTCTGGCAGTCTCGGGCAGGTACTCCTTCACATTCCGCCGCTTGTGAATTTGGCAACGCTGCACTTCCACTTCGGCAACGGCACCCGCACCAGCAACTCTTGCCCTCGCACGACCTCGAACTTGTGATTGGACTTGCGCTCTTTCCTCTGGTAATTCTTTTTCACGGCGGCTCTCTCCTTTAATAAGGGATTCTCAACCCGAACTCTATCCGAGTTCGGGCGAGAGCCGCTGTTTCTTGTTCTCAAGTTTCAACTAAACCCGGAGCAATGTACGATCGATCCTAATTGGGCTTAGAATGCGAGCTTATCCGCATCGCAATCGTGGGTGTGCCCGGTCCTGGGCCGCCCTCCGCGGTGGTTTCAGCGAGTCGGCCTAAACGAGACTTAGGCAACACACATGGGCGAATCACCTCATCAGTCGTGGGTACGTACGGCCGTTTTCCTCGGTATCGGGTACGCCCTCGTTGGCATCGTGTTCGCAGTACCGGTCACTCACGTGCAAGCGTGGCGGTTGGCGGCCTGGGTGGTGAGCGCCATTGGATACGCAGCTCACGTTGCGTACGAGCGCTTTCGGCTGCAGAACTCACCTGGTTCGGCCGCGCTGCACGTCGCCTTCGCCGTTGCGCTTGGAGCATTCGGACTGGCCGTTGGCGCCAACATCCATTCACTGTCTGCCGGATCCACCGACCAGCATCGACAGCTCCTGCTTCTCTCGCTCGGGATCTGGCCCGTAATAACGGCGCTGCCAGCGTTTCTTGTTGCGTTCGTCACAAATATGGTCCTTGCGCGTGCCCCCCGGAGCGTGCAGGGCCCGTAGCGATCCTGGCCTGCACTCCGAGTGGCTGAAACATTACTTCTGAGAGCTGGCGGTGGCTTGCAGGGTGCCGCGGCTGGGGACGACACTCACGATGGTCACTGGTTCTTGAGGACTGGCATTCGCGAGCTGCGTCTCCTCTTTCGAAGTGTAAGCACTAAAGGTGGAATCCAACGACCCTTCGGACACGAAGGCGAGGAAATATTGGTCGTCGTAGCGATGGAACACTACCCGTGCGTGACCGTTCACATCCTTGCTGGAACCACGCAGCACACTGACCAATGCAGCGACATGGTTCTCCTGGTTACAAAAGATGAGTGTCAAGTGCCCTTGCCTGGTGACCACATAGTCTCCTGCTGCGAATCTGTTGTTCCCTATACTGAACGGAAATGGCGCGCGGAAGCGGAGATCCAGATCGCTTCTCTGCGCATGCGCGGCTGGGGTCATCAGACAAATGGCGATGATTGCTGCGGCAAGATATAGAAAGTGCTTCATATTCCCTCCTCAAGCTCGGGGCCGTAGTTGAGATCCGCCGGTCTGGCGATACTTGGCCGGTGAGTGGCACCATCACACTGGCCACAAAAGGGATCAATGGAATGGGGCTGTCATCAAAGGGAGAAGCGGCTAACGCCATAACCTGTTGAACGAGTTGGGGCTTACGCCTGCCCATAAGCGGTGCCCCGAGCAGGTGCTACAATCAAGCGCGCTTCACAGCCAGTAGGGTATTGAAATCATGAACGATTCCCGTTCCGTTCCGTCGGCCCTTCGCTTTGGCGTGTTCGAGCTCGAGCCGAAAGCCGGGGAACTCCGCAAAAAGGGGATGAAGGTCAGGCTGCAAGGCCAGCCGATCGACATCCTAGTCCTGCTGCTACAGCATCCGGGCCAAATTGTCACAAGGGAAGAACTGCAAAAAAACCTTTGGCCCGCCGACACGTTTGTGGACTTCGAGCAGGGCCTGAACAATGCCATGAAGAGGCTGCGGGGTGCGTTGGACGACGATGCCGAGAGTCCCCACTTCATTGAAACCCTGCCACGACGGGGATACCGATTTATTGCACCAGTCGAAAGCGCCGGTATCGGAAACCTACCAGTCGAAGCATTAAATGACGTCGTGCCGAAGCATGCGCCGAAGCGCGCGTGGACTCTGCGTCTCGCAATTCTTTTTGGGGGATGCGTGTTGCTGCTCGGAACGGGTTTCTACCTTTATAAGCTGCGCAAAGTTTCCGAATCGCTGAGGCCGCGCACTCTCACCCGCGTCACTTTTGACGACGGCCTGCAGATCGGAGCGACGTGGTCGCCTGACAGTCGTTATATCGCTTTCTCTTCTTTTCGTTCCGGCAAGTCTGAAATCTGGGTGCGACAGGTTGCCGGTGGCGATCCCGTTCAAATCACCCGCGGTCCAGCCAACAACTGGCAGCCGGATTGGTCGCCGGACGGAAAGTACATTGCCTATCGCTCTGAAGATGGCGACGGCGGACTTTTTATCGTGCCGGCCCTCGGCGGGGCCGGCATGCAGCGCAAGATCACGTCTTTTGGTGTTCGCCCACATTGGTCACCAGATGGAAGAAGAATTCTCTTTCAGACTATTGGCTTTGGGCTAAACTCCCGCGCCTACGTTGTGGATGTCGACGGCGGTAGCCCGCCGCAGCAGATCCTCTCAGAAATCACGTTGCAAATGACGGTTGGGAAGACAGCATGGCATCCCGACGGAAAACGCGTCTCGCTCATAACATGGTCCCAAGACCCCACTCCAATTCCCAACTTCTGGACTGGACCCGTGGATTCGGCTGAAACCGCAGTACGAACGGAATTGACTCCGGACATTGTTCGGATGGCGGAATCCGCTGCGGGTTCTGGCACCAGCGCATGGGCGGACACCGATTACAAGTTCGCATGGGCGCCCTCGGGACGAGCCATCTACTTCGAACGAAGCCTTCGCGGCGCCAAGAACATATGGCGCCTAACCGTGGATCCGAAATCCCTGCGCGCCACCGGCATTGAACGCCTGACCACCGGGACAGGTCTTGAATCGGAGTTGGCATTATCGCCAGATGGAACTAAGTTGGCCTTTACCAGCGAGTCCGAGCAAGTTCGTGCTTGGATGTTTCCCTTCGATTCCATCCACGGTCGTGTGACAGGATCCGGGGCGGCCGCAACCTCACCGGGCCTGGAAGCCTGGGAGGGCAGCCTGAGCAAGGACAACCGGAAGTTCGCATTCTCCAGCAAACGTGCGGGGAAATGGGAGCTTTGGCAAAAATCGTTTGCCGATGGTAGCGAAACACGCATCGCCCCTGAGGATGGCTTCGTGCGCGACGAACCGCAATGGTCGCCAGATGGCTCTCGCCTCGCCTACGTTCGGCGGAAATCCTCCACCGGTGAAATGCAGGCAGTTATCTGGGAATCCGAACCCAAAGGCGAAATAGAAGTCACGCCGTTTTCTCTCAGGACCATCTTTGTTTCTGACTGGTCGCCGGATGGCCAGTGGCTGCTCGCATCCTGGGACAAAGAGCAGACCGCGCAAGCCGAAATTTGGAAACTCCCCACCCCCGGATCCCGCAACTCCGAAATTCGGAAGAAGATTGTGCCGTGCGACACGAATCAAAATCTATGGCAGGCCCGCTTCTCCCCGGACGGTCGCTGGATCGTTTTTGAAGGCATCACTCATAAACTCGACCGCGATGAGTCGGCCATATATGTTGTACCTGCGAGTGGCGGATCCTGGACTCGCATCACTACAGGCACACACTGGGACGACAAACCTCGCTGGTCTCCAGACGGCAAGTCAATTTACTTCATTTCTGAACGCGGCGGCTTTTTCAACGTCTTCGGCGTGCGTTTCGACCCCGCAGGCGGCAAACCGGTCGGCGACATCTTTCAAATAACTCAATTTCACGACCCAAGCCTAATGATGGCCAAATCGGTGCCTAAGCTCGGCTTGTCCATCACCCAAGACCGTCTCGTTGTCACTGTCTCGCAAAGCTCCGGTAACATCTGGGTCCTCGACAACCTCGATCACTAGGTCAAACTCCGGTCCGCACTTCCATCCTCAACACTCTCAGCGCATTGGACGATGAGTTCAAGGCGACCATGCGCTATGTTCCTCAACTAGGTCTGGTAGGCAGTGTAGTGGGGGAGGCCCATGATCGAGATCGTGTGCCTGTTCCACTTACGTCGGAAAACCTCTTCAAACCTAATCGCTTTATCCACTTTACCGACTGGGTGATCGGCCACTCGCGCTTAGCAATGGTCGGTTTTGCTAGTTTCATCGCGCTTGGTGGCATCGCCCATCTTTGGCAACGCTTCCTCGGAACACGCTACAACGAGCGCACGATGAATTGGTCGTTCTGGCTTCTTGCAGTAGGCCTGACGCTGATGATCGCCGATCTCACGATCGCGGGCTTGGTGGAAGCGCAGGTCTGGGAGTCGAGTGCACCGTGGATCGATTCCGTCCGTGCCGTTGCAAGTTACTGGTTGGTGCGTACATTTTCAGGGCTGCCCATTCTCGCGGGCTTTGTTCTCTTCTGGATTTCTCTCATTACCGGGCCACAGGCTTTGGCAGAGTCAGCACCTGCGGCGAGCCTTGAAATTCAGAAAATGTCCCGGCACTCGATGTTGACACTTCGATTGCGCACGGTTCTTCCTTTGCCAGTCGATTTAGCTATGTTCATGCCCTCATCTTCGGCGCGGAGTAGGTTTCTTCGCCCTTTCGTTTCTTGTTCTTGCGATCCTTCCGGGAAAAGGACTGGTAGATGAAATCAAGCGTGTGACTCCCGTCACCATGCCAACGCTCACCGCGAAGCGCAGCAACTCCTCAGAGCTCCGCTCATCCTCCGAGAAAAAGGCTCAGGAACGCGACGGGTTGTGTCGAAGCATACTCGGGTAGTCATGGAACTTGATTCCACTGAGGCGATCAAGTCCGCAGTGGAAGCTGGTTTGGGAGTCGGGTTTGTCTCCCGCAGGGCTATCCAGAAAGAACTGAAACTCGACACCCTGCGAGAGGTTCATGTCACCAAATTGGGCATGCAACGAACGTTCGCGATTACCTATCCTCGGGGTCCCGAGCCCCGCGGGGCCGCAGGTGCGTTTCTCCGTTTTCTCCGAGAAAAGCGCGACCGCGAAGTGATGCAACCCAGCAGCTGCCTCGAGCGGCTAAACTCACTTCGAACTCCAGCTCTAAATGTCCTCACTAGGCGGCGTAGGGGGTGGTTCGGACAATTTCCCGTTCCATTTCGTGTTTTTCCCAACAGCTTCCTTCTTGTCCTTCGAAGGGTTCCGCGTGATAGCAGTGGTAAGTTGGATCACGGCTGTTGAGCGCAGGGTCGTAAATCTTCTCCCGTACCCATCTTTGCCCTGACGCGATTGATGATCGGCAGTAGGCGCATTGGCTCGCGAAGCAATCGATCATGTTTGCTCTCCCCGATTACATCCCTCGAAGAGACTACAGAGCAATTTCTGTGCCAATACGATCCGCCACCGCACGCTGCGCTATTTGCTGCATTTGGTCGCGTCGTCGGTTTGATCAGTTGAGTAACAGTACGCAGATAGTGCCCAGTTGCTTGCGCGCCTCTCGAGTTCATTGCTAAACGGAAATTGAAAGAACGGTACGCGGTCTCGTGTAATCTGGATGGGAAGGGGGCCACTGTGCGGCCAACCAACGGAAGGTTGGTAAGAACCCGGCTTCAAAACGCTGGGAGCCGAGAATCGAAGAGATCGGATCGGCTAAATCCTAGCTCAGCCGACTTTCGCTGACGCTCCAGAGCCCGCCACGCCTGGTGGCGGCGATCCCCCGGTTAGCTACGTTACAAAGGCACGATGGGCAAAGTTTCGAGCGCAAGCGAAGTTCTGACGCGATGAAGCTCTTGGCGAACCGGCGAGCTGGAAAAAGCAGTGTTGACGCCGCACAAGACGAGCTGAAATCTTGACGTTTTGAAGAAAAGCGGTGAGGTAAGTTGGACAAGCCAGCAAAAATTCTAATCAGCGGCATTTTCGTGGGTGCGTTGATCTACGGTCTCGGAGAAATGAACACGCACCGGCTAGAGCGCAGGGTTCAGGAGCTGCAGACAGCGTGTGTCGCCGAAACGGAAGCGGATGCGAAGAAGCAAGGGACTCTTTCCGCGTTGGCGAGCATTTTCTCAGGAAGGATGCTATGTGATCCCGTCGAATTGGCGAAATCTGACGGCTACACTGGTATTCAAGGACAATTGGCCGCAGCGCAACGCGATGTTTTACGGTGGGCTAACTGGCCTCAAATCTCTGCTATCGCAATCCCGCTCCTGTGCTGTCTTCCCTGGTTGTGGTATTTCTTTCTGCGACGGATTCGTGAACTCCGCGAAGCCATACTCGGGAAATAATCAGATGAACGTTTGTGCTCACAAAAAGAATGCCGCCCCTTTGGGTTTGCCTTGCGCGGTCAGACGAACGTCCCGGCGATTGGTTAGATCCTCTCCCTTGCTTGCGAACCCAGAGTGCGCGCGTAGACCCTCGTGAATTCAGCGCCAAAATACAGGAGCAACGCCGAGTAATAGATCCAAGCGACGATTACCACTAGAGAGCCGGCGGCTCCGTAAGCGGAAGCCGACACACTCTTCCCGATATAAAACCCGATGACAAATTTTCCAGCGGTGAATAACAAGGATGTGAGCGCCGCTCCGACCCAAACGTCACTCCAGGCGATCTTGATGTTGGGCAGAAGCTTGAAGATCATTGCAAACAGGACAGTGATCGAAAGCAGAGAAAGAAGAAAATCAAGGGACTCGAGGAGGACCGCCAAGACAGGGAAAATACCTCCCAGATATTTTACGATGGCTGCTAGAAGCGCGCTAAGCAACAGCGAAACCAAAAGCAAGAATCCGATGCCGAGCACCATACCGAAGCTCAGAAAGCGCTCCTTGATCAGGTTGAGAAGGCCAGCTTTGCTGTCCGGATTAACATGCCAAATGCTATTCAGAGCATCTTGCATTTCGGAGAACACTCCAGAAGCACCTAAGAACAACGCGAACACACCGATCAGGCTTCCGATGACGCCGTGGGCAGGCTTGTGAGCCGATTGAATCATGCTCTGAACGGTCTTTGCGCCATCTCGGCCGATGAGCCCCTGGATTTGCCCAGCAATCTCACCTTGCGCGGCTTGCATCCCAAAAGCCAGGCCAGCAATTGCAACCGCAATGATCAGGAGAGGGGCGAGCGAAAAAATGGTGTAGTAAGCCAGCGCTGCGCCCATCCTAGGGGCTCTGTCCCTGCTCCATTCTAGATAGGCTACTTTCAGTAACGCCAAAATCGCTCTGGGCCTAAGGAACAATCGCATCCCAGGCGCAACTCGGGCGTATGAGTTCCATTCATTCTCTGACGCAGAAGCAGAGCGTTGCCGATCACCAACCGAGTGGGTCTCAGCGCCATTACGGGGACTCGCGGACGGAGAAACCATGCACTTCTCCACGCGAACTGCAGCTACATGCCTGGCGATGACCAGGGATTTTCCAGATGCCCAGTCGATCGGGAAACAAAAGACAGCTCCACAGGCTTTCTCGCTACGCGACCGTCTGGAATGCAATCGGATTCTCTATGGTGACCGCGAACTTGACCATACTAGGAATTACGGATCTTGATTTAAAGCTCGGGTGTTTACATTATTCATGGGATTGCGGTCGCTTTTCGTGGACCTAGACTTGACGGAACGGTCGCATGCATCTGCATCCGACCGGAGGCGGCGTCCAGTTTGAGGCCAAGATGAATTCCCAGCGCACGGCATGCGGTTTTACTGACCTTGCTATGGCATCGATTTGGACCAACACGTACTGCGAGCCCCTAATCTATGCGCAGCTGGGTCATTCCGATTCTCATCGTATTCGCCTGGCCTTCATACACCCAATGCCAGCAGATCAGCCAAAGCAACAAAGTTTCCTATGAAGGCCAGAAGGTCGCGGAAGTGGAGCTGGTCGCCAATCCCAAGATTTCTGTCGAGTCCTCGCGACCGTTGGTGCAACAGGGCGCCGGCGAGGCGTACTCCAACGCGAAGGTGGCAAATACGATTTCCGCGCTGCTGGAGACAGGACGATTCAGCAAGGTAGAAGTCGACGTTAAGCCAGACCCCGGCGGGCTGCACGTGACGTTTATGCTGGAGCCGGCGCTGTACTTTGGAATTTTCGAGTTCCCGGGTGCGATCAAAAGCTTCTCCTATACGAGGCTCTTGCAAGTCGTCGATATACCGAACCGAACACCGTACAAACAGGATCTCGTATCCAGGGCTGAAGACAATCTTCGTCAATTTTTCATTTCCGCCGGCTTCTTTCAAGCCCAGGTGCAAGCGCGATCCCAGTTCGATGAAGCTCACATGCTCGCCAATGTGGTGTTTGCCGTCGATTTGGGGAAACAAGCGAAGTTGGGAGAGATAGAAATTCAGGGAGCAGAACCCGGCGAAGCGGATCGCTTGCGGCGTGCAACGCGTTCACTCTGGGCGACCGCTACAGGCGCTTCTCTCAGACCCGGCAAGCCGTATACCCCAAAACGAATCGATTCAGGCGTCAAGCGCATGAAGCGGGATCTCGCAAAACAAAATCACCTCGCCAGCAAGGTCCGTCTGGATCACCCTGACTATCACAAAGACAGCAATCGCGCCGATCTGGTGATTGATGTCCAGCTTGGCCCGATCGTCAACGTACATGTCACCGGCGCGAAGCTTTCGCCGCTTCCGTTCCTTCGCGATCGGAAGATGAAGAAACTGATTCCCATATTTTCCGAAGGAGCCGTCGACCCTGACCTGGTGGAAGAGGGCCGGAGAAATCTGATCGATTTTTTTCAGAGCAAAGGCTACTTCGATGTGAGAGTGACAACGAATTTCCAAAACGAGTCCTCGCATGTCGAGCTGTTCTACAAAGTCGAGCGTGGATCGCGTCACAGAGTGGAGAGCGTCGATTTCCGGGGTAACGAGCATTTCGACAACAATCTGCTGATCCGGCAGGTCGCGGTGAGGGCTCACCGGCCGCTCCTGCTCTCGCGGGGGAAGTTCAGCGACAAGCTGATCCGTCAAAGCGTGGCAGGCGTCACGGCGTTCTACAAGAATCAGGGATACGAGAACGTGAAAGTCGATCCCGACGTTGTCGATCGCGAGCCGAAGGTTTACGTCACTTTTCAAATCGCTGAAGGCCCGCAAACACTGGTGGATAACCTGACGATCGAGGGGAATACGCATATTCCCATGTCGGCCCTTTCGCCGAAAGGAGGCCTTCGGCTTAGGACGGGCCAGCCGTTTTCTCCGAAAGCTCTGGCTGACGATCGCAGTCACATCATGGCAGCGTACCTGGATCGCGGTTTTCTCAATGCCGAGTTCGACTCAGCCGTCACCCGGTCGCCCGACAATCCGCATAGAGTCAATGTGACCTATAGGATCACGGAGAAACAGCAGGTACAAGTGGACGAAGTCGTTCTTCTCGGCAACAAGAAGACGCGGCCATCGCTGGTTAGAAAAACCGCAAACATCAACCCGGCAGCACCTCTGAGCCAGCGAGCCTTGTTAGTAGGCGAGAGCAGGCTGCACGATCTTGCAATATTTGATTGGGCGAGCGTGGATTCTCGCCGCACGATCACGGATCAAACCAAGGACGACGTACTCGTCAAGTTACACGAAGCGGGCAGAAATGAGATTACCTACGGATTTGGGTTGCAAGTCGCTCGCCGTGGAGGAAATATCCCGTCGGGCACGATCGTACTTCCCGGGCTGCCGCCTGTTACGAGTGGAGCTGCAAATTTCACAGCCGCGGAGCAGACATTTGCGAGTCCTCGAGGCTCGATCACATTCACGCGCTACAATATTCGTGGCCTAGCCGAATCGGCGTCCGCTTCGATTCTGGTTTCTCGGCTGGATCAACGCGCTCTTGCGACGTATACCCAGCCGCATTTCAGGTCATCAAGCTGGAGTTCACTGTTTAGCGCATCGATCGAGCGCACGACCGAGAATCCCACGTTCGCGGCTCGTCTGGCGGAAGGCTCATGGCAACTCGAGAAACCACTCAACAAAGATAAAACACGAAGAATTCAACTCCGCTATCGCTTCCGCCGAACGATTCTGTCCGATCTGTTAATTCCTGGATTGGTGTTGCCGCAGGACCAGCGAGTCCGGCTTTCAACGCTTTCCGCCACCTGGATTCGCGACACGCGCGACAAACCGCTGGACGCTAGCCGCGGTTTCTACCAGACGCTAGACCTGGGGATCACACCAAAAGCTTTGGGCTCCAGCGTCAATTTCGCGCGATTCCTGGGGCAGAGTTCGTATTACAGGCCATTCGGCCCGACCATCTGGGCAAACAGAGTTACCTTGGGGCTGGCCAAAGCTTTCGGCAACAGCGACGTGCCTACCAGTGAACGCTTTTTCTCTGGAGGTGAAACCACACTCCGCGGTTTTCCGATTGACGGCGCCGGCCCGCAACGCACGGTGCCGGCATGCAGCAATCCCGCTGATCCGTCCACGTGTGTAAACCTCGAGGTGCCTGTCGGAGGCCGCCAGCTGTTCATCATCAATTCGGAATTGCGTTTTCCTCTGGGCATCAAAGAGGGCTTGGGCGCTGCGGTTTTCTACGATGGTGGCAACGTCTACCGCGCGATCAACATTAGCCATTTCATTCAAGACTACACAAACACGATCGGCGTGGGGCTCCGATACAAGACTCCGGTCGGTCCTGTTCGATTCGACATTGGACGAAATCTGAACCCTGTCACCGGAGTGAAAGCTACGCAGTTCTATATCACTTTGGGACAAGCTTTTTGAAGTTGGCAAAGGTGCCGCTATGACCTGGCAACAAAAACTCCGTCGAATAGCAATTGTTCTCCCAGCGAGTACCCTCGTGCTCACGGTGGCGGGATACCTTGTTTTGCGCAGCCCGAGGTTCCACGACTACTTACTCGCGCAAATTGAGAAAGAAGTAAGTGCGGCCACAGGAGCAGAAGTGCAAGTTCAAAACTTTGTGCTCCACTTCTCACGCCTCACCGCGGATGCCTATGGAATTACAGTTCGCGGCAAAGAGCCAGTGTCGGCGCGCCCGCTCGTTCAAGCGGACCAACTTAGGATTCGTCTAAAAATCGTGTCGCTGCTGCGCAAGAGAATCGATCTGAACGAAATTGTTCTCCGTCACCCGGTCGTGAATCTGGAGGTCAGGAAGGATGGGACTACAAATCTTCCAACAATTCCGAAATCGAATAGCTCCACGAATCTGTTCGATCTCGGAATCCAACACCTTCTGCTCGAACATGGCGAGATCTATTACAACGACGTCAAAACCCCGTTGGACGCTGAGTTGCACGATCTAGAAATCGAAATCAAGGCTCAGCTCATTGGAAAAGGCTACGATGGCAACGTTTCCTATCGAAACGGGCGCGTTTTGTACGGAGATAGGAAACCGCTTCCGCACGACCTGAATGCCAGCTTCCATGCAACTCCTTCTGAATTCAAACTCAAGCCTCTGGTTCTCACGGTGGGTTCCTCCAGTATCGAATTGGAAGGCCAAGTTGGAAACTACTCTCAACCGGCCGCTAGTGGCTCTTACCGGCTTATGATTCACCCGCAGGATGCCAGGACCGCTCTTAGGAATGCTTCGATCCCTACCGGTGAAGTCACGTTGACGGGTTCCGTACGCTATCAACAGCAGGACAATGTGCCACTGATACGCGCACTAGCTCTGGATGGAGTCTTGAACGGCCGCGAATTGGCGGTGAGCACAGCCGATCTTAATGCAGTCGTTCGCAATATCCGCGGGGAGTTCAAGCTCTTCGAAGGAAACCTCGATGTGCACGGACTGCAGGCAGAC
>Ga0207684_10004589_pt1 | contig 12981 bp, 7 predicted proteins | sample KBSK5501metaG_FD_184342 | JGI IMG/M metagenome (GOLD analysis project Ga0207684, IMG submission 184342) | Corn, switchgrass and miscanthus rhizosphere microbial communities from Kellogg Biological Station, Michigan, USA - KBS K5-50-1 metaG... | ecosystem: Host-associated > Plants > Roots >...
GAATCGCGTGGCGGCGGCGAGATCGTCAAAACGAAGCTGCTGCAGCCGGGCGGTCGCACCGTCAATATAAATTACCTGGTCCGCGGCGAGCGGGTGGTCGACATCTATCTCAACGGGACTATCAGCGATCTCGCCATGCGGCGCGACGAATTCGCCTCGGTCGTTGCGGCAGGCGGTGCCGATGCCTTGATCAAAAGATTGCGGGATCGAACCGACGATCTACTTGGCAAGTAATGTTTCAGGCCCCCACTGGCAACTCGGCTCAAGTTAAGGAGCAAGTGACGGCGGCCGATGTTTGGGTCTCGCGGCGGGAAATCGGCCGTCTGGCCGCCCAACTCCGGCGGTAACAATTGCCCGATGTCCTTAACTCTGATCGCAATGCTGGCGGCGGCTCTCGGAATAGCTGGGGTAGTTCTGTGGGCCTATTGGCCCTGGCGATGAAGCCGCCACCAATGAACCGATGACCATCACGTGCGTCGCGCAGCGCGCGGCGCAATGCGGACATTGGACGGCAAGGTTGGCCGGCTGAGTCGGAAACTGGGAGCCGCGATCGATTGCTCCGGGCCGCTTCGGGCCCTGCGCCGCAACGGCGAATTCCGGTACGATGACATTTAAGCCGCTGCGCTAACGCCGGCGGCGCCGAGCCGACGACCCAATCCCGAATAGGCAAGGCATGGCCGAGCACATCGACGGACCGCTTTATTACGAGACGATGGGCAAGAGCGGCCCGGTTATGGCCTTCGTGCATCCAAACCCGATGGACCAGTCGTGCTGGATCTTCCAGATGGCACAGATGTCCACCTGGTATCGCTGCGTCGCCATCGATCTGCCCGGCTACGGCAGGTCGCCGAAGGCACGCGCTGGGCTCACCATGCAGGACATCGCACAGGCCTGCTGGGAGGCGATCGACGATGCCTATCCCGGCGAGCGCGCCATCTTGGTCGGGTGCTCCATCGGCTCGTCGATGCTGATCTGGATGCACAACCACTGCTCGCAGCGGACCGCGGCGCTGATCATGTGCGGCACCGGCTACAACCCGAAGAAGGAGTTCATTCCGCCGCGCATCGAGGCTTATAAGGAACGCGGCATCGGCTACCGTCGGGGCTACACCTTTGAGGACTTCAGCCCCGCTTTCCGCTCGACGCCGATGGCCCATTTCTTCGCCGACCTGTTCGCCGATCGCAACGTGTTCGGCGATGTCGACACCATCATCACCCAGTTCCAGGCCTATCAGCAGCCCGAGCCCGAGGGCCATCACGCCAAGGTTGCCTGTCCAGCCATTATCCTCACCGGTAGCGAGGACAACACGCACCGGACCGCTTTCGCGCTGCAGAAGCGCATCGCCGGCTGCGAACTGAAGATCCTCTACGGGGCCGGCCATGCCTGCCAGATCGAGCAGCCTGCGCTGTTCAACCGCTACATGATCGAATTTCTGGCCGCCCACGGCCTGTTCCCAGAAACGGCACGCCGGGGCTAAGCTTCGTCGGCAAGGTGCCTCCGATGCGAGCATTCGTGCAGCGCCGTGAACTCCTGCTCGGTTTTGCCGCGCTGCCCGTGGCAGCGCGCATCGCCGTCGCCGAGACATATCCCTCGCGTGCGGTCCGCATCCTGGTCGCCACTTCCGCCGGCGGCGGCACCGACCTCGTCGCGCGCTTCATCGCGCAATGGCTGACCGAGCGGCTCGGGCAATCCTTCTTCGTCGAGAACCGGCCGGGTGGCGGCAACAATATCGGCACCGAGATGGCGGCGCGTTCGCCCGCGGACGGCTATACGCTGTTCATGGCGAACACCGTCAACACCATCAACAATTCGCTTTATCAGAAGCTCAACTACAACTTCATCGCCGACTTCGCGCCGGTCGCGAACGTCATGGGCACGCCGCTGCTCGTTCTCGTGCGTCCGTCGGTAGCGGCAAAAAATGCGGCCGAACTGATCGCGCTCGCCAAGGCCAACCCGGGCAAGCTCAACCTCGCCTCGGGCGGCGTCGGTTCGACCGGGCACATGTCCGCTGAGTTGTTCCAGATGATGGCCGGCATCAAGTTCACCCATGTGCCGTATCGCGGCGAGGCGCCCGCGGTCACCGATCTGATCGCGGGGCAGGCGGAGTTGATGGTTTCGACCACCGGCTCGTCGCTGCAGTACGCCAGGGCGGGCACGGTGCGCGCGCTCGCGACGACGACCGACGACCCTGTGGCCGACCTGCCCGATGTGCCGCCGCTGTCGAAGACGGTGCCGGGCTATCGGGCCGACGCCTGGAGCGGCCTCTGCGCGCCGAAAGGAACGCCTTCGGAGATCATCACCTTGCTCAACAAGGAGGTGAATCTCGCGATGGCCGATCCAAGGATCAAGGAGCGCATCGCCAGCCTCGGCGGTGTCGCGCTGCCCGGCTCGCCGGAGGACTACGGCCGAACGATCGCGGCCGACACCGAGAAGTGGGCCAAGGTCGTGCAGTTCTCCGGCGCGCAGGTGAATTGAATCGCTCTTGTGCTCCGGGGCGGCGAGTTCCACACGAAACACGATTGAAACCATTTTTTGCCTTCGACGAAACCATATTCCGTTTCCGCGTTTGAACCCTCCTTCTCAGCGGGTGACCAATGGTTGACGGGTGGCTGAGTAGGAACAGCAATGAAAAGATGCGCCCAATGTCAGGGAAAACTCGGATTAGGTGTTCGCTCCCGTAATTTGTGGAACGGACGCTGGTGGGTTCACGTTCGCTATTGTTCGAGCCGCTGCGAGGCTCGCCATGAGCTGGACCGACGCGAACGCCAAATGTCGCTGGTGGATATCTTCCCGTCTCGCAGCAGCCCGCAGAGCTGAATGAGACCAAAACGGCCCTCGACGGCGACTGCGGTTGTCGGGAAGAACGGCGCCGCTGGCCGGACCAAGATCACAGGCAACTATTCGGGCATCCCGCTCTTGCGCAGCCCCTCGTGGACTCGCGCGAACAGCTGCCGATAGGCGGTGCTGGTGAGCGCGAGGGGAACCGGCGACTGCGTGCGGAATGTCGACACTCGACTGCCGGGCCGCCTTTCCAGATAGGCGGCGAGCGCGGCGCGGGCCTCCTCGGAGCGACCGAGGAGCGCGTAGGCCGCTGCCAGAAAAGCATGCGGCGAGGTGTTCTTGGGGTTGGCATCGAGGGCGTTGACCAGCGCGCGGATGGCTTCTTCGTCCCGCCCAAGGAGGACGAGCGCGTGGCCGCGGCCGTCCAGCCAGGTCCAGCGTCCCGGGTCGCGGGGGCCGATGCGATCCGCTTTGGCGAACCACTCGAGCGCTTGTTCCGGCTTGCCGAGATACAAGGTCGACAAGCCGAGCTCCTTGTAGGTCCACGGCTCACCGGGATTTTCCATGATGACCATCTTGGCCATGTCGATGGCGTCATCGAATCTGCCCTGCGCGCGGCGCAACGCGGCGTTCGCCTTTAAAGCCATGAGGTGACGGGGCTCGATCGCGAGCGCGCGGTTGAGCAGCCGCTCCGCCCTGCCGAGCCGCTCGTCCCCCCCGGTTTCGTAATAGCCGTTAAGAAATTCGAAAACGAGCGTCGTGGCCACGCCAGCCAGACCATCGACGCTGGCCGGCTCAACATTGACCGCCTGCTCGAATAAACCGCGGGCCTCGATCATCGTCGCCTGCGACGACGGCAGGTTGAGCACAGACTTGCCGCGCATGACGAGGTCGATGAGTTCGGCGCTGTCCGGCCGTTCGCGCCAGCTTCGCCGTGCTTCGATATCGACCACCTGCAGGCCGATCGCGCGCGAAACCCGGCTCACGATCTCGTCTTGAACCTGCAGAATGCTCTTCAGCTCCGCGTCAAAACGCTCGGCCCACAGCTGGCTCGCCTCCTTGGTCTCGATCAGCCGCGTGTTGACGCGCACGCGCTCGTCGTCGAGGACGACGCTGCCCTCGAGCAGATAACGAACCTCCAGCTCGCGGCCGATCTCCCGCGCGTCTGCACCCCGGCCCTTATAGGTGAACGCCGTGTCACGGGAGACGATGGGAACCCCGGGCAGCGCGTGCGCGAGATCGCTGATGAGGCTGTCCGTAATTCCGTCGGCCAAGTAGTCCCGCTTGGGATCGCCGCTGAGATTCGCAAACGGAAGAACGATGATGGATGGAGTCCACGCGTTGAGCCGGTCTTCCGAGGACACAACCTCGCTTGCCACGGCATCGCGGTCTTTGACGTACGGCGTGGAGGATGACCACAGCAGCCACCATGCCGCAGGCGCAGTCAATAACACGAGGGCAACGGCCCCGACGGCGACGAGCAAGTTTCGCGTAATCCGCCGCCCATTCGATGCTGCCGCTTTCGTTGGGACGGCAGCAGCGGCACCCGCATCAGCGTGCAACATCGCAAAGTCATCGGCGGCGTCCGATACCCGATCGGCAAGCGCCGGCCGGCTGGCCACGGCGAGACCATGAGCAAGGTATTCCTGGTCCGAACCGCGCCTGACGTCGTCGAACGAGGGAGCTGAAGCTGAGGGGTCGTCGGACAGCGGCAGTGATGCGTGAGCGGGCACGAGCTTCGCCGTCTCGTGCACCGGGTCTTCCGGCGCAATTCCTGTTTCGATCGCGTTAGCGGCCGGCGCAGAGCTGTCACGTTCGACGTCACCGACGAAACGAAACCCACGCTTGTGCAGCGTGCGAATGAAACTCTGGTCATTGCCGCTGTCGCCGAGCGCGCGCCGGGCCGCGCTGATGCGAGAGCTCAGCGTCGCCTCCGAGACGATGCGTCCCTGCCAAATCGCCTCGAAGAGCTCGTCCTTGCTCACGATTCGATCGCGGTTGCGGATGAGGTGAACAAGGAGGTCGAACACCTGCGGCTCGACGTGAACGATCGCGCCGGTGTGCCGCATCTCCTGTCGTGCGAGGTCGATCTCGAAATCGGCGAAGCGTAAATTCAAAGCGGCCCCCTCGTTAGCTTAAGCCCAACTCCTGTCGCTGCCGCGCGACTACTTTGTCAAATAGCCGGCGGCTATCGGAACGGTTTCACACTACCTTTTTCAGAAAATCTTCAGGAAATCCCCAAAGAGAATCCATGGAGATTCAAGACGGACTGGAACCGAAGGTCAAGTTTGTAATCTGGTCTGCGGCTAAGCCATGCGGTCACGCGGACGCGCCGTTCGAGCCCGTTCCTGGCTTGAACCCGTTCAAAAGCTTAACGCGCATATCGTGAGGACCAAGCCATGGCTATCAAAGCGACCTTTTTCCCCAGCGCCGGGATACTTTCCGAAGTCGCCGACGGCGTCGATAACACTATCGTGACTAGTCGCGACGCGGCTGGACAACTTTTTGTGAACGGCGGCGCCGTGCCCATCAATGGCGGTCAAGCCACCGTCGCCAACACTTCCACGATCCAGGTGTTCGGCCAGGGCGGCAACGATACGATTGCGCTCGACGAATCAAACGGCGCGCTCCCCGCCGCCCAACTGTTCGGCGGCGCCGGCAACGACACGCTGACCGGCGGTTCGGGCGCGGATCAGCTGTTCGGCGGCGCCGGCAACGACACCCTCCTCGGTAAAGGCGGCAACGACCTGCTGTTCGGCGGCGCCGGCAACGACACGCTGATCGGCGGAGATGGCGACGACCAGGTTTTCGGCGAAGGCGGCAACGACCGCATGATCTGGAACCCAGGGGACGACAGCGACCTCTTCGAGGGCGGCGACGGCAACGACACCGCCGAGGTCAACGGCGGCAACGGCGCCGAAACGTTCACGATCACGGCCAACGGCGCGCGCGTGCGCTTCGACCGCGTGACCCCCGCGCCCTTCTTCCTCGACATCGGCACCACCGAGAACCTCGTCGTGAATGCCAACGGCGGCGATGACACCATCACTGCCGGGAACGGCCTCGCCAGTCTCATCAAGCTCACCATCGACGGCGGCGCGGGCAACGACACCATCACCGGCGGCGACGGCGACGACACGCTGCTGGGCGGCGATGGCAATGACGTCATCATCGGCGGCCGCGGCAACGACACGGCCCGGCTCGGCGCCGGCGACGATACGTTTGTCTGGAACCCGGGCGACGCCAGCGACGTCGTCGAGGGCCAAGACGGCACCGACACGCTCGTGTTCAACGGCTCCAACATTAACGAGAAAATCGACATCTCAGCCAACGGCAGCCGCGTGCGGCTCACCCGCGACATTGCCAACGTCACCATGGACGTCAATGGCATCGAGCACATCCAGCTCAACGCCTTGGGTGGTGCCGACAACATCACGGTCAACGATCTCTCGGGAACAGGCGTGACGCAGGTCGCCATCGACTTGGCATCGCCGCCCGGCAGCGGCGTCGGCGACCTCGCGGCCGACAGCGTGACCGTCAAGGGTACCAAGGGCGACGACGTCATCGAGGTGCAGGGCCAGGGCGGCTCGCTGACGGTCGCCGGTCTGTCGGAGCTCGTCACCATCAGCGGCTCGGAGGCAACCGATGCGCTTATCGTCGCGGGTGGCAACGGCAACGATACCCTCTCGGCCGCGACGCTGTTCGCCAATACGGCGCTCACCCTCGACGGCGGCTCCGGCAACGACACCATCATCGGAAGTCAGGGCGCCGATCAATTGCTCGGCGGCGACGGCAACGACGTTGTGACCGGCGGCCGCGGCAACGACACGGCCCTGCTCGGCAACGGCAACGACACGTTCGTCTGGAATCCGGGCGATGGCAGCGACATCGTCGAGGGTCAGGCCGGCACGGATACGCTCGTGTTCAATGGCGCCAACATCAATGAGCGTATGGACATCTCGGCCAACGGCCAACGGGTGAGGCTGACCCGCGACATCGGCAACATCGTGATGGACCTCAGCGGCGTTGAGCATATCCAGGTCAATGCTTTGGGCAGTGCCGACACCATCACGGTCAATGATCTCACCGGAACCGACGTCAAGCAGGTCGCCATCGATCTCTCGGCGCCGGCGGGAAGCGGCCAGGGCGACGGAGCGGCCGACAGCGTGACCGTCAACGGCACCGCCGGCGACGACCACATCACCGTCGCCAGCAGCGGCGCATCGGTGGTCGTCAATGGGCTGGCGGCGAAAGTGACGATCGCCGGCGCCGAGGGGGCCAACGACTCGCTCACCGTTGACGGGCTTGCCGGCAACGACACCATCAACGCTTCGGCGCTCAACTCGGGCCAGATCAATCTCACGATCAACGGCGGCGCCGGCAACGACACCATCACCGGCAGCCGGGGCAACGACGTCGTTATCGGCGGCACCGGCAGCGACGTGGCGTTGCTCGGCGCGGGCGACGACACGTTCATCTGGAATCCGGGCGACGCCAGCGACACGGTCGAGGGGCAGGCGGGCACCGACACGCTCCGCTTCAACGGCGCCAACATCGACGAGAAGATCGACATCTCGGCCAACGGCAGCCGCGCGAGGCTCACCCGCGACGTCGGCACCGTCACCATGGACCTCAACGGCGTCGAGCACATCGAGGTCAACGCCCGAGGTAGTGCCGACACCGTCACGGTCAACGATCTGACGGGAACCGGCGTGAACCAGGTCGCCATCGACCTGGGCGCACAGCCCGGCAGCCCCGGCGGCGACGGCGCCGTGGACACAATCGTCCTCAACGCGACCAACGGCAACGACGCGATCACGATCGTAAACAACAACGGCGTCGTGACGGTGTCGGGCCTGCCCGAGGCGGTGACGATCTCCAACTTCGAGGCGAACGATCGCATCGTGATCAACGGCCTCGGTGGCGACGACGCCATCATCGCGTCGGGCCTCGGGACGGCCATGCAGTTCACCGCCAATGGCGGCGATGGCGACGACGTCCTCGTCGGCAGCAACGGGAACGACACCTTGAATGGCGACAATGGAGACGACGTGCTGATCGGCGGCCCGGGACAGGACACCCTCGACGGCGGACCCGGCAACAACATCCTCATTCAAGACGGCGGACCCGGCCCCAACATCGTCCCCCCGACCGGTAGCTCACCGGCCGGGAGCGTCGCCCTGCTCGGCCAGTTCATGGCGTCGACCTTCGTCACCGATGGCGGTGGCCAGGGCGCGACGCCGGTGGCCGATCCGCACGCGAACCAGCCGCCGTTGCTGGCGCAGCCGCACGCCTGACCGCGAGCTGCCCGGAGAGTGCCAGTGAGCACTGAAGCGGCCGGCGCGACAGCAGCCGATCCGGGGCTCGAAGCCCTGGTGACGCTGCTCCACGTCCAGGGTGTTGCGGCTGATCGCGGGCAGATCAGACACCGGCTGGGAACGCACAAGATTGGCGCAGCGGAGATGCTCCGCTGCGCCAAGGATCTCGGGCTCAAAGCACGCGCCTACCGCACCGATTGGTCGCGGCTTGCCAGGACGCCGTTGCCCGCGATCGCGGCGTTGCGCGACGGCGGGTTCATGGTGGTCGCCAAGGCGGGCGAGGATAAGGTCTTAGTCCAGTCGCCGCAGGGGTCCCGACCCGCGTTGATGACGCGGGCGGAGCTGCTCGCGGTCTGGGACGGCGAGTTGATCCTCATGACCCGCCGGGCGGGATTGTCGGACGTTACCAGCAGGTTCGACATCACCTGGTTTCTGGGCGCGATTCACAAGTATCGCTATCTCCTGAGCGAGGTGCTGGTCGCGTCGTTCTTCCTGCAGCTGTTCGCGCTCGTCTCGCCGCTGTTCTTCCAGGTGGTCATTGACAAGGTGCTGGTGCACCGGTCGTTGAGCACGCTGGACGTGCTGGTCATCGGTCTGCTGGCGATCTCGGTTTTCGAGACCATTCTGGGCATCCTGCGCACCTATCTGTTCGCACACACCACCAACCGCATCGACGTCGAGCTCGGCGCGCGCCTTTTCCGCCACCTGCTGGCTTTGCCGATGGCCTACTTTCAGGCGCGGCGTGTCGGCGACTCGGTGGCGCGGGTGCGCGAATTGGAGAACATCCGCAATTTTCTCACCAGTTCTGCCCTGACCCTCGTCATCGATCTGTTCTTCACCTTTGTGTTCCTGGCGGTCATGTTCTTCTACTCGCCGCTGCTGACTGCGATCGTATTCGGCTCGTTCCCGTTCTACATCGCGATTTCGGCGGCGGCGACGCCGCTGTTCCGGCGGCGGCTGAACGAGAAATTCCAGCGCGGCGCCGAGAACCAGGCTTTTTTGGTCGAGAGCGTGACCGGCATCGAGACGCTCAAGGCCATGGCGGTCGAGCCGCAGATGCAACGCCGCTGGGAAGAACAGCTCGCCGGTTACGTGACGGCGAGCTTCCGGGTGCTGAGTCTCGGCAACACCGCGAGCCAGGTGGTGCAGCTCGTCAGCAAGATCGTCACCGCCGGCCTCCTCTATTTCGGTGCCAAGCTCGTCATCGACGGCAGCTTGTCGGTTGGCGAGCTCGTGGCCTTCAACATCCTGGCTGGCCGGGTGAGCTCGCCGGTGCTGCGTCTCGCGCAGATATGGCAGGACTTTCACCAGGCGCGGCTGTCGGTTTCGCGCCTGGGCGACATTCTCAACACCACGGCCGAGCCGACCTATACGCCCGGCCGCGCGCGGGTGCCTGCGATCCGCGGCAACATCAAGTTCGACCATGTCACGTTCCGCTATCGCATCGACGGACCGGAAGTCCTGCATGATGTCAGCTTCGACGTCCCGGCCGGACAGATGGTCGGTATCGTCGGACCTTCCGGGTCGGGCAAGAGCACGTTCGCGAAGCTCGTGCAGCGGCTCTACGTTCCGGAGAGCGGGCGCGTGCTGGTCGACGGCATGGATCTCGCCATGGCCGACCCGGCATGGCTGCGCCGCCAGATCGGCGTCGTCCTGCAGGAGAACGTGCTTTTCAACCGCTCGGTGCGCGAGAATATCGCCCTCGCCGACCCCGCCATGCCGATGGAGCGCGTCATCGCGGCGGCAAGGCTGGCGGGAGCGCACGAACTCATCCTCGAGCTGCCCGAAGGCTACGACACGATCGTCGGCGAGCGCGGCTCTACCCTCTCGGGCGGCCAGCGCCAGCGCATCGCGATTGCCCGCGCGCTCATCGCCGATCCGCGCATTCTGATCTTCGATGAGGCGACGAGCGCCCTCGACTATGAGAGCGAGCGCATCATTCAGCAAAACATGAAAGAGATCGCCAAGGGGCGGACGGTTCTCGTCATCGCGCACCGGCTTTCGACCGTGCGGGCGACGGATCGCATCGTCACGCTCGAGCGTGGCCGCCTGGTCGAGGACGGCACCCATGACGCGCTGATCAAGACCGGCGGCCGCTATGCATCGTTGCATCGCCTGCAGGCAGGAATTCATGAAGTCCGCTGAACCGGATACGCCCGTCAAGCCGACGCGGCGCGTCATCCCCTTTCGGCGCGCGCACGCGAGGCGAGGGGAAGAGCTAGCGTTCCTGCCGGCGGCGCTTGAAATCGTCGAAACGCCGCCGTCGCCGATCGGCCGTGCAATCGGGGCCACCATCATCCTGCTGTTCTGCGCGGGGCTGGTATGGGCCTGGTGGGGCACGATCGACATCGTTGCATCGGCGAGCGGAAAGATCGTGCCGAGCGGCAGCACCAAGGTCATCCAGCCGTTCGAGACCGCCGTGGTGCGCTCCATTCGGGTGGAGGACGGGCAAGCGGTCAAGGCCGGCGACGTGCTGATCGAGCTCGATCCGACCGTGAACGCCGCGGACCGCGATCACCTTCGCAGCGACCTCCTCGCCGAGCAGCTCAACGTCGCGCGGCTGCGCGCGGCGCTCGCCGCCGGGGACGATCCTCTTGCCGACTTCACGCCGCCCGCAGATGCAGACCCGGCACTGCTGCGCACCCAGCGTGAGCTCTTGCTCCACCAAGTGGCCGAGCACCGCGCCAAGGTCGGCGCGCTCGACCGTCAGCAGGCGCAGAAGGAGGCCGAGCACGCCACGACCGCGGCCACCATCCACAAGCTCGAGACCATGATCCCGGTCATCCAGCCGCGCGTCGACATCCGCAAGACGCTCATGGAGAAGGAGCTGGGCTCGAAGCTGAACTATTTCGAGACCCTCCAGCTGCTGGTCGAGCAACAAGAGGAGCTCAGCGTTCAGAAGAGCCATCTGCTCGCGGCGGAGGCGGCCGTGGCCGCGACTCGCGAGACGCGCGGCCAGACAGTGGCCGAATATCGGCGCACGCTCTCCGATGAGCTCGCCAAGACCGAGCAAAAGGCGAACGGGCTCACCCAGGATCTGATCAAGGCCGAGCAGAAGACCAGACTTCAGCAGCTCGCCGCCCCGGTGGACGGCGTGGTGCAGCAGCTCGCGATCCACACCGTCGGCGGCGTTGTCACGCCGGCGCAGTCCCTGCTGGTGGTCGTGCCTAGCGACAGCCGGCTGGAAATCGAGGCCATGGTCTCGAACCGCGACATCGGTTTTGTGCAGCCCGGACAAGAAACCGAGGTCAAGATCGACACCTTCAATTTCACCCGTTACGGCCTCCTGCGCGGGCGGGTGCTCACGGTCTCGCAGGACGCCATCGTGCGCGACCGCAAGCAGGACCGCCCCAATGAGCGGGCGCTGGGAACGCAGAACGACACGAGCGAGCCGGCCGGCCAGGAACTGAACTACAGCGCCCGCATCTCGCTCGACCGCAACAAAATGCAGATCGATGGCCGAATGGTCAATTTGTCACCGGGCATGGCGGTGACGGTGGAAATCAAGACGGGATCGCGCACGGTTCTGAGTTATCTCTTGTCGCCGCTGCTGCGTTACCAGCGGGAGGTTTTACACGAGCGATGAACCGCCTTGCGGCTGCGGCCTCCAGGAAATCTCCAAGAAATCTCCAGGAAAAAATAAGCCGGACTCCAAGCCTTTCATCCCGCTCGCTGCTAGCCAACCCGCCACGTGCCGCGGCAACCCTAGGTTGGCCGTGGCTGAGGCGACACTCTCTCCCAACGCCTCCGGTTTCGTTGGAAGTCTGCAATGAGTGCCGAGCCCGTTCGGGCTCATGTCATCACGAACATTCGCGGGCCTCGGGCGCAGGACCTTGGTTCGCAATGGCGCAAGCGTAACGCTCGCCTCGCGGCAGCTCGCCGTGGCGGCAAGCCTCATGCACGCATTCCACTCGGCACCGTAATGGCCGGGTGGACGACAAGTCGGGCTGCCGGCCTGCATCCACGGCAAGCTCTCTTGCTTCCTGGGGGACGCGAATGCAAGCGCCGGTCGAACTTGCAATGCTCTCGACGGCCGTCTTTCTCGGCGGCTTGGTGAGCGGATTCTCCGGCTTCGCATTCTCGGCCGCGGCCGGCGCCATTCTCCTGCACGTATTCGAGCCGATCGCCGCCATCCCCTTGATGATGTTCTGCAGCATCGCTTCGCAGAGCATGAGCTTGGTCAAGGTCTATCGTCTCATTCGGTGGCGCGAGCTCGCTCCGCTGTTGATCGGTGGAATGGTAGGCGCGATGGTCGCGGTGCCGCTCATGGCCACCGTCCACCCGCACTCGTTCCGCATCGCTTTCGGCGTCTTCCTCGCGGGCTACGCGCTCTACATGCTGACGCGGCATTTGCTGATACGGCGGCCGCTGACCCCTGCGGCCGGCGCCGCTTCCGTGCCCGCCCTTTCCGTCGTCGGGCTCGCGGCGGGCGCGCTCGGAAGCCTCACCGCCATGCCGGGCGCGCTTATGGTCGTATGGTGCGAGCTGCGCGGGCTGTCGAAAGAGAGCCAGCGCGCGCTGGTCCAGCCCTTCATCATCGCGGTGCAGATTTTTGCCATCGGCCTCTACTGCTTGCAGCCGCACGCGATCGGCTTCGAGCTGTTTCGACATCTCGCGCTGGCGCTGCCGGCGGTGGGCCTCGGCACTTTCATCGGCATGTCGATGTTCTCGAAGGTGAACGATCAGGTTTTCCGCTGCTCGGCTTTGATCATCATCCTGGCTTCGGGCTGCCTGATGGTGTTCGCGTGACTGTCAATGTGCCGCTGATCTTGTCTGGAAACGGCCCCAGTCCAATCTCCTTACGAGCCAAGAGGTCATCATGAACATTCCCCGCCGACGATTTCATACATCTGGCAGGAAGCGCTGCCGCGCTGTTGCTGGC
>Ga0207684_10004590_pt1 | contig 12981 bp, 9 predicted proteins | sample KBSK5501metaG_FD_184342 | JGI IMG/M metagenome (GOLD analysis project Ga0207684, IMG submission 184342) | Corn, switchgrass and miscanthus rhizosphere microbial communities from Kellogg Biological Station, Michigan, USA - KBS K5-50-1 metaG... | ecosystem: Host-associated > Plants > Roots >...
TATTTGTAGGGTAAATCATCTGACAATATGTCGCTCGAACATCGCTTGAAACTTGAACAGCTCGGCCTCTCACCGGCCGAAGCGCTCGTTTATCTCGCCGTTCTTCATCACGGCCCCCTCGCCGCCACCGCGATCGCGAGTGAGACCGGCGTCCCGCGCACCGGCGTTTATCCCACGCTTTGTTCGCTAGTGGAGAAGGGCCTCATCGAAGGCGGGTTTGGGCACGGTAGCAAATTCATGGCCATCACGCCCGAGGAAGCGTTACGAGGCCTCATAGCACGGGAAGAACAGACGCTTTCCGAACGACAGCAGATTGCGAAGGAGCTTACCAAAGCGCTTCCGCATTTGCCCGACGACGCGGAATCCGCACTCGACGATTTCGTTCAAGTGATCCGCACACCGTTATTAATTGGTGAACGGCTAACCCGATTACAGCTCGAGGCCACGCGGCTCGTCGAAGGAATTATCAAAGCTCCAATCCTCGTTCCCAGTCCATGGAATCCCGCTCAGCGAACGGCGATGGAGCGCGGCGTCCACTACAAAGCTTTGTACGAACGCGCCGCAATTGACGATCCAAAGATCGCGCCCTACATCGATGGCTGGATTGCTGGAGGCGAAGAGGCGCGCGTTTTCGACGGCGACCTGCCATACAAGTTCGTCGTCTTCGATCAGGAGGTCGTCATATCGACGATCATCAGGCGGAGCGGTCATCCGACTGCCCTGTTAGTGAGGAATGTTCCGTACGCTCGTGGGATAAGCACCTTGTTTGAGTTTTTTTGGAATCAGGCGAAACCGCTCGTCATCGGAGATCACAAGACGACTTCAACTGGGAGTAAAATCTCAGCCGCATCAGCGCCAAAGATCGACCGGATAAGTCGCAATGGGCGGTCCGGCCGCCGCCGGACAAAAGTGTGAACGCTTTATCGGAGCTGATCCAATGGATCAACGAGTGGAGACCGTGATTGCTTTCATGAAAGTGAACCTCCACCGCAAGCTAACACCCGATGAGATTGCAGAGCACGTGCATCTTTCGGTGGCACGCGTGCGGCAGCTCTTCAAGATCGAAACCGGAACAACGCTCGGTCGGTACTTACGACACTTGCGATTAAGGCGGGCGAAGGAGTTACTCGAGACCACATTTCTAACCGTCAAGGAAGTTGCAGCACGCGTTGGGATATCCGGCATCAATTACCTCATTCTGGAATTTAAAAAAGCCTATCGAATGACTCCCGCTCGATACGCCGCTCGCCATCGCAAGATCACGCGCCAGCCATGACCACAGCAAATTCAACCGCGGATCACGCGGATTTCACGGATTGGAAAACAGAATCGTTCCGTCAGAAAAATGTCAGCGACATCCGTACTGCTATCGTGCAAATTCATCGCGGCTTGCGAAGATTTTTTCAGGCTCACTGCGCAACTCATTCATAGGCGGCCGATTATCGGTTATGGAAATTCGACCAACTTTGCGCCTTCGAACCATCACTCTTTCCAATTTTCGTGTCTGTTCGCGTATTTAGTGGGCCAAAGAATAAGAGGTTTAGCCCACAAAACACCCCAATGAAACGAAAAGGAGAGGAGCTAAAGCGGGAGTCACGCCGAAGATTGTCTCTGAAATTTGGGCTGTGTGTGGTCCCTGTCCTATCCGCGCCATCAGCGTCATCCGCGGTCAAGCCTTTCGGTTGCGGCGGAGCCGCGCTGGGTAATCCGCGGTTAACTCCTCTGTCATTCCGAGCGAAAGTCTTGGCCTGGGCAAAGTCGAACGGGTCGAGCAACCTCTCGCTATTTAATACAACCGCGGATGGCGCGGATTTATTGTGGGGCAGCCAATCTGGCCGCCGCTTCTGCCTCCTAAATTGAATGTTGGACGTTGAGCACTAGGCGTTGGACGTTTGTTTTCAGACTTCTGATATTGGCTCACGTTTTTAGACTGAAGCCATGGCCCACCAAGTTGGATCGGAACCCAAAGTGGAGATCGCCCATGTCCTGACCATGGACGTCGTGGAGTACTCCACGCTGCTGATTACCGAGCAGAGCCGGATCATATCCGAAATTAAGCGTATTGTACGTGACACTGCCCGGTTTCGTCGCGCCGAAGCCGAGGAGAAGCTGATTTGCCTGCCGACTGGCGATGGGATGGCGCTGGTATTTTTCAGCGATCACGAAGCGCCCATTGCATGTGCAATGGAGATTGGTGCCGCAATAAAAAACCATCCCGAGATTCGGTTGCGGATGGGAATTCATAGCGGTCCGGTTGATGTCGTTCTGGATGTGAACGAGCGGGCCAATGTTGCCGGTGCCGGTATCGACATGGCACAGCGAGTAATGGATTGTGGCGATGCCGGCCACATCCTTTTATCCAAACACGTGGCCGACGATCTCGCGCCCTTCCCACGTTGGAATCCGCACCTGCACGATCTCGGCGAATGCGAGGTAAAGCATGGCCGCAAAATTTCGCTGGTTAACTTTTACACGGACACGGTCGGCAATGCAGAACCGCCGGAGAAATGTCGAGTTTCAAAACAAAATTTGGATCTGCCCGCGGTACCAGACAAGATCGCTGCCCTTTTCCGGCGAAGACGCGTTTTCATTGGCGCCGCGGCTCTCCTGGCCCTGGTTATCGGCTTATGGATCTTTTTCCGCCATGCCCCAGGCAAAAAAGCAGGCGAACTGGCAAACAATAAGTCGATTGCCGTTCTCCCTTTCGAAAACTTAAGTCACGATCCGGACAACGCCTATTTTGCCGATGGCATTCAAGAGGAGATTCTCACTCGCCTCTCAAAGATTACCGATTTGAAAGTGATCTCCCGGACTTCGACGCAACGTTACAAGAGCACCCCGACCAATCTTTCCGAGATCGCTCAGCAGCTCGGCGTCGCGCACATTTTGGAGGGCAGCGTCCAAAAAGCTGCGGATCAAGTGCGGGTCAATGTCCAGCTCATCAATGCAGCGAACGACTCTCATGTGTGGGCTGACAAGTTCGATCGCAAACTGACAGACATCTTTTCCGTCGAAAGCGAGATCGCGGCCAAGATTGCCGAGACTCTGCAAGCGAAACTCACCGGCGCAGAGCAACGAGCGATCGCTTCGCGCCCGACCGAAAATAGTGCGGCACATCAGCTATACCTGAAGGGACGATATTATTGGAATAAGTGGCTCGGACCGGGCTTTGAAAAGAGCCGAGACTATTATCAGCAGGCGATTGATCTGGATCCAAGCTACGCCCTGGCTTACGCCGGCTTGGCGGATTACTACGGCTTTGCCTTCGCTAATGGCCTCTTGCCGCCGGAAGAAAAGTGGGCCAAGGCGGAGGAGGAGACTGCGAGCAAGGCGTTAGAGTTGGATCCGACCCTCGGCGAAGCGTATAATCCGCTGGCTGCGGCGAAGCTGTATTACCATCGCGATTGGCCTGCCGCGGAAGAGTACTTCCATCGCGGCTTTGAGCTGAGCCCAAACTTTGCCGAAATGCACCATCACTACGCCTTGTGTTTGGTCTTGTTCGGCCGCAACGAAGAAGCCCTCGCCGAAATGCAGCGCGCTCTCGAGCTTGATCCGCTTTCGCCAAGGTTCAATTGGAATTCGGCGCGACTTTTCTTCTTCCTTCGCCAATACGACCGCGCGATAGATCAGTACCGCAAAACCCTGGAGCTGGACCCAAACAACGCCGCCGCGCATGAGTGGCTTGGTTTCGCTTGCGAAAAAAAGGGCATGCAAAAGGAAGCGATTGCCGAATGGAGCAGGGCCCTGACTCTAAGTGGCGAAGACGCACAGGCATCAATCCTTCAACGCACTTACGCCACGTCAGGCTTCGGCGCGGCTCTCCGCGCGTTAGCGCAAAAGAAACTGGAACGGTTGAATGAGCGAACCAGTCGCGGCGAGTACGTGGCAGCAGTTGAGTTCGTTATCGCATACGCGCGGCTGGACGATAAAGAGCAAGCCTTTACCTGGCTCGCTAAAGCCGTGGAAGAACGGAATCGCCTCGCGCTCGAGATCAAGGTCAATCCAATATTCGATTCCTTGCGCAGCGATCCGCGTTTCGCGCCTCTGATCGAAAAGATTTTCGACACCGCCAAGTCGCCATCTCAGACTGAGAGCAAGTCGATCGCCGTCTTGCCCTTCGAAGATCTCAGTCACGATCCGGACAACGCTTACTTCGCCGATGGCATTCAAGAGGAAATTCTCACGCGGCTGTCAAAGATTGCCGATCTTAAAGTGATCTCGCGCACCTCGACACAACGTTACAAGAGCAAACCTGATAACTTGCCTGAAATCGCGAAGCAACTCCGCGTGGCAAACATTCTGGAAGGCACCGTGCAAAGGGCCGCCGATCAAGTCCGGGTCAACGTTCAGCTAATTAGCGCCCAAAATGATTCCCATCTTTGGGCAGACAAATTTGATCGCAAACTGACGGACATCTTTGCGGTCGAGACCGAGATTGCCTCGAAGATCGCCGACACATTGCAAGCGCGGCTCACCGGCTCGGCCAAGCAGGCGGTTGCCGCGCGTCCGACTGAAAACAGTGAGGCGCATGATTTATATCTGAGAGGTCGCTATTTCGTTGGCAAGCGCGGAGCTGAAAATTTTAAGAAAGCGATTGACTATTTCAACCAAGCCATCGCCAAGGATCCGAACTACGCGCTGGCCTACGCCGGTCTATCGGATTGTTATGATCTTTTGCCGCAATGGAATGCAGGCAGTCGGGTAGAATACGTGCCGAAGGCGAAGGCAGCTGCGATCAGGGCTCTGCAGATCGACGACAGCCTGGCCGAGGCGCATACGTCGCTTGGCGCGGCGCTATATAGTAATGACCTCAATCTGGTTGAGTCAAAACGCGAGTTCGAACGCGCAATCGAATTGGATCCCAACTATGTTAACGCGCATTATTTCTTCGGTTTCACCGTCCTTCTCGCGCTGGGTGAATTTGATCGAGCCATCGCTGAACTGCGGCGTGCGGTTGAGCTTGATCCCTTTTCCGTGGTCATCAATGCGAACCTAGGCTACGGCTACATCGTAGCGCGACGTTATCCGGAGGCGATAGCCCAGCTTCAAAAGACTCTGGAGCTGGATCCAAACTTTGGGCATACATACAGATGCTTGGGACAGGCGCTCGAACTCAGCGGTCAGCTCGAGCAAGCGATTGTTCAGTACGAAAAAGGGTGCAACATCAGCAAGGATGATCGCCTTGTAATGATTCTGGCCCACGCCTACGCGTTGAAAGGTGATCGGGAAAAGGCGTTGCAGCGGCTCAACCAGGCGAAGGAACTCGAGGAACAGAGCGGTGTTTGGGCCTACGGCGTTGCCTTAGTTTATCTCGGGCTCAGCGATAAGAACGAAGCGGTCAATTGGCTGGAACGAGCTTATCAAAACAAAGAGGCTGCGAGAATCGGCCAGATCAAAGTCGATCCGATGCTCGACCCATTGCGCGGCGATCCGCGATTTGAAAAGCTTGTCAATCAAATCGTGCCGCCGGAAGCGCGGTAGCGTCGTACTAGTAGTAGAGTGACCCGGACTACGCAGATCACGCCGGTTTGTATTTCAACTCTGACCTCTGATCTCTGACCTGTGACCTCTGGCTTCCATTTCTAGTCGCCTTGCGCGACCGCATCGGCGAAGGCGATGTCGCCGGACCTTAGATCCAGTTCAGCTTCGGCCGCGGTCCCGAACACGCGCGCGCGGTGGTCGTCGAATTCTCTCTCCCATCGCGCCACCACAACGGTAGCCAGACAATTGCCAATCACATTCACGGCGGTGCGGCCCATATCCATTAATTCGTCGACGCCAAAGATGACGGCCACACCGATCGGACCAAGACCGTCCGGAAGAAATGTGTTCAACGTCGCGAGCAGAACCACGAGTGATGCACGGGGCACCCCAGCCACGCCTTTAGAGGTGAGCATCAGCGTCAGCATCATCACAACTTGCTGGCCAAATCCCATGTGCCAGCCCATGGTCGTTTCGGCCGCTTGCGCGACGAACACAGAAGCTAAGGCGAGATACAATGTCGAGCCGTCGAGATTAAACGAATATCCGGTCGGCATCACGAACCCGACGATGTGTCGTGGGACCCCGAGCCGTTCCATCGCCTGCATCGCTTTCGGTAACGCCGATTCGCTGCTGGTCGTCGCGAACGCGATCGTCGCCGGCTCGCGCACTGCGCGAATGAATTGGCGCAGCGGCACGCGCGTTATGAAAATCACGAGCCCGAAAACGAGGACGATGAAAATGATGAGTGCGAGATAAAGCGAGAGGATCAGTTTGCCGAGATTAACCAGCACGCCGAGACCCTGTGTGCCGATCGTATGGGCCATGGCCGCGCCGACGCCGATGGGCGCAAACATCATGACGTAGTTGGTGAACTTGAACATCACCTGGGAAAGGCTTTCCATCGCGTGGACGATCGGCTTCCCTTTTTCCCCGACGGCGGACACCGCCATAGCAAACAGCACCGAAAAGGCAACGATTTGCAGCACGTCGCCTCGCACCATCGACTCAATCACACTAGAGGGAAATGCGTGCACGATCGTTTCGACCAGCGTTTTGGGATGGCTTTGACCGATCGTCTTGATGATATCGGTATTGCTGGCTACCAGCGTCACGCCGGTGCCCGGCTTGGTGAAGTTGACCACGGTCAAGCCAATGAAGAGGGCGGCGGTCGTGACGATCTCGAAATAGACCAGCGCCTTGAGCCCCATGCGTCCGACCTTTCGCAAAGCACCGGCGCCGGCGATCCCCACAACGATGGTCGAGAAAACGAGCGGCGCGATGATCGACTTGATCAGGTTAATGAAGATGTCGCGGAGAAAATAAATTTTGTTTCCCCAATCAGGTCGCAGCCATCCGATCACGCCACCGACGACCAATCCGATCATGATCTGAACCGTGAGCGACGGGCGATACCACGGCCGGCACGGAGGTTGGGTTTCGGACGCCTTCATCTTGCCGTGGATTATCACAAACGTTGGAATCTAAACAGCGCGCGTTTCTCATCTGGGGAGCGCACGCGTCTCGCGTGTTGGTTGCGGTGTCCCGCCGCAACGCACTTTGACGATTGTAAATTTCCCGTGTCTTCGACCCTGAATAAAGTTCATGTCGGCGAGGACGCCGACATCAACACGCGAGACGCGTGCGCTCCCTAGACGTTCGCCGTCGCGCCGAATGTACGCTCCATTGCTGCGTGTTCCTGACGCATCTTGTTTGCACATCGTGTGGGCTTCGCCATGAATGGCCGCGTCTGCAGAATCTTTGCACCTCATGCCAGAAACCACTTTTTGCCGAATACGATCTCGCTGGGGCGGGCCGCACGCTCACGCGTGAGACATTGCCCACGCGCGAGAAATCTTTGTGGCGTTATCGGGAAGTGCTGCCATTGCCCGCAGGCGTCGAACCGGTCTCGTTAGGCGAAGGCGGAACGCCGCTGCTTCGAGCCGCGAGATTCGCCGAAGATATCGATCTTTGGATCAAAGACGAATCACAAAACCCGACCCAGAGTTTCAAAGCGCGCGGTATGTCCGTGGCTGTATCGATGGCGAAACATCTCGGCGCTACCAAGCTCGCGGTTCCCAGCGCCGGCAACGCCGGTGGCGCCTTGGCCGCCTACGCCGCGCGGGCCGGTGTCGAAGCGCACGTTTTCATGCCTCGTGACACGCCGCGCGCAAATATCGTCGAGTGTCGCGAGCTCGGCGCACAGGTCACGCTAATCGACGGTCTTATCACCGACTGTGGCGCTGAGATTGCCCGGCGCAAAGCGGCTGAAGGATGGTTCGATATGTCGACGCTGAAAGAGCCGTACCGCATCGAAGGAAAAAAGATACTTGGCTACGAACTGGCCGAGCAATTGGATTGGCAATTGCCCGATGTGATTCTTTATCCCACGGGCGGCGGTACCGGCCTGATTGGCATGTGGAAAGCGTTCGACGAAATGGAGAGCCTCGGCTGGGTCGGTCCAAAGCGGCCGCGCATGTACTCTGTGCAGGCAAGCGGCTGCGCCCCGATTGTTCGTGCCTTTCAAAACGGCGAGTTCGCTGCGGCTGAATTCCCTGGTGCGCACACCTGCGCATCCGGTCTGCGTGTTCCGAAGGCAATCGGTGATTTCCTCATCCTCAACATCCTTCGCCATTCCAACGGGGGCGCTATTGCAGTTGATGATGAGGCCATGATTCGTATGACCGGCGAAGTGGGAGCGACTGAAGGTCTTTTCGTCGCCCCCGAAGGGGCAGCGTGCTTTGCTGCTTTAAAGTCGCTCCTCTCCTTGGGCAAAATCGAACTGGCCGAGCGGGTCGTTATCTTTAACACCGGCTCCGGCATCAAATATCTGGATTGTTATAGCCGTAAACCCTCTCATTCCTAACGATATCCACGAACGGCGTTAGAATCTAAGCAGCGCGCGTTGCCGATTCTGGGGAGCACAGGCTGCCGGGGAGTACACGGCCGAACAGCGGCGCTTCTGAGAGGGAAAAGTGTTACCCATGTCACGAGATCATGCCGCCAGCCTGTCGGTCTCGGCAGCTTGTCGAGACTTCTTTATCTCGGGGCGGTTCGCTGCGCGAAACTGTTGCCGGCAAGTTGCCGGCAACTACAGGCTGGCAGCCTGTGCTCCCCAGACATTCGCCGGCGCGAAACCTAAGCTCAATTAGAATATGTTTCTGCTCATGCCAGACCTTCACCACTGCTTGAGGTTGCAAGCGGTGAATTTTCATCGACTCGTCCGGCTTTTTCTGCACGACTGGACCAACGGGGACACGCCAATATCGGTGGCGACACCTGATCCTGCTGGTCTCAATCTTCGTGCTCTTCACGGTGAGTCCGTTTGTCGTCACCGCGTTTTTTTTTGAGCAAAGTGAGCCGAAGATCGCGAGTGAAAGATGCTATCGGCCAGCCGCAGCTGGGCGTTCGGCTGTCGTCTCACGCGGCGATAAAAACGGGCCGGCCGCGTCTCTAAGTTTGGTTTCATTCCGTTGCCAAATGGAATGCAGTCTGCTGCTTAGAATCAGGCCGCGCGTAAGGTCAACCCTTTGCAAACACCACGGAAAAAGTTGCTGGCGACCGCATTGTTGGGCAGCGCCTGGCTTATCAGCGTCGCCCTCGGCTTGGGAATCTTGTTCAACTATGGGACAACACCCGGCCAAATCGGTGTGGTGCCTGCCGCGTGGCCCTCAGTTTCGAAAATTGGGCGATCCAACGACCGGCCGACACTGGTGATGCTAGCGCATCCGCGTTGTCCATGTACGCGAGCCAGCATCGGTGAACTGGCTCAAATAATGGCACGCGTGCAGGGAAGAATGGATGCCTACGTGCTCTTCTTCAAGCCAAGGCAATCGGGCGCCGAGTGGGAGGAGACCGCGCTTCGGGCCGGCACTGCGGCAATCCCCGGGGTGAAGGTATTGTCGGACGTGGATGGAGTCGAAGCGCGTCGATTCGGCGCGGAGACATCCGGCCACACGCTTCTGTTTGATCGAGATGGGGGTCTGCTATTCAGCGGCGGCATCACGCAATCGCGGGGCCATGCTGGAGAGAACGCCGGCGAACGCGCGATTGTATCGATGGTTAACAACCAACCGGCCGCGCGAACGGGCACATTCGTCTTCGGCTGCGCATTAGGTAACGGCTCGCAGTTGGGAGACAAGGCGCGATGCCTGAAATAGGAGACAAGGCGGTTCAAGCCAACGGTGGAGCCGATCGCGCCGACGAGCTCTTCCAGCACCACCGGCAGGAGATCTATCGAAAGACGGATCAGCTGTTCGCCAGGCTAATGCTGTTCCAGTGGCTGGCTGCGATTTTGATCGCGATAGTAGTTTCTCCCCGCACCTGGGCTGGCCAATCAAGCCACATTCACGTTCATGTCTGGACCGCAATTTTTGCTGGAGGTGCGATCAGCATCTTTCCGATTTGGATGACGCGCATCTGGCCGGGCACAGCGTTGACTCGACACATCGTTGCCGTGGCCCAGATGCTGATGTCAGTCTTGCTCATCGACTTAACAGGTGGACGCATCGAAACCCATTTTCATGTCTTTGGATCGCTGGTAATCTTGTCGTTCTATCGTGATTGGCGCGTCTTGATTTCGGCTACAGTAGTGGTCTACCTGGATCATTTCCTTCGTGGAATCTACTGGCCCTACTCCGTCTATGGCGTTCTCGCGGCGAGTCCGTGGCGATCAATCGAGCACGCTGGCTGGGTCGTTTTCGAAGATGTTTTCTTGGTCATCTCCTGTCTGCGCAGCATCCGCGAAATGCGCTTTATTGCCAACCGCACGGCTGAGCTCGAGGCGAGCGAGCAGAACTTCCGACAGATATTCGAGGACGCACCCATTGGGATGGCTGTGGTGGGGCTCGATGACCGCTATATCCAGGTGAACGCCAGCCTTTGTGACATGGTTGGTTACTCAGAGCAAGAGCTCACCGCCCGGACTACATCACAAATCACCCATTGCGACGACATCGAGGAGAGTAAGCAACTCGGCCAAGGCTTACTGAAGGAGACCGCGCGCTATTGCGTGGAAAAGCGTTACGTCCGCAAGAACAGCGAAGTAATCTGGGCCACACGGACCGCCTGCGTGATTCGTGACGAAAGCGGAAAGCCGCGCCATTACCTGGTCATGGTCGAGGATATCACTGAACGCAAAAGAACCGCCGCTGCGCTAGAGCAGGCCAAAGACGAAGCAGAGCGTGCCAACCGCGCGAAGGACAAGTTCCTCGCCGCGCTCTCACACGAGTTGCGAACGCCGCTTACTCCCGTGCTCATGTGCGCCGCTGCTCTCGAACAAGAACCCGCCATCGAGCCGCAGCTGCGTCAGCAGCTCGGGATGATGCGGCGCAATATTGAACTCGAAGCTCGACTTATCGATGACTTGCTCGACCTGACCAGGGTCTCGCACGGTAAACTTCAACTTCTGGTTTCCGGGCCCGTCGATGTCCATTCGTTGCTCAGTCACACGGAGCAGATTGTACGCAGTGATGCGCAGTCGAAAACCGTGGGGCTCGAGCTCGAATTGACAGCTGGCGAACACCATGTAGCGGGCGACGCTGCCCGACTCAATCAAGTATTTTGGAATCTACTGAAGAATGCCATCAAGTTCACACCCTCCCGTGGGGAAGTCATCGTGCGCACATTCAATCCCGCCCCTGGAAAACTTGTCCTTACAGTCAATGACAATGGCATAGGGATTGACCAGCAAACACTACCTTTTATTTTTCGCGCGTTCGAGCAGGGAGACACACGAGGAGTGCAACCTGCCAGTGGATTGGGCCTTGGTTTGTCCATTTCGAAAGCGATTATCGAACTGCATGGTGGAATTATTGGCGCAGAGAGCCCCGGGTTAGGTCTCGGCGCTGAGTTCACCATCGAGCTAAGCACCGTCTCAGCATTTCCCAATGCTCAACTCCCGGCGGCAGAGCCTCTGCAATCACAGAGCAAGCCGTACCGCCTGCTCCTGGTCGAAGACCACGAGGCGACGTTAGCAGTGCTGACGGGTCTTCTTCGCCGGCAGGGCCATGATGTCCTTACCGCTACCACGATAAAAAACGCTCTTATTTTGGCCGCAGAGCACACGTTTGATTTTGTCATCAGTGATCTCGGATTGCCTGACGGCAATGGCATCGATTTGATGCTGCAATTGAGCAACGAATATGGTCTGCGAGGCATCGCTCTGAGCGGCTACGGAATGGCCGAGGACCTATCCAAGACGGAGCAGGCTGGGTTCCTCGCGCATCTGGTGAAGCCGATCAACTTTGAACAGCTTCACCGCGTGCTGGAGCAATTCGCTTCAGCCGCTTAACCACAACGATCGGTTCCACGATCGCGATTGCTATTCGCACTGCCACGAAGTCGGCAGTCACCGCTTCAAAAAATCCCTCGCTCGTTTTGTCAAACGAATGAGAGCTCTTTAACGAAAGTACATCCGTTCGGAAAAACTTTCCGCAAATCGCAATTTCCGCATCATCTTCGTCGCCTTTCTCTTGCGTCGAATGCGCCACGTCGTAAGTCGTGATTCGGCTCTTTTGCTTCCAAACATTGAACAACCGCACTGCCATTTCCGTCCGTTACTTACAAAGGAGGGAAGTTATGGATTGGGAAGTAAATGTTTTCGTATTACCTTCAGAATTGGACGATCTCCGCCGTTTGTGGGCGGCAGAAGGCTATATTGAACTCGGCCTGTTTGACGAAGCCGATGCCGAGCTTGACCAAATTGATCCGGCCTATCTGGCTGTGTCACGCGTTCTTGCGCTCAGACTGTGCACTTATGCCGGGCTGGCGAAGTGGGAATTGATGGAAGCGGTCGCTGAGAAACTCGCGCGACGTGATCCAGATGATGTTCAGTGGGCGATTTGGAGGGCGTATGCAGCGGCCAAAGGTCAATCAATCGAGGGAGCGACAAAGATATTGATTCAGGAGCTGCGAACGCAGCCAAATAATCCGATACTCCATTACGCAGTTTCTTGTTACGAGAGTCGTCTGCAACATTTCAAGGCAGCCAAACGGCACCTCGCTCGCGCCATCCAACTCGATTCCAGATTAAGACTGGTGGCGTTGAATGATGAAGAGCTTGAGCCCCTTTGGTCGGCAATCGAGCAGCTTGATCATTGACCAAATTCGTTAACGCAATCTACTTGGAAGCTTACTGAAGTTTACTCTGCTTTCCCCCGACCAGCTCATCCTTTGTCATTTCGACCAACAGCCTGCCCTGAGCGGAGTCGAACGGGTGGAGAACACGGCGGGGAGTCCGGCCGCCGGGTGGACTACATTGCCCGTTAAAGAAGAAACGCGTGCGACTCTCAAAACGATTTGAAAGAGCGTTGGTTTACGCCACGCGCATACATGGCGGTCAACTTCGGAAGAAGACCAGGATTCCATATATCGCCCATATCTTGGGAGTGACAGCGATCGCGATGGAGTATGGCGCAAACGAAACAGAAGCCATCGCGGCGCTGTTGCATGATGCCGTCGAAGATTGCGGCGGGGCAAAACGTTTACGGGACATACAAG